>OJKW01000583.1_pt1 | contig 27009 bp, 26 predicted proteins | sample 1596591 | NCBI WGS metagenome assembly OJKW01 (sample SAMEA4350166, study PRJEB24818) | metagenome | biome: human; feature: gut; material: faeces | place: Denmark | collected 2013-09
TAATGTGTGAGTATGTTTCTTTAGGCTGTCATATGGATGGTTTGATGGATAAAGTCAATTTATGGTCATTAATTTTTTTTTTTTTTCAAGCAGAAGACGGCATACGAGCTAGGGGTCCGTCTCGTGGGCTCGGAGATGTGTATAAAAGGCAGCCCTTTCTCGGTATGGCGGGCTCGGTTTCCGATTCCGAGACGATGCCGTATTTCGTCCTGCCGCGCTCGAAGAGCTTTTTCAAATGGTGGATAAAAACCGTTTCGTCCGCGCTTCTCTGGTGCGTGCTCTATTGCCTTATCGGCATAGCTGTCTGCGCGGCAGCTGCGGAAAAAGTCGGAACGCTTTCCACCTTTGAGCTTATGCGCATAGCGGCATATCCGCTCGCGCTCGGTGCGGCAATGTGCGTGCTGTGCCTTCTGCGTTTTCTTCTCGGGCAGAAGCCTGCGGCGGCAATCGTCATCGCGGTTGTCGGCACAACGGGGCTCATATGCGGGAAGCTGAAAAGCTTCAGCTTCGCCATGCTCGGCGCATACGGCATGGCAAAACAGCTGACCGATGCCAAAACGGCTGCGGCGGTGCTCTTGGCAGACGCGGCGGTGATAATCCTTGTCTTTTTCTGCTCCGGCGCAGTGAAGATAAGGGCTTTGAAAGGAGGACATTATTTTGACTGATGTTATAGTTATAGATAAACTGACAAAAAGCTTCAAAGGGAAAACGGTTCTCGAAGATGTCAATATGCGGCTGCAAGAGGGCAGGATATATGGCATCGTCGGCGACAACGGCAGCGGCAAGACTGTGCTTTTGAAGCTCATTTGCGGATTCATGAAGCCGGACAGCGGCACGGTCACCGTCAACGGTAAGGTGATAGGCAAAGACGCTGACTTCCCGGAGAACACGGGAATTATAATCGAAGCGCCCGGCTTCCTGCCCAATTACAGCGGCATGAAAAACCTCGAATACCTCGCCTCGATACGCGGCAAGATCGGCAAAGAGCAGATAGAGGCCGCCATGAAAACGGTCGGTCTTGACCCGTCGTCAAAGCTGCGGGTCGGCAAATATTCGCTCGGCATGAAACAGCGCCTCGGCATAGCGCAGGCGATAATGGAAAATCAGCAATTATTGATTCTCGACGAGCCGATGAACGCGCTCGACAAGGACGCAGTCGAGGAGATGCGAAAGCTCTTCCTGAGCTTTAAAGCGAGCGGAAAAACCATGCTCATAGTCTCGCACAACGAGGGTGATATCTCGACCCTCTGCGACGAGGTTTATGAATTTGACGGCGCGCGGATAAAACGGCGCGAAAATGTCTGAAATATACTTACGGAGCTGAAAAATAATGAAATCAAACAGAAAAATTATCATGTCCGCCTTCACCCTGCTTCTTGCTGCAATCTCGCTTGCCGGGTGCGCTAAAGTGGCGCGCGAGCCGGAAACGACGACTGCACCCGAAACTACGACCGAGGAGCAAACGACGGAGCCGACCACCGAGCCGACCACTCAGGCGGAGACAACAAAGGCGACCTCCGCACGCGGCGCGGAAACGACGCGCAGGGCTTCCGGTTCTTCAAATACCGCGTCAAAAACTACGGAATTTCAGGTCGATTTTGACGCGATAAGAATGCTCGGGGTTCCGAAATTTCGCGCATATGCCGACCTGGGTGATGGCTTTTCATCAACAGGCAAGACCGCGACCGTGAACGGAGTCAAGTGCAAGACCTATAAAATAACTTTTGAAGACAGCGACGATGTCCTGCTCGCATACGATGAGCAGAACAAGGTGCTGTATGAGTACGACAACGAAACAAAAGATTGGATAGAATTATAAAAAAACAGGCGTTTTACGGTTTTGCCGCAGAACGCCTGCTCTTTTTTGTGTTTATATGTGCAGTGCTTTGAGTATCGCGTAGTTGTCCTCAAAGTGCGGGATTATCATATCGGCGCCCGCCGACATGAGCCTTGCCCGTTTCTTTTCGTCTATTCCGTCGCCGGTCTTTTCGTTTGTCGCCACGCCGACCGCGTATCCGCCGAGCTTCGCCGTGAGCTCTATCTCAACAAAGCCGTCGCCGAATGTGACAAGCTCCTCCGGGTCGAGCTTCTGCTCTTCGATCATGTTCTTTATAACCGCCTCTTTCGAGCAGTCGAGCAGCGCGTCCTTCGCGCCGTGAATGCCGCCGTCGAAAAGATTTTTGACTCCGATTAAGGACGCCTCATATATGACATCTTTTTCGTCCGTTCCGCTTGCGAGAAAGCATCTTATCCCCGCGTCTCTGAGCGCCCTTACGAATTCGACCGACCCCTTGACCGTGAGGCTGTCGGGAGAGAGCGCGCCGCTTTCGAGCCCTCTCTTCCTGTCGGCTATCCGCATTTCGAGCCTGCGCAGATATTCCTTTTTATATTCGCCCGGGTCAACGTGCTCCCCGCCGCGGCGAACGACCGCCTCGTCAAGCGCGATGCATTGGAATATTGTCTGCTTGCCGGTCAGTCGGTCGACGAATTCCGTGACCTCTTCGCATATTCCGTCTTTATTTTCATTTGTGCCGAGAGCTTCGATGACCTCGCAGAAATACGGAATCATCACTTTCTGCCAGCCCTCGCGTATAAGGCTTATCGTGCCGTCAAAATCGAACAGTGCGCATTTGAAGCCCCTGCCGCTGTATTCTTTTATCGTTTCAATTGAAAAACTCATTCCTGTGCCTCTTAGTTTTATTTTTTACTGTGCGAGCGCTTCTATTTCCTCGGGCGATGCCGTGCCCGTGACGCCGATTTTCCTGACCGTCACGCCGGACGCGAGCCCCGCAAACTGAGCCGCCGCTTTGAGCTCGGTCTTTGCGGCGATTGCCGCAGAAAATGCGGAGAGCGAGGTGTCGCCCGCGCCGCAGATATCAACTTCGCCGTCGAACAGCACCGCGTCGGCTTTCTCCGTCCTGTCGCCGTCGGTGACTATCGAACCGCGCTTTCCGAGCGTGCAGAACACGGTCGAGCGGTTCTTTTTCGCGAGCAGCTTCGCCGCTTCGATGAACTCGTCATATCCTGCGTCTATGTAGCCCTCGTTGTTATACACTGCGCGCCAGCATTCGACCTCGTTGGGCTTCAATATGCAGTCAGTGTATTTGCCGATGTTGTATCGGCTGTCCGCAATGACGGGGAGCCCCGATTTTGCAAGTGCAATTATCTCATCGCGCACGCGCTTTGTGATTATGCCGAATCTGAACTGATCCGCGACGCAGAGCACATCGATATTTCCGGAGATTTTTCTGAGATTTTCAATCACTTTGTCCTCGGTCTCTTTTGATATCGGCTCGTAGTTGTCGAAGTCGAGGCGCGGATCTTCGTATTCAAGCTCCGATATGCCCTTTCGCATCGGCTTGCAGTAGGCGTTGGTGAAGCGGTCGGGCACTTTGATGACAAAATCCCTGTTCATGCCGCTCTTTTCGAATATATCTTCTATGAGCATGCCGCGCCAGTCGCCGCCGATAAGGGATATCGGAATAAGCTCTTTTGGGGAGAGCGCCGCGAGGTTCGACGCAACATTTCCGCCCGCGCCGAGATAGACCCTCTCGCCGACTATCGGCAGAGGATAGTGCGGAGTCTCGCGTGAGAGCTCAGATTTCGTCATATCCGCGTGCCAGTAGATATCAACGCAGAAGTCGCCGATTATGCCTATGCGCGCGTTTTTTATGCCGGCGCATATTTTTTTGACCTGTTCTTTTGAAAGCATATCTTACCTCAAATCAAAGCTGCTCTTTGAGCTTGTCGTAGAGCGTGGGTATGGTTATCTGATGGTCGCCCTCAAAGTGCCAGCCCCAACCGCCGCGGCAGGTCGGGCGGTTGACTATATTCTTGCGCGGGCGGTAATAGTAGTTCGGATCCTCGTAGCCTATCTTGCAGCGGAAGTTGCCCAGGCGCACGAGGTCGAAGTTCGCCGTGGTTATGTTGAACGTGGGATAGCCGAGGTTGCGCGCTATTGAAAGAGTCTTGAGGAACACCTCTGGACCGATAACGGCAGAGCCGAAGTTGAGAAAAACGCCGCCGTCAAGCTGCGACACGCTGTAAGCCATCTTCTTGAAATCAATGCCCGAGCATTTGCCGATAGCCTCCATGTCGCAGGTGGGGTGCTGATGGATGATATCCGTGCCGAGCGCTATGTGATAGGTCGCGGGAATGTCCAGTTTATATGCGTTCCAGAGTATGCAGTCCTCGCGGTTCGGGAACTTCTCGGGGTGCATGTCTATATATTCGCCGAGCGCCTCGCCGTAGCCGATGTTGAGCTTCGCGCCGCGTTGAATAGCCTCGTTCATCCACGCGCCCGTCTGCTCCCACATTCCGAATGAGCCGTCCTCAATCGCGGTCGGCACATCTTCGGATGTGCCGCCGAGATACGCGAGCTCAAAGTCGTGTATGCTTGTTGCGCCGTTTGCGGCGATGTGCGTGATAACGCCCATTTTCATCAGCTCTATGACATAGCGTGAAAGGCGGTTTTTGACAACGTGCGCGCCCATGCTCCATATGACGGGATGACCGTTCTTGCGCGCCTTGACTATCCTCTCAACAAGCTCATCAAAGCCTTCGTATTTGTATTCCTCGTGCGGGGTGACCCCGGGAGTCATCATGTTGTTTATGGTGACGAGATTGTGGCGATCCTCGGCTGAATATGTCTTTATTCCGGAAAAATCAAGCTGCATCTGTCTGCGAAGCATAAAACCCTCTCCTTAAATCATCGTTCTTATCGGATTTTAACATATTGCTGCGGAATTTACCACAGTTTTACTAAAATTTGTTGCAAATTCCCACAAAAAGCGATACGCCCGCAGAATAACTGCGGGCGCGCCTGCTTTAGGATTATTTTTCGCTTGAATCCTTTTCGTTTTTCTCTTTTTCTTCTCTCGCGGCTCTCTTTTTCTTGATGAATGCGGGAGTTATCTTGTCGAGTATTTCATCGAGCTTTTGCCATTCCGCCTCGGCTTTTATCGAGTCTTCCTCAAGGCGTTTGTCCATGTCGTAGTACATGATACTGCATCCGCAGTGGGGGCAGTTGGGCTTTAAGTCGAATATTCCGAGCTTACCGCCGCATTTCGGGCATTTGCGTTCCATTTATATCTCTCCTTCCGACTTGGATATCGTCTTCGAGTTAAGCTCGCGGCGGGCGATCATCTCTTCCTGAATGTCCTTGAGCTTCTTGCCCTCGAGGTCGTAGAATCTGTAGGGTATGAGCGAGATGAGCGACGCCACGGGCGGGAGTATGGTGACCAGAGCCCAGAGCCAGAAACGGGTGTTTATCTGCGGGTTTTCAACAAGCTGAAGCGAGTTGTCCGCGAGCTGAACGGTGACAAGGCCGATGACCGGGATTATGGCCGTTGCGATAGCCGTGCAGAGCGAGCCCGTGAGCTTGCTGATGAAGGTCAGCAGCGAGAACGCCATGCCCTCGTTTCTTTCGCCCGTCTTCCACTCCATGTAGTCGACAGTGTCGCCTATCATCTTTGTGGGGACGACCATGTTTATGCTCGTCAGCGAGCTGAAGATGAAGCCCTGAATCATAAGCAGCGGGACAATGACCGCCGGGTTGCGATAGAATTTCATGCCGATTAGGAAGGTGGTCGTACCGACGAGTGCCTTGAGAATAGTTGTGCGAACGACTATCTGCTTCGACGTCCATCTTCTCTCGAGAGCGGGCAGGAGGAGATAAGTCAAAAATCCGGAAATAACTCCGGGGATTCCGATTATCGTGCCCCAGCTCGCCGCGCCGAGGGAGAATATGTAAAAATACTGCGCGAATGTGTCGGTAACTCCGCCGACGGTCGCGAGAATATTTGAGCAGACTATGAGAAGCAGGGGCTTGTTCTTGAAAAGGAATCTGAAGCAGTCGAGGACCTTCGGCTCGTCGGAATTCTGAACCACGCGCTCGCGGCAGAAGATACCGGAGAGCGAGAACAGTCCCATGCCGACAGTGCCAGCGACAATTCCCATGACAAGGAAGAGCTGGCGCATATTGATTCCGATAACGCCCTTGTTGCTCAGGTCGATGAGCAGGGATATAACGGGCGTAGAAAGTCCGCCGATTATGCCGGAGAGGAAGCGCGCCGAGGTTATGGCGTTCGATCTGTCAACGGGGTTCGGGGATATCGCGGCGGACAGACCCCAGAACGGAATGTCGCCTATTGTGTAGAAGAACTCCCAGATGAAATATGTGACGCACATATAGACTATCTTGAGCGTTGTCGACTGAACTCCCGCGAGGAATTCCGCGCCGCCGAAGAACACGACTGTCGCTATTCCGAGCGGTATCGGGACGAAGAGCAGATAGGGACGCAGTTTTCCGAGATTCGTGCGGGTCTTGTCAACTATCGTTCCCATCATCGGGTCGTTGAGTGCATCCCAGATGCCCATGACGGTTATCATCGTTGCGACCGCTGTGCTCGGTATGCCGAACACGGTCACAAGGAAGAATGTCAGCTGCATGCGGACCATGTTGTATCCGATGACTTGACCGCCGTTTGCTACGCCGTAGATAACCGTTTCTTTTACTCCGACGTATCGTTTTTCTTTCAGCCTTTCGTTGTTAGCCAATTTGTTTTCCTCCTCCGGGCGCGGAAAGCGCAGATGTATTTTCAGTGTTTTCGCATTCGTTTATGAATTTTTCCGCCGCCGCCTTATAAGCGCGCGGGTCGGTATAGTAGCTCTGCGCGTGAACCGCGTTTTCGACCGTCAGCATCTCTTTTTGGGTCGGGCACGCGTCAAACAGCTCTTTCTGCATCTTTGCGGGCACGAGCGCATCTTTTGCGCCGTGAATAAAAAGTATCGGCACTTTCGCGCCGCGAACGGCTTTTATCGGCGACGCGTCGCGCAGGCTGTATTTGCAGATTATGCGGCAATACAGGTCGAATATATATAGCAGGGGGAACGCCGGGAGCCCGAACGGATTTTTGAGCTGATAGGCGAATTCATCCCATGCGCTCGTGTAGGAGCAGTCCGCGATGATTCCCTTGACCGTCGGGTCGGTTATTTTGTCGCTCATCATTAGAACCGTCGCGCCGCCCATCGACACGCCGAGCAGGAATATGTCGAGCTCCGGGAATCGTTTGCGGGCGCAGTCTATCCAAAGAAAAGTGTCCTTTGATTCGTGCGTGCCGTAGCCTAAGAATTTTCCCTCGCTCTCGCCGCAGCCGCGGTGCTCCGGCATCAGAATTGTATAACCCATGCGGTGAAAGTACGGTGCGGAAAAGCAGAATTCGCATATCCCTGAGCTGTGCGCCCCGTGGCAGGCGATTATCATGCGCCCGTTGCTCTTCTCGGGCAGGAGCAGGCGCGCATATATTTTTTCGCCGTTCGATGCCGTAAGCGTGAGCTTTTCGAACGGCATTTTCCCGAACTCTTCTTCGGCTTTTCTGTGATCTTTTGCAAAGTCATCCTCAACCTCGCCTTTTGCGGCGGGCAGCTTTATCGGCTTATACCATATTACCTGATTGAACAGGAAGCCGCATATCGCGAACAGCAGCACAACGGCTATCGCGAGCACAACAAGCAGAATTATTATCACGGTGTTCATAATTCGGCACCTTTCAGATATTCTGTCGTATCAGACAAGCTCCATTATACGGGAACAAAACTCAAAAAGCAATACAAATTCAACATAAAGATAAAATTTATATACATAATTATATGAAACTTTTACAAAAATCATGGACGACAGATGAAATAGCACGCTTTCCAGAGGAACGAGATATCAAGCGGCAGATAAAATTAATTGCATTATCGAATCGTTATATGACATGAGTGTTGGTTTTATATCAATTAATATCCAAACTGATGATTGTTAATCAGACTCGGTGTTTGTATAATTAAGTTATACAAGAAACTTGTGGGGTGAATAAAGTATGAAGAAATATGCTTATAATCCGATCTTGCCGCTCGACAAATATATTCCCGACGGCGAGCCGCACGTTTTTGACGGCAGGGTATATCTGTTCGGAAGCCACGACAGAGAAGGCGGCAATACTTTTTGTGAGCTTGACTATGAATTCTTTTCCGCGCCGATAGACGATCTGAGTAACTGGAGCAGCAATGGCATAAATTATTGCTCCAAACAGGATGCACTTTACACAAACGAAAGACCGTATATGTATGCACCCGATGTTGTCCGCGGCAACGACGGAAAATATTATCTCTACTACTGCCTTGCCGGAGAAAAGGGAAGCGGCGGATATAACGGTCCCGTCAGCGTCGCAGTATGCGATAAGCCGGACGGAAAATATGAATATCTCGGATATGTTAAAAACCGTGACGGAACACCGTTTAATAAATATGTTTGCTTTGATCCCGCAGTCATAAACGATGGCGGAGTTATCCGTCTTTATTACGGAACTTCAATGCCTATGGGCGTGTGCCTACCTCGATTTGTGCGCAAAATCGCTTCGACAGCTCTTGGAAAAACCTATGGCAAAAGCAGGGCGGAGATAACAGCCGAGCCCGGCGTCTGGGGCGCAAATATGGTGACGCTATGCGATGATATGCAGACGGTCGAGTCGGACGCAGCCAGAATTATACCGGAAAAAACCAAGGGAACATCGTTCGAAAATTATGCATTTTTTGAGGGTTCATCTATTCGTAAAATAAACGGAATGTACTATTTCATATATTCCTCTCAGAAAAATCACGAGCTTTGCTATGCGATGAGCAAAGAGCCTGACAGGAACTTTGAATACGGCGGAACTATTGTCTCAACAGGTGATGTCGGATTTGACGGTCGCAAAGAAAAAGACCGTCTCAATGTGACAGGCACAACACATGGCAGCATCGAATTCATAAACGGCAGATGGTATGTTTTTTATCACAGATTGACTCATGCGAGCGATTACAGCAGACAGGCTTGCGCCGAGCCGATAAAAATTAATGAGGATTCAAGCATCTGCCAGGTTGAAATTAGCAGCAGCGGACTTGAAGCAAAGCCTTTGCTGGCGAGCGGGATATATCCGGCAGTTATTGCTTGCAATATAACAAACGGCAGAATGCCGCATATATCCAACAGGCGATATAACGGAAATATTCCGAAAATCACCGATTGCCGCGGCGAAAGATATATTGCGGATATTGACCGCAGAACCGCTGTCTGTTACAAATGGTTTGACTTCGTAAGTGATACCGGCGAGATTATCCTTGATATTGATTCGCACGCTGACGGAAAAATCGTTGTTTTCGCCAACCGTATTCCAATAGCGTCTGCGGAGATAACCCCATGCGGCAGAAGCAAAATAATTATGCAATATAAGGTTCATGACGCGAACAGTCAAACGCTGTCAATTAACTTTTCGGGTAAAGGCACATTCGATTTATATACAATTGAATTTAAGGAGTGACGATATGGTTTAAAGGAACTGATATGAGCGACAATGGCGCTTATATGAAGAAAGTGCTTTTGCAGGTTGAAGATCTGAATGCGGTAATAGAGAAAATCAAGTTTGAGGATTTTGTCGATAAAGATAATATTTATTTGCTTGGAAGCAGCATGGGAGGGGTTACCGTTGCAACCTGTGCGGTTACTCATACAGACGATATAAAGGGTATAATGTTGCAGTATCCGGCTATATTCCTTAACGAACAGGCTTATGAGATCGGTGCTGAATATGATGTAAACGGGTATAAAAATCTCGTCTTTCTTCTTCAGGGTGATAGCGACAATGTGGTACCGGATAAATACTCAATAGAGCTTTGTGACTATTATAACAGCATTGATAAGAATCATTGCCGGATGATAATATATAACGGTCAGTCTCATGTGTTTACCGGGAAATATAAAGTAATCGCAGCAAAAGATATTTACGAATTCATTAATTCCTGATGCTGTTAATATGACAAAACCGCCTTGCTTTCGCTTGGCGGTTATATTTATCAAAAAAGAAGGGGTCTCGCAAGTGCTGAACATGTATCAACCCGCAGCTTACGTCCCTGACGCCCCATGCGTTCGCCCCTTCCGCAAAAGGGGTCTCGCAAGTGCTGAACATGTTTCACCCGCAGCTTACGCCCAAGACGCCTCATGCGCTCGCCCCTTCTGCAAAGAAAGGGTCTCACAAGTACTGAACATGTCCGAAGACCCGCAGTCTACGTCCAAGACGCCTCATGCGTTCGCCCTTTCCGTTCAGAATATAGCATAGCCGCGAACGCGAAGTCAAGCGTTTGGTAAAATATTATGAGCAAAGGACAATATATCGGACAGTGGATAAGCCCAAGACAAAATTCTATTGATGAATTTCCGACGGCGGTGTAAGATGTAAATGACAGCGGGGAGTTAGAGACAGAAATGGCACCAATAACCGCCAACCGCCAAATAAATGTGCATGAGCAAATAAATTTAAAGGAGACGATATATCTATGTCCGGGCATGTAGAAAAGGGGACTTTCTTTAAACGCAATCCGGAGTGGTATTACTATGATGAGAACGACTATCCGCACCTGACAGAAAAAGACCCGCCGGAAGCCGTTGAGTTATATGAGTATTGGAAGAAGATGTATGAACGGTCGCAAAAGGAAGGTATAATATTTTATTGATGGCTGCAGCGAAAGAAGGCAGTCTCGATAAAAGATTTGAATCGATTCTATTTTCGACCTCAAAAGCAAAGTGCAGCAATCAAAACAGTAAATTGCTTCAGGTAGGAGTTGATGGAATAAATGATAAACAGGTGGCCGTACATTAATGGCTATGCCATGGTTTTTCCAAAGGGTTTTGAGAAAAACCGTAAAATTGGTGCCGGCTCTATTGTTGTGGAAGAAGATTATACAATATATTTTACGCCTGATACTCCGGAAGATTTGAAACATCGCTTCGTGAGAGAATATGCAGAATATCATGCGCAAAAGATAGAAGAACGGAGACAGGGAATATATATCGATTATTGATTTTAATTGTCGAGCGTAAAGCATGGATGTTTTGCTATACTGCAATCCAATAATTGCGGCGTCTTGTATTTGACTGCAAGGCGCTGTTTTTATATTCAAAAAACGCTGATCCAAAACAATAAAAAGACAGTTGTCAGCTTGCGAATGTATTTGATATAACCTCCTGTTTCAGACTGAGCCTTCCGTGTGGAGGGCGACTTGCCGCAAAGTCAGCCGCCAAGCCTGCGCAAAAGATTTCAATCCACGCCCTCCGTGGGGAGGGCGACGTGCATTAAATCGCCCACCCAGCAAATATAAGCGTTAATTTCAATCCACGCCCTCCGTGGGGAGGGCGACTTGCTCTTGTAGTTGGAACCATCACCCTGAATCATTTCAATCCACGCCCTCCGTGGGGAGGGCGACGTCAAGCCTGTCGTCAACAGTCTTGGCTACAGCTATTTCAATCCACGCCCTCCGTGGGGAGGGCGACAATATATGTAACGTTACTAATTCTACGGTCACAATTTCAATCCACGCCCTCCGTGGGGAGGGCGACGAATTTGTCACAACAGAATGTCGCGGATTATTTGATTTCAATCCACGCCCTCCGTGGGGAGGGCGACGCGAGGCCGAGGAGCAGGAAGCACTTTTTTGTATTTCAATCCACGCCCTCCGTGGGGAGGGCGACGATATTGCCCGCACTGCGGCGCGAAAATGGAAAAATTTCAATCCACGCCCTCCGTGGGGAGGGCGACACCCAAATTCCGAACAAAAATCCTCATAGTCACCGATTTCAATCCACGCCCTCCGTGGGGAGGGCGACGTCATCATCAAAGTCATCAAGGTGGAGAAAATCGAGATTTCAATCCACGCCCTCCGTGGGGAGGGCGACCTCAGAGCGAATACCTCGCGACCGCGAACAAAATATTTCAATCCACGCCCTCCGTGGGGAGGGCGACTCCAATACAGCTGGAATGTTGACGCCGTGCTCGATATTTCAATCCACGCCCTCCGTGGGGAGGGCGACTTGATTGGTAGGTGCAGCACGGCGCGGAGTGCATCGATTTCAATCCACGCCCTCCGTGGGGAGGGCGACCGTGTCAAAACAGGCGATACTAATCAGATAGCATATTTCAATCCACGCCCTCCGTGGGGAGGGCGACCCGTTGCAGTCTTGTTGCCGCCTGAAAGCGAAACATTTCAATCCACGCCCTCCGTGGGGAGGGCGACCTGCTCGAACAATGGTAACAAGCGCAGAAAACAAATTTCAATCCACGCCCTCCGTGGGGAGGGCGACTGCAAATTTTTTAAATTCTGAAATTATCGAAAAATTTCAATCCACGCCCTCCGTGGGGAGGGCGACTATCAGGCTGTGATAACCAAGGCGTATGAGGACATTTCAATCCACGCCCTCCGTGGGGAGGGCGACTGCCACGAAACTGCGGGACGGCGGAATCCTCGTCCATTTCAATCCACGCCCTCCGTGGGGAGGGCGACATACATCATATTGACTGCCGTGTTCCAGCAATAGTCATTTCAATCCACGCCCTCCGTGGGGAGGGCGACCTTAGCCTCTCGGTGTGGACGCGCTCGACCTCTTATTTCAATCCACGCCCTCCGTGGGGAGGGCGACCAGGGATATTTGTCAAGGATGCCGGAGAAAAATTCATTTCAATCCACGCCCTCCGTGGGGAGGGCGACGGCAACATGGCAGCGCAGCTCGTCGCATTCGGAGCATTTCAATCCACGCCCTCCGTGGGGAGGGCGACCTGTGATTATTTCCAGTGCTTCGGAATCGGATATCATTTCAATCCACGCCCTCCGTGGGGAGGGCGACCAGGACGGTCACATTGTCGCTGACTTTATCGACACATTTCAATCCACGCCCTCCGTGGGGAGGGCGACGGCTGCTGAAGCAATCGTTGAGATGCTGAATGAAAAATTTCAATCCACGCCCTCCGTGGGGAGGGTGACGTCTGTCTCAGTCCAGTAGTCCGTGCCTTTGACATTTCAATCCACGCCCTCCGTGGGGAGGGCGACCTGTCAGACCCTGCAAGCCTTAACGCAATAATTATTTCAATCCACGCCCTCCGTGGGGAGGGCGACGCGAAGAAAGAAAAATCCTCAGAGCCTGAATTTATTTCAATCCACGCCCTCCGTGGGGAGGGCGACCAGCACGGCCAGCGTCCAAACGGCCGAGACCAAGCATTTCAATCCACGCCCTCCGTGGGGAGGGCGACAAGAAGAAAAAACCGCCCGAGTGCTGCAACACTCAATTTCAATCCACGCCCTCCGTGGGGAGGGCGACCGTCGTCGTACTTATCATCTACGGCTTTATCAAAATTTCAATCCACGCCCTCCGTGGGGAGGGCGACTGTGCGTATTACCTAACAAAAGCAATAACAAGTATTATTTCAATCCACGCCCTCCGTGGGGAGGGCGACGTCAATGACTTTACCATTACAGATATAACTACTATTTCAATCCACGCCCTCCGTGGGGAGGGCGACGTTTCTCGATATGATTTAAATTATATCATAATACCTATTTCAATCCACGCCCTCCGTGGGGAGGGCGACTTACCTAAAGGGGGTGTTCAAAAATGACTGACCATTTCAATCCACGCCCTCCGTGGGGAGGGCGACGGGTATGAATTTTACAGCATTTTACTGTGATTCGATTTCAATCCACGCCCTCCGTGGGGAGGGCGACCACAAGAGAAACAAACTGCTTGACGAGCTAAAAAATTTCAATCCACGCCCTCCGTGGGGAGGGCGACGAAAAGCAGCGCAAGCTGATAGGCTGCTACGCCACATTTCAATCCACGCCCTCCGTGGGGAGGGCGACCCGAAATAGCCAGCGAATACCTCGAAATGTACGCAATTTCAATCCACGCCCTCCGTGGGGAGGGCGACGTTCACACTCGCCGAGTCAAGCATACCGTGCGAAATTTCAATCCACGCCCTCCGTGGGGAGGGCGACGGTGCTGTCACCCGGGGAAAATGCTATAAGTTGATTTCAATCCACGCCCTCCGTGGGGAGGGCGACTCACGCACACGGCCAAGCTCATAAAGCATATTGTCATTTCAATCCACGCCCTCCGTGGGGAGGGCGACCGGTAGTATCTTTCCATTGTTCAAGAATATCGTCATTTCAATCCACGCCCTCCGTGGGGAGGGCGACCGTATTTTACCGAACTCATCGACGAAAGCTCGTCATTTCAATCCACGCCCTCCGTGGGGAGGGCGACCATTATGTCCGGCATGTTATATCTTGTCGCCAGCATTTCAATCCACGCCCTCCGTGGGGAGGGCGACATTTGACGGCAACCCAGCTGGAGATGTCTGTCAAAAATTTCAATCCACGCCCTCCGTGGGGAGGGCGACGGAAGAGCAGGAAAAGAAACAGCGTGAAAGAGAAGCATTTCAATCCACGCCCTCCGTGGGGAGGGCGACAGAATCCGCGCCCGTCAGGACAAAAGACAGAATGATTTCAATCCACGCCCTCCGTGGGGAGGGCGACGCCGTGCGGCAGTGTTAAGCGCGATTTCGGCGGCATTTCAATCCACGCCCTCCGTGGGGAGGGCGACGAAACAAATTTTTCTGGGCATAAAAGTAGGAAGTGATTTCAATCCACGCCCTCCGTGGGGAGGGCGACCATATTCCGTTGCCGATGTTTGTCAAGCGGTCGTTATTTCAATCCACGCCCTCCGTGGGGAGGGCGACGTCAAGTACTGTAGCTACCGCATATCAAAAATATCGATTTCAATCCACGCCCTCCGTGGGGAGGGCGACGCTGTCGCCGATTTTTACGGCATAAAGAAAAAGGCATTTCAATCCACGCCCTCCGTGGGGAGGGCGACCCGATTTCTCGATGCTGCTCTGCCATTTCAGAAATTTCAATCCACGCCCTCCGTGGGGAGGGCGACTATAATTCCCTCCTTGTCTTTATTATACGTATTCCATTTCAATCCACGCCCTCCGTGGGGAGGGCGACCCGAAGCTGTCAAACGCGTTTGAAAAGTATGTTATTTCAATCCACGCCCTCCGTGGGGAGGGCGACATATTCCGTTGCCGATGTTTGTCAAGCGGTCGTTATTTCAATCCACGCCCTCCGTGGGGAGGGCGACGTTGTTGATGTAAGCGATAAAAGCATAGTGGTGCATTTCAATCCACGCCCTCCGTGGGGAGGGCGACCACAAGGTCAAGGAAGACCAACAAAATAAAGAAAATTTCAATCCACGCCCTCCGTGGGGAGGGCGACGCAAAAGCGGCGGCAGAATGGGCAACAGGAAGACATTTCAATCCACGCCCTCCGTGGGGAGGGCGACATTAGCTGAGGAATAGCGTCCACCAACCCGCGAACATTTCAATCCACGCCCTCCGTGGGGAGGGCGACCTTGTTGACATGTGCTATGCGCTCGGTGAGATAATTTCAATCCACGCCCTCCGTGGGGAGGGCGACCTTGTTGACATGTGCTATGCGCTCGGTGAGATAATTTCAATCCACGCCCTCCGTGGGGAGGGCGACGATTATTTCGGTTTTGTCCGCTCCTGCAAGTGCATTTCAATCCACGCCCTCCGTGGGGAGGGCGACGGTCGTGGGTTGCTATAAAATATTTAAAAATGTATTTCAATCCACGCCCTCCGTGGGGAGGGCGACTCCTCGCGGGTCAATGCGCTAGAACCTATATCTCCATTTCAATCCACGCCCTCCGTGGGGAGGGCGACTCGCCGTCCGTATTGCCTGTGCAAATGCGAGTCCATTTCAATCCACGCCCTCCGTGGGGAGGGCGACACGGAAGCGGACGGCGACTATATCTATGACGGCATTTCAATCCACGCCCTCCGTGGGGAGGGCGACTGCAAAAATATACAAATATACAATATTGCGTTTGTACATAGTGCATATAAAATTATATATTTTTGCGACAGCTGTGCTTTTTACTTGACTTAAACAGTTGTAAAAGCACGGCTTTTTCGGTGCGAACATACGGCATTTTTTATGATCGATGCCGCTTCGCACTAAAGCATAAGGAGTCCTTCCGGCTGATATCCGGCCTTGGCTCCGATATGCTCTATTTTTGTCTGATAGTTGTTCCCGAGATTATAAAATCTCAGACTGTCCTTTTCGGTGTCGATGAGCTGTTCGAGCTTGTGTTTTACTAATCTGTATTGTGCGGCGTCCAATACACATTCAAATACGCTGTTTTGAACTCGCTGACCGTAATTCACACATTCTTTCGCAACTTTCCGAAGCCGCTTCCTGCCGCCGGCGTCTTCGGTGTTGACATCATAGGTTATCAATATGAGCATAACGCACCTACTTCCACAGGAACGGGGGATATTCGTCAATGTCGCCGCGGATGTAGCGCGCTAACAGAAGCGCTTGAACATACGGCACGAGTCCCCATTGTATCTTTTCTTTTAGGAACGGGTGAGTTAGATTTTCGTCCCGCCTCGACTTCCAAAGCTTGAAGAACGATCGCCGACCGTCGTCGGTGAGGAGTACGGCACCGCTGTCAGTTTTCACAAACATATTGCTCTGAAACGAGCGGTTGTTTATTCCGCTGAGCACAAATCTGTCGGCAAACGACGGGCGCAGCTCTTCCATGAGGTCGAGCGCGAGCGATTTCCTGCCCGAACGGTCAGTGTGCATCATGCCGACATATGGGTCAAGCCCTACGCTTTCGAGTGCGTTCGCGCAGTCGTTCGCAAGCAGACTGTAGGCGAATGAGAGAAGCGCGTTCACGCAGTCGAGCGGCGGACGGCGGTTGCGCGTCTCGAAAATGAAACACGGGTCGGGGTTGAGTATCAGCTTGTCAAATACCGAAAAGTATGTGCTTGCCGCTTCGCCCTCAATGCCGCGGAGCGACCCAGCGTCAGTGCAGCTGCGAGCCGTGTATACGGATTCTTTCAGCTTTTCTGATGCGTCTTTTACTTTCCCTGCATCAATGCTCATCGGGTGGTCGCGCAATGAGCGCTCCAATACCCAGCGGGAGTTGAATATCTTTGCAGTGATGAAATTTTTGGCTGTTTGCAAGCTTTCACTCGGACTGTCGGCGATGCGGTATTGCTGCCTGCGCAGCAGCACATTGCCCTGCACTCCGCCGTCGACTCGCGCAAGAAACCGCCCACTTTGAGAGAAGAACGACAGCGACTTGTTTTGCTCGGCACATTTGCCCATGAGAGCCGGGCTTGCGCCCATGTATGAAAATGTTACTATCTGTTCGAGACTGTGCAGAGGGAATCTGCCCATCTCCGCGCCGTCCTTTTTGACAACAACATTTTCTCCGTCGAGCGTCAGATAGGCATCGGGGGTCAGAATATAGAGCGAGTTCATAAGCTTTTTCAATCGAAGTCACCGTCCTCGCCGATAGCGGAGTTTATATATTCCGCCGCGCTTTTGTTCTTGCACAGGGCAGGGAGACAGAGCTCCTTGAGTGAACAGGCGTTGCAAAATTTGCCGGTCTTGACTTTGGGCGTGTAGCCGCGGTTCATGTAGCTGTGCATCTCGCTGACCGCATCTTCCACCGCTTGGCGCAGTTCGGCGTTTATATAAACTTTTTCGCGCCGATGCGTCTCACCGTAGAACATATATCCGAGTTCAATCTCGACTCCGAGCATCTCTTCGAGGCACATTGCCTGCGCGCACAGCTGAAGCCGGTCGGCTTCGCCGGCTTTAGAAGATCCGCTTTTGTATTCGATCGGCGTCGGCATCCATCTGCCATCGCGCCCGCGCAGTTTCGCGCCGTTTTCGTCATCGCGTCTGAATTCGACAACGTCGCATTCTCCGCTTATTCCGAGCTCTGACGAGAATACCCGCAGAGCCCGGACTGTTATCAGATCGCCGCGCTTTTCGCTGAGCGACGGGTCGTGCGCCCGTTCGTGGAATATTTCGCCGTTCACTGTGCGCAGATTTTCTGCCCAAAGCCCCTCAATGTGAATGAGAGCCCAACGTCTGCGGCAAAAAGCAAAGTGCTGTATTCCGCTTATTTGCAGAAAATCACACTCCCTGTATGTCATTATACTCCCTCGATGATCTCGGGCTCAAGCCCAGGAAGCTCATCTACAGATATAATATAGTCATCCGCGCTCGAGGGGATGTTGACATCGGGCTTCAATTCAACGTGAACGCTGCGATGTACCTTGCTGCTCGAATACTGACCGTCCTTGCAGTTGTGTTTCCACCAATAGACGCGCAGAACCTCCATTGAACCCTCGGGGCGCGCCGAAGAAGCGTCGTTGAGGAACAGCGTGCGCAGACATTCTTTTATAATATCCGCATCCTCTTCGGAGAATCCGGTCTTCTCTGCGAGCTGAACATTTATCGAGCCCTTTATCTCATAGAGACCGAACTGGACGAAGTGCTTCTGACCCATTGTGTCGGAGGAACGCGCCGAGGCGTCCTTGCCGTCTTTGACGGGTTCGCCGTTGACGCTCTTGGTTATCTGAATGGAGCGAACCTCTATCGGCGATACGCTGACTCCTTGATGTATGCTGACCGGACCGCGCACGCCGACCGATACGCCGCTGCTGTCCTTGGATTTGAAAGCGAACACCTGACCGAATGAACGTACATCGAGCCACTTTTCGCAGGCTTCTTTTGCGTATTCGTTTATGTCCTTCGTCTTTATGTTGCTTGACGCGCGTTCGCTCAGGCTCTTGCAGCCGTCGTCGCTGCGGTCGGCGGACTGGACGAATATATTATTGCCGAGATCCTGCATTCTGTTGCGTATTTTGCGCTTGATGCAGACATCGGACATCTCGCCGTAGCCGGAGTAGTCGGTGCGCGGGCGATTACCGTTGAGCGGATCGCCGTTTACATTTGCCTGATTTGCGGATACAAGAACTACGAAATCGATTTTGTTGTTAAGAGCTGCCATTTTAATTTTCCTCCTCGTTGTTGCTTTCTTTCTTTGTGTAGAGTTCACTGCGCTGCAGGTAATAGCCTAAAAGGTAACTGTCCTCAAGCTGGCGGTTGAGGTCTTTCTCGTCGTATTCGCTCAGATGACCGAAAATCTCGCCGATGAGGTTGTTGTAGTATATTCTCTTTCCGGGCGAGAGCTTTGCAAAATACGGATTGAGGCTGTCGCGGATTATGCGGGAGGCGTACATGGGTCTCTCGCAGAATACCGACTGCATCCTTATTGCGTTCGGCTCTCTCTTTTCGTCTGGGTCATAGGCATCACGCTCGGCTTTTTCCATGACTGCGAGCAGACGCCCGAATTGATAGTTTCTGTCTTTCTTGTCTTTTTCAAGGGCCATTTTCCATTCCTCCTTTTTAGTAACGGTCCTGTATGCATATATTACGGCACAGGCGGTGAACATTACTTTCTTATGATTGTGTGTCTTTGAATCATCATAAGCCAGCGGGTTTGATGCTCTGTGCATGAGAGCTTGCACGATATCAAGCGGTATGGGGCTTTGATCGATAATGCAGTGAAACAGTCTCTGCGTTTGTTCACGCATAACTCTGGTGTCAACGGTGAGTTTGCCGCCCTGTTCTGTACCGAAGGAGCATTTCACAATTTCCCATATCGACGGAGATTGGTAACCGAATATACCGTTTTGCCAGAAACAATGTTCCTGCCAAAAGACGAGTCTGTTAAGAAAATCGGAGCCTTTGAGTTCGTTGTAATAAACGATTGAAAGACGACCTTCGGTTGCCGAATCAAATGACGAAATGACGACATTTTCCTGATCAGGGAGATGCTGCCGCCAACCGCTCAGTGCTTTCTGTAGATCGGCCTTATAATCCGACGGAGTTGTAAATGTCTTGATCTCATGTTCCTCATCGTCCTCATAAGGCCTTTTTACAACTTTACTTTCAAGCAGCGGAACATGGCAGCCGCTCGGATCCCAGCATACAAAAGCGCGCCCGTCAATGAATATACCTTGGTTGGCAACCACCCATGTAAGCGCGTTGTGAGCTTTCTGGGTCGCTTCATAACCAATCGTGGCGGCTTGCTGGGCATCTGTAAATCTGCCTTTGTAGGTGAAGTTTACATTATCACTCGAAGATATCAGTTTTGAATTAAATGATGTCGCGAGAACACCTTTGGGAAAGTTTCGGACAACATAGTCGTCTTTTCCCAATATCATACATGTCTTCTTTGCGTTTCCGGATTTTTTAGAAAGGTAATAATTGCAGAAGGCGTCAAAAAGGCTTTTATCCTTATAGCATTCATCATTTTCTCCTGAACCGAAAACGCGCCAGCGAATTAGATTTTTGCTGTACTTTTCGAGTGGTACACCGTCTGCGCCGGTTTCGATTATTCCACAGTCAATAAGATCATTTACTATTGTGCCTTTGTGAATATATGCGGACACTGCGCAGACTTTCGGATGACTGAATTCTGAATTTGCCCAATCAGCGATTTGATCGGCATATTTTTGATACCGTTCTGGGTAGCATGGCGCGGTATAACATAGCTGATCACTTAGCGGGTGAGCAAAAAAAGTGGTGCCGCCTCTGCCTGCAGAATCTTCAGTAATCGGAATGATAGTTTTTTGACTCAAATCTGATTTATCCTTGCTTTTTAGAGAGGCTGCGTCAAGAAAATTGCCTTCTTGATCAAGAACGATTTCTATATCGGCGTCTTTGACTATGTGTGATATCGGAGCTAATGGAACTTTTCCAATTTCATAAACTCCCGCCAAACTGCTGTGACAGTCATATGTCTCAACGGCTCTTTGCCATATGCTCATTTATTCCACCTCCCCGAATTCTCTGAGCCCGATGAAATTGCCGAGGTCTTCGCCGAACGGCTTTATCGCCATGTTTTCGCGTACAGTCTTTGTTGTCGTGCACTCCTCGGGTCGGGGGAATGTGATAACGCCCTTTTCCATCGTCGGGTACCAGAATCGGACGGTCATTCGGTTTTTTGTCTCGTCCGAATATGCTTCGTCCGCGTAGGTTATCCCGTGGTACATCAGCCCGAATGCGAGCTCCGGCGTCTCATCGTATGCGCCTTTGCCGCTCCCGAATTCGCATGGCTCAACATAGCCCTGACATTCGCGCGCGCCGAGGAAAATATCCCTGCGCCCGCCTTTTTCAATCATGCGCTTTGCTATGTTGTGATGCTTGTTCTCGTTGCGGTCGCCGATGAGCTCCGGGCGGTTCTCGTTCCACTCAAAATGTGCCTGCACCTGATAACGGCAGTCTTTGAGATAGGTGTAGAACGAGAGGTCGTTCCCGCCGTTATATTTTATCGGTCGGATGCCCTTGACCTCAGTTTGGATGGGGTTTATCACTCTGACCTTGTCGATATACCAGACAATAGTGGGCTTCCAGTAGATCGAGTGGAGAATACCCTTGAGAGCTTCGTATGTCGGGATTTGATAGCTTGCTTTTTCTCCGCCGACGCGCATTACCGGGTCGGAGAAAAGCGCGTAGTCTCCGAATACTTCAAATGTCACTATATTCGGATGTTCCATATGCTGCACACCTCCTGTGTTTATTTATAATGTGATTGCTTCGCGGCTTTCGCCGTCAAGATTGAGCCCGAAAGCTTCATTGTAGAATTCCTCGCTTAGCGCGAGCGCGATGCCGTCTGCTATGGGGTGGAGCGCGCCGCTGTCCGCAAGGGCTCTGCGCTGATTTTCATAGAGCGAGACGGTGTATGCCCGCGCTTTTTTGATGAGCTTTTTGAGATACTTTATGTCCTCTTCGGCCCGTTTTGAGCCAAGTTCGACGATTATCTCTTTTCCCTCGCCGTATGGCACGATAACATCGGTCGTGCTGCTACCGAAGACGGTGAACCTGCTCCCGGCGGTCTTGAACGCCTGAGTCAGCGCGTATTTTTCGCCGTTTGCTTTTAAATAAGGCGCGTTCGCGAATGTCCTGTCGAGCGAAAGAAGATCAAAGAGAGTGAACGGCAAACCGTCGATTTTTATCGGCATATCCTGCGCGCCGATGTCGGATTGAATATAGAGCTTCTTGTAGTAGGCGTATACCGCCACGTCGGATGTAAGCCCCGACGGGTACTTCTCGGGATGATATTTGCAGTCGGACAGCAGGGACATGCACGCCATCTTGCCGTCTTTTATACTTCTGAGCATGCCGAGATCTTCGCCGCGGCAGTTTATTATGAACACATCTGCGGCTCCGTTAAGCTCGCCGTTGCGGTTGCATCTGCCCGCCGCCTGAATCACACTGTCGAGCCCCGCGCAGAGCCTTATCACGCAGCCGAAAGATACATCGACACCCGCTTCAATGACCTGCGTCGAGATGCAAACCACTTTTGGTGCGTCTGGATTTTTGCGCTTTCTTTCAAGCGCGCTGTTTATCTCGGATATGACCGCCATTCTGTGCGCCATGCACATTCCGGCGGAAAGATGAAAAATCACGGTGTTTCCCAAATTCATTTCAGTGAACAGATACGCCGCCTGCTTTTTGAGATTGCATATGACAAGCAGGCTGTCTGTTGTGCCGAGCTGTTCTGCAATAAATGCGGGGATTGCGTCAAGCCGCATGCCGCCCTTGTCGATTATCTGCGTGCGTTTGAATACGCGCCACAGCTCTTCGTCAAACGGCACAATGTCTTTTATGTTCTCTGTTATCGGGTGCGCCGTCTGTTCGAGGCACGGTTGAGTCGCCGAGCACAAGACTATAGTCGCGCCGCAGACCTCCGAGAGAAAGTTTACCGCTGTGTTGAAAAGCGACAGCATTTCGTTCGGCACGGTCTGAACCTCGTCTATGACTATCACGCTGTCGCACAGCGCGTGCATTCTGCGTATGCATGAGGTTTTCCCTGCAAACAAAGTGTCGAGCAGCTGCACAAGAGTGGTTATTATCACCGGTGACGACCAGTTTTCCGTTAACAGCTGGGCGCGTTTGAGCTCGTCCGCGTTGTCCTCGTCAAGAGCGACGTTTGAATGGTGCTCCGTTATGATGCTGTCGTCTCCGATGAATTCTCTTATTATCTTCGCATTCTGGTCGAGAATACTCAGCAGGGGAGAGGTGAAAATGATTCGCTTCTTTCGATATGCTTTTGCGTGAGCCACGGCGAATCTCAGCCCCGAGAGAGTCTTGCCTGCACCAGTCGGGACATTGAGCCTGAATATGCCGGGCTCTTCTTCTGCGGCGGCGCGGCAGATGTCGGATATTTGCTTTCTCGCCCCGTCTATCGGTCTTGTGTTTGAAAATTCGCCAAGCTTTTCTTCAATGTGCCCGAGGCACTCGTCCCAATCCGCTTCAACTTGCGGGAACTCCATGTTTTCCATGAATTCCGCCGTGTCGCGCCTGTCGCCCTCGATAACTGCCGAGAGCAGAAGCCGAGCCAGCAGGCTTATCTGAAATTCATATTCTTCAGCTTGTCGCGCGCTTCTCTTCGGATTGCGCTCTCTTATGCCTTCAATAATTTCAGTAATCTGTTCTGCGGCGCTGTTGAATTGCGATTTCAGTTCGGCGTCTGAGAAGCAGTATTTGTTGAAGTTTTTCTTCGCCTCGTCATAGTCAATGCCGTCTTTTGTCAGCCTGTGTTCAAAGCCGTTTTTGTGGTCGTCATTCACCGCGTCAAATTGTCCGTGATGCGCGCCTACCGCATAGGCGAGAAGCTCGCGCACTTCATTGTCAACGCCGTCGGACATCTCAAAAATATATCTGACCGCCGCGAATGTGTGGTTCACTTCGCCGCGCCGGAGCGTGTTGCCGGGCTGTATGTAGTCGAAGAACTTTTTTGTCGCCTTGCCTAAATCGTGAATGTTCCCGCAAAAGATTCCGACTTTGTCTAACTCGATACATCGGAGCGCCTCTGCGGCATATTTCCCGCTGTCTTCGTTGTGGGCTTTCAGTGTTTGTTCGTCATATTCCGGCGGTTCGGATCTTTCGACGAGCCGCAGGTGAGCTATAGGCTCCATTGTCTCACTTCCCGTATTTTGTTAGCTTCACCATACATTTTTTAGAGAAAATTGTCAACTTAACTGCAAAAACGATGCGATTTTTGTCGAAAGTGATGTAAAAATGGAAACTTTAGTTCTTCTTTATAACAAAACTTCCGACGCTGTCGTCACCGAGCGAGGCGATGACATTCATAAACGTGTTCTTCGACATAACTGCAAAATACCCGCTTGCTTCAAATTTTTCCGGGAAATGCTTCTCGATTTTTTCGAGCGCTGATTTCAGCGCGAAAACAGCCGCCACACCGTGCTTGCAGATGCCGCACGCCCAGCAGTCGCAGGTGATGTTTGCAATCATGCCGTTCTTGTAGTCAAATTCAACTTCGTGCAACTCGTCCGTGCCGACTATCGCGTGCCCCTTGCCGTCTTCAACGCTGAGATACAGAACCTCGCCGCAGTTGAAGTCGGATTTGCCTACCATTATCGTGTGCTCGTATGCTCCCATGCCCTCGAGATCGTCGAGGCTATAGAACTTGTTTTCCTTCGCGCTCACATATTCCTCATCGGGTTTTGCGGGAGCTTTGAAGTAGGGGAGTATCTTTCCGAACGGCACGGTATTTTTGTCAAAAGAGAACAGTTCGTCGCCGACATAGCAGAACTCGCCGGAGATATCCGTGTCGATTTTTGCGATTACTCTTTTGTAGTCGGACAGCTTTATCTTGAATGTGTACGACACATCGATGACCTTGCCGCGCTTGCCCTCGAGCTTGCCGTCAACATAGACGAGGTCGCCGACATGCAGGTCGAAAAGATTGTTGTAATATGTGCAGTCGAAGCCGCGCTGCGGGAAATAGACCCTCACGAGCGATTCCCTCGCGGGAGCCTCTTCGGGAGCTTTTGCTTCAGACTCGGGAACTTTCTTTTCTGCCTCTTTTTCTGCGGTAAAACCTATCTTGAATTTCATATGTATCTCTCCGTTCCTTATTTTCTGATTCTATTCTATCACGGCAGGTGTGTCAAAAAACGGACAGTAAAACTTGAAATTCCCGTAATTAGCGGTGTTTGCGCCGGCTTTGTCTCTTGGCGATGACAAGTAGAATGGCGAATAGGGATTTGTCTATCATTTTAGCTGTAGCAAGGTAAAAGCAAGCGACCCAACCGGTCTTTATAATCAAGCTTTCAATAGCCGCGCCGCAGTGTTTGATAAACTTTTTTAGAAGAGCGGGCAACATCATCGAAGCGCCGCCGACTGGGAGTCGCGAGTTATGTATTTCGAGGCCTCGTTGAGCGGCTTGTAGGGGTCGGCGACCTCGACGAACCTTTGATGCGTGAGCGTCACGGTGCTTTTTTGGAGATGATGCAAGTAAAGCAATCCTTTAGTCACTTGCCACTATTATAGATTTTTAAAGCAGGCGAACGAAGTTCCGCCTATGATCCGTAAAATAAGTTTTTGCAAAGATCCCGTGCCGCTGTCGCGGCAGCGGTGCGTCGAGTCGCCGCACCCTACAAGGTGCTTATCAATAAAATTGTGCAAACTCCGTGGGCGGATGATATCTGTTCTTACATCATTGTGATAATTCGCAATATTGATACGACTGTCTATATCCGATACCCACACCCGCGCCCTCCAACTTATCAACACATCCCTATCTCATGTCGAAATAAAAAAATCCTACCCACGAAAGCCGTTGATAGGATTTGCTGTTTTACTCGTTCGGTTTATTTATACTGCGCGAGCACATCCGACGCGAGGGCTGTGAGCTCATCTTTTACACTCTCGGGGGAGAGGACTGTCACATCTGCGCCGAAGTTCATTATCCATGTCAGAAACACGGGGCTCACAAACACTTTTACGCGCATGTCAAAATGTGTGTCGGTGATATTTGAAAACGCAGTGTCGAAGCCGAATTTGTCTATCATGACATTGGCGAGCTGGTTTTCGCAGCGGAGCGTGACCGTCTCTTCGCGGCCGCCGTACATTCCGAAGGTCTGCTTTGAATAGAGCGCCATGTCGAAATCGGCGAAGAACTCCGCACCGTCGCGCTTTTCTTCGGTCGGCTGAATTTTTGTCATCTTGTCGACCCGGTAGTGCTTTATCTTGTTCTCGTCCGAGTCGTAGCCAATCATGTAATAATTTTCATCATCCCAGGTCAGCGCCCACGGGCTGATACGATATATTTTGCCGTCGTGGCGCAGCTTCTTCTGCTTGTGTTCGTCCCAGGTGAAATATTGAAACGCTATCTTCGCGTCGCGGTTTATCGCGTCGTGTATGTAGTCGACGGCGTAATAGATGCTCTCGTTCATCGCTTTGATGCGGTTCGAGACAAAGACCTGCCTTTGCAGCTCCTGCGCCTCATATCGGCTCGCAAAGCCCTCGATTTTCTTTATCAGCTCGTTGCTCTTCTTGTGCGTGATGAAGCGCGAGGATTGAACCGCGTCGACAAGAAGCTTCAGCTCCGGCAGTTCAAATTCGCGGCTGATGACATGATAAGTCACGCTTTTGCCCTTCCTCTTTTCGATGTCGAGCCCGAACAGGCAGAGAACATCAATGTCGTCATAGAGCGTCTTGCGCTCTGCGTCGATGCCGTATTCGCCCAGCGCGTCCGATATCTCGGCGAGCGTCATTCCGTGCTCGTCATCCGTGTTTTCGAGCAGGATCTTCATCAGATAGAGCAGCTTTATTTTCTGGTTTGATTTTTTAGCCATTTTTATATCCTCCGATTTGATTTACGGATATATTATAAAATATTTCGTGTACCAAAAAACGGACTCTGCAAAGTTATTATACGGCATATTGCCAAATTTTGCAATGAGCAAAATGTTATTTTTTGTCAAAATAAAGTTCGCTATTGAAAAAGCGCTTGACAAAAAACGGAACATGATAAAATGAAATAAAAATTACAGCAAAATGAGAAAATTATGGATCTTGTTATCGGCATTATTTTTGATGTTATCGCAACTGCGGCTTTGGTGTACCTGTTTATCTTCGGATATAACAGCGAGTATGAGGCGGCGGCGACTATTATCGCTCCGGTGCTCATTTATATCATCTGGAGCAGACGCGCTCAGATGATAAAGACACGCAAATGGCGTGAGTCGATCGAAAAGCAGATGAAAAATAAAGACGAAAAAGAGTCATAACCAAACAAAAAAGCGGCGGCAAACCACTCAAGGCTTGCCGCCGCTTTTTATTGTTTCGCAACAGTTGAAAACCCCCGGTTCTACCGGGGGAAAAAGAAAGCTTAAGTAAAAAAAGAAGCACCTCGCAAAAGAGAGGTGCAAAAATAATAACCTCCAAGTATAATAG
>OJKW01000620.1_pt1 | contig 25813 bp, 19 predicted proteins | sample 1596591 | NCBI WGS metagenome assembly OJKW01 (sample SAMEA4350166, study PRJEB24818) | metagenome | biome: human; feature: gut; material: faeces | place: Denmark | collected 2013-09
GTATAATACAAAAAGCTTAAAAAATTAAAAGCAAAGGCTGGATCAGATATGAGTACATACAAGCGCCGCTTCGGCGACAGGAAGGAAGGCCGGCTTCTCCGTTCCCTTCCCGCGTTCTCCAAGTTCATCCCATATATCATGCCTACGCGCAACGATGCATCCAACCAGTATGAGGAGAGCTTCGAGGTCTCCGATGTTGACCGCCGTCTGCGTCAGCTACGTGTTCAGGGCTATAAGGGCATCGGCATTCTGCACTTTATCATCGCGGCATATATCCGCGGCGTGTCCATGCTCCCAGGCATCAACCGCTTTGTCGTCGGCCGCCGCATCTACGCAAGGGATGATATCTCTGTCGTCATGACCGTCAAGCGCAGCCTCTCCGTTGAAGCTACGGAGACGACCATCAAGGTCCACTTTGAACCGACTGACACAATCTTCGACGTCTACCGCAAGATGAATGAGAAAATCGACGAAATCAAGGCTTCCGACGAAAACAACAACACCGAGGCAGTTGCCGAGACCTTCTGCCGCGCGCCGCGCTTCCTGCTCCGCTTTGCGCTGGCGATCGTCCGCATGCTGGACTATTTTGGCTGGCTTCCCGAGAGCCTGACCGAGGCAAGCCCCTTCCATGGCTCGATGATAATCACCGACCTTGGCTCGCTGCGCATAGGACCCATTTTCCACCATATATATAACTTCGGTACGCTCCCGGTGTTCATCGCCTTCGGCGCAAAGCGGCATTCCTATGAGCTTGACCGCCACGGAAATATGGTCGACCGCAAGTATGTTGACTGCAAGTTCGTCATGGATGAGCGCACGGTCGACGGGCATTATTACGCTCAGTTCCTTCAGGCGATCCGCTATCTGTTCCAGCACCCCGAGGTCGTCGAAGCTCCTCCCTCCAGAGTCATTGACGATATCTATTGATAAGATTTATATGAAAAATTCCCGGACAAAAAGTCCGGGAATTTTTAGTTCAGCGCCGTTTGGAACCATAATAACTGTCACCGTAATAATCGCCGTATTCGCGATTCTGCCTATCGACATCCGATTCATCATCTTCGTCATCTTCTTCAACGATGATATACTGCTTCTGCTTATTCTTATATTGCTCTTTCAGTTTTTTGTTATATTTGGCACGGGCTATATCGTATTCTATAACCATCTTAAAACACCAAATACTAAATGCGCCAAGTGCGCCACAGAATATAAGTAGAATTACAGTTTCCATAGTGCTTATAAACCTCCGCACTTTTGTTGATTGATAATATTATATCACATAACAGTTATAAAGAAAAGCTCTGTTAATGGCGGGAATATCTCAGAATTGGCACCGGAGAGATTCGAACCGCGCTATGTGTGCGTCCGCAGACGCCATGCAAGCGAGCAACCGCCGTAGGCGGCTCTTAGCGAGTCGCAGCGCGGGCTGCCTCGGGTTCGAATCTCTGAAACGTCACATTATAAAATAAGCCCTCTACCGATGGTAGAGGGCTTATTTTATGGCGGAGATGGAGAGATTCGAACTCTCGAAGAGCTTTTGACCCTTACACGATTTCCAATCGTGCGCGCTCGACCAACTACGCGACATCTCCGTGTTTGCTCAAGAAAACAAATTATCAACTTGTCAGCTTGCATATTATAATTCACAAGCGCCGTAAAGTCAAGGAATATTTTTCAATTCTTCGGGAAAGATTATTTTGAGACAAAAAAGCGGAGGACAGCGCCGTGAAAATGACGAACGACGAGTATAAGGAATTTGCCGGGCAGCACGCGCCACGCTCAAGGGCGGGGCGAAACATGCTGCGCGCCTTTGTGAGCGGCGGGGCGATCTGCGCCGTCGGTCAGGCTCTGACGGATCTGTACCTTTCTCTCGGCATGGAGATGGACAGTGCCTGCGCGGCCTGCTCCGTGACGCTGATCTTCATCGGCGCGCTGCTGACGGGGCTCGGCGTATATGACGACATGGCGCGCTTTTCCGGTGCGGGCACGCTCGTACCGATAACGGGCTTTGCAAATTCCGTCGTCGCCCCGGCGATAGAGTATAAGACCGAAGTTCGCTGTATAATTGGGATAGTCAGAGAAAACCGCAATCGGTGAGTATCAGGACTGAATCCGACAAAATATGCTGGGAAGGAGGTACTTGAAGCGGCTATTATCCCGCATGATTTCAGCCTGCCACAGAGCCAGATGGATGTAGCTGATCCGTCTGGCTCATTTTATTTTCCGATACTTTTATAACACGGGAGGAAGCACCATGCAACAGGGAGTATTATACTTTGAGGGGCAAACAGAACGTATGGATATCCGTTTTGAGAACAAGGAAATCTATGGCGGCCTGCACTGCGGAACTACAATGGAGGTCTTGATAAATGACGAATGGATACCCACTCGCATAGAGTACGGAAACGACTGGTATCTCGTAGGGGTGCAGAAGGAATCGTTGCCCGGGCTTCAAGTAAGAATATAGTAACCACATACTGCAAGGGCAGTCTCTTGATTAAAGGGGCTGCCTTGTTTTTATATCCAGTCGCAGAAAGGAGGAACCCGTCATGCCGAAATGCCTGTTCAGATACCAATGGGTTAAGCTGCCCAGGGCTCATTTGCCGGTCGGCAAGGGAATCATGGGTTATTGGGCGAAGCTGGCCTCGCGGGCGGCATTTCGCAAGGGTCGGGCAAAATACTGCGGATACACAAACGATGTAATGCCAGGGATGTGGTCCGGTGGCGTGGTCGGCTTAAAGAGCATTCTGGGCGTCAAAAGCCGCACGGAGGCTCTGGAAATCATGAATACGCTCAGCCGGTTCGGGTATATCCGTTACACGCTTGATGAGAAAACAAAGAAGCTGGAATATGTCGTCACCGATTGGGTTGTAAAATGCTCCGGCGCCGAATGCATGAGCGGAACAGTCTATGCAACAGACGGCTATGGCTTTCTCTGCCTTCCCCGCAACATCACGCAGCGCCTTGCGGACCAGCATTATACATTCGGCGAATCAGATGCATGGCTGGACCTCTGGTGCCACACGGTTTGGCAGGAGACCGGCAATGCGTTTTCTTATCTGGCGCCTGCCGTTCAATTCGGGAGACTTGGCGCCGCTTTGACATTGGAAGCCTTGGGACGGCGCTGGGGCTGGGAAAAGACAAAGGTGTGGAGATTTTTTCAGAAGAATGGGGATGCCTTCGCTCTGCACCGTCTGCCGGGCTCCTACGGCTGCCTCATTTTCAATAGACTGTATCCGCTGGATACAGAGGCTTCCCTGCCCACCTGCGCAGAAATTGAACGCATTATTGAGAAAATGCGTATTTGCGCCGGAAATGCGCATATTGGAGGCTCGGACAATGCACGCCTGAACAAGATGATCCTTTGGTATAGCCGCAGGATCATTATCATGAGAACTACTGATTATGCCGAACAGGCATCAGAAAATCGCGTTGCACTTTCGTCCCCTATAATACGCGCGTATACTTCTCTGTGTTGGAATTGTCAGAACTGTATCTATGACTGCAGAGGTGTAAGTAGTAGACTACGCCGCATAGATGCGAACCACATCCGCGGGCCATGTGCTTACGCGGATTTTTTCTTGCACTCACGAAACCGGAAAGGAGAATCAACATGAGCAAAATCGAAAGCAGTGCCGGAAAGGCGCTTTATGAACAGCAGGAAACCAAGCTGTCGCAGCAGTCCGCCGCATTTATTGAGCTTCTAACAAAGCGCGGCATTCTGGGAGATTCGTCTATCGATGATGACAGAGTCCGCCAAGCCAAAAAGGAGAAAAAGAAAAGCATGTATCATAACACGCTTCTCCTGCTGCAGCACTACCGAACCATTCTCTGGACGCTGGAATGCTTCCCGTCCAGCGTAGCAGAGGAGCTGGATCGCCCGCTGAAGGATCTGGATACGCTGCTGGATCGGATCGACCTGGAACTTGGGATGAACAATCGAAAGCTGGAAGGCCGGATGGAGAGTGTACGCCGCTCCCGCCTGCTGGTTGACCGGCTCAACGATGCGGTCAGTATATTGAAAGCCAAACCGGTCAACGGGCACAAGATGTACGACATCATCTACATGACCTTTCTCGGACCGGACAAGCTGATGCACGAAGAGCTTCTGTACCGTCTGGACATCTCTGCCCGGCACTATTACCGGCTCCGCACGCAGGCAATCAATATCATCGCCCTGCGCCTATGGTCTGCCCCTGCCGGCGAGGTGGATTCCTGGCTGGAGGTTCTTTCTATTTTGGAAAACTGGTAAGTGCGCCTGATCTGGCATAGTGGATGGCACAGAAAAAGGCGGAGAAAATGGCACGGTTCGCGCCGATGACATGTAAATGCAAACATGCTATACTGTTAGCGTCCGATAGTAGGAGCACACCATAAAGGCACCGTTTCTGCGAGGCAATTCAGCCTCCGAGAGCGGTGCCTTTTTATGTGCCGAATTGAAAAACAGGAGGTAAAAGCATGTCAAAGCAACTTGTATCAGGTAAGCATCGGCTCAGAAATACCTACTGGTCGTTAGTGGGCGCCGCGTCGGCAACGATCCTCTCCGTCCAGCCCGTAATGGCTGAAACGATCTGGGACCGCTTTTCCACGATCATGCGGGATATCTACGGACAGCTGGTCGGGATCAGTACCATTGTCGCCGTGACCGTGGCAGCCATTGCGTTGTTGGTGCGGATGGTCAGCCGGAACCAGCGTGCGGTGGACGAGGCTACCAGCTGGCTCAAACGAGTCGTTGTGACCTGGATTATTCTTAACACACTCGGCTTTATCGTAGCATACCTGCAGCCGTTGATCGCCGGCGGGCAGTACACAGGTTAATGATCAACAGTTCGGGATCAGACAGGAGGTGAACGACTATCTTAGACTGGATTTTTGAAGGGATCGTGACATGGATCTCCAGTATTGCCTCGCAGATCATGGACGCGGTTTCCGGCCTCTTTCTCAATGCGTTGGGAACAGACATGGTGACCATGGAGGAGTATTTCCCATTCATCACCAAGGCCTTTGACGTCATGCAGTACACAGCCTGGGCAGTCCTTTTTCTCATTGTGGTCTGGCAGCTGTTCCGTGCGTTCGGAGGACCCATTACCGAAGCCGAAAACCCATGGCAATTAGTTGTGCGTGGCGCGATTTTCGCGCTGCTGATCGGATACGCAAAACCAATTTTCATGCTGGCGCTCGACATTGCCAGAGCGCCGTATACGGCACTGATGGATGTAAGCATGACGGCGGAGGAATTCACCTTTGCCGGTGTGGAGCAGGTACTGAGCAACGGACTGCTGACAATCGTTTCAACCGTGACGGTTGTCGGGCCCATACTGGTTCTGATCCTGCTGATCGCGCTCGGATGGAATTACTTCAAGCTGCTGCTGGAGGCGGTCGAACGGTATATCGTGGTCGGTGTGCTGTGCTATACCTCCCCGCTGGCATTCTGCATGGGCGGCTCCAAGGCGACTAATCAGGTCTTTAAAAGCTGGTGCAGGATGGTAGGCTCGCAGCTTCTCCTGCTGGTCATGAACGTGTGGTTTATCCGGGGCTTTAACTCCTCGGTAGGCCAGTATATCGGAAACGGCGGCGCGCTGAGTACAGGGCAGGGATCTATCTTTCTATGGCTGTTCTGCGCCCTGGCATTCCTAAAGACCGCGCAGAAATTCGACAGCTATATGGCCGCTATGGGACTTAATGTGGCGCAGACCGGTTCCAGCATGGGCATGGAGCTGCTGATGGCCGCAAGGGTGATCAGCGGCGTGGGACACAGCGCAAAGAGCGCAGGCAGCGTGTTCGGCAGGGGCGGTTCGACTGCAACCGGAACCGGCGCCGCGGCCAGCGGCTTTGCATCCGGCTTTGCCAGCAGATTCAAGGGTAACAGCTATGTCCGTGACGCCGTCGTTGATGGCGGCACGCGCATGGGCATGGGCGGCGGCGTCGGCTTTGTCGGGCGCGTTTTTGGCGGTGTAGCTGCCAGAAACGGTGCGATGCTTACGGGAGAATCCATCTCCTCCGTAGCAGCGCGTCCCGCAGAAGCAGCCGGCACCATTGCCGGCGATATCGCCGACCGCAGCCTTGGCAACTACATGCCTCAGCTTGCGGGCCATACACTCAAGGGAACCCAGATCAGCGGCGGACACATCAGCACGACGGCGACCGGCACAGACGGCAAGGTCAGCAGTGTGGAGATGTTCAATACGGCGCAGTTTGAAAAACCCGCCGCTCCGCACTCCGTTGTAACTGCCACTGACGGCAGCACATGGTATCAGATGGCCAGCGGCGAGGGCCGAAACGCCTTCTACGATGCGCCCGGGTTTACCGGCAGCCCCGCCGAATCCGAACAGGTTGCAGCAGCCTTCCCCGGCGCTGCTGAAGGTACAGTCCTTCGCAACACGGGCGACGGCATCATGGAAGCCAGCAGTGAGAGCGGAAACAGCCTGTGGTACAACAGCGCGTATTACAATGAGCCCGACGCACCGCACACTGTCATGCAGGCGGCAAACGGCGTAGACTGGTACGCTATGCAGCAGCACGCGGAAGCGCCTGCCTTTGAACAGGGAGAGGCCGCAGACGCATATAACCAGGCGGCCTTCCGCAACTTCATGCCCGGCTTTGAGCAGCAGGTGGCACATGTGGACGGCACGCATCGGGAGGACGGGCACTTCGAGGTCCGCCATACCGATGGCTCCGGGACAGCCTTTTACGACACCGCCAGATTCGCCGCACCGCGCGGGGATTATCAGGTATATGAGGACGTCAGAGGGCAGCAATGGATCGCCATCCATGGAGACCCCGCTGTGGAACGCAAGCCGGTGTTCGAGGACGGAAAGCCCGTCTACGACGGTGAAAACGTCCGCACGGTGTCAGTGGAGTCGGTTCGATACAAGAACACGCCCAGCCGCTTTAAGGAGCCGGAAAAGCGTTCGGACAGCGGCATAAAGGCGCCGAAGCGCAGGAAATAAATGCAGCGGGCAACAGCCGGAGCGGATGACATCCCTCCGGCTGTTTTGCCTGCCTGCGAATAAAGAAACCAGCCGCCACGCGCGGCTTCGGATACTCACCGGGGAGGTGTAAAAGAAAATGGCTGAGCCGGATAAACGGCAGATAGGCGACGGCAGCGATAATTACGGCGAAGCTGCCAAGCAGATGGCCAAAGCCGCAAAGGAAGCAGGAAAAGAGACGGCGAAGCAAGCCGCCGTGAAAGGCGCTGAAGCCGGCGCCAATGCAGCAGCCGCAACGGTGCAGGCAGGTGTGGAGGGCGGCAAGGCGGTTGCCGAGATAGCCGCAGGAACCGCTGCGGGCGGACCGTGGGGTGCGATTTTATCGGCGGCATGGGCCATGCGTCACACGCTGTTTAAGATACTTGTCTGCATCTGCCTGCTTTTCCTTGTCATTATCGTCCTGATCGTTTCACTGCCCAGCGTTGTTACAAACAGCGTGTTTGGGCTGGATGGGTCGATGGTGGACATGGAAAACCCCACAACACTGCTGGAATCCTATAACGACCTTGCCGCAGATATTTCCGCAGTTGTGGAGGAAGGGTATGACGCAGCCCTCGCAAAAGTCGAGCAGATCATTGAGGACGGCGGATACGACTACGATCTGTCTATGGATGCACTTATCAATTACGCACAGGGTTCCGCCGGGTACGATGTAAGCTATATCCTCGCGGCCTACTCCGCATCGCTTCAACAACGCAATACCGGCAAGGAGGATATGCTGGCAAAGCTTCGCAGCGTTGCCGACAGTATGTTTCCGGTATCTTTCGTAGAGAAGGAATCGGAGCAAATCGTCCCCTTTACCTACGCTACATACAGACCCGTTACCGTGACGGTCGTCACATCGAAGACGCAGACGGGAACCATCAATGGCGTTCCGCAGTACCGTTATACCACATCCCGTCGCACCTACTATGAGCCGGACGAAGCGATAACAACATCGGAGCCGGTAAATGTGGCAGCCTATACGCCTGTGGCAGTTTCCGTTCCCATATACAGCGGAGGCAGAATCACCGGCACACGAAGCGAAATCTATTATGAGCATGGCGGCACGGAGACGCTCACTCCGGAAACGGAGGTCGTAAAGTATGTGGAATGCACCATACAGCCATTTGATAACAGCGTCATCATCCGAGCCTTCGGGATCGATCTCTCCGCCACCTATGACCAATTCAAAATAACCTATGGCGAGGCCATTCAGAAGATGGCCAACGCCTTGAAAATGACGCTGTATGGGACATTAGGCAACGGGCAGATGGTTCCCTTGACCGATGCGGAGCTGATCGCCTTTGTCAACGCGCAGAACTGCAGCCCCATGCGGAAGCACATCCTTACAACGGCATTGTCGCTGGTGGGCAAGGTCCCATATTTCTGGGGCGGCAAGTCGGCGCCCGGTTGGAACGATGCTTGGAACACGCCGCGGCTGGTGACGTCAGCCGGTTCTCCGACGACCGGCACGATTCGGCCCTTTGGTCTTGATTGCAGCGGATTCACCACATGGGTATTCAATACGGCAGTAGGCGTTGAGATCGGCGCCGGCTGCAACGGACAGTACCCGAATACCTACGGCGTCTCCGCAGCGGAGCTGCTGCCGGGTGATTTGGGATTCCTTGCGGATGATGACGGCTGGGGCCATGTGCTTATTTTTGCCGGATATGATGCGGAAGGAACACGTATGTGGGTACATTCCTCCGGCGGCATCGGCGTTATCCTGAATACGCCAAGCTATGAAGGAAGGCTTTCCTATCGCCGCCTCAGCATCGTGGATTACGATGCGCCGGTGGTAAACGCCCCGACCGGCGAGGCGCTTTATACGCTGGAGGTAGAGGTGACGCATTACTGCGCCTGCGCAAAGTGCTGCGGCAGCAATGCGCAGGGGCTTACCGCCAGCGGCAAACAGGTAGCGGTCGGTATGGTCGCTATGTCCAGCCATTATCCCTTCGGCACGCAAATCATGATAAACGGTACCATGTACACCGTGGAAGATCGGGGCGGCTCGGGCATAGAGAACAATATCCATCGCGTGGATATCTATGTGCCGGACCATCAGAAGGCGCTGCGGATGGGACGGTATACCACAACCGCAACAATTTACAGATTAGGCAGGTGAAAAACTTGGATGAAAGAGAATACAACAATGTGTACGCAATCCCCGCAAACTATACGGACAGCGGCAAACTGCTGGGAGGGATGATCGATACCCGGAACGCAATCGAAACGGTGATTCTGGTGCTGGCTTTGGGATATCCGGAGCTGATCCTGATCCCCATGCCCGGCACCATCCGCATCGTGGTCATGACGGTCACGCTGCTGCCGCTGGCGGTGGTGTCTGCAATGGGCGTGGATGGCGGGTCGCTGTTTCAGTACATCGGCCATATCATCCATTTCTGGACACACCGCAGGAAATTACACTTCAGGAGGATCGGATACCGCTATGGCCAAAGCAAAAGGAAAAAGAAACCACAGAAAAGAAAAGCTTGAGTTTGTACAGGATTATTTGCCCATCCGCGACCTGAAAAACGGGATCATTGAAACGACGGACAACCGCTACATAAAAATCCTTGAGATCGAGCCGATCAACTTCACGCTGCGATCCGATGAGGAGCAGTTCAACATCATCTCCAGCTTTGCCAGCTGGCTGAAGATATCCCCCATGCGGCTGCAGTTCAAGTCCATTACGCGCCGCGCGGACTCAGATAAGCACATATCCATGATCTGCGAGGAATTGGAACACGAGGAGAATCCGCAATGTAAGGAGCTTGGCGAAGATTATATCGGACTCATCAAGGATGTGGGAAATCGGGAAGCGCTGACGAGGCGCTTCTTTCTGATTTTCCAGTATGAGGCGGTAGGCCGCAACGAAAGCGACGACTATGCAAAGATCTATGGCATGCTCCAGACCGCCGAGCAGACAGCGCGGGCGTATTTCATGCAATGCGGCAACAGCATCGTCCAGTCCAAAGACCCGGATGAAGCGACTGCCGAAATCCTATACATGTTTTACAACCGGCGCTCCTGCACGGACGAACCGTTTTCCTCCCGTGTAGATCGCATCGTGGTGGACACCATGGCGGCAAAGAAGAAAATCATCGGCATGGACCCGGTGCCGCCTATCCGTATGACCAACTTTCTGGCGCCCCGCGGCATCGACCTGAGCCATTATAACTATGTCGTTATGGACGGGCTGTACTATTCCTTCCTCTACATCAAGGCAGGCGGGTATCCAAGCCGCGTCCGGGCCGGCTGGATGTCCTCGCTCATCAACGCCGGAGAAGGAGTGGACATCGACGTCCACCTCCGCCGGGAGAACCGCAGCCGCACCATAGATAAGGTCGCCCAGCGGATCAGGCTCAACCGCACCAAGCTCAAGAGCATGCAGGATACCAGCACCGATTATGAGGAGCTGACCAATTCCATACAGGCGGGCTATTTTATCAAGAATGGCATCGCCAACTACAACGAGGACCTATTTTACATGAGTGTTTTCATCACCGTATCGGCCAAAACCTACGAGGAATTGCTTTGGCGCAAGCAGCAGATGGTGGATATGCTCAAATCCATGGATATGTACACCAGCGAGTGCAGCTTTCAGCAGGAGGCCGCACTGCAGTCGGTGATGCCGTTCCTGAAAATCTCGCCCAAGCTGGAGAAAAAGGCGCAGCGCAATGTGCTGACCAGCGGCGCCGCATCCAGCTATATCTTCACCAGCTTTGAGCTGTCGGACGACAATGGCGTGCTGTTGGGCATCAACCGATACAACAACTCCCTGTGCATCGTGGATCTGTTCAACACAAAGATCAATAAAAATGCCAACCTGAACCTGCTGGGCACATCGGGCGCAGGAAAGACCTTCACCATGCAGCTGCTGGCGCTTCGGATGCGGATGCGCGGCATTCAGTGCTACATTCTGGCGCCCATCAAGGGACACGAATTCCGTAGAGCCTGCAATAAGATCGGCGGCGAGTTTATCAAGATCGCACCGGGCTCCCCCCACTGCATCAACGTAATGGAGATACGGCATACCATGTCGCCGGAGATGGAGCTGATTGACGAGATCGATTATGTGGAGATGGGCTCCATGCTGGCTCGAAAAATTCAGCAGCTCATGACCTTCTTCGGCCTGCTGATCCCCGATATGAGCAATGAAGAGGAACAGATGCTGGATGAAGCGTTGATCCGAACCTATGCGGACTTCGGCATCACCCATGATAACGACTCCATCTATACGGATATGGCCTCCGCTCCGCCCAAAATGAAGCAGATGCCTATCCTGGGCGACCTGCATAAGCACCTGCAGGAGAATCCCATGACCCAGCGGCTGGCGGCCATCATCAGCCGTTTTGTCACCGGCAGCGCCCAAAGCTTCAACAGGCAGACCAATGTAGACCTCTCTAATAAATACATCGTCCTTGACCTGTCGGAGCTGAAGGGCAAGCTGCTTCCGGTGGGCATGTTCATCGCACTGGATTATGTGTGGGATCAGATAAAGTCCGACCGCACCAAACGCAAAGCCATCTTTATCGACGAGATCTGGCAGCTGATCGGCGCCAGCTCCAACCGCATGGCCGCAGAGTTTTGCCTTGAGATATTCAAGGTTATCCGCGGCTTCGGCGGAGCGGCCATTTCCGCAACGCAGGATCTGTCAGATTTCTTCGGTCTGGAGGACGGCAAGTACGGCAGGGCGATCATCAACAACTCCAAGAACAAGATCATTCTGAACCTGGAGCCGGACGAGGCCCGCTATGTACAGGAAACGCTGAAGCTCACCCGCACGGAGATCCGCGCCATCACCCGCTTCGAGCGCGGCGAGGCGCTCATCAGCTCCAACAACAACAAAGTGCCCGTGGTGGTGAAGGCCTCCAAGCTGGAAAAGGAAATGATCACCACGGATCGCGCCGAGCTGGAGGCAATCCTCAAAGAACGGCAGAGGGAGAAAACGCATTCAGCGTAGAATACGCATTTCGCAAAGAATACGCACACGCAGAAGGAGGTGAACAACATGCTGCTTGATGATGAGCGCCATGTGATCAAATGGCTGTCGCAGTACGGCGCACTGACCAAAACACAGGTGATCCGACTGCTGCGGGACAAAACCCCGGAGACGGCGGAGAAGATTCTTCGCAATCTGAAAAGGGAGCATCAAATCTCGGATGTGGCCGGTGGCTACTATCTGGCTTTGGATGGGCTATGCAAGCCGGATCAGCGGACGATCCTTGCCGTATGGGTGCTGCTGCGGTTTATCGACTATGTGGATCCCATGGCGCATTATCCTGCGGTCTACCCGTCCCAAATCTTTTTTCTGAAGGAAAACACCGGCTATGAGATCGTCGTGCTGTATGACGGCGAGCAGCACCTTAGCAAGCTGCTGCAGCCGCAGGATGACGAGATGAAATATATCTTTGTCCTGCCCAATATCGCCATGGCATCCCAGATGATGCTCCCCAAGGCGCCCTGCCTGTTTGCAACCGTCAACTTTGCCGGGCAGGAAGAACCGGACATTACATTTTACACAGAGGAGGCTGCAACCGATGGACTCGATAAACTCGTTCATTCATCTGCTGGATAAAATAGAGACGCAGGATCGACGGCTCGGCATGACCATAAAAAATCTCCGCTGTCTGACCGGAGGGAAAAGCATGGAGCTGGCGTATGCCATGGCGCTGAAGCTGGCTGAGGAAAGCGAAAAATTGACGCTGCTGACCAGAGCGCTTCCCGCCTACACGGGAAATCCGCGGGCGCTACAGGATGTGGATGCGGTTGCAGCAGAGTCGGTTCCAATAGAAGCGGGCTTTACCATCGAAGGCTGGTTCTGCATCCGGCTGCCTCTGCTGCTCCCCAAAAAGGAGAGGGGCTCCGCCTCCTATATTCGGGGCATCCTGTACCCGGCGCTCAGGAACTTCTTTCAGGGCAAAGCACCGGTTCGATACCCCGAAAGCATCATGATATTCCGCCATGTATATGAAAAAGGCAGGCCGGAGCGTCGGTACCGGGATCATGACAATATTGAGGTCAATATGGTCTCCGATACCGTCGCTATGTATGTGCTTACGGATGACGCGCCGCCGTGCTGCGATCATTTCTACTGCAGCGCGGCCTCCACGCAGGAGCGTACGGAGGTGTATGTGGTCCCGGCACGGGATTTTCCCCAGTGGCTGGTGCTGGAGCCCCTGATCCCGGATGAGGGGGTGATGCTCCATGAAAATGTGCCGGAGCAGCGTCAAAAACATGTGTAAAAACAGGGCAAAAACCCGCCTCCCCAATGACATATCTTTTAACAGCCGGAAAACACCGATGAAACCGATATTTTTCAGGCTTTTTGCGCGGACGGTTTCCGACAAAGAGAGCAGTCATGTTGTCGGAAAGCTCCTGCATTCCGGGGTTTGAAACAATGATTACCGTTCGGCCGGGAAGTCATGTGCATCGGCTTATCACAGTGCTTGGGCTCGCCGGCGAATACCCTGTCCGTTCGCTTGGCGTACTGGGAAACGAGCGTACTCTCAGAGCGCTGGTGAGTAAACTTTCCACAACACAGGAGCTTCGTAACCCGGATACCGGCGAGCGGATGAGGGTAAAGCTGCTGCAGCTGACCGGCATCGGGAATGCCAAAGCGATTCGTTTCTGTAAGGGCGCTCTCCCCATACTGGAATGGATACATCCGGACGCATACGGCTATTATATGGCCGCGTTTTACAATCATAGATTCCCCGGCGGTATGGCGCATCGGGACCGCAACCTTCGGGTTGCCGAGACGATTGGGATGCACCTGACCGCCGGTGTCGAGACAAGGGCCTATATGCTCCCCGCCTTGCAAAACCGGGCTATCCTTCGGATAACACCGGACGCGCCTGCCTTCTATCTGGCGCGGGACTTCAAGAAGATCACCCCTGCGGAACAGAACAAAACCATGTTCACACGCATCGTCGGCGCAATCTTCTATCCCGGCGGCTGTTACGCCGTTTACAACACGCGGAACGCCGCGATGAAATGGAACGGCATGGGAGAGTTCAAGGCGCTCCACAGCCTGACAGAGCTTGCCCGCATGAATGCCGGGGTTCAGAGCATCGACTCCGCAATCCTGCTGGGCGAGTCCTATGATACGGCGCTGACCACACTGCTGGAGTCAGATAAAAACCGGCGACTGGAACTTCGGTTTGACGGAATCTATCGGCACATCTATTTTGTGCCCATGAATGCCGGCGGCATCCGGCAGTTCAGATTGCTCACCGTCCCAGACTGGAAAGAAAAGCTGCTTGAGCTGCTGTTCGACCCAGACGTCCGGTCATATAACCGGGGATTCATGGAATACGACGCCAGTATCGGCGGTACCTGTGTTTTCTCGCATCTTGACGGCGACATCGCACGCCTGATCCGTTTTCGTGAGGCAATGCAGACCGGCGCAGGGAGCTTCGAGGTACTCTGCTTCGATGATCAAGCGCCCTTTCTAAGAGAGTACCTTGGCCCGTATATCACACTCAAAACCATCGACGCTGCCACAGTAGAAGCAGAACTGGGACTATAAAGGAGGAATGCATTCTGGATAAAAAGCGAGCAGCAGCCATCATCGCCGTCTCCATACCGGGACTTATCACCCTGCTTTACCTGGGCGGAGTGCTTGGCCAATTGCTGATAAACTACGAGCTTTGGATGAATTCCGGCGGTCTTACAGGGCAAACGACCATCGGCGCCGTAGACTGGAATCCGATCGTGTGTCTGGGCAGCGCCTTCAGCATCCCGGGGCTAAAAAGCATCGGTATACTGCTGCTGACCGGGGTCGGTATCACGGCCTATGTGCGTTTCCACGATAAATTCAGCTCCAAGGACTACGATGAACGCGGATTTACCCGCAGCAAGTACGGAATCTACGGCACCGCATCATGGATGAAGGACAAGGAGCTGAAAGAGATTCTGGAGATCAAGCCTCCGTCGCAGGCCGATGGCATCATTTTGGGCGGAAAAAACGGCAGCGTCGTCTGCTTACCTAAAGACACCAGACTGAACCGTCACATCGCCGTATTCGGCGCATCCGGTACCCGAAAATCCCGTGGCGTGATCCGTCCGGCGCTGTTCACCATACTCAAGCGCGGAGAGTCGGCAGTCATTACGGATCCGAAGGCGGAGCTCTATAACGATACCGCCGAGTTGTTCCGCAAGAACGGGTATGAGGTAAAAGTATTCAACCTGGTAGACCCCCGGCACGGCGACTCATGGAACTGCATGTCAGACCTGAACGGCGATACCCTGCTGGCGCAGGTGTTGACCAATGTCATCATCTCCAACACCAGTGAGGGCAAGGGCGACCATTTCTGGGACAACGGCGAGGCCAATTTACTCAAAGCGCTGGTGCTCTATATCGATCTGGACAGGAGCCGCAGCCTGGAGACGAAGAACCTGGCGGCCGCCTACCAGCTCCTGACCCAAAACAGCGAACGGCAGCTGACGGCACTTTTTGAAAAGCTGCCGCTGGATCACCCCGCCCGTGCGCCGTTCAATCTTTTCTCGCAGGCCAGCGACACGGTGCGTTCCGGCATCGTCCTTGGACTCGGCACCCGGTTACAGGTCTTACAGAACGAGGCTGTGCGGGACATCATCAGCCGCAGCGATATCGATCTCACGGCGCCGGGCAAGCGCAAATGCGCCTACTTCGTCATACTCAGCGATCAGGACGCAACGATGGCGTTTCTGTCCTCGCTGTTCTTTTCGTTTCTATTCATCAAGTTGGTGCGCTATGCCGACAGCACGCCGGAGCTGCGCTGCAAAGTCCCGGTCAACCTCATCTTCGATGAGTTCAACAATGTGGGCAAGCTCGGCGGCGCAGCGGACGGTTCGGATTTCGCCCGTACGCTCAGCGTTATCCGCAGCCGTGCGATCTATGTGATGCTGGCCGTGCAGAGCCTCGGTCAGCTCCAGAACCGGTATCCCAACAATCTCTGGGCAGAGATCGTCGGCAACCTGGACGTGCAGCTTATGCTGGGCTGTACCGATGAGGTCAGCGCCGAATACTTCTCCGCGCGGAGCGGTGATATGTCGGTGGAGATCAACTCCACCATGACCGTGCGCAAGACCATTGCCGTAGCGCAGGTCATACCCCAATACCGTCAGACGGAGGGACAGGGGCGCAGACGGCTGCTGACTCCGGACGAGGTGCTGCGCATCCCAAACGAGGAACTGCTGGTGGTCATCCGAGGACACAATGTCCTGAAACTGAAAAAGTTTGATTATGCTGACCACCCGCTGGCCAAGGAATTGACTCCCGTCAGCATTCTTGACTACACACCCCCGCACGCGGCAGCGCCTTTTCTCCAGACCGAGACGACTTCGCCGCGTGCAGTGTCTGAGGAGCGGCCGCACACGCCGTCCATACCCTCAAAACGCAGAACTCTGTACAGCTCCGCAAAACCGCCGAGCGAGTTTTGAACTCAATGATTTAACCAAAAAGTTGACATTTAACTTTAGTGATGTTATAATGCCGAAAGAAAGTTAAATTGGTGGTGAGCAGATGGACTATATCACAAAAACACTGGGCGTCCCGGTAATACGGACAGAGTGGAAGCAGCAGGCAGCCTTGCCGCTTTTTTTGAACGATAGATATACATTTGAACAAGCGGACATTGGCGGAGTAGCGTGCCTTATTGTTCATCCTGTGGGGGAACTCGATACGATCAATACCCTTAAAAAGCATGTGGCGAGGCTGCATGCAGCAAGCGGGCGACAGGTCGTTTTTGAGTTAACGGCCATATCCCGGCAGCGCCGCAACTCCTTCATTGATGCGAAGCTGGCGTTCGTCGTGCCGGAAAAGCAGGTGTATCTTCCCTTTCTTGGGGCTCTGCTTACAGAGCGCTGCGATAGCGAGGGACTCATGACGGGCGCAGAGAAGCTGCAGCCGTCTGCGCAGATGCTGCTGTTTGCCTATATCCTGAATGGGAACGAGCCTATGCCCATGACGCCTTTTGCGGAGCGGTTTGCCTTTTCCGCAATGACGATCACGAGAGCGGCAAATCAATTGGTAGCACTTGGACTTCTTAACAAGTCCTGCTCCGTCGGAGCGCAGAAAATGCTCTGCACCGAGCTCGACACGAAGGGACTATATCAAAAAGCCGTCCCCTACCTCATCCAGCCTGTCCGGACAACCGTATTCATCGAAAAGAGCGCTGTGACCCGGGATATGTTTCCCGCAGGGCTAAGTGCGCTTTCGGAAATGAGCATGCTCAATCCGCCGGCGGTCGAAACATGGGGTATGGTTGGCGGTAAAATTAAGGGATCGGCACAGAAATTGATCGATTCTGAAAAGCAAAGCGCCCTGCAGCTCTGGCGCTATGATCCGCGCCGTATCAGTCAGACAGGCGGAGTTGATGTACTGTCGCTGGCGGCAAGCTTAGCAGACGATATGGACGAGCGGGTAGAGCAATGTATTGAAGAAATACTGGAAAAGGTGTGGTGACAAAGATGGTAACCGGATTTGAGAGCTTCAAGCGGTGGTTTTCCGAGTACAGCGAGCAGTATGCAATTATCGGCGGAACAGCATGCGACCTGCTCATGAGCGAGGAAGGTATGGATTTTCGGGCAACGCGAGATATTGATATGGTGCTGATCGTAGAGAGCCTGACGCCGCAGTTCGGAGAACGATTTTGGTCATATATCAGAGACGCAGGGTACGAGCATAGAAATAAAAGTACCGGCGAACCGCAGTTTTACCGATTTACGAATCCGAAGAGCCGGGATTATCCCTACATGATAGAGCTGTTTTCCCGTCGCGCTGATGCAATTGCCCTTTCGGATGATGCGGTACTTACGCCATTGCCACTGGACCATGAAATATCCAGCCTGTCGGCGATTTTGCTGGATGATGCGTATTACCAATTCCTGCGCAAGGGGAAAACCATAATAGATGGGATACCGATTCTTGACGCAATGCACCTCATCCCATTCAAGGCCAAGGCGTGGCTGGATCTTCGCCAGCGAAAGGAAGCCGGCGCAAAGGTTGACAGCAAAAACATCCGGAAGCACAAAAATGACGTGATCCGGCTCAGCATGCTGTTGAGAGAAAATGATACGCTTGACTTGCCGCAAGCGATCCGCAATGATATGAAAGACTTCCTTGCCGCAATGCGCGAAGAATCGATTGACCTCAAGGCACTTGGAATACGAGGAACGTCGCAGGAGGAAATAATGGGAAGGCTGCTTACGGCGTATATCCTGAACAAATAAGACATATTATCGGCAGATGAGCGTCTCAGAAATGGGACGCTCTTTTTATATTCAAACAAAAGAAACGGAGGATCAAACAATGGCAACGAAAAAAACGGCGGTGATCCCGGAAGAAGAAATTCTTGCGGCCGCAACGGAAGAAAACATCAATGAACACTCATTACATCAGACTGAAACTGAACCTGAGCCGGATAGAGTGCTTAGCGCTGAAGGGGCGCCCGGAGACGCTGATCTCATCGACATTTGCCAGACTGATTCCGAATCTGCGAATCCCGAAGGGATGCCGATCGAAGACGCCGCGCGCAACACCCCGGAAGCACCGGTATCCCAGACCGGATCGGGCACTGAACTTCCCGGAGAATTTCCGGCCGGATCCGATGAATTAACTGCGCCGGAAGCTCCGGTGTCCCAGACCGATTCCGACTTGGAGGAGAAAAAACCTGAAGAGAGCCCGCCGGCCCGCCGAACCAGAAAACCAAGAGCTAAGAAAAGTGAGTCTGACACAGCGGCGGCAGAACCGCCCGGGGATGCATCCGACGGCGTCGAAGCTCCGGAGAAGAAGCCGCGCAGGCGCGCCGCTGCCAGACCGGCGTCGCCGGTGGTATCCATCGACGAGCGCCCCAGTGTGGAAACGGAAGCGGACAAAGCCCGCAACGATTTGCTGGACCTGGTAGAATCCTTAAAGACCAAACGGATCCTGACCGGGACCATTCAGGGCATCGAACGCCCCACTGACCATCCCTCGCGTTCTCTTGCAGTCATTTATCATGGCGATATCAAGGTTATTATTCCTGCGGAGGAGGCGGTGGAGCCGCCGGAGGATTTCCGCGGCAGGCTTCCGGAGGATGTGCTGCACTATATGGTCACCAAGCGCCTGGGGGCGGAAGTGGATTACATCATCAAGGGCATCGACGCCAAGGCTGGCGTTGCAGTCGGCAGCCGTCTTGAGGCTATGTCCGCTAGGCGCCGCGCGTACTATTTCGGTACAGACCGGGATGGAAACAATCTGCTCTACGAAGGTATCTGTGCGGAAGCTCGCGTCGTATCCGTCATTCGTGCCGGCATCTTCGTGGATCTGTTTGGCTTGGAGGTCTACATCCCGCTTCGTGAGCTGAGCTACCAGCGTATGCTGGATGCGCAGGACAGCTTTCAGCCCGGGCAGCGCATTCTGGTTAAAATCCTGAGCATCGACCGCAGTGACCGAACCCGTATCCGGGTCAGCGCCTCCATCAAGCAGGCCGGAGAGAATCCCTATGAAAAGGCGCTGCGGCGTTATTCTGTGGGCAACCGCTATGTAGGTACTGTCAGTATGGTGGACATGAACGGTGTGTTTGTCTCACTGGACGGCGGCATCGACTGTCTGTGCAGCTATCCTAAGCGCGGGCGCCCGCCCAGAGGCTCTCGCGTAACGGTACGGATTCTGGGCATCAACAACGAATCCAATCGGATCTGGGGCGCAATCACACACATCGCTACCCCGAGATGACTGGAGCGAACAGAAAATGACAAGGAGGTTGAACAACTATGCTTGATTACGATCTGACCCGCGCAGAGCAGGTCAGAAGAACGGATCTTGCGCAAAAAGCCCGCAGGATGATCCTGTCCCACATGAAGGTGGAGGCGGAGGACGAAACTTCGCTGACGCTGGATCACCGCGGCTACTATATGCAGATCTCGTTCTCGCCGCTGCACCCGCTGCTGGTCGTCTGCCTGGCTAAGGCGATCCGAAACCCGGATGGCGCACGAAAACAGCAGCTTGCCAACGAACTGAACCTGCACAGCGTGTTGGGCAGCCACGCCATCAACGAGGACGTCGGCTGTTATTCCTATCGCGCTACCCACTGGCTGGATACGGAGCTCACGCCGGAACGGTTCTTTGAAATACTCAGCCGCTGCGTTGACGAAGCGGATCGTGGCTATTTCAATCTGGCAGGATGAGCATATTGCCGTAATGCTCAGTGCGTATCCGCATACCGGACACCCCCACCGTCTCCCGGCAGTACCCGGGGAAAAGTCTCAAGTGAGAGCCGGGAGCCATACTGCGGCACTCCGGAGTACACCTTACAGCCGTCAAGCCCTCCGGAATCAGAACCAGCCATACTCAAAGAGCCGGCCATGAACGAACTGCATTTGCGCGAAACTGCGGCGTTGGAGTTGGCTTCACCTATGACTCTACCGCAACAGGACGCCGGGATATCCCCATTATCGCCGGAGATATATCCATCCATCCTGCGCGGGATATCAAATCGCGGCTGGAACTGTACGCAGCAGACGGCATCATATATTTCTGCGTTTAGGCGCAGCTGAGAACAGAAGCGTGATACGATCTGTATATCGGCTGCACCTGAGCCAAACCACATCACGCAGCGAGAAGCGCATCGGAAACGGTGCGCTTCTTTGCTGCAAAAAAACAGGAGGTAAAGGACCGATGAAACGTAAAACGCTCAAGAAAGCCTTTTCGGCATTCTTGTCCCTGCTCATGTGCATGATGACGCTTTTGTCTATCAGCACACCTGTGTTTGCCGCAACGACGGTAGACGCTTACATGGTGGATTTCCCACGCGACGGTGACAGCAACTACTCTGCGACGGCGTGGGGCCACTCTGCCACGTCTCTGATGGGCGGTTGGCGGTTTCTCAACAGCAAATACACAACGGTGCATAGCATCGGCACCTATAACGGTCAGGTTTCGTATTGCATCGAGCCCGGCATCGGGCAAAATGCCGGCGATACTCTCTCCCACAAGGATGAGACATTTTGGGAAAACTACCCCAGCCATCTCAATCCGACCATTTCCCCGGATACCATCAAGGTCCTGCTTGGCCGGATCATGCAGTATGGCTATCAGGGCAATGTATCCACATCCTGGCGTTCTCAGAACGCCTCGGATGCAGCTGCGTTAAGCCATATAATCGCTACACAGCTGCTGGTCTGGGAGACGGTTGTCGGCGAGCGTGACGCAAGCTTCAACAAGGTGGATCCCTCCGGCTATGGGAAGAGCGCGGTTTGGAGTTATATCCGGGACGAGCATCCGCTTCGCAGCCAGATCCGCTCCTATTATAATTCCATGGCCGCCAGCGTGCAGAGTCACGCAGAGATCCCCAGCTTCTGCGCACGAAGCATTGGCAGCGCACGCAGCTATGAACTCAAATACGACGGCACGCGATATACCGTGACACTGACGGATACCAATGGAGTGCTGTCGAACTTCTCGTTCAGCTCCTCGGAACCCGGAATCAGCTTCTCCCGAAGCGGGAACCGCCTGACAATCACCTCCGACATGCCGATTGCAGGCGATATCCGCGTAAGCGCCAGCAAGACCAACGGCGTGCGAAGCGGTGTGGTCGTCTGGACGGACGGCAACAAAGGCGCCGGCATTCAGGACGTTGTCACCTACGGCGAAAATGTGTCAGACCCTGTCAGCGCCTATCTTCGGCTTGAGATGGAGGCGCTCGGCACCATGCACCTGGTCAAGACCAGCGAGGATGGCGTTGTGGCCGGCATTTCTTTCACGATCTCTGGCAACGGAATCACCAAGACTGTGACTACCGGTCGCGACGGCACGATTGACGTATCCGAGCTCATGGCCGGCACCTATACCGTAACAGAAGCGGACATTGAGCGTTATACGCCCCAGACTTCACAGCAGGTCACCATTGTCGGTGGGCAGACCTCGACCGTGACCTTCAACAACGTGCTCAAACGCGGCGCATTGGAGGTGACCAAGACTTCGGAAGACGGATTCGTTGAGGGCGTAAAGTTTCGCTTGTACGGCAAATCCCTTTCCGGCCTGAACGTCGATGAGTATGCGGTAACGGACTCCACCGGCGTGGCTAAGTTCCGCAATGTCCTGATTGGCGGCCCATATACCATCGAGGAAGTCGATACGGCCATTCGTTACGTTATCCCTGATCCCCAGTCGGTATCTATCCAGTGGAACCGGGTTGCAGAGCGCAGCTTTGCCAATATCCTCAAAAAGTTTACCGTGACAGTAACCAAGACGGACGCAGAAACCGGAACACCGCAGGGCGACGCCACGCTGTCAGGCGCTAAATACGGGATCTACAAGGGCGGGAAGCTTGTAGATGTATATTACACAGACGCCAAAGGTCAGTTCACCAGCAAAGAGTATATCTGCGATACCGACTGGACGATCCGTGAAATGGAACCATCAGAGGGGTACCTCCTCGATACGACGGAACATGCCGTTGGTGCAGCGCCCGGTCAGTATACGGTTGAACACAATACAACGGCTAACGCCGTGACCGAAACGGTAATCAAGGGCAGCATCCGCCTGATCAAGCATATTGATGCGGAACTGGAAACCCCCGAGAATATGCCGACCCCGCAGACAGAAGCCGAGATCCCTGCAACACCGGAAGGCTCCGCATATTTTGTTAGCCCAGACGCCGCCGCACCGAAGGATGCGCAGGAAACTGCAGCTTCCTATGATGCAAAGGACGCAACCGAACCGGCAGCGGAAGAAACCCCAATGCCCAATCAAGCCGACACGGAAACGCCGGCCGAGTCTGAGCCGGAAGCAGCCGATACGCTGATTCCCGGTCAGAATGAAGCGAAGCCAGAACCCGAAAACGGATCTGTACCGGCGGCGGAGTTCAACCCCTCCGGCAATGCAGGCATTATCGAGCAGCCGGAAGCAGGCGCGATGTTCCAGCTTTATATCTCAAGTGCCGGAAGCTATGACGCAGCCAAAGATGGCGAGCGCGATCTGCTGGTGACGGATGAAAACGGCGTAGCGATTTCCAAGGATCTGCCTTACGGCCGCTATACCGTACACCAAATCGAGGGACAGGAAGGACAGGCCTTTGTTCCGGACTTCACCGTATTCATCAGCTCCGACGGACACCTGTACTCCTATATCCTGAACAACCAGACCATCACCAGTTTTATCCGCGTGGAAAAACGCGATGCTGAGACCGGAAAGATCATTCCGGCAGCAGGCATCGGTTTTCAGGTCAGAGACCTGACCTCCGGCGAACTGATTTCACAGACCGTCTATTATCCGGCGCCAGTGACCATCTCCACATTCTATACCGCAGACGATGGCACGCTTATGCTCCCCTGCGAGCTGCCCTACGGCCGCTATGAGCTGATCGAGGTGGCAACCTGCCATGGCTATGTGCTGGATACCGCCCCGGTTCCGTTTACCGTGGATGGGTCAGAGGCTGTCGTGACAGTTACAAAGTCCAACATGGCGCAAAAAGGCGTCATCCGTATCCAAAAGACCGGCGAGGTCTTCAGCAGCGTTGTAAACGAGGGAGCCATCTTCCGGCCTGTATATGAGAATGCCGGGCTTCCGGGAGCGGTTTTTGATATCGCTGCCGCGGAGGATATTTACACCCCTGACGGAACCTTGCGTGCAAAGGCCGGAGACATCGTAGACACCGTCACCACGCAATCGGACGGCATGGCTGCCAGCAAGGCACTCTACCTTGGCAAGTATGTGATCACCGAGAAGCAAGCTCCGCACGGCATGGCGCTTCAGACCGAAGCGCATACGGTTGAACTGGTATATGCCGGTCAGGAGGTCACGGTCACCGAGCTTCGGGCAGATATGTACAATGAACGCCAGCGTGTGGAGATCAGTCTGGTAAAAACCATGGAAACGGATAAGCTGTTCGGCATTGGCCAAAGTGACGAGCTCACGCACGTTACATTCGGCCTTTATGCTGCGGAGAAGCTTGTGGCAGCCGATGGCAGCAGCATCCCGCAGGACGGTCTGATCGAGATGGTGTCCTTGAATAAAGACGGAAAAGCGACGTGCAAGACGGATCTCCCCTTTGGACGCTTCTACCTGCAGGAGATCTCTACCGACAGCCATTACCAGCTTGGCGATACGAAGTATCCGGTGTCGTTTGACTACGCCGGGCAAGACAAGAAGCTTGTCAAGCTGATTGCCAACGAGGGCGCAGTAATTGAGAATAAGCTGATCTACGGCTCCGTTTCGGGTCTGAAGGTTGATGCAAACGATAAGCCACTCTCCGGTGCGGTCATGGGTCTGTTTGCTGCATCCGAAACGAGATTCACGAAGGATACCGCACTGCTGACAGCCGTATCCGCCGAGGATGGCAGATTCCGCTTCGAAAAGATCCCTGCCGGCAACTGGCTCGTGCGCGAGATCGAGCAGCCCAAGGGCTTCGTTCTGAGCGAAGAGCTGTTCCCGGTAACGGTCAAGGAGCAGGGACAGGTCATTGAGATCAAGATTGCAAACAAACTTATCCGCGGCAGCGTCACACTGACGAAGTATGACGCAGACTATCCCGAGAATAAACTCAGCGGCGCGGTATTCGAGGTCTACCGAGATGTTAACGGGAACAAGGCGCTGGACAAGGACGATGTATTGCTCGGCACCATGGAGGAGTCCTCTGCCGGCGTTTACTGGATGAAGAATCTGGAGTACGGCGGCGTACTGGTAAGGGAGAAAACCGCACCGGAGGGCTTTATTCCGGACGAGAAAGCCTACTATGTGGAGATCGATACCGACGGAAAAACCTACACCGTTGAGAACGAAGCCGGAAAGGGCTTTATCAACCATGCTCTGAAGGGCTCCCTCAAGATTATTAAGACCACCAGCGACGGAAAGAAAGAGGGCTTTGCGTTCCGCATCACCGGCGCCAACGGCTACGATATGACGTTTACGACCGACGCCAAGGGCGAAATCTTCATTGAGAAGCTGCGCATCGGCGAGTATACCGTCACGGAGCTGAAAAACAGCGCCAGCGAAGGGTACAAGATCGCAGACCCCGTCAAAATCACGCTTGTTGCAAATGAAACGCTGACGGTAAAGATCCATAACGACAAGACGAAGGTGGATGTTCCCAAGACCGGAGACGACGCCGATCTTATGCTCTGGATCTCACTGCTCGGGTTTGCGGCGGCAGGAGCGGGCTGCACAGCGTTTTTCTACCTGAAAAAGCGCAGAACGGGCAAGCATATTGCCGTGAAGAAGTAAATAACACCAATCCGGGGATACGCTTGAACGCGCATCCCCGAATTCGTTATGGAGGAACGATATGAAAAACGACAGGCGCAGAAGAAATCGGCCGCGGAACCGTGAGAAGAAGGGCGTCAAGCAGTCCCCGGGCCAGGAATGCCGGCACGTATGGTCGGGCGGCGTATGCCTTAAATGCGGGTGCTTACAGCAAAACCCACGCTCAAACATCGAAAAACTGCCCGCAGGACAAAATCCTGCGGGCAGTACAGATGTCAGAGATAGTTGATGGGAATGACCCGATCCGAACCCTTCAGTGAGACCAGCCTGTCATAAAGGTAGATCACGCCGCCTGAACCGCGCCTGACACCGGGGATCTTATCCAAGAGGTCGAAAGCGTCCATATCCTTTTTCTGCGGGTCAGCGTGTTTTTTCATCTCCAGCGGACATGGTATCCCTTTCTCAGTTATTGCCGGTGATGAACGCAGCATTGAAAGAGCATTGCAATCAGAATTCTTCATGCTATAATATACCCACATCACTCGTGAGACTATGACTGACTGCGCCCAGACCAAAGGATAATTGGTGCACGGTTGTAAACGGGTGCAGAAGGAGGAATAAAGTCTATGACAAAGAAAGAGCTTGTCGCTTATGTGGCTGAAAAGGCCAA
>OJKW01000627.1_pt1 | contig 25549 bp, 20 predicted proteins | sample 1596591 | NCBI WGS metagenome assembly OJKW01 (sample SAMEA4350166, study PRJEB24818) | metagenome | biome: human; feature: gut; material: faeces | place: Denmark | collected 2013-09
CACCTGAATACGTGCCAATACCTCTCTAATCTCAAAGGGCTTTGTTATATAGTCATCTGCTCCGTCTGTCAGCACTCCGATTTTATCATCTATACTATCCTTTGCAGTCAGCACAATCACCGGAAGCCTTCCATGTTTTCTTATTTCTTTTAAAACCTCTTCACCACTTGCACCAGGCAGCATTAAGTCAAGCAGTACAAGCGTATAAGCCTTTTCTTTTATATTAAGAAGCAGCTTTGCTTCTGTTCCTGAAAATGCCTGTTCACACGTATAACCAGCCTTCATAAGCACCTCACAAAGAAGGTTATTAATATTTATATCATCCTCTACAATCAGTATATTAGGCATAATTTTTACTCCTGTATTTTATAATGTAAAATAGTCATCTACTTTATGAGAAATGGCATTAAATAAAACAGTTTTATTAATCCGTGCTTTCCTGCCCCTTATCTCTCATTTTGTCCTTTTCTTCAAAACTATTTTTGCTCATTTTGTCCGTTTCTTCAAGATTATTTTTGTTTATTTTGACCGTTTCTTCAAAACAATTTTCGAACAATTTGTCCGTTTCTTCAAGATTTTACTTTATTTATAAACAAAAAAACAGCACGACTATTCCCTTTATCCAGAAATAAATCGTGCCATCTTATCTTATCTGTATTATAATCCTAATTATTCTCTTCTCTCGCCATAGCAATCTGCTCTGGTGTTATAGGCAGCTCATAGAACCGCTTTCCTGCTGCGTGGCTTAGTGCATCTGTCACAGCCGGAAGTGGTGTATTTATTACAACCTCTCCTATTGACTTAGCACCAAATGGTCCAGCATCCTCGAAGCTACTTTCAAACTCAACATTAATATGTCCAATATCCATCCTTGATGGTATCTTATATTGCAGGAATGAGTTCTCATAAAGCTTTCCCTTATCAGAATATGTGATATTTTCAGACATTGCCATACCAATTCCCTGAAGTATTCCGCCTTCTGCCTGTACTCTTGCAAGATTAGGATTAACCGGTGTTCCACAGTCAACGCATGCATCATATTCTACAACCCTGCTTTCGCCTGTAACAAGGTCAACTTCAACCTCAGCTGCACCTACCATAAATGGTGGTGGTGAAATAGGTGATGTATGTGTATTAGTAACAGAAAGTGCCATATCATTGCCGCACATTGAAGCTGTTGCTATATCACAAAGACTTACTGATGCACCCTTGTGCTCTCCAGCCTCACATCTTACACAGCTTCCATCAAATGTAACGTCACTCTTATCACAGCCTATAAGCTTAGCTCCAAACTTTTCAATTCTGCTTCTTAACTCTAAGGCACAGTTCTCAACTGCCTTTCCAGTAACATATGTTGTACTTGATGCATATGAGCCTGAATCATAAGGTGATATATCAGTATCAGCACCGAATACACTTATGTCATCAGTACTGCACTCAAGAACCTCTGCAGCAATCTGTGCAAGTATTGTATCACAGCCAGTTCCCATATCAGCAGCACCGATATTCATTGTATACACACCCTCATCATTGAGCTTAAGTGTGGCACTTCCCACATCCACACCTGATATACCAGAGCCCTGCATAGCCATACCCATTCCGACAAAACGTGCTTTAGTGTCAGAAATCTTTCTCATAGGATACTTCTCATCCCATTTAATCATCTCTTTAACCTTTGCTAAGCATCTATCAAGTGCACAGCTTGTGTTTACCTGACCATAGTAAGCAGGCATTACATCGCCCTCCTTAACTATGTTTTTAAATCTTATTTCAAAAGGATCCATATGAAGCTTATCAGCAAGCTCATTTACAGCAGATTCAACGGCAAAAAGTCCCTGTGTGGCACCATAGCCTCTGTATGCCCCTGCTGACATAACATTCGTGTATACAACATCACTTACAAAGCGGAATGCCTCTGCTTTTCCATATAACGGTATTGACTTATGTCCAGAAAGACCTACTGTCGTTGGTCCATGCTCCCCATAAGCTCCTGTGTTAGACAAGGTATATAAATCAATTCCTTTTACGATCCCCTCCTTAGTTGCACCAAGCCTTACATGCATCTGCATCTCGTGTCTTGGAGATGAAGCTGACAATGATTCTTCCCTTGAGAATATAATCATAGCTGGCTTCTTAGTCTTCCATGTAACAAATGCCGGATATATTTCTGAAACTGAGGTCTGCTTTGCGCCAAAACCACCACCTATTCTAGGCTTTGTAACACGTATCTTTGATGGAGATATTCCAAGTGCGTGTGATATGATTCTTCTGCAATGAAATACTATCTGTGTAGAGCTTACAACATGAAGTCTTCCATAAGTATCGATTGTACAGAATGTCCTGAATGTCTCCATCATACTCTGCTGGCATGCCTTTGTATGATATGTCCTGTCAATTACAATATCACAGCTCTCAAGCACCTTATCTATATCACCATTACTGCACTCATCATGTGCGCATAGGTTTCTTTTATTATCAGCTCCGACAGGACACAATGCTTCCCAGTTATCCTCCGGATGGACAAGTATCTCATTGTCCTTTGCCTTTGTAAAGTCAAGCACTGGCTCAAGTACCTCATACTCTGCCTTAATAAGCTTCATTGCCTTATCAACACAGCGCTCATCCACTCCCGCAACAATCGCAACCGGATCACCTATGAATCTTACATGTTTATCAAGAAGAAGCCTGTCATAAGGACTTGGCTCAGGATACGTCTGACCAGCACAGGTGAAACGCTTCATATTCTGGTCAACATCCTTATATGTATATATTGCCTCTATTCCAGGTACCTTCATTGCAATATCTGTATTAATGCTCTTAACATATGCGTTGGCATATGGTGAACGCAGAAGCTTTACAACAAGACAATCCTTTGGTGCAATATCATCTGTATATACCGGTTTTCCAAGAAGCAGCTCCATTGCATCCTTTTTTCTTACTGCTTTATTAACTGACTTCATTACTTCACCTCCTCTGCTATATTTTCTTTATTTTCCATACTGGCTTCCTTAGCCTTTTTTACCCTGAGGTAATCCAGAATTCCTCTTAACTGGCCTTCATACCCTGAACATCTGCACAGATTTCCAGAAAGGAATTCCTTTATCTCATCTTCATCAGGATAAGGATTCTCCCTAAAGAGTGCAATAGCATTCATAACAAAGCCCGGATTACAGAAGCCACACTGCTCTGCCCCCTGGTCAGCTATAAATGTAACGAATTCTGCGGCCTCCTCCTGTAAACCTTCAAGCGTTGTAACGCTGCATTTATCTGCTCTTACAGCAAGAACCGAACATGAAAGCACTGGTTTATCGTTAAGAAATACCGTACACAGTCCGCAGTTAGAAGTCTCACAGCCACATTTTACACTATAACAGCCATGCTCCCTCACGAAATCATAAAGAGTCATATCGCAGGCAACATCTGCCTTGACTGACTTTCCATTTAACTTAATATCTACTAACATATATTCTCCAATCCATACACTAATAAATCGATATATAAACAAATCTATATAAATAATACCTCAGCTATTAATAATCAATAACTAATTATTAATTATTTACAGCCCTTAATGCTCTCTTGGTAAGCTCTTCTGCCAGATGGCTTCTGTATTCAGCACTTCCACGCATATTACTCTCTGTAGAAACATTTTCCCTTACATATCTGGCGAAGCTCTCTATAGTCTCATCATTTACTACGCCCTTAAGAATACCTTCCTTATCTTCTACAACAACAGCTCTTCCCGGTCTTGCACCTATGCACATATTATATTCACCCGAACCGCTAAAGCCCACGCCAGCACAGGTAAGAACCGGAAGGTCTGTTTCTGTTATTCTTACTGCCTCATAAAACATCTTGACTGGCTTTTTCTTAACTATAATGCTTACAATAATATCCCTGTCATAGCTTTTTGCCGCATACTCCTTTAGGGAAACTATTCCACCCTTATATAATTCAACGTATGAATCAAGTCCAATTAATAATGTAAGAACATCAGAAAATCCATATCTTCCATATATGCTTCCACCAACTGTTGCAAGATTTCTAAACTGCACGCCAACTATATGCCTTAGTGCTTCCTTAGCGCAGCCATTCGTATACTCATTAAACCCCTTATGGTTTTCCAACTGTCTTAGTGATGTCATACATCCAATCTTAAATTCTTCTTCTGTCTCTTCAATCTTATCAAGTCCCAGTCCTGACATGTCAATCGCGGTATTGATTCTGTTATCACCCATACGCATCCACATCATGCCGCCGACAATTCTGTTAGCCTTCTTCTGGTTAAGCTCGTAAGCCTCTTCAATACTTTCTACTTTCCTATAATTCTGTATATTAAGCATAAAAACTCCTCATTTTGATCATACTTATGCCAGAAATAAAAGTCCTGCTGTGCAGCTTTAAACAACCTTTAACCTTTTTCCTGACCGTTTCTTAATTACATCATAATATAACTATACTGACTTGTAAAAGCCTTGTCAATCTGATAAAATTCATTCGCGCACTTCTTTTAACTGTTGCTGTCAGATATATTCTGGCCAACATAAAAAATGTGTAAAAATAAAGTAGAAATGAGGATAAATATGAAGAATTTTAAAAGATTAACCACTTTAGTTCTGGCAGTGCTCATGCTTATATCAACTGTAGCATGTGGCAGTTCTGCTGCAAACGACAGTACTACACAGGCTGCTTCAACATCAGCCTTTGATGTCATGTCACAATTCAACGAGGTAAGCACAAGCTACCCTCTTACTGTTACCGACCAGGCAGGACGAACAGTAACTTTTGAAAAAGCACCTGAAAAGATTGCTTCATCTTACTATATCTCTACAAGTCTTCTCCTTGCACTTGGATTAAAGGATAAGCTTGTGGGAATCGAAGCTAAGGCTAATACACGAAACATCTATAAGCTTGCAGCTCCATCCATTGTAAGTCTCCCTAATATGGGAACATCTAAGGAATTCAACACAGAAGCCTGTGTTGCAGCAGCACCTGATGTTGTATTCCTTCCTATGAAGTTAAAAAAAGCTGCAGATACACTTGAAGGTCTTGGTATCAAGGCTGTTGTTGTTAATCCTGAGGATGCAACGCTCCTTAAGGAATGTATAACACTTGTTGGTAAAATAACTAACACAATCGGACGCTCTGATGCACTTAACAATTCTATCGATACATTTTTAGCTGATAATAAAGCCAAGCTTGCAGGTGAGAGCACTCCTTTAGTATATCTTGCGGGCAACAGCTCTGTTCTTTCAACAGCCGGAAGCAAGATGTATCAGAACACATTACTTAGCAATGCAGGCGGAAAGAATGCAGCCTCTGAGCTTACAGATACTTACTGGGCAAATATTTCATATGAACAGCTTCTTGCCTGGAACCCTGATTACATTATAATAGCTGCCGATGCAACTTACTCAGTAGATGACGTTATAAATGATGCTAATCTTGCAGACTGCAATGCTGTTAAGAATAAAAAGGTTGTAAAACTTCCTGGTGATATAGAAGCATGGGATTCACCTGTACCAGCAAGCTTCTTAGGAAGCATATATATTGCCTCTGTTCTTCACCCAGAAAAGGTTACTAATGATTTCTATGAAGAATGTGTAACTAAATTCTATGAAAGCTTTTATGGATTCACACCTGCTAAATAAGGATGATTTATGTTCAAAAATACTTCTAATTACCGGAACAAAATTATACTTTTATCAGTCATACAGGTACTGCTTCTTATAGTAGTACTTGTATGGTCTGTCATTACCGGACAGTATCCACTCACATTAAAGAGCTTACTGTCTGGTGATACTATGTCTATTATGGTCTTTAAAAGGCTCAGGCTTCCCCGCGCCCTTATGGGTGTTATAGGCGGTTTTGGGCTTTCAATATCAGGTTATATATATCAGCTTATATTTAAAAACCCTCTGGCTTCTCCCGATATCGTTGGCGTTTCCTCTGGTGCAAGTGCCGGTGCTGCTCTTGCAATAGTTGCGGTTTCTGCTTCTATTCCATTCATCTCCATATCTGCATTTATTGGAGCTGTAACAGCCCTCATAATAACTCTGCTCACAGCCTATCTTGTCCCTGGCAGAAACAGTTATACTATCGTGCTTGCAGGTATAGCTATTCATTCTGTGGCACAGACTATACTTATGTTTCTAAAGCTTGCCGCAGATCCTGAAAAACAGCTTGCTTCAATCGAATACTGGATTATGGGAAGCCTTAATGGTATTTCAAAGGACAGCCTTGCTATTCCGTTCTTCACAACACTTACCGGCTTTATTATAATGGCTATGTTATACAGACAGGTTCTCATTCTCTCTACAAGCGAAGAGGAAGCTGTATCGCTAGGTGTAAACGTGACAAGTCTGCGTTTTATCATATTAATGCTTGCTACATTAGTAGTATCATCAATAATATGTGTTACGGGGCTTATAAGCTTTATCGGACTTATCGCACCTCATATTGCCAGACTTCTTACAAAGCGTAATGACATATTTACATACATAACAAGTGGCTTCACAGGAGCTATTTTACTGACACTTGCTGATATACTGGCAAGAAGTGTATCCCCATCAGAGCTGCCAGTCAGTATATTTACCTCACTTCTTGGTGCTCCACTGCTTATCATTCTGCTTATCAGAGCTAATAAAAAGGAGGCGTTATGATGTCCGATTTATTCAATAATACATTTTCCGCAGACGGAATATCAGTATATTACGGCAGCACCTGTGCGGTTGATAACGTAAGCTTTGACCTTATGCCTGGACAGCTTAATGCTGTTATTGGCAATAACGGCTGTGGTAAAACCTCTCTTATTAAGGCCATCATGGGACTTATAAAACACAACGGAAAATGTCAGCTTAATGAACACTTACTTGAAAACCTCTCTGTTAAAAAAAAGGCACAGCTCATAAGCTACATTCCCCAAAGAAACAATCTTACTATAAGCATGACCGTCAGGGATGTATGTCTGCTTGGCTTCAATCCTCATATGCACATACTTGGAGGCTACACCACAGATATGCTCAGGCGTGTGGATAAAGCTATTGATATGGTTGGACTTAAGGGTTTATACGAATCAGACTTCTTAGCTTTAAGCGAAGGGCAGAAGCAGTTATGTATTCTGGCACGCACTATAATAGAGGCTTCCCCACTGCTTCTTCTCGATGAACCGGATAGTGCACTTGATTTTTCTAACCGTCATCTTCTTATGCAGCACATAAGAAGTATTGTATCCGATGGCAGATGCGCCCTAATGTGTATTCACAGCCCTGAGCTTGCTTTAGAATACTGCGATAATATACTTCTTATGAAGTCTGGGACAATCCTTAGCACCATTAATACACATACAGACTCTCTTGATATTATTAATGAAAAGATGTCTCTTATATATGATAATATTAATGTCATTGAATGTACTGACATTAACCATAAAACCCACCGCGTAGTTGTGGCATTATAGCCTATACCTATACTGCGTATATATGTCTATTTACACTAGACACGCCTACGTTATAAAAGCATTTACTGAAATGAGGTGACTTAATCTATGGATAATTGTTATTTAGACGCTCTGGCTGTAATTACTTTTTTTAAAATGTCCCATAAAAAGCACTTGTTTATTACGGGAGAGCGGGGAAGTGGTAAATCATATCTGTTAAACAGCATTTTAAACCAGATTGAAGAAACTATGGATATGTCTGATTTTTTCAATTATCTGCTAAGCCGCAGAACAGACACACCAGAAGTTGTTATTAAATCTAATCTTATAGATGATGGAAAAGAATATGTGATTGGCAGACCACGTACACTCACTCCTGTTTCCCCTAAAAAAGGCAACAACATGACCTCCGTAGAGGATGGCTTTATTAACTGCGCCTGTCCTGCCATTATGAAGCATCTTATGACCTCTGCTGATAGTGTATTTGTTATTGACGAGCTTGGTTATCTGGAAAGCTCCTGTATCCCTTTTCAGGAGAACATTAAAAGTCTTCTTGATAACTCACGCGTATTAGCGGTCATCAGAAAACAATCCACAGAATTTCTTGACAGTATTAAAAGCAGATCTGATGTACTTTTAATCGATATTGATAATACCTTCAGCTCTATTTCATGCATTATTATGGCCTCTGGTATGTCAAAAAGATTCGGTACAAATAAGCTTTTAGCCTCCTTCAACAACAACACTCTCTTTGAAAATGCGATAAATATAAGCCACTTTGTAAGCTTTGGTAAAACTCTTGCCGTAACCCGTCATGATGAGCTTGTACAGATATGTGAACGGGAACATATACATTGCATTAAACACAATATGCCTTACAGAAATGATATGGTACGTCTTGGTGTTTCACGTATTCTAAAGGAAACTAACAGACACAAAAGCTGCTGCACCCAAGGGATATTATTTCTTCCATCAGACCAGCCGCTTATCACTAAGACAAGCCTTCAGCTGCTGTGCCTTTTATTTATTTACTACAACAGCAGTTATTTTGCTTGTAACAGCACAGATAAATCCAGCAATGCCAATAATAATTATTTCAATAATAATAATATTAATAATAATAATAAGATATGCCGGCTTGCTTTCAACGAAAACGCAGGCGCACCAGTAATATTTCCTGAGTGCTATTATAATGAGCTCCTTACACTTCCACAGGGCAATGGTGGCGGCTTTATTGCAAAAAAACATCCTGCACAGGTTGTTTTAGTTCCTGCACAGGATGAATATGAATTATATGATATTGATACTCCTGATGACCTTATTCGTCTTTCCCGGTATCTTCGCTAATTGCTGTACCTTATTTAGTTACAGCCTTTTCCTTTATTGTTGCTGCTTCTTCTGAAACAACTTCTTTAACCGTTTCCTCAGCTTTATCCTTAGGAAGAATTATGTTAAGTAATATTGCTACAAATGCTGCTGGAACAATACCAGACTCACCAAACATAAGCTGTACTGCCTGTGGTGTATGTGCAAGGATTGCAGGGCTTACACCCATACCATAGCCTACACCAAGTGCAACCGATACAATAGAAAGCCTTCTTGCATCAAGCGGCTCCTTAGTGATAAGCTGGATACCACTTACAATAATTGATGAGAACATCATAACTGCCGCACCACCAAGTACTGACTGTGGCATGATTGATATTAATGCTCCAAGCTTAGGAATAAGACCACATAATATAAGGAATACAGCACCAGATGCAAGTGCAATTCTGTTAACAACCTTAGTCATTGCAACAAGGCCAACATTCTGGCTGAATGATGTATTAGGAAGCACACCGAAAAGTGCTGCAAGCGATGAACCTAAACCATCACACATAACTCCGCCTGAAAGTTCTTTATCTGTCGCTTCTCTTCCTACTCCACCGACCATAACACCTGATATATCTCCAACAGTTTCTACTGCTGTTACAACAAACATAACAAGCACAGGAAGTATTGCTCTTAAGTCAAACACTGGCTTAACTGGCATGAACTTAGGAATCGCAATCCACTTAGCTTCTGCAACCTTATTCCAGTTAAGTACCCATGACTTAGTATATTCAACTCCCTCAGCATTAACTGCTGTATGTGGAAGCACACAGCCCATAATAGCTGCTACAATATAACCAACTATAATTCCAATCAGTATAGATGATGAACTAAGATATCCCTTTGTCCAGTGCTTAACGAATAATATAACAATAAGCACAACAAACGCCAGAAACAGATTCTCTAATGAGCCAAAGTCTTTAGCCCCGTTTCCACCACCGAATGAATTGATACCAACAGAAATAAGTGACAGTCCAATAGAAAGCACAACAGTTCCTGTTACAACTGATGGGAAAAATCTTCTTAAAGGCTTAATAAATGCACCAAGCACAGTTTCAAAAAGACCACCTATAATGGATGCTCCCATAATTGCACCATAGGCTAATACTCCGCCTCCCATAACCTTTGTTATACTGCTGAATACTCCGATAAATCCAGAGCTTGTACCCATAATAATAGGCACCTTGCCTCCAACAGGTCCAATTGAAAACAACTGTATAAGTGTTACAATACCAGCTATAATCATAGCATTCTGTAAAAGTGCAACCTGAATAGATGCATACTCACTTCCTGCTCCAATACCACAGGCTCCTGTAATAATAAGCAACGGTGTAAGATTTCCTACAAACATCGCCATAACGTGCTGAAGTCCAAGTGGTATCGCCTGTTTTAATGAAAGCTTTCCATTAAAATCATATGCCTCCGGCATAAGTTCTTTTATTTTTTTCATATATCCTCCGGTATATTAACCATAATCTATCTGTTATTAATCTCATATGAAGAAGGTCTAGGGAAAATCATTATTCAAGTACTGATTTTCCTTAGACCTTCCTTCTGTATGACCTACGCTTATTATCTCTGCACATCAAATGAAGCATTATTCATAAGTCGCTTAATCTGGTCAACGCTTGTGATGTTAGTATCGCCGCGGATAGCGTGCTTCATTACTGAAGAAGCTACTGCGAAATTGACGATATCTTCGTGCTTCCAGTCATTCTGCATAAGAGCATAGATAAGACCAGAAGAGAATGCATCTCCACCACCAACACGGTCAACAATCTCAAAATTGAGTGTCTTGCTTTCGTAAGTCTTTCCGTCAGCATAGTAGAAAGCCTTAAGAGAGTTATTACTTCCTGAATGAACATAACGTACTGTTCTTGCAATTGCTTTCATATGGTACTGCTCATCAATAGCCTTGAATACTCTGTCCATATCCTCAAATGATGGATCCATAGTAAGGCCGTCCTTAACATCTGTACCATCTGCATTGTATACATGGATAGGCTCAATACCTATAAGTACATCTACATATGGAAGATATCTGCTGAGTACATCCCTTGCTGTTTCAAAAGACCATAATGTACTTCTGAAATTAGGATCAAAGCTTACCGTAAGTCCAAGCTTCTTAGCTGCCTTGATAGCCTTATCTATAAGACGACGGCAGTTATATGAAAGAGCTGGTGTGATGCCACTTAAATGTAACCAGTCATAATCCTTTAAGATGTTCTCAAAATCTACATCCTTATAATCATATTCAGCAAATGCTGAGCTTCCTCTATCATATATTACCTGTGAAGGTCTTACTGAAACACCTTCTTCAAGGTAATAAAGTCCCATTCTTCCGTCAGACTTGATAATGTGCTTAGTGTGTACATCATTAGCCTTAAGGTAGTTGATACAAGACTTACCAAGGTCTGTGTTAGGTAATACTGTAAAAAATGTTGAATCTACACCAAGGTTAGCGAGTGAAACTGCTACGTTGGCTTCTGCTCCACCATAGTTAACTATGAAATTGTGGGTTGTAACTATCTTCTCATAGTTAGGTGGTGACAATCTTAACATCAATTCGCCAATTGCTATGAACTTCATACGTGCCTCCATCTATCATTAAACTTTTAACCTGATATTAAGTAATATTTTATGGCAATAATCTGTACTTTTATTGCTCTATATTGTCAAAATAATACTCCATTTAATGATACTACTTATCCTATAAAATTGCAAATTGTATTTAACGCATTAACTCACAAATACCGCAGTATTTTGTTGCATTAACACACCATTTCATTGTATAATTAAAAATATTTTGAAGCGAGGAAAGTAATACCTATGGACATTTACGAATCATTGAACTCTATTTTAGTGACTTTATTCAATGATATAATGAACATTGAAGAAAAGGCTTTAATTACAGATGAATTTTCTGACATCACAGTTACTGATATGCACATAATTGAAGCTATCGGAATTAAAGAGCCACGCACTATGGGAACAATATCCAAGGCCTTAGGCGTGACTATGGGAACTCTTACAGTCGGCATTAACGGACTTGTTAAAAAGGGATATGTAATAAGGACAAGAAGTGAAGAAGACCGCCGTGTCGTATATGCTTCCCTCACACCAAAGGGTAATGCGGCATACACTCACCATATGAAATTTCATCAGGATATGATTAAACATATTACTGACGATTTAAGCGAAGATGAAGCAGCTGTACTTATTAAGACATTTACAAGGCTTGAAGATTATTTTAAAAGCATATCATAGCATTTATAATGTCTATGTAATTATATTAACATATAGCTATGCTGTCTAACAGCGTAACCTATAACACACTGACTGCATAGTAAAATCCCCACAGATATGAACTTCTGTGGGGATTTTTTGAAAGATTATTAATCTTTCCGCCGACCTGGCCGGCATAATTTATATATGAGAGTTTTGGAAAAGTAAGCTTATTTAGTTAATTCAGCTGTCTTATATATAAATGTTACTGAATTGTCCTTACCATCTGATTTACCAAGGAATGTGTTGTAATTCTGACCAAGCTTGATTACTTCCTTGATTGTATCTACTGCTGTATCAGCATCATCTCCAACAAGACTTGTAATAGCCTTAATACCTGTCTCATTGAATTCTGCCATACCATCTTTAAGTGTTATAGCACCATCATTAAGCTGTGTTACGCCATCTGCTAAAGTTACAGAAGATGACTTAAGTGTTGATGTTCCATCAGCAAGCTGTGTAGAACCACTTCTTAAAGCTTCATTGTTAGAATTAAGTGTGCTGAAACCACCAGCTATCTGTTCAATACCACCGTTAAGTGCATCATTATTGTCGTTAAGCTGTGCAAGTCCTGCACTTATCTGTGCTATACCACCATTAAGTGTATCATTGTTATCGCTAAGCTGTGCAAGTCCTGCGCTTATCTGTGCTATACCACCATTAAGTGTATCATTGTTACCACTAAGCTGTGCAAGTCCTGCATTAAGCTGTGATGCACCTGCGTTAAGTGTATCGTTATTCTTAACAAGTTCACCAAGTCCGTCTGTTAATGACTGGCTTCCTTCTGTAAGCTGCTTTAATGCTGCATTAATAGTTTCATTATTGCTAAGATTGCTAACAACTGCATCTAATGCACTTGAAGCCCCTATATTACCAGCAGCCTTAATAAGTAGTCCTAACTGGTTAACATATACATAATCCTTTGAACCAGCCTGTGATACCTGTGGAGAATATGGCTTACCGCTTGTCATAGCTTCTGTATATGTCTCTGTTATTATATTAGTTGTATAAGCTGTAAGATACTTTACAAAATAAGCTGATATATCTGTTGCTGCCTCACTACTGCTCTTCTTACCCAGATCACTAAGGTCTGTTGCTATAGTTACATCACTAAGACCTAATGCTGTTCCTAATTTCTGTAAATCAGCTGCCTGCTCCATAACAGTCTTTCCTGTTGAGTCTGCTACAGAATTCATCTTATAAGCTGTTGAATTAGCTGCAAGTTCCTTAACAACATTTCCAATAAGTGCTGTCTTAATGCTCTTTATTCCTTCATTTAATTGTGAAGCTCCTGCCTCTGCACTAGCAACACCATCTGTATAAGCCTTTAAACCTGTCTGTAATGAAACTGCACCTGCTGCCGCACTGGCAACACCGCCTGTATATGTTGAAAGACCACTCTGTAATGTGCCTGAACCTGCATTAAGTGCTCCTACACCATCAGTATAAGTCTTTAAACCTGACTGTAACTGTCCTGCACCTGCACCAAGCTGGTTAGCTCCTGCTGTGTATGCACTGATACCATCCTTAAGCTGTCCTGCACCTGCTGCCAGAGCTGTAGCACCATCTGTATAAGCATAGATACCATCTTTAAGCTGGCTTGCACCATCATTTAACTGGTTCACGCCATCTGTAAGTGCTGGAATACTGTCAGAAAGTGTCTGTGTACCATTCTGGAGAGTAACTGTTCCATCTGTAAGCTGGTCAGCTGCTGACTGAAGCTCATTCATCTTATCTTCAAGCTTAGCAAGTGAGAAATCATCTGTATCTATATCATTAAGTGTGCTTGTTGTAGCAACTGACATAGACATATCAAGCTCGAAATCCTCTACATCTGCTGATATTTCAAAGTATTCTGGAATATCCATATCAAGGCTTTCACCATCAAACTTAAGGTTTAAAGTATCCTTTAAGCCTGGCATCGCCATACCAAGTGCAATGATATTATCGCCAACCTTGCTTACCTTGCCGTTAGTAACTTCTACATTACTGAACTTATCTGTTGGAAGAAGTGTTCCTGTAATCATAGTAAATGGAACATAAGCTATCTGTGACTTTCCATTAACTGTTATATTCTTCTTCTCATTGTTAGTATAGTCATATCTGATAGTAACCTTACCACTCTTGCCAATCATATCTTCTGGCTTAGTTTCAACACCATTTAACTTGTAAGTAACCTTTATTGAAACAGGAGCAGTCTTATCAGATGTGCTCTGGTTAGTTGTTGTTTCGCCCTTAGAATCAGTAACCTTTTCTGTTACAAGAACGTGATCCTGAGTTCCGTCTGCCTTATCAAATACATATACCATCTCGTCTCTTGTATTTGTCTTTAATGTACTTGTATTTGATATTGAAAGCTCGTTCTTAATAGCATTTGTTATAATATTCTCTGTATTAGAAGCAGCCTCACTGCTTATTGCAACCTCACTGCCTGTCTGATTATATGCTGTGCTAGTGCCACAGCCTGTAAGTGTTGAAGCAATAAGAACAACACTTAATAATACTGAACTATATTTAAATAAAGTCTTCTTAACCATAACTATTCCTCCATTTTCTTACTTCCTGATATATTCTTATATCTGTTACGGCATATACACCTTTGACCCGTTCATACATCTTTCTGATTACATATCCTGATTCTTCTTAGGCTTAAATCCTATACTTGTATTGATAATGAGCTTATCACATAATACAAACAATGATGGAAGTATGAAGATAACTACGAACATACTTATAATTGCACCACGCGCCATAAGTGTACAAAGCGAACCAATCATATCAACTGAAGCTATACATCCAACACCAAATGTTGCGGCAAAGAAACCAAGCGCACTAACAATAATTGATGGTATTGATGTTGAAAGAGCTATCTGGATTGCTTCCTTCTTAGCGTATCCCTGGCTTCTTTCCTTCTTATATCTTGTTGTCATAAGAATAGCATAATCGACTGTTGCACCAAGCTGGATAGTACCGATAACTACTGATGCAATAAATGGTATCTGTGTATGCGTAAAATATGGAATACCCATATTAACAAATATAGCAAATTCGATTGCTGAAACAAGTATAATTGGAAGCGATATTGATTTAAGTACGAACAGGATAATAACAAATATAGCTACTATTGATACCGCACTGACTGTCTTAAAGTCCTTATCTGTTATAGTGATAAGATCCTTGGTACAAGGAGCTTCACCAACTACCATTGCCTTAGAATCGTAAGACTTTACAATATCATTCACCTTACTAATCTGATTGTTAATTTCATCTGATGCTATTTTGTAATCTGTAGCAATCATCATTATCTGATAATCTTCACCCTTAAGCTCTGATACTGTCTTAGCCGGTAAGAATTCCTGTGGAATACCAGACTTAAGTGCTGTGTCAAGTCCGAGTGCGAACTGTACACCGTCTACATCACCTAACTTATCAAGCATTTCGTTAGCTGTATCTGTAGACATACTAGAGTCAGCAAGTATCATATAGATTGAATTCATATCAAAGTTTTCTTCCAGCTTCTTATTAGCCTGTGAGCAGGCAAGGTCATCTGGAAGTGTATCAGACAAATCATAATATACTGATGTATGATTCTGTCCATATATAGCAGGTCCTAATAATACAACAAAGACAATTACAAATATCCATGAGTGGTTTACTATAAATGTAGCAAGCTTATCGAAGTTTGGCATAATCTCACGATGCATTGTCTTCTCTAATGCCCTGTCAAATGTAAGTATCAATGATGGAAGGATTGTTACACAACCGATAACACCGAATACAACACCCTTTGCCATAACGATACCAAGGTCAAGACCAAGTGTGAAGCTCATAAAGCAAAGTGCAATGAAACCTGCAACTGTTGTTATAGAAGAACCAACTACGGATGTAAGTGTATTACTAATGGCAACTGCCATCGCTTCCTTGTGGTCATCCGGATATATTTCCTTCATTTCCTTGTAGCTGTGCCATAAGAAGATTGAATAATCCAGTGTAACACCTAACTGAAGTACAGCCGCAAGAGCTTTAGTTATATATGAAACCTCACCTAATAAAATGTTAGAACCCAGGTTGTATACAATTGCCATTCCTATACTTATCATAAAGAATACTGGTACAAGAAATGAATCCATAAATATAGCAAGCACGATACATACAAGAACTACTGCTATAAGTACATAAAGTGGTGTCTCTTTCTCCGAAAGATTCTTAGTATCCGTAACTACTGCTGACATACCACTTATAAAGGCCTGACCCTCTGTCTGCTCTCTTATCTGTATGATAGCATTCATAGTATCATCACTTGAAGTTGTATTATCGAAGAATATTGCAAATAAAGTTGTATCTGTGCTGTCATTCTCGAAATACTTTCTGAATTTTGATGGAACAATCTCAGATGGAACATCTTCACCAACTATTCCTGTGTAAGAAATAACCTGTGCAACGTGGTCTACATTCTCTACCTTCTTAATAAGTCTGTCAGTAGACTTCGTATCCATATTCTGGACAACGACCATCGCGTATGCACCCTTATTGAAGTCATCCATAAGAATGTCCTGACCCTGCATAGTCTCTATCTCATTCGGAAGATAATACAGAATATCGTAATTAACTCTTGTATTAAAGTATCCGATTGCAGATGGAATAAGAAGCAGGAAACTCAGAATAAGAATTGGAATTCTGAGTTTAACAATTACTTTTCCAAACTTTTCCATAACTCGCCTCATTTCTACGTCTGCGACGTAATTTTACTTTGATTGGACTGATAACCTCTCAATAATTAATAACTCTCTTAATTAATTACATTTATTATCAATTCAATACATATGACCGTGATCTCTCAAATATGACTTTTGGTCATTTTCTTTGCAAGTGTTATTCTAGCACAAAATGACCGATAGTCAATACTCAAAATGACTAAAAGTCATTTTTTTATAGATTTTTTATTTTCAACATGGTAGAATATTAATTGACAGAACAACTAATATTATGCCTGCATTAGATTGGAGATTTTATGGGAAAACTTGAGAACAACAAACAACAGAAAAGGACTTCCCTCTTAGATACAGCTTTTAAGCTCTTTACAACGCAGGGTGTTTCCAAGACATCAATTGCCGAGATTTCACAGAAAGCTGGAATTGCCAAGGGAACTTTTTATCTGTATTTCAAAGATAAATATGATATAAGAAATAAGCTCGTTTCTCACGAGGCAAGCAAGCTCTTTAAAAATGCAGTGAGTGCATTAGAGCTTCATATAAAAGAACAGCAGATTAATGACCATTCGTTTACAATTACATTTACTGAGGAGATTATATTTATTGCTGACCACATAATTAATGTGCTTAACACCAACCAGACACTTCTTACATTTATATCAAAGAACCTGTCGTGGGGAATATTTAAAGAGGCTCTTACAACCAATGTCGCTGATGACGACATTAATTTTAAAGATATCTACTATGAAATGCTTGAAGACTCTGGTCTTAACCTCAACGAGCCCGAGATTATGCTGTTTATGATTGTCGAGCTTATAAGCTCAACATGCTACAGCTCAATCCTTTACAAAGAACCAGCTGATATTGACAGGCTCAAGCCTTACCTTTATAAGGCCATTAAGGCAATTATCAATGAACATACAATAGAAGATTAGAAGATAAGAAATCCCCTTCCTTACCAGAAATATTATCTGACAAAGAAGGGGATTTGTACCACTCCACCTATAATTTTAAAATTTACTCTTAAATTTATTTTAGCTAAGACTCTCTTTTAATCACTCTTTTATATAAGTTTTTAACATTTGTGTAACATTTTTTCTTTTAAGAACTAATTTCCCAGAAGCTTATTATATATATCCCTCTTAGATACGCCCCTGTCCCTGGCTGCTGCCTTCATAGCCTCTTTTTTATCAAGTCCCTGTGCTATATACATATCAACGTGTTCCTGCTCAGACATAGTAAGCCACTGTGCCTGTGCTTCCTCTTTAAGCTCATTTCTGTCTTTTCCAGCAATTACAAGAACATACTCGCCCCTTGGCTGGTTATTCTCATAATAACTGCACGCCTCTGCAAGCGTTGTAACCATACTATTCTCATAGCGTTTGGTAAGTTCCTTGCATATAGTAACTGCCCTGCTTCCTCCTAACACCTCAGAAAGCTCTTTAAGTGTCTTTAAAAGCCTGTGTGGAGCTTCGTATATAATCATTGTTCTTGTTTCATCTTCAAGCTCTTTTAATATGTCTTTACGCTCATTCTTGTCCGCCGGAAGAAATGCTTCAAATGCAAAACGTCTTGTTGCCTGTCCCGACATTGTAAGTGCCGTTATACACGCTGCCGCACCAGGAACTGATGATACCTTAATTCCTGATGCAAGTGCCTGCCTTACAAGCTCCTCTCCCGGGTCAGATATTCCAGGTGTTCCAGCATCAGTTATTACAGCGACTGACATTCCTTTAAGCATCTTCTCAACAAGCACCTTTGCCTTATCATACTTGTTATATTCATGATAGCTTGTCATCGGCGTATTAATCTCAAAATGATTAAGCAGCTTTATGCTGTTTCTCGTATCCTCCGCCGCAATAATATCAACTTCCTTTAATATCCTTAACACCCTGAACGTAATATCCTCAAGATTACCAATCGGAGTTGCACACAAATATAACTGCCCAACTCCGCTATTATTATGAGAGCCATTAAATTCTTCAAGTGCCTGCACACTATCATAATCAATATCTGTAATATTATCTTCCATACTGCTCCTCTCTTAAATTCATACTAATTGTACATTTTTAAAAGTTCTTCCGTGTAACTTCCATCGCTATTGTATACAATAAGTGGTTCTTCCACTATAAGCTGTGAACGTCCGCCCTTTACCGCCTCTATAAGCACCATATTAGCTGGCTTATCTATATGCGGATACACAAGCCTTATACGCTTTGGCTCAAGGTGGTTATTCTTCATAGAAGTAAATATATCTACAAGTCTTGATGGTCTGTGAACCATATACATATGTCCCTTAACCTTAAGGCACTTTGAAGCTTCCCTTACAACGTCCTCAAGACTGCATAGAAGCTCGTGTCTTGCGATTGCCTTGGCACTCTCAGGATTAACAATTCCGTGATTTTCATTCATATATGGTGGATTGCTTGTAACCACATTAAAAGAAGCCCCACCTAAAATATGTGAAGCTTCTTTAATATCACCTTTTACAATATTAACCTTGTCTGACAGACTATTAAGTTCAACATTTCTGACAGCAAGGTCATAACTGATATCCTGAATTTCCAAGCCTGTATACATACTGCCTGGATTTTTCGCCTGCATAAGAATTGGTATTACACCATTTCCAGTACCCATATCAAGCACCTTCTGGTTCTTTCCGGCCTTCGCAAATGTAGACAACAACACAGCATCCATTCCAAAACAGAACACATCTGTATTCTGGATTAGTCTGAGATTATCCCTGCATAAGTCATCAATTCTCTCATTGGCATTAATACCTGCATTAATCTTAGCATCAGTCATCATTAATATGGGCTTTTCCTTCCTTTTTCTCAAGCTCTTCGAGTTCTTTTAACTCTTTATCATCTATATTCATTCTGTCGTTTCTTCTCTTAGGCTTAAATCTAAGCTCAGCAACAGGATACTCTCTTATCTCTTTCTCATCTCCATCAAGTGTGACAATTACCTTAACAAGCTGTCTTAACACATTAACGCTTGATACCTCACCCTTTAACTTCTCAGGTGTAGTAACATAATCTCCCACATTAGGAAGGTTGCTGTTAAGCTCCTCGTAAGTTTCCTGCTCATTCTTAAGACAGCACATAAGTCTTCCACACACACCCGATATCTTTGATGGATTAAGCGATAAATTCTGTTCCTTTGCCATCTTAATTGACACTGGTATGAACTCTGGCATATATGTTGCACAGCACAATGGTCTTCCACAAGAACCAATTCCGCCTAATATCTTAGTTTCATCTCTTACACCAATCTGACGAAGTTCAATTCTTGTCTTAAATACTGCTGCCAGATCCTTTACAAGCTCTCTGAAATCAATTCTTCCATCCGCTGTAAAGTAGAACAATACTTTATTATTGTCAAATGTATACTCAACCTTTATAAGCTTCATTTCAAGATTATGCTTCTTAATCTTCTCAAGACATATCTTATACGCTTCTTTTTCCTTTTCCCTGTTCTTAGCTTCCCTTTCATCATCATCAGGTGTCGATATTCTGATAATAGCCTTAAGCGGCTGTACAACTGCTGAATCCTCAACCTCTCTTTCACCAAGAACAACGTGGCCATACTCAATTCCTCTTGCTGTTTCAACAATAACGTGCTGACCAACCTCAACATTATACTGTCCCGGTGCAAAGAAATATATTTTGCCCACCTGCCTGAATCTAACACCAACAACTTTAGTCATCTATTTTTAATCTCCAATCCTGCCAAATATTAATTCCTAACATCAGCCAATTATTCACTAACTGCCTACATATCCTCTTTCATAGCCATAATAAGAAGTTCTATGCATAAGTCAAAATTAACATTGGCCTTAAGTCTTACCTTTACTTTATCTATAGAATTAAGTATATCCTGAATTCCTTCGTATGACATAACCTCAGCCTGCGATTTGATAAGCGAAATCTCATCACTAAATATTAGATAATTCGTATCATTGGTACTCTTAAACATAAGCACGTCCCTGAACCACATAGCCATAAGATCAAGATAATCGTCTATTGTAAGCTTGTAATTAGTCACATCTTTAACAACTGCCATTATGTCTGCCGCCGTCATATCCTTCACATTCTTGATAACGTGCATAACATCATTCTTTAAATGTGCGAATTCCGTACTTTCTATAATAGTCTTAGCACGTCCAATCTTACCCTGTGCAAAATCAGCCGCAAACTTACGTTCATATTCTGACACGTCATAGTTATCCTTAAGATAATCCATAACTACGCTTTCCTTTAATGGCTTTAAATCAAGAAGCACACATCTTGATATAATAGTCTGTAAGAAAATGTCTGCGTTAGTCGTAAGAAATATAACAATACCATACGCTGGTGGCTCTTCTATAGTCTTAAGAAGTGCATTCTGTGCCTGCACTGTAAGCTTCTCAGCCTCATCTATAATGTATATCTTATAACGGCTTGAGTATGGTTTAATAAGCATATCTGATATTATCTGATCTCTTACATCATCTACACCTATACTTGCAGGCTTCTCGTGTCGTACCCATATTATATCAGGCTGATTGCCTGACTCTGTCTGTATACAGGAATGACATTTATTACAAGGCTTATTATCGCCTTCTGCCTCACACTGTAATGCTTTTGCAAATATCTTGGCAATCATCTTCTTTCCAGCACCAAGCCCTCCATTGATAATGTAAGCGTGTGATACCTTATCTAATTTAATTGCGTTCTGTAAATGCTCTTTAATTGTATCGTATCCATAAATATCTGAAAATGTGCTCATTATATACTCCAATCTTATGCTGATATATCAAGCAATAAACCCCTGATATCATCAATTCTTCCTACAATCTCAAGATGATTTTTCTCTTCTTTAACAAGTTCTCCTGCCAGCTCATCAAGATTCTTATCCACAAGTTTAACAATACCATATACTCTGTGTCTGCCTCGTCTATCAAGAAAGTTCTCTCTTGAGAACTTATGGGAACGGTTAACAACCTCGTTAAGAAATCCCTTAACAAGCTCCCTGTACTTTCGCATATCCTTAATATCCATATGCTTTGCAATCTTCTCACCCTGCTCAGTAATCTGTTCCATCATACTGCCAAGCTTTTCCTGAAGATCCTTTTCTTCTATATTACTAATAAGAGTAAACTTAAAACTACTGTCCGTACTCTCTGTATTCTTCACCTGCTGAACTGAAGATGATGTCTGTATATCATTAATCTTTATATCCATAACTTTACTCTCTTTCGTGTCCACCATCATATAATTGTATCATATAAATATCATTAAGACAATTCAAGCCAACTCACTCTTACTGCATTTATAAAAGCTGCTGTTTAATTGCCTCTTTGATGTCCCTTATACAATCCTCTATTGTTCCATCGTTGCTAAATCTCTGATTAATTCCGGCTTCCTTAATCTTTTCCTCCGAGAAATCTTTACTGTCTGCAAGAAAACGCCTGCACATTTCCTCATACTGTGGTACTTCCTGCTTCTGTTCCCTGTTGATAGCTCTCATAAGCCTTATTCCATCATCGACTTCTATATATATCGGTAATATTGCATCTTTTCCAAAGTATGCACAAAATTTATTGTAAGCCTCAATAGTACCTATAACAATGTACTTGTCACCGCTTCCAAGCCTGATCTGCCCATCATCAACTGTAAAATACTTCCACTCTCCATACACTGTGTTATATATCCGCATCTCTATTACTTTATCCGCCGCTTCAAGCTCCAATGCCTTCTCATTATCTACATAATAATACTCTACACCTTCTTTTTCTCCAGCTCTCATAGGTCTTGTTGTATACATAATAACAGTCTTAAGATTTAGCTCCTTATCACCAACTAAAGCCTTAAATATATTATCTTTACCACTTGAACTTTTTCCCATTAAAAATGCTATCTCAGGCATAACAAAGCTCCTTCTTTTACACCTACAACCTCCAGACCTGCCTCACCAGCCGCCTGAAGTATTGCAATAATCTTTCGTGTAATAACCTCTCCCGGACATAATATCGGTATTCCCGGTGGATATACATACACTGACTCTCCACTTATCTTACCATATATCTTCTCATTATTCATCTGAATTTCATCACAACCTGATAAATCCCGCCTGTTAAATGCTTCCGCAATTGTTAAAGTCTGCTCATCCCTGAAATCGGCAATATTTACCTTATTACCATTATCCTCATCATTAATTAAAATCTTATCTTTACTTCTATTATTATATTTACTCCTACTCTCATCTATTTCTTCGTCTATCTCCTTTAATGCCGCAAGAACCCTATTATCTAATTCTTCGTCTATCTCTTTTAATGCCGCAAGAAATCTATCATAATACTCCTGCGAGTCAAATATTGATGTCATCGCTATCACATACTTTATAGATGACATTTCAAGCTGGATTTTATATTTATAAAATAAAGTGTCATATAACCATTTTGCATCTTTATATCCTAATACAAGCTTTGATATGTCATCCGTCTTTATTAACCTGATATGCTTTAATTCTGACAATCCATTTCTTAAAATAGTGAGCTTATCAACATATTCAGCAAATAATTTATCACCGTCATTCTTAACAATGCTTAAGCTTCTTGCTATGGAAGACATTAATATATACGATGGACTTGTCGACTGGTATATGTTCCAATACCTTCTTATACGTTCTACATCAACTATTCCATAATTAATATGCATAATCGCTGTCTGTGTAAGTGATGGAAGGGTCTTATGCACACTGTTAATTACTACATCAGCCCCACTCTTAACTGCTGACTGAGGAAAGCTTTCTGAGAAATTAAAATGTGCACCATGAGCCTCATCAACAATCAATGGAATATTATATTGATGAAGATACTCTGCTATTGATTTAATATCAGATACATTTCCCTCATAAGTTGGTGATGTAAGTATCACGGCTTTAATATCATTTCTGTCATGGTCTGAGCTGTATTTATCCACAATGTCCTTAATTTCTTTTAATGTTATCCCCTTATAATACCCATATTCCTCATCATATTCTGGATAAATATACACAGGATTCAGTTCATTGAGGATAACTGCATTATAAACTGATATATGACAGTTTCTTGCCATTATAACAACATCATTTTTATGGGTAACTCCGCATATTGCCGACATATTACCTGCAGTGCTTCCATTTACCAGATACCAGCTCTCATCAGCTCCATAAAGCTCCGCCGCCTCATCAAACGCATCTTTAATAATAGTTTCGGCATTGTGCATATTATCAAAACCATTAATCTCCGTTATATCTTTCTCATATGGATTTCCCATATCACCCATATATAACTCAATTAATTCTTTATTTCTCTTAGCCCCCGGCATATGCATAGGTACTATATTTTCATCTTTATATATATCTAACTTAGACAATATATCATTATATTTAACATTCGGTTTAATGCCTGAATTTTTATTTGTAGTTCCTGCATTGCCATTCAATAATATATCATCATATTTAATATCCTTATTTGTAGTTCCTGTTTTATCCGATTTTCCCGTTTTATCTAAATTCATCTTTATACTCTTATCTCCATTCCAATTCATTGTTACACTCTCATCTTTTATTTACTGTTATTTATTATTGGGATACAAAAAAACCATAGATACTACATAACGTAATACCTATGGTATAAATAAGTGCCTAGAACCGGAATCGAACCAGTGACACGAGGATTTTCAGTCCTCTGCTCTACCGACTGAGCTATCTAGGCAAAGTAGCGGGGACAGGATTTGAACCTGTGACCTTCGGGTTATGAGCCCGACGAGCTTCCGAGCTGCTCTACCCCGCGTCATCTATAACTATTGTATTCATATATGATGAAGATTATTCATCAAATGGGCGGAGAAGGATTCGAACCTTCGAAGGCAGTGCCAGCAGATTTACAGTCTGTCCCCTTTGGCCACTCGGGAATCCACCCATATAAAATTAAATTAACAATACCCCTAGCCTTCCAACCAAGATATTATTGTTAATAAAAAGCCGACAGTCGGAGTCGAACCAACAACCTGCTGATTACAAATCAGCTGCTCTGCCATTGAGCCATGTCGGCATATAAATGGGACCTACAGGGCTCGAACCTGTGACCCTCTGCTTGTAAGGCAGATGCTCTCCCAGCTGAGCTAAGATCCCATATCAAATACCTACAATATATAATTGTAAACGACCCGGATGGGGTTCGAACCCACGACCTCCGCCGTGACAGGGCGGCGCTCTAACCAGCTGAGCCACCAGGCCATTCTTATAGATTACTATAAGTAAAGGATTGCTCCTTCAAAACTGCACATTAAATATATCTTATACATCCGTATCCTGTCAAGTACTTTCGTACTTTCCTTAAGAATAACTCTCTTTGTTCTATCCAAACCTTAACCTCTTTCGGTTAAGCCCTCGACCTATTAGTACAGATCAGCTCCATATGTCACCACACTTCCACCTTCTGCCTATCTACCTCGTCGTCTTCAAGGGGTCTTACTAGATTAACTCTATGGGATATCTCATCTTGAGGGGGGCTTCACGCTTAGATGCCTTCAGCGTTTATCCCGTCCCGACTTGGCTACTCGGCCATGAGCCTGGTGGCTCAACCGATGCACCAGAGGTCAGTCCATCCCGGTCCTCTCGTACTAAGGACAGCTCCTCTCAGATATCCTACGCCCACGCCGGATAGGGACCGAACTGTCTCACGACGTTCTGAACCCAGCTCGCGTACCGCTTT
>OJKW01000647.1_pt1 | contig 25243 bp, 16 predicted proteins | sample 1596591 | NCBI WGS metagenome assembly OJKW01 (sample SAMEA4350166, study PRJEB24818) | metagenome | biome: human; feature: gut; material: faeces | place: Denmark | collected 2013-09
AGTAGGATCAGGTACAGTTGCTACAATCATCGAGTAATACAATCTGAATATAGATTTGTTATCGCAAGATAACGTTGTGTCCAAACGTAAGATACCCGTAGAACTTCGGTTCTACGGGTTTTTCTGTTGTCTGGAAATATATAAAAGGTAAGCGCTTAATTTCTGGGTAACTTTTCACTGGCTATTTTGTAGTCCATAATGATGATAGGAAATAGATTTTTACTCCATTCCGTTGATAGGAGATAGAAATTCACTACACATGGAGGTTTCATTATGGCTGACAAACGTGCCCCAGGGCGTTCCCTGGATGAATGGATGAAACTGGTGACTGAGTGCAGGCAGAGCGGTCTGACGGATGCGGCATGGTGTACTGAGCACGGGATCTCTCCCAGTTCTTTTTACAATGCGGTTACGCGTCTTCGTAAAAGAGCCTGCCAGATACCGGATCCGGTTGGAAAAGCCAATACCCTTGACTTTACATAACAAAATCCCTAAAAACCATGTGGACACAGAGTGAAATCTGGATTTTCCACCACAAATCACCATTTGCACACCGTAATACACCGGTCTGATATCAATAGAATGCACGCTCTGCGAGCATTCTATTGTCATGAACTAAAAAGCACCTCAGATTCCTCTGAGATGCTTGAAAAGCTGCTGACGGGAATCGGACCCGTGACCTCCGCACTACCAATGCGACGCTCTACCGACTGAGCCACAGCAGCATATGAAATTGTAGCAGTCACTGTTAAACATTTTATCAGACAAGAACGAATCTGTCAATAAGAAATTGCTTTATTCTGTTCTTTAAAAGAAACAGAAGAGCTGCTGACGGGAATCGAACCCGTGACCTCCGCACTACCAATGCGACGCTCTACCGACTGAGCCACAGCAGCTTATGAAGTGTGAACCATCATATGTTTCACAGCGAATAAAAGTCTATCATAAGATAAGCGTTGTGTCAATTGGAAAAATGTATTTTTTGGAGATTTTTTGTTCTTTTATCTGCATTGTATTTCCGAAGGGACAGGGCTATAATCAGGACAATGAAATAATACCTGAAAAAGGGGAAAAGGGAGGGGTTATCATGAAACTGGTAACATTTAATATCCGCTGTGATTTTGGGCAGGACGGGGAGAACAATTTTGAATACCGCAAGGATTTGATTTTAAAGAAAATCGCGCAGGAGAAGCCTGATATGATCTGCTTTCAGGAAGTGCTGCCGCATATCGCAAAATGGCTGAAAGAAAACCTGACAGAGTATTATGTAATCGGCTGCGGACGCGGCCCGGAGCTTCGGGATGAGCAGGTCAGCATCGCATACCGCAAGGATCGCTTAAACCTGATGGAGATGCAGTCCTACTGGCTGTCCGAGACGCCTTATGTGCCTGCATCCCGCTACGCAGAGCAGAGCATTTGCCCGAGAATCTGCAACGAAGCGCTGTTTGAGGATCTGGAAACCGGCAAGGTATTCCGTATTGTAAACACCCATCTGGACCATATCGGCGCACAGGCGAGAATCCTGGGGCTTCGTCAGATTCTGGAAAAATTAAAAACCGAGCAGCTTTATCCCGATGCACCTACGATGATCACCGGCGATTTCAATGCAGAGCCGCAGGACCCGGAATTCGAAATTTTAAAAGAGTATCCGGAATACACCAATGTAACCGAGCATATCGGCATCACCTATCACGGCTTCACGGAAGAAGATCATCCCTGCAGCATTGATTTTCTGCTGGTGAAGGGCGACATCAAGACCGGCGAGCCTGTGAAGTGGACAGACAAAGAGGGCAACGTATGGCTGTCCGATCATTATCCGGTTTGTGTGGAAGTGGAGTAAAGATGTTGTTGGGGTCAAAAAGTATTTTGACCCCTTTGATACCGGATTGCTTTGTGCGTAGCACTTGACACAAACTCGTTATGCGCAAAAAGCGTGCGCAGAAATGAGCGGGAAATATGAAAGAAATCAAAAGGATTATCGACAACCATATCTATATTCTGAAACTGATCAGGAAAGGCAGCGGGTGGTTCCCGCTGTTCCTGATTTTCTTTTCCGTGCTCCGCGGATTTAATACGTTTTTCATGACGACGTGGATTTACCAGTATGTGATCAATGCCCTGCAAAAGGGCGAAAAGCTGACGAAAATTGCGATGACGGCGGGCGTGGTATTTGTGTTCACGCTGACGTATAACGCCCTGCTGCAATTTAAAAATGCCATGATGGAGATCGAATCCTGCAGGATCGAAAAAGAGCTGCAAACGATTTTGCAGAAAAAGGCGCTTTCGGTCGATCTGGGGTGCTTTGAACGCCCGAAATTTTATGACAGCTATGTAAAAGCGCTGTCGGAAACGTCGCAGCGGGCGATGAAGGTGCTGGACAATTTCTGTGATCTGATTGTGGATACGATTACGGTCTGCTCGATCGGCGTTTTGATTTTCCAGATCGATCCGATTTTCGTTCTTCTGGCGGTGCTGCCGTTTATCGGTACACTGTTGCTCGGCGGGAAATATAACGATTTAAAATATGAACGCGACATGAAAAATCAGGAGATTTCCAGGGAAAAGGATTATGTCCAACGCGTTTTTTATCTGAGCGACTATGCAAAGGAATTGCGCCTGACGCAGATGTATCAGGTCATGTTACAGAAGATGAAACAAAGCGTGGCCGGGTTAAAGGAAACCGTCAGTCAGTACGGTTTTTCGATTATGGCGCTGGAATATATTCTGACGCTGTTATATGAAGTCGGCGTTTATTTCGTTTCAATTCTGGTTGCAGTGTACCGGACGTTGGTTTCCAAAACGATGCTGCTGGGGGACTGCTTTGTGGTCATCAATTCTCTGACAAACATCGCATATCTGGTCGGTGAGTTCGGGGACATTTTTGTAGCGTTTGGTGAAAATTCACGGTTTATCGACAATATCAGAAGCTTTCTGGAATATGAGAACCAGACGCCGGACAAGGAAAATGGGGAAGCGGTTGGAGTATTTAAAGAGCTGGAGCTTGAGCATGTAAGCTTTTCCTACGAGGGGCAGGAAACGGCGGCATTGAAGGATATCAGCCTGCGGATTCGCGCCGGGGAAAAGATCGCGATCGTCGGGCAGAACGGCTCCGGAAAAACGACGCTGGTAAAACTTTTGCTGCGGTTTTATGATCCGACACAGGGGCGTATTTTATGCAACGGAAAGTGGATTGGGGAGTATCCGATCGCATCTTACCGGAACCAGTTTGGTACAGTATTTCAGGATTTTCAGCTCTTTTCGGAGACGGTTGCAGAAAATATTATGGTGAAAAGACCACTTTCCGGGCAGCAGAGAAAGGATGCGGAAACAGCGCTGCAAAAGGCCGATATGCTGGAACGGATAAACGATTTACCAAATAAAATGGATACGCTTGTCGGCAGGGAATTTGCCCCGGACGGCGCAGTATTTTCCGGCGGGGAGACACAGAAGCTCGCCATTGCCAGGGCGATTGCGAAGGATGCACCGGTTCTGATTCTGGATGAACCCTCCAGCGCGCTCGATCCGATTGCGGAGAATAAAATGTTTGAAACGATTTTTGACAGTTTCCGGGATAAGACGGTGATTTACATTCTCCACCGGCTGTCCAGCGCGACATTTGCTGATCGGATTTACCTTCTGGAAAACGGACAGATTGCAGAACAGGGGACGCATTCAGAGCTGATTGCGCAGAACGGGAAATATGCGGACATGTTCCATAAACAGGCGGAAAAATATATTTCGTAAGGGGATTTGACAGGGGACTGAAAATGGGATCAAAAAGAATTCGCAGCAGGAAGAAAAACGGCAAACAGATTTCGATGAAAAGTGTGTTGTTCCTGCTGAAATATGTGCGAAAATATACGCCGGGATATCTGGCATTAGAGCTTTTATTGGTGATTGGAAATTCGGTCTGGGATATCCTTGTCGGCATGCTGTATGTAAAATATTTATTCGATGCATTGGAAAAAGGGGCGGATTACAGACAGGTTCTGGCAGTCACTTTTTGCATGATCGGATACCGCATGGTGCTGACGCTTTATGGGAAATGGATGGCAAATGTGTACCGCCCGAAAGCAAACTTAAAGCTCCATGAAAGGATGCAGACGAAGCTGTATGAAAAAGCGCTTCAGCTGGATCTTGCGTCCTATGACAACACGGAGTTCTACAACGATTTCATCTGGGCGATCCGGGAGTCCGATACCCGTGCGGTGAAGGTTTTGACAGACGTGTGCAGCCTTTGCAGCTGTGTGATTACGCTGGCCGGAATGGGAGCGATTTTTGCGGCGATTGACTGGATGGCGGCGCTGGTTGTTTTAGCGTCTTCCGTGCTGGGATTTTTTGTACGGACAAAGGCAAATCAGATCCGTTATGCAAAGGCGAAAGAAATGAACCCGATCACCCGGAAGCTGGATTATTTTACGCGGGTTTTCTATCAAAATGAATACGCAAAAGAACTGCGGATGGGAAATATGGGAGCACTTTTGCAGGAGGATTATGAGCAGACTGCGGAGGAAAAAATTGCCTGTGCAAAAAAATATGCTCCGAAATTAATCGGAATTTCGCTGGCGTCGGAGCTGATTACGAGCGTACTGTTTAACGTCGGACTCTTGGGCTATCTGATGTGGCGGTATCTGACGGATGCAGCCTTTACGCTCGGCGATTTTTCGGTCGGAATCAGTGCGACGTGGAAGCTGTTCATGCGGGTAAACCAGTTGATCGGATTTTTGGCGCAGTTCCAGGAACACAGCATCTATGCGGAAAAATTCCGTACATTCGTGACGCAGAAACCGCAGATTATAAACGGAACAGAAAAAGCGGAAGCGTTCGAATCGTTGGAATTAAGGCACGTTTCGTTTACCTATCCGTTCCCCGAAAAGAACCCCAAACAGGTACTTTCGGACGTTTCTTTTACGGTTCGAAAAGGGGAAAAGATCGCGATTGTCGGTTACAACGGCGCGGGGAAAACGACGCTAACGAAGCTTTTGATGCGGCTGTATGATGTGACGGATGGGGCGATTTTTTATAACGGAACAGATATCCGAAATTATGATATTTCATCCTTTCGGGCGCACATCGGAAGCGTATTTCAGGACTATAAAATTTTTGCGGCGACCATCGGAGAAAATGTGATGGGCGGTACTTATACGGATGCGCAAAAAGAGGCGGTAGAGAGTGCACTTACGGCTGCCGGTTTTTCCGAAAAATACCAGAAACTGCCCCAAAAGGCGGATACGGAGCTGACGCGGGAATTTGACGAAAAGGGCATCAATCTTTCCGGTGGAGAGGGACAGAAAATCGCGATTGCGCGCGCTTTTGCCCAAAACAGCGACATCCTGATTTTGGATGAACCATCCAGCGCGCTCGACCCGATTGCGGAATATGAACTCAATAAAACAATTGAAGCGGCGGCAAAAGACCGCACGGTAATCTTTATTTCACACCGACTTTCAACGACAAGAATGGCGGATCGAATTTATCTGTTCGATGGAGGAAAAATCACGGAACAGGGCAGCCATGAAGAGCTGATGAAACAGGACGGAACATATGCGAAAATGTTCCGGGTGCAGGCAAAGAAATATCAGGGATGAAGAAAAACTTTCCTGGTTGCTTGATGAATCCATGGTGTGGAATTGTCTTTCTTTCCAAACTAAGATATAATGAGCGCAAGAGAGTCAACATGCTTGCATAACGGCTTCAATCCAAGACAATAGAAGGCGGGTTTTATTATGGCAGAAAAAATCGTCGGACTGGTAGCATGTCTTTTATGTGCGGTTCCGTTTTTGATTATCGGGATCTTTGAAAAAAACAGCAAAGAGCCCATCACTTTCTGGAGCGGAGATAAAACGTTAAAATCGAAGGTAAAAGATGTCACGGCTTACAATCTGGAAATGGGGATGCTGTATCAAAAGTGCGCGTTCGCATTTATGCTTTCCGGAATCTGCTGCCTGATTTCGTTAGGCTTTGGGATTGTGATGCTTGTTTTGGACTGTACGGCAGGGGTTTATCTGATGTATCGAAGCTATAAAAGAATTCTGGAACGGAATTCGTAATTGACAGCGCCTGCAGGAAAGCGATGGCTCAAATACATGACCGCCGATACGATGCATACCTGCGCAATGAGGGGCGAATTGTTAGATCCTAAAACCGTCCGATCCGGTGAAAATCAGACGAAAATAGAGAGCGCCCGCTTACGCTGTGTTTTTCACAGAATAAGCGGGCGTTTTTGAAATGTCGCTGTCGCAGCGTAAGGCAGCGTTTTAAAAGCTGTTTTCCAAAGAACCTCAATCCCTGTAAAGAACCGGGCTGACGCAGAGCAGTCCTTCGATTGCAGGAAGCGCGTCGATTTCTTTCAGCTGCCCGGCAGCAGAGCTGGCATCCGCAGTATTGCTGCAGGATGTCGAAGCTGCGGCAGCGTTGACGCAGGAATCCGAGGCAGCTTCATACAGCAGCGGAATGATCGGATCGGTTCCGGAGAGCTGGTTGAGGGAAATGCGTACCGGTTTGTCGAGCGAAACGCTCGTTGTGAATGTTTTGTCTTTCCCTTTTAAAACGGCCTGAGCTGTTTTTGGAACAGCAAATCCGGGCTTATGGGCATCTGTAAACGTCAGAAGCAATTCGTTTGTTTCCGGGAGAACCTCCGTCAGCAGCAGAGCGCCTTTGGAAACCCAGGTGCGGTGCGTGTGAATGGCGGTATCGAGCTCGGAAGCGATGTTGCCGCCGCTTTTGCCTTCGATGTAGGTTGCATAGCAGCCTGCCAGCTTCGCACGGTTGTGTAAGTCCATGCCGCTGGTCGCGGTGATTTGATAGCCTGAAAAAATCAGGGACATCCAGAGATTCGTGCCGCGTTCATTTACTTCGTGGAGCGGTTCCGGATTGTTGAAAATCTCGATAAAGTCAACCTTTGAGTAGTCCGAGACGGTCATTTCAAAGCGGCAGCCGCGGGCAAAAGGATCGCCATAGGAAAACGGATGCGCGATGCCGACGAGCGCGCCTTTTTCGCGGGCAGCTTCGAACAACAGCTCGGGACGGTGCTGGTCGATCGAGTTCCAGGGAACATATTTTGCGAGGTTTAAGCAGAGGATATGCCCGAAATAAGTCGTATATTCCATGCCGCGGATCAGGCTGATCGGATAATGCTTTTCTTCCAGCAGCTGTTCGATCTTTTTCTGACCGGAGGTGGTGTTGTGGTCGGTGATGGCGAACGCATCGACATGGTCGGCTGCCAGATATTCCGTCAGCTCCTGACAGGTTAAGCTGCCGTCGGATTCGACCGTGTGGTTGTGCAGCTCAAGGCGTTTGAAGCGGGTGGATGCAGTGACGGTATTACCAGCAGAAGAACTGCCAGTGGTGCTCGAATCGCCAGCCGTGGCAGCAGAGCCAGCGCCGGAGACGCCCGAACTGCCAGCCGTGGCAACAGCGGAGGCAGGAGCACTCTCAGCTTCGCACGAGTTGTCAGCGCTCCCGGCAGCATTCGAAGCCCCCGCATTTCCCGCTGCAGTCTTTACCGTATCCATTAGATTAAAGTTCGGTGCGATTACACCCTGTCCGACCGGATGTCCGGAAACGGTCAGCGTGTACTGCGTGTTGTCCAGCAGCACGTTGAAAACAAGGACGGTCACTTTTAAAACGCCGGAAAAGGTGTCCTGTGCCAGACAGCCGTCGCTTGTGAATTCTTTTGTGTATAACATGTGGCGGTCCGTCAGCTGGCGGTGGATGCAGCCGATGAAATTGTCGTTTAATTCCGCCATTGTGTGAATTTCTGTTTTCATTTCGTGCAGAATGGTCTGCCTAAACTCCTCGACGGGATAGGTCGGGGCGTCATATTTTGCAGTGCAGAGCGTCTGAAGTCTGTCAATGAGTTCAGGCGTAACGTCGCTTTCACTGTAGAGCCGCTTGTCAAAGCTAAAATGAATGTCCAGCTCGTCATAGACCTGATCGAGGCTGATGGTGTAGGTGATCTGTCCTACAAAGCCTGCGTCCAGCATGCCGCCGACGCGGTAAATTTGTTGATAATTCTGATCGGTTGTCATACGTTCCTCTCCAAAATGTATAGTTGCAGTCAGACGCGCTTCCAAGACAGATGCGGAAGCGTGTCAGCTCGGCGCTTAGCGCAGCGGAATCACCATGTTCCAGGTTCTGGAAAACTGGTAGGGTGCAGGACCTTCCCCGGTTGCCAGAAACAGATGCGTGGGATGGTTATTTTCATCAAGCAAAAAGTAAGGGCGTTCGCAGTTTGCCTGATCGGTCTGTCTGCCATCGGACCAGGTAACGTGGCGGGAGTAAACGACAGGATTTTCGGCGAATTCCCAGTGAATGCAGTCGGCGCTTTCAGCGTATAGGCCTGCACCCCAGATACCGCTGATGCCGGGACCTCCGTTTTTGAAGTCGTCTTTGATCAGCAGGCGGAATTTTCCGTCCTCGTACCACAGGTACGGATCTTCCAGATGGATGTTCGGGTCCTCGAAATTAAAAATCGGGTCGTCCAAAATCCGTTCAAACGGGCCGTCCGGGCGAGGCGCCTTTGCAACGCCGATTTTTAATGGACCGTCTGCGAAGGAACGCGATTTGTAGAGCATGTAAGTCGTGCCGTCGGGCTGGATCGCGACGGCAGGATTGGTCGTTGCAGTGCAATCCCAGTGGGAGCAGTCTCTGGGAGAAATCAGCGGCTCATCGCACCGCGTCCATGGACCAAAAACAGACGGTGCGGTTGCAAGACCGATTCGTTTGCGGTTCCAGACTTCGGTAAAACGCGAGCTGTCCACCTCGTCACCGGGACCGGGAATCGGACCGCCGAAGGTCGTCCCCATATAATAAAGGTAGTAGGTTTGGTTCCATTTGCGGATGTACGGATTGTGCACGTTCATGCCGTCAAAAAAGGTGCGTCCCCGGCGTCCGAGCACGACCTCCTGAAAGGTATAGGGACCTTCCGGATTTTTGCTGGAAGCCCGGACGATTTCGCAGTTAAACAGCCAGTTTGCACCAAAGCCGAGATCTTTCGGCCAACGGGACGCAAACATGTGATAGGCTCCGTCTTCCCCCTGTACGACGGAGCCGCACCAGATCCAGTAGTCCGGGTCGGAATAACCGCCGCCGACCGGAGCCGGCAAAAGCGCGTTCTGATAAGGATTCTGTACCATATTCTTTTTTATAAAACCTCCCCTTGAAATTCTGAATAATCTGTCCGGGTTTGACAGAAGTTTGAACCCGGCTTTTCTTTAGCGTATAGAGAATTTTTGGAAAAGTCAAGGGATCTGTGAAATGTCCAGTCGTAGGAGTAGAATTGTGCATTTTCTGACCAAAAAGAACCTGATAAAATGCGAACATGAGAAGAGTTGGAATCAGGAGGGGTATCGATGAGACTGGAACGTTTTTATGAAAATACAGAAATTTTGCACGTCAATACAGAGCCGGACAGATGTTATTATCTGCCGTGCGATGCAGCTGGAAATTCCGAGCAGATTCTGTTAAACGGAGTCTGGAGTTTTCAGTATTTTCCGTCGGTTGCAGAGGCGGAGGACTTTCTGCGTTCGGAATTTGATCCGAAAAAAATGGATAAAATCCCGGTTCCGTCCTGCTGGCAGTTTCACGGATACGATCGCCATCAGTATGTAAATCTGTTTTATCCGATTCCGTACGATCCGCCATATGTCCCGTTCGACAATCCGTGCGGCCTGTATCGCAGAACCTTTGCGGCAGAAAATCTGAAAAAAGACGAGCGCGTGTACCTGGATTTTGAAGGGGTGGATTCGTGCTTTTATGTGTGGATCAACAAGGCGTTTGTGGGCTACAGTCAGGTTTCCCATGCGACGTCAGAATTTGACGTCACGGAGTATCTGTCGGATGGCGAAAATGAGATGTATGTGCTCGTTTTAAAATGGTGCGACGGGACATACTGCGAGGATCAGGACAAGCTGCGTATGTCCGGGATTTTCCGAGATGTCTATCTGCTGCGCCGTCCCAAAGATCATATCCGGGATTTCACCATTCGCACATCGTATGAAGAAGCGGTTGGAAAAATCTGCGTCAGAACGGAAAAAAGCGGCACCTGCACGGTAAAGGCGACCTTAAAGGACAGGGACAGGGTGATCGGGGAACAGGCCGGGGAATCCATTTGTTTTACGGTAGAACAGCCAGTTTTGTGGAATGCGGAGGAGCCGTATCTTTATACGCTGGAACTGGAAACAGAGCGGGAAAAAATCGTGCAGAAAATCGGAATCCGGACGGTCGAAATCGTTGACAGAAAGCTGTTGATCAATGGAACATCGGTGAAGCTAAAGGGCGTCAACCGGCATGACAGTAACCCGTATCATGGGGCGGCGGTCACGAAGGAGGATGCGCTGACCGATCTGCGGCTGATGAAGGAGCACAATGTCAATGCGATCCGGACGAGTCATTATCCGAATGCACCGTGGTTTTCCGAACTTTGCGACGAGTATGGATTTTATCTGATCAGCGAGTCCGATATGGAATCGCACGGCTGCGGCGAGGTGTACTCGAAGGAGGATAAAGACTGGGTTTCCCAGATTGCGAAAGCATCCGGGTTTGCGAAAGCGATTCTGGACCGGGTACAGAAAAATGTGATCCGTGACAAGAACCGGACGTGCATTTTATTCTGGTCCCTGGGCAATGAGAGTGGATATGGTCCGAATATGATCGAAGCGGCAAAATGGGTGAAGGCTTATGATCCAACGCGGCTGATTCATTATGAAGGCTGTACCTGGCAGGACTGGCAGAAGCAGGATTTATCCGTGCTGGATGTGACGAGCCGGATGTATGCGCCGCTTGACTGGATTCAGAATTATTGTGAAAACGGGGAAAATAAAAAGCCGTTTCTGCACTGCGAATGCTGTCATGCGATGGGCAACGGCCCAGGGGATCTGGAAGAAAATTTCGCGCAGCTGTATCAGTACGAAAATTACTGCGGTGCGTTTATCTGGGGATGGTGTGACCATGCAGTTTATGCTGGAAAAACGCCGGATGGAAAAGAAAAATTTCTGTACGGAGGAGATTTCGGGGATTATCCGAACGATAAAAATTTCTGTATGGACGGGCTGGTGTATCCGGACCGCAGATCACATACGGGACTGCTGGAATTAAAAAATGTCCTGCGTCCGGTGCGTGTGACCGGTTATGACCGCCGGACAGGCGCGCTGGAGCTTCGAAACATGCTGGACTTTACAGACGCAGAGGATGCGCTTGAAATTCACTATCTCTGGAAGCAGGAAGAAAATGTGCTGGAAGAGGGGATGATTTCTGAGTTTCATCTGCCGCCGCATCGAACGATGCGGGTGATGATCCCGCCGCTGCAGACAGTGACCGGCGCAGACGAAACTGTCCTGACCATAGAGCTGATTCAGAAAAAAGACGCGCCGCTGACCAAAGCGGGACATCTACTGGGCTTCGACCAGATAGTCCTTGCGGCGAACGCTGATGCTGTCGCACAGGAGCTTTCGCTCGCGGAATCCGTCGCGCTGTCCCTGATCTCCTGTACGGAAACGGAGACAGAATACTGCTTCGCCGCAGAGCATTTTACCTGCCGCGTCTCCAAACGGACGGGTACGGTTGTTTCTTTTATAAAAGACGGGACAGAGTATTTAAAACAGCCGATGGTGTTTGATATTTACCGCGCGCCGACGGACAACGACGGCAATATTTCGGAAAAATGGAAGGAAGCCCAGCTGCATCATGCGATGGTACGAGTATATGAAAGCAGCGCATGGCAGCGTCAGGATGGCTGGAGTGTGCGGATGCATTTTTCGATGGCTGGCGTTTCCAGACAGAAATTTTTTGAAGGAAATGTAGAGTGGAAGATCGGAAACGACGGAAGCCTCGGCTGGTATGTCGAGGGCGGAATCGACCAGACCTTTCCGTTTTTACCGCGGTTTGGACTGCGCTTTGGTGTGGACAGAAGCTGGAATCAGGTTTCCTATTATGGCTATGGTCCGCAGGAGAGCTACTGTGACAAGCACCGCGGCAGCAGACTTGACGTGTTCACGCAGACAGTAGAGGAAATGCACGAGGATTATCTGAAGCCGCAGGAAAATGGAAACCATTTCGGAACGCGGTGGGTGCACCTGGAGCAGATGCCTGACGTCGGTTTCACCTCCCGTGGGGCGCAGCCGTTTGAATTTGGCATCTCCGAATACACGCGGGAGGAGCTGGAGAGAAAGAAGCACGCGTTCGAGCTGGAAAAGTCGGATTTCCTGACGGTGTACTTTAATGATATGGTCAGCGGCGTCGGTTCTGCCAGCTGCGGACCGGAGCTGGCAGAGAAGTACCAGATGAAGAAAGCGCACTTCATCTGGCAGATGGAGCTTCGATGGGCGTGACCCTAAATCGTGGAAATGTCCATTGTACAGTGTGGAAATGTCCATTGTCGGAAATTTATACAATTTTTATAATAATTTCATCAGATGACGGGAGGTGAAGAAACCTGTGAAAACAAAGAGCCTGGCATCCCGAAAAGGGAAAACGTCCGGGAATGCGTCAATCGGAGTACGACTGATGCGGTACTGGCCGTTGTATGTCATGCTGCTTCCATGTATCGTCTACTACGCACTGATCTGCTATGTGCCGATGGCTGGTTCCGTTCTGGCATTTAAGGATTATTCCTTTAAGAAGGGAATCTGGGGAAGCCCGTGGGTTGGTTTTGATTATTTCAAAACGTTCTTCAAAAGCTACGATGCAGGACGACTGATCCGCAACACGCTTGCGATCGGTATTATCAAGTGCATTCTGGAATTTCCGTTCGCAATCATTCTGGCACTTTTGTTAAATGAGCTGCGCAACATGAAGTTCAAGAAAATTTCTCAGACGATTACCTATCTGCCGCACTTTTTATCATCGGTTATCATCGTGACGATGCTTCAGAAAATTCTGGCACCGAATACTGGTATCTTAAACCAGGCGATTGCAGCGCTGGGCGGAGACGGAAGCACATTCTTTTTGATGGATGCAAAGTATTTTTACCGGATTTTGTTTTCCATGGATCTGTGGAAAAACATCGGATGGGATTCCATCATGTATCTGGCTGCAATCAGCAGCGTGGACCCGACGCTTTACGAAGCCGCTGAAATGGATGGTTGCGGAAAGCTCAAGAAAATGTGGCACATCACATTGCCAGGAATCAGAGGAACGATCGGTATCCTGTTCATTATGGGAATCGGCGGACTGCTTTCCTCCGGTGTCGATCAGGTATGGCTGCTGCGTACACCCGGCAACATGTCGATTGCAGATACATTGGATATTTACGTTCTGCGTGTCGGCTTGCAGGGAGGACAGTTCGGTTATGCGACGGCAATTGGTCTGATACAGGGGCTGGTTGGACTGGTACTGGTTGTAGCGTGCAACAAGATCTGTAAAAAGATGACGGAAGTAAGCCTGTGGTAAACAGGATACATAAAAAGGAAGAAAGGAAGAAACCAAATGAAAAAGAGATGGATCAGAAATCTGCTCGCAGCTGGTCTGGCAGGAAGCATGGTAGTTGGCAGCTTGGCAGGATGCGGTAGCAGCACAGACAGCGCATCGACGAGCAACAGCAAAACGTCTTCGGATGCGGCAACAGAGGACACGTCTGACAAGCCTGATACCTGGATTGCAGACCGTACCATCACCGTGCAGGCATATGTAGATGATATCGGCAACACACTTCCCGATGATTTTTCCAGCACTGAGGTTGGGAAAAAGATCAAAGAGCTGACCGGCATCACGCTGGATATCAAATATACCCCTGGCGACAGTGACCAGAAGGTTATGGCCTCCCAGCTGGCTGCAGGAACCATTCCGGACGTTATCGTTTCCTATCTGGATAACTCGACCAGACCGGAGTTCCCGCTTTTGTTAAAGGCTGCAAAAGAAGGCATGTTCGCAGATGTTTCCGAGTATATGAAAAACTCGGAAGTTTACTCCAAGTATTATGAAGATGGCTTCTTACCGGATGACTCTTACAAGAATGTAACCTTCCGGGATGATCTGGATGGCGTTTATCTGTGGCAGATGAATGTGGCAGAAACCGACAAGACTCTGGAATGGATTCCGGAGGGAGAATATGTCGGCGGTCTGTGGATTCAGAAGTCTATCGCTGATGATCTTGGTATCGACGTAACACAGATCAGAACAGCGGATGATTTTTACGACCTGCTTGTTAAGATCAAAGAAGGCGGTTACAAAGACGACAACGGCAACGATGTTTACCCGCTCGGGCCGAAATACTGGGGCGGCTCTATGGACACTATTGAGTACATCTGCCCTGGCTTAAAATGGGGTGTCAGCGATGATTACAACATCGACGAGGACGGCAATGTCAGACATGAGGCGGAAAAAGATTCCATCTATGATGAAATCGACTATGTCAGAAAACTGTTAAACGAGGGTCTGATGAACCCTGAGTTCTTCACCATGGATTCCACACGTGCAGAAGAAGTTTCCAGAAACCACAACTCTGCAATCATTGCAGACGTACATAACTATCAGGATATCATTTATGGAAACGATGACTGGATTCCGCTTGGACCGTTAAACGATATCTCCGGCGATAACAAGAAGGTAACCCACGGCAAGACCGCAAACGGCTGTATGGCGATTTCTGCAGATGCAGAAAACCCGGAAGAAATCTTCAAGTTCTTCGACTGGCTGAGCACCTATGACGGACAGCTTCTGGCACAGTACGGTGTAGAAGGTGTCAGCTACAACATGGTAGACGGCAATCCTGTTCTGACCGATGAAGCTCTGGAAAAAGTAAACAACAACGATACAGATTACATGATCAACCAGATCGGCGCTGCATTTGGCGGTATCGGTAACTGCTTCTTCTCCTTCTGTGTTACCAACACAGATAATACCAAGAACTTCGGTGAGTCCCGTCCCGGTGCAGCAGCAGGCACAACTTATGCAAGAAGCGTAGAACTGGCAACAGAGTATCCGAGAGAGAAAAAGCTGGTTCCCGGCTTAAATGCAACTGCTTACATGTCCGCAGACGAACTGGCAGCAGTAAAGACCCAGATGGATCTGTTAAACTGGGATGAGGTGCTGACACAGTGCTTCTTTGCAAAGGATGACGCAGAAGTAAAAACAATTATCGAATCTTTCCGTGCACAGTTAAAGGCTGCAGGCGTAGAACAGTTTGAAGACTATGTTGCAAATATCTATAAGGAAGATCCGGATGCGGTAAACTTCTACGACTAAAAAGGAATTAGAATCAAAAGCGCCTGCAGGTTTTACAGCCTGCAGGCAAAAAGGAGACAGACGCTATGAAGCAGATCGAGGTCAGGCGGGAAAACAAAATAAAAAGAAACGCGGGAGAACAGATCTTGCAGGCAATTATTTATCTGATTATTATTCTGCTGTGTCTGGCGATTTTGCTTCCGTGTCTGAATGTTCTGGTTTTGTCTTTTAACGATGGAAAAGATGCGGCGCGGGGCGGAATCTGGTTCTGGCCCAGACAGCTTACGCTGGATAATTTCCGCGAAGTATTCAAAGACGGCAGTATTATGGGAGCATATGGAATCAGTATTGCGAGAACTGTTATCGGTACATTCTTAAGCCTTATGGTGACAACCCTTGCGGGTTATGCACTCAAGCAGAAGGATCTGCCGGGCAGAACCGTCCTTACGATGCTGATTACATTCACCATGCTATTTGACGGTGGGATGATTCCGAAATATATCCAGTACAAAAACCTGCATCTGCTCAATTCTTTCTGGGTTTACGTTGTACCGAGTTTGGTGAGCGTAACCTACCTGCTGATGGTGAGAACCTTCTTTGAGGGAATTCCGGACAGCCTGGAAGAATCGGCGAAGCTGGATGGCTGCGGATTTTTCAAAATCTATACTAAAATCATGATGCCGCTAAGCAAGCCGGTTATCGCGGTTGTCGGGCTTTATACGGCAGTCAACCACTGGAACGACTGGTTTTCCGGTGCGTTCTACATGAGCGATACTTCGAAGTGGCCGGTACAGACCGTGCTGCAGAACATGTTGACCAAAGCGATGAACGCACAGCAGAACGTAGAGACAGTCGCTCAGGCGCTGGCTCAGAACGCGGCAACGACAACCTCTGATTCGCTGAAAATGGCGGCAGTCGTTGTAACTACCGTACCGATTCTGTGTGTATATCCGTTTATTCAGAAATATTTTGCACAGGGTTCCATGATCGGGGCAGTAAAGGAATGAGAATAAAGGGATAAATACATCTCTAAATTGCGTCGCTGCGTAGTTGATGAAATCGGAAAAGACATGCCCGGGATTTGGCGCATGTCTTTTTTATCGCATGACACGATAAAACCACTCTGTGAGGATCGTATTTTGATTTCCTACGGACTTTATGGTATGCTGAAAAAGAATGAAAAAACGAAAGATGGAGGGGACTATGAAGGGAAAAAAATGGGACGTCTATGTTTACGGCGATGTAAATATAGACCTTGTTGTTCCGGGCGTTTCCAGTCTGCCAAAGCCCGGGCAGGAGGATGAAGTGCCGGTTATGGATACCTATGTAGGCGGCGGCGCGGCGCTGTTTGCGCTTGGCATTGGAAAGCTCGGTCTGCATCCGGTATTTCAGGGAGAGGTCGGGGACGATTGCTACGGGGAGTTGATCCGCAAAGAATTTGCCGCAAAAAATATCGACGACAGTCTGCTTGGGACGAGCAGGACGGAAAAAACCGGTATTTCGATCAGTTTTACCAATGAAAAGGATCGGTCGTTTTTGACGTATCGCGGCACGAACGCGGGAATTTCCATCGACAAGGTGGATATCGAGGGCGTGAAAAACGCTTCGCATATCCATATGACAGGCTACGAGGGAAGCAAAAACCACGCGGCGTATCTTTCTTTATTAAAACGCGTCAAAGCAGAGACGGAGGCGACCGTTTCGTTCGATCTGGGCTGGGATCCAACCGGGGAATGGAATCCTCAGATCAAGGAGCTGTTTCCGTATATCGACGTGCTGTTCATGAACGAGACGGAAGCGATTCACTATGGCAGGACGAAGACCGCACAGGAAGCGGCACGGGAGTTTGCGAAGGATTGCGACAGGGTGGTCATCAAGCTTGGCAGCAGCGGTTCTCTTGCAATCGAAAACGGAAAAGAGGTCTTTCTCCCGGCGTACCGGGTAAAGGCTGTGGATACGACTGGCGCAGGGGATTCGTTTAATGCGGGCTTCGTATACGGATTTCTGACCGGAAAAGGTCTGGAAGAATGTCTGGCCTGCGGCAATGCCTGCGGCGCGTTAAACGTAACAGCGTACGGCGGCAACACTGGATTTCCGGACAAAGAGGGACTGAAGGAATTTATGGAAAAAAAGAAAATGGAGGAAACAAAATGAAAATCGCAGTCATCGGGGGAGCAGGCGTCAGAACCGTCATTTTTATCAACGGCCTGCTGGCAAGATACAAGGCACTTCATATTGACGAGGTAGCGCTCTATGACATCAATCAGGAGAAACAGCAGATCATCACAAAGCTGTGCCGCCATGTGGTAAACAGAAATCACAAGGATCTGATTGTAACGGAATCTGCGGATGTGCGTAAGGTATTGCAGGACGCGGATTATGTGGTAACAACGCTGCGCGTCGGCGGCGACCATTCCCGTGTTATAGATGAAACAATCGCATTAAACGCAGGCGTAATCGGACAGGAAACGACCGGTGTCGGTGGATTTTCGATGGCAGTGCGCACGATTCCGATTTTACTGGAGTACTGCAGGCTGATTAATGAAATTGCACCGAACGCATGGATTTTCAATTTCACGAACCCGTCCGGTCTGGTGACACAGGCGTTAAAGAGCGCAGGCTATGAAAAGGTGATCGGCATCTGCGATGCGCCCAGCAGCACAAAATTCCGTATGGCAGCAAAGCTCGGCGTGGATGAAAAAGACCTGTATGTGGAATTCTTCGGATTAAATCATCTTTCCTGGATTCGCAGCGTGAAGATCAGGGACGAGGAGATTCTGCCCAGGCTCCTTGCGGACGACGCATTTTTAAAGAGCATTCAGGAAATTTCCATGTTCGATCCCGATTTGTTGCGGATGATCGGATTTTTGCCGAATGAATATCTCTACTACTATTATCATCGGGAAAAAGCGCTCGCCAATATCTTAAAATCCGGCGCGACCAGAGGTCAGACGATCGAGCAGGTCAACAAGCAGATGATGGAAGAGTTAAAGGCGATGGATATGGACGCCGATCCCGAAGGCGCACTGCAGATTTTCCTGTACTATATGCAGGTTCGTGAGAATTCCTATATGAGTATCGAATCCGGTCTTGCAAAGCGCCCGCTTCTGGAAAAAGGGCAGCTGGAAGTGCCTGATGGCATGGGATATGCAGGCGTTATGCTTGACTGCATCGAGGGGCTGCAGAGCAAGGACGGACGCGATCTGGTGCTTTCCGTGGAAAATCAGGGAAGCATCCCCGGTCTTGAGGATCGTGATGTGGTGGAAGTTACTTGTCATGTGGATGAAACCGGGATTCATCCGGTGAGGGTGGAGGAAGTTCCGGAGCACTGCTATCTGCTGATGCGTCTGATTAAGATGTACGAAAAGGAAACCGTAGAGGCGGTACAGGAACAGTCCGAGGAAAAAGCGGTCCAGGCGCTGATGCTGCATCCGCTGATCAATTCCTACTCTCTTGCAAAAGAACTTGTTGCAGCTTACAGCCAGGCATACGGCGGACTATTCCATAAGGCATAAGGATGCGTGAAAAGGGGACAGGGATGAAGACACAATACGGGACATGCCCGATCGAGGAGTGCCGGAGCGTCAAAGTGACCGGCACGGGAATAGAGAACGACTGCTGTAGGATAGTTTCTTTTGAAAAAAAGAGTGAAGCGCAGAAGATCCGCGCCATCCGGGAATATTTTATGGAAATTGGAATGCAGCGTGTCGGTGCTGTGGACATTTGTCTGGAAACAGACGACGATGGCAAAGCGGCGGATTTGAGTGGGCTGATCGTAAATGCGCTGTACCAGGGCGCATACCGATTTTCCAAAACAGCCGTCCGTAGATGGGAAGCGGGCGCAGCCTTTGCACGCCGCGATAGCCTGACGGACTTTGGAGATCTGGAGATCTGGATTCACGGCGGGGTGGCGGATGCTGCTGGCGTTGATGCAGCAAATTACGTGTACACCGCCGATGTAGTTGACGTGGACGCCGTGAATTGCGCGGAGACCAATCCGGTGAACCTGCCTGCTGTAGATATCGTTATCGCAGCTGCAATTGATTGCGCCGTGCAGTTCGCAACCTGCGTCGGCTATGCACGGACCCTCGGCAACTTGCCGTACAACCTGTTAAACATCGAAGAGATGGTAGCGTATGCACAAGCGATTTCCGAAAAATACGGCATCCGTTTCCATGCGTACCGGGAGGCAGAATTAAAGGAGCTTGGATGCAACGCGATTCTGGCGGTCAATCAGGGCAGCAGTGAGGAAGCAGCACTCGTCGTGATGGAATACGAGCCGAGACCGGGAGAAGAGAAGACCGCGCTGGTCGGCAAGGGACTGATGTTCGATGCGGGCGGCTATCATTTAAAATCCATGAAAGATATGGAAGGAATGCAGTACGATATGTGCGGCGCTGCAAACCTGATGGAGATTCTGGAAATTTCCGCTGCTGGCGGATTACAGAAAAATTTGGTCGGCGTATTTCCGCTTGCTGCCAACCTGATCGGTCCGAGCGCGAGCAGGATGGGAGATATCATCGAAACCCTGTCCGGCAAGACGGTGGAAATTTACAATACAGATGCGGAAGGACGTCTGGTTCTGTGCGATTCTCTGACAATGGCGCAGAAACTCGGCGCAAAGTGTGTGATCGACCTTGCGACGCTGACCTATTCCTGCCACGCGGCACTTGGCGACCTGACAGCTGGACTGTTCTGCAATGACGATGCGTTGTGCAAAGAGATCGAAGACGCGATGGCGCAGAGCGGAGAACGCTGCTGGCGGATGCCGTTAGACGACTGCTATCGCGATGAAATTTTGTGGTCCGCAATCGCTGACCTCGCCAACTATGCGCCGGGAAGGCCGGGAGCAGGACCGATCGCAGCGGCATATCTGTATGAGTTTATCGAAGATGGAACGCAGTGGGTGCATCTGGACGTTGTGGGACCGGCGGTGCAGAGAAAATCCGGAAAGCATTTGGCAAAGGGCGCGACTGGCGTTTGTATGGCGGGGGTGTGTCGGTTCCTGGCACAGGAATAAAAGACTGGCATTTGCACCGCGCGTCGCAGGATTATCTATTGGAAGAGGGAAAATATGAGGTTCGATTTTGACGGAAAAATAGAAAAAGAAGTGCTGGAAAACTACCTGTCCCGCTGTGCGACAGCGGCAGGGCTGTATCAGAGCGAAACGCTTTCCGACGATCTGCGTGTGATCAAAAAACTCGGAATCAAGTTTCTGGGCAGGGCGTCCGGCATCTGGTATATGACGGAAAACGATGAGGAACATTTTGAACGTTCCAGAAAGTTGGCGGAACGGGTGCATGAGCTCGACCCGGAGATCATTCTGCAGGCGTGCGTGTTTGAGATGATTACGCAGGGCATCGAGCAGGTGGAAATTCCGCTGTATGTGCTGCGCGCATTTGGACAGAAGGAAGAAAAGCGATGTTTCAGGCTGCAGGATACACTTTTTGTGGATCGACCGGAGGGCTTTATTCATGAAAACAGCGATCCGGCGAAAAACGGCGGCATTCCCGATCTTTCCCGGTTAGAGGCGCAGATGTGGTTTTATTACCGTGCGACGCGCTATATCGACTGCGGCTATGAAGCATTGCACATGGGACAGATTCATCTTTATACAGCAAATGATTTTGGCATGGAGCAGACGCGGGATCTGTTTGTAAAGATCAGACGCTATGCGAGAGAGCACGGCAGAAGACATCTGGTGCTGATGGATGCGCATACGCATGGCGTAAATGTAAACGGAAAACTGTTATTTGATTATCATGCAATGCCGTTTACCCGCGCTGCGCTTCTGGAACGCAAGGGCACGAAGCTCGTGCTGGTTCGGGAGGGCTACAGTGAAGGCGGTGAGAATCCAAATGGCTGGAGTGCACCCGTGATGCCGTACCTGATGGAATATGACAACTGGGGCGGCAAAGTAGTCGGACACCCGGAGAATCTGACAAGAGAAGAGCTTGCAGGCAGTGACTGGTGGGGCTATGACCAGATCGGCTGGTTTGCGAATCAGTCCGAGGAAGAGCGGAACCATTTCCTGGAATACACTTACTGCTGGACGGAAATCAACAATCGCAACGCATATTTCGAAATTCCGCTGCGTCGGATGCTGAGCGATGCGGCTGTTGTGATGGACAGCGCAGTAGACGGCAAAAAGGGACTGCAGGAAACCTATCAGTTGAACAATCCTTCGATGGACTGCCCGTTTGGATTCGGACAGGAGGATATTGTAGCTGACTTATGGCAGAGAGGACACAAGCTGCGGGAGCTTGCAGGGAATCCGGAGCATCTGATTCGTTTCGGTGCGCAGGAGGAATACGATCCCGAGACCGGAATGAAGCTCCCGGAGGAAATCGTCGTATACGGTAGCTTTCAGCCGTCCGTCGGCGCGATGAAAAACGATTCCAACAGCAGCATGACGAGAATGTATTATGTCGGCGACAATACCTGGAAGCTTTCGGTTGTGATTCCATATGCAGGGACCTATGACTATGCGGTTTCAACCTATGGAACGTTGTCTGCAACCTATTGCAGGGATCGTTTCCCGAGAAGCGGCTCTTCGAATAAAGCATATTTTACGACACCGAAGGACAACTGCGTTGTGATGTTCGAGTTCCGGTTCCACAAGCCGCAGGTAAAGGCAACTGTGCTGTACTGGGACGAGACGGGGCACGAATGGCGCGTGTGAACTGTAATAGACCCGCCGCGTGCGAAGCACCGCGTGGCAGATCAAGTCGTGCGTACCGTATAACAAAAAAATCAGGAGGACGCCTGTGAGACTTCGTAAGCTGTATGAGCATCCCATTTTTATCCAACTCGTTGTATTTACCGTGCTGATTGGTATCGTTCCGCTTATTTTGATCAGCGGTTTTGTATTTTATAAAATGGCGGACATGGCGCGGGAAGAGGTTATGGATTCTCACGAGCAGGTCATTTTGCAGTATACAGACGGCGTGGAGGAAAAGCTGCGCCAGTGCCAGGAGAGCGTTATTCAGATTGCGAACAATACGATTATTCTGAAAACATTGCAGCAGGAGGATTCAGACGCCTATACGCGCGGCAGGAGAGTCAGCGAGGAAGTTGTCAAATCACTCCTGCTGGAACGAAAAACCGAGATCAACAGCTGCATGGTCTATTCTACGCTCGCTCAAAACCCGATCTACGGACAGCGCGCGAGCATGTTAAAAGAGGCGGCGCGCGAGGGCTGGTTTCAGAAGAAAAATGCGACGCAGGACGGTTGGTATCTGTATTTTGCGACCGGGCAGCAGGAAAATCTGATGGCGATCGTCAAGACGATCCAGAATATCGACGTCAACAGCTATAGGAAAGAGGATATCGGCATTGTAAAGCTGGATTTAAATATCGCCCGTCTGTTCGCACCTGCAAAACAGGAAAAGAACACCAGTTTTCAGCTGATTTTATGCGATTCTGCAAACGACATTCTTTACAGCTCGCTTTCCGACGGGGGCGTCAACGCAGAGCAGATTTTGTCTGCTGTGGATGAGCAGAATACGAAAACGAATGGCGGTCAGACAGAGAAAACAGAAGTTAGTACGAGACGGAAAAAGTATGACGACGTGACGGCAGTCGGTTCGTATCTGGTACAGGAGCGAAGGATTCAGGATTACGGACTTCGCCTGTTGTTTTTGTTTGAAAATAACGAAATGAGCCAGAAGCGCGGTGAAGTGATTCGCTGGATTTTGCCGTGGATTTTGGTGTTGCTGATTGTCATTGTGCTGGGCGAGTTTGTCTATACCCGGAATTTCTCCGCGCGTGTGGAACGCCTGCTGCAGAAATTCCGCTATGCGGCGGAGACGGGCGATCTAACCGTGCAGGAACCGATTTCGGGAACAGATGAAATCGCGGCGCTCGACCGGCAGTTTTCCCAGTTGTTGAAGCAGCTCGACTGTCTGATCCAGAAAAACTATATCTAGCGTCTGGAAAATAAGGAAACAGAGTTGAAAAACCTGCAGCTGCAGATCAACCCGCATTTTTTGTATAATACACTGGAAACGATGAGCTCAATCGCCGCGGTTAATCAAGTTTTTCTGATTTGCGACATGTGCGGCAAGCTGGGCGAAATCTTTCGCTACAGCCTCGGAAGCAGCGACAGCGAGTTCGTTACGGTCAGCCAGGAGCTGCACCATACAGAAAACTATGTGTTCATCCAGAAAATCCGCTATGGCAACCAGTTTGAGGTCTACTACAGCGTGGATGAGGGACTGGACAAAAAGCTGATTCCGCGCTTTATCCTGCAGCCAATTGTGGAAAACGCAATTGTGCACGGCATGGAAAGGATGACGACGCAGGGAACGCTGGAAATTTCCGTGACGCAGAAAGAAGAAAATTTGCTCATTAAGATCGAGGACGACGGCGTCGGGATGGATCAGGAACAGCTGCAAGAGTTGTGCCGCTACATTGATGCGCCGGATATCAAGGAAAAGAAAAAGAGAAGCATCGGAGTCCGAAACGTCCATCAACGGATCAAAATGATCTGCGGGGAGCAGTACGGAATCCGGATCCGAAGTGAAGTATACCGGGGAAGCGTGTTTGAAATCTATCTTCCCATGCGCTGAGAGAAGAAGGAGATATTATGTACAAAGTCCTGATTGTGGACGATGAACAGTTGATTCGTTCCGGGATGATTGCCCGCTTTCAGTATCTGAATTTTACATTTGAAAGAATCCGTGAGGCGGCGTCTGGTATGGAGGCGCTTGCGCTTCTGGAAAAGGAACCGGCGGATATCGTCATCACCGACATCAAAATGCCGGATATGGACGGGATGACGTTGATTCGGGAAGCGAAAGAAAAATATCCGGGAACGCAGTTTGTCGTACTTTCCGGCTATGCGGAGTTTGAGTATGCGGAAACAGCGATCGAGCTGGGCGTCAAAAGCTATCTGTTAAAGCCGATTTCCAACGACGAGTTAAAACGGGTCATGAGGAAATTATTTGAGACGCTGGAAAAAGAGCGGCAGATGGAAGCGGAGATTTTCCGGAAACATCAGCTGGAAACGGAACAGAAAGGATGGCTGCAGGAAAAGGCGGTCAACCATCTTTTGCAGGACAACGCAGCATTTCTGACAGAAGAGGAAGCGGCACAGTTAAAATCGACCTGTCCGGAGCTTTGGAAAAAAGAAAAAGGATCTCTGTATCTGGTCGTGATCAATATTGACGCCAAAAGCTACGAGGGGAAAAAATTTCGGCATGAGGATATCGAACTGATCCGCTTTTCCGTGCAGAATGTGTTCGAAGAGATGCGGTCCGGCTGCTGGAAGCTGATTGTCAGCAACCTTGCCAATCCGAACCAGTTATACGCGATGTTCGGCAGAGGAAAGGTCAGCGAACTGCATAGGGAGATTGAGCGGATGTTTCTGCGCATCCAGGTTCTGTTCGAGGAAAAAATGGAAATCTATTTGACGTTTGGCGTCAGCCGCCCGACGGATTTCCCGGACAAAACGTGCGTGAAGGAAGCAGGGGAAGCGTTGAAGCAGCGGATGATTTCCGGAAGCTCGAACCTGTATTTTTATGAAGATTTGCAGGTACTCCAAAGCGTCGCGTTTCCGTCCGTGGAGCTGAAAATGCTGAGTCAGTACCTCGAACGCAGGGATATGGAAAACGTTTATGTGCTTCTCGAAGAAATTCTGGCGGAGGACCGGGTGCAGAAATCTGGAATCCGTTATGTGCGGATGATCTGGATTCGTATTCTGAATTTGCTTCTGCGCAGCTGCAGCAGTCTTCCGGAAAGGAAGGAGACGCTGACGGAGGTGCTAAAGAGTTTTTCTCTGGTGGACGAGGCGGCAGATATCGAATCCCTCAAAAAGCGTTATCTTGCGCTCGCAGAGGATTGCATGAAAAGCGGCGGGATGGCGCAGGGAAACGCGAGAAGCAGGATTCTGCGCGCAATCGAATATCTGGAAGCACATTATAATGAGGATATCGCGATCAACGAGCTGGCAGAGCGCTACGGCATGAGCCCGAACTATTTTTCCTCTCTTTTTAAGAAAGAAAAACAGCAGTCGACGGTTAACTACCTGATCGAGCTTCGAATCCGCAAGGCAGGGGATTATCTGGAGCATACAGAGATG
>OJKW01000648.1_pt1 | contig 25138 bp, 24 predicted proteins | sample 1596591 | NCBI WGS metagenome assembly OJKW01 (sample SAMEA4350166, study PRJEB24818) | metagenome | biome: human; feature: gut; material: faeces | place: Denmark | collected 2013-09
CTATCGTTGATAAAAATGGGGTCGCAGGGGCGTAGCCCCCGACAGGGTCTAGGGGCGGTAGCCCCAGTAATATAGCCCCTTCCCACGGGGAAGGGGTTTGGGGTTAGGGATAGAGAATTTGCTCTATATTTATAAAAATAGACTTTTTCTACAAGCTGAAGCCGACCCCGAAAGGTCGGCATAATATTCATACAGCAACTTTACCTGTAAGCCGAGTTTTGTCGTGTGCGATCATCTATCTACGCCCTGCGTCGCCGCAGACCTCAAGCCACCTTAAATCGGGACCGCCGAGCAGACGGTTTACCCCCGAAACCAATCGGTGTTGCATCGGATAGGGTTTACAGACAGGAACAGTCGCCTGCCCCGTGGTGAGCTCTTACCTCGCCTTTCCACCCTTACACTGTAAAACAATGCGGTATATTTCTGTTGCACTCGCCCTGGAGTCGCCTCCGGCTGCCGTTAACAGCTACCCTGCTCTGTGATGCTCGGACTTTCCTCACGGTTTTCACCCCGTGACCGCACAGTAAAGTTGCGATAGTTATTGTATCATTTTGTGTTGCATTTGTCAATACAAAACCCCCGATTATTGCCTTATTTCAAGGAGTAAAAGCATATTATGACCGTAAAGCCGAATATAAAAAAGAACTTCAATATAACGTGGCTGCTCCTGTACGGCGCAGGACTTATCACTGTCGGTATACTTGTACTTGTAAACGGAAAAATAGTGGTAGAGCCTGCCGCAAGACTGGGCGGTATCTTTATCGTCGCAAACGGTATCCACCGCCTTATCCGTGCCTACGCAAGACATCAGCGGCTGCCCGTGTTCAGCGGCATCGGAAACATTATAATAGGACTAATATCCGTTTTCTTTCCCGCCGCTACTCTTGCGCTTCTGTCGTTTATATTCTCGCTTTACGTTTTTCTTAATGCCCTTGTGAAATTCATCGACTTCGGCACAGCCCTTAAAAATGCCGTTCCCGATGCGTTCTATGACTTTTTTTCGGGAATATTCTTCACCGTTTTCGGCATTATTATGCTTTTCGGCACCCTTATGGGAAGTCAGGGAATGCTTGTTGTCATCGGACTATATTGCATAATTTACGGCGCAGGCGAGCTGAGGCTGTTTATCCGTGAGGCCGCTCCGAATAAAGCCAAAGGCATTATCCGCCGCAGGATACGCTTTTCGCTTCCGCAGGTCATAACCACGTTCATACCGCTGAAAACCTTGCGCAGCTATACCGAACGGCTTGATTCCCGTGAGATAGATATTGAAAAACTGCAAAACGAGGAGCGTTACGAAAAAAGCGCAGACACCCCCGATATACACGTTCTTATCCACGTCAGCGCCGACGGAGTAGGCTCTATAGGACATTGCGACCTTGTGCTGAACGGTACGGTAATATCCTACGGAAATTACGATAAAGCGTCGGAGCGGCTTTTCGGCGGTATCGGTGACGGTGTGCTTTTCAAAGCGGATTTTGACAAGTATATAAATTTCTGCGTTTATCACGATTTGCAGATGGTGTTCGATTTTGGCATAAAGCTGTCGGAAAAACAGCTTGCAAAAGTCAGAAAAGGCATAGCAAAGCTCGAGCGGAACATCACCCGCTGGAAACCGCCCTATCAGCTTGCAACCGAAAACAGCCCCATCGCCGATATTGCGGATTTTGACGATTATTGCAGTTCGCTGTGGAACGGCACACACGCACGGTTCTTTAAGTTTAAAAGCGGCAGATTCAAGACCTATTTCGTTATGAGTACAAACTGCGTTTTCCTTGCGGACTATATACTCAGCAAGGCAGGAACCGATATAGTAAAGACCGCAGGAATAATAACCCCCGGCGACTATTACGACTATATGCAGAGCGAATATGCCCTCCCCGGCGGAATAGTCATAACCCGTGACATTTACAGTAAATATAACGTTTCGCCGGCTGAAACTTAAGTGAAAATCCTTGAACTTGACACGATAGTGTGATATACTACAATAGGACAAGAATTTACATTTACGGGTAGCAAAAAGTCAGAAATTTCATCGTTGATTTATGTGATATCATTATGTATTTTTTGTAGGGGAGGGGTTGTATGTACTTTACGGTTTTGCATCCCTGCAAAACTTTTGGTACATACGTTAGGCATCCTTGCCTAACTTGCCCCTCCCGTGAAAAGAATAAAGAAATCCGAAAGATTGCTAAGTTGTTTATTTATAGCAATCTGCTTTATATCGGAATGATTAAAGTCCTAACTACAGAGAATAAGTAGGTATAATATATTCGGCGATATATTTACCCCGCATAAAGAAAGGACATACTATGAAGCTAAATATCAAGTTAACAGCGGCAATACTTGCCTGTGCGTCAATTCTGACGTCGGCCTGCGCCTGCTCATCACAGAATACAAGCTCCGCTACGGACAGCAAAAACGAAAGCAGTGCAGCGGAAAGCTCCGCTGCAGAAAGCAAGGATAATACAAAAAGCGACACAGCAAGCGATAATTCATCCGCATCTTCAGAAAGCACCGTTTCTTCCGATGAATCATCGTCCGAAAATAAGAAGCCTGTCGGCGTTGACGGCGTTCAGACAAACGGTCAGCTTGTCGTTGACATAGACGGTCATACATGGGGCATCTCCCTTTACGGCGGCGGCGACGGCGCAAATTATGCGTCATACCTTAACGAGTTCAAGGAAAAGGTAGGCTCATCGGTAAACGTATTCAATATGGTAGTGCCTACAGCAGGCGCATACTACCTTCCCGAAGGCTACGAAAAATACAACGCAAGCCACAGGGATTCGATAAACAGCATAGCAAACAAGCTGGTGAACGTAATAAACGTTGACGGATACGCCGCACTTGAGGCACACACAAACGAGTACATCTATACCCGTACCGATCACCACTGGGAGCCGCTCGGCGCATATTATGCGGCAAAGGCTTTCTGTGAAATGGCACAGGTACCCGTAAAGGAGCTTTCGACCTACAAGACGGAAACGATAGAAGGCTTTGTCGGAACAATGTACGCATTTACCGATTATAACGAGCGTATCAAGAATGACCCCGATACCTTCACCTACTATATCCCCTCTACAGATTACACCGCCACTTATTATACAACCGACTTCAAGGTTGACGAGCAGTTCACACAGTTCCACAGCATATTTGTAGATCAGCCCGCAAGCGGCGCATATTCGACCTTTATGGGCGGCGATCAGAAGATAGTAAAGATAGAAACCGCAAACAAGAACGGCAGAAAGCTCTGCATCTTCAAGGACAGCTACGGCAATGCCGAAGTTCCCTTCTTCATAGATTCCTTTGAGGAAATCTACGTTTGCGACATCCGCTACTTTGACCTTTACGCACCCGACTTTATTAAGGATAACGGCATTACCGACGTTCTGTTCACAATGTGTACATTCTCCGCTGTCGGTGAAAATGCAGAGGGTATAAAGAACAACCTGCTTTCAAAGTAAATCTCTGACAGGTTTTCTGAAAGGAGGAGCAGTATGAAAAAGCTCCCGAAGATAACAGCACTTATATTGACATTATCGCTCGCCTGCGGATGCTCGGAGGTTTTCCCCGACAGCAACGCAAGCGGCAAGGACACATCGGCATACACCCTACCACCCGACCCCGTATCATCGGAAGCTCCTTCGGACACCGAAAGCGAAGAAACCGAACCGCCCGATACCTCTGCTCCCGAAACGTTACCGCCGGATACTTCTGCTGAAGAAACCTCCGCTCCCGAAACAGACGGCACTTCTGCCGAAGAAAGCTCAGCCCCCGCAAGCAACAGTGATATAAACAGCTACAGGGTGATAGGCGACAACGGTATATTAGTCGCAGGTATGGATAATCACTACCGTGGAATTATGTTCTACGGCGGTACATACGGCTACTGCGACCAATATATGACCGATGTAAAGGCGTTCCAGTCGGCACTTCCCGAAGTAACGGTATATTCTATGGTAATACCGACCTCTGTCGATTTCTACAATCCGACCGAATACAAGGGCTACACCGAGCTTCAGAAGGATAAGATAGATTATATCGAAAGCGGACTTAAAAGCACAGGCGTTACAAACGTCAGCGTGTATGATATTCTGTCAAAGCACACCTCAGAGGAGATATACTCAAGGACGGACCACCACTGGATGCCGCTCGGCGCATATTATGCCGCACAGGTGTTCTGCAAAACGGCAGGTGTAAAAGTGCCGGATATAAAGAATTACCGCAAGGAAACCTGCGGCGGTTATGTCGGCTCGATGTATTACTATTCGTCCGATGAGCATCTTAATAACGATCCCGAAACCTATGCGGTCTACTATTCTCCGAATGAGGATAAGCTGAAAACCACATATTACGATCGTTATTACAGCAACGGCTATGACAGCAATCTTTTCCTTTGCGACAACGCAAGCTATTACTACCTGTCATTTTTAGGCAGTGACGATCTCATCGCCCATATAAAGACCAACGCAAAGACAGGCAGAAATCTGGTCGTTATCAAGGAAAGCTACGGCAACGGACTTATCCCGTTCTTCACCGAGAGCTTTGATAATATCTATGTGCTTGACCTGCGCTACTGCGAGGTAAACGCAATAAAATTCTGCAAGCAGGTCGATGCGACCGATCTGCTGTTTGCAAACTGCGCCTATACCGTTGCAGGCGGCAACTGCGACTACTTCTCATATATACGAAATATCTGAAAATTGTCGTTTGAATAACGTTGTATATCAGCAGTGGTATGGATAGCAAAAATAACAACAAGAATTATTCGTAGGGGAGGTGTTGTATGTATATTATGGTTTTGCGTCCTTGCAAAACTTTTGGTACATACTTCAGGCATCCGTGCCTAACTCGCCCCTCCCGCAAAACAAGCACTACAATTGCTTTTTACATCGAATGTCTTATTAAGCTAAATTTATTTTAAGGACACACCTATGAAAGAACTTGAATACCCCTTCGACAGCGGTTATCTGCTGAAAAAGAAACGCTCTATAAAAAGACAGCTCCTGTCAGACGGCAGTGTGCGCATAAAGAAAAAAATCGCCGTTCTCGGCGGCTCAACCACGAACGATATAATTAATATGCTCGAATTATTCCTGCTGAACTACGGCATCGAGCCGACCTTCTACGAGTCGGAGTACAACCGTTACTGGCAGGACGCAGTATTCGGAAATGAGGAGCTTGACAGCTTCTCACCCGACCTTATTTTCGTTCACACGTCCAACCGCAATATTCTGAAATATCCTGCGATAACCGACAGCAAGGAGCAGACAGATGCTCTTTTTGCCGAGCAGATGAAATATTTTGAAACGATGTGGGAAAAGATAGCCGAGCGCTACCACTGCCCCGTTATACAGAATAACTTTGAACAGCCGTATTTCAGACTTATGGGCAACCGTGATGCGTTTGACTGCCGAGGCAGAGTGAACTTCATAAACAGGCTGAACACGGCATTTGCCGATTATGCGGCGTCGCACGAGAGTTTTTATATCAATGATATAAACTATGTCAGCGCCTGCTACGGTCTTGACAAGTGGAGCGAGCCGTCCTACTGGCACCTGTACAAGTACGCAATGTGCGTTCCTGCGATACCCGACTTTGCTTTCAACTTAGCGGCAATAATAAAGTCGGTGTTCGGCAAGAACAAGAAAGCGCTTGTACTCGACCTTGATAATACGTTATGGGGCGGAGTTGTCGGAGATGACGGTGTTGACGGTATCGAAATCGGACAGGAAACCCATATGGGACAGGTCTATGCCGAATTTCAGAAGTATCTCGGACTTGTGAAGGATACAGGCGTAATGCTGACCGTCTGCTCGAAGAACGATGAAGAAAACGCCCTCGCAGGCCTTAATCACCCCGAGGGCAGTTTAAAGCCCGATGATTTCATAATGATAAAGGCAAACTGGGATAATAAGGACAGAAATATCGAGGCAATAGTGACAGGACTCAACATCGGACAGGATGCACTTGTATTCCTTGATGATAATCCTGCCGAGCGTGCGATAGTTTCCGCACAGTTGCCTACAGTAGCCGTTCCTGAAATGGAGCGTCCGGAGGATTATATAAGAGTGGTAGACCGCTCACGCTTCTTTGAGATAACCGCTTTTTCAAGCGATGATTTAAAGCGTAACGAAATGTACAAGGAGAATGCGGTAAGAGCTGCACAGCAGGCACAGTTCACCGACTACGGCGAGTATCTTCACAGTCTTGAGATGGTGGCTGTGATAGATGACTTCCTGCCTGTCTATCTCCCCCGCATAACACAGCTTACAAACAAGAGCAACCAGTTCAACCTCACCACAAAGCGTTTTACGACCGCAGAAATGGAGCAGGTATTCGCAGATGACAGCTATATCAGGCTGTACGGCAGGCTTGCCGACAAGTTCGGCGACAACGGCATAGTATCGGTAGTTATCGGAAAGGTGAACGGCGATGCACTTGATATAGAGTTATGGCTGATGAGCTGTCGTGTGCTTAAGCGTGATATGGAATACGCAATGCTCGACAATCTTTGCGACAGAGCAAAACAGCGTGGACTTAAGACGGTAAAGGGATATTATTACCCCACCGCAAAGAATAAAATGGTGAAAGAGTTGTACGGTGACTTCGGCTTTACGAAGGTCAGCGAGGACGCAGACGGCAACACCGTATGGGAGCTTTCGCTTTCGGGCTACGAGCCTAAAAACAAGTATATTACTGTAGAAAGGAACAAGTAAAATGAGCGAGCAGGAAATTTACGAAAGATTAAACGAGGTTTTCAGAAACGTATTCGACGATGACGATATCGAGGTCGAAGCAGGCACAACAGCAGATGATATAGAGGACTGGGACAGCCTTGAGCATATCAACCTCATCTCCGCTGTAGAAGACGAATTCGGCATCCGTTTCAAGATGGGCGAGGTTTCTTCGATGAAGAACGTCGGCGAAATGGTCGACATCATAAAATCCAGAGCCTGAGCGGGCGGCTGTGAGCCGCTTCAAATTCCGCCTGCGGCTGTGAGCCGCTTCAAATTCGCCGTTCTGACGGATTAATCATGGCTCAACCTCCGTTACCGGCGGTGTGGCAATGTGCCGTTTAAAATACCACCTTTGAAATTGCATTAGCAATCCGCAGGATAGCGAAACGGCGGGCGGCTGTGAGCCGTTTCAAATTCGCCGTTCCGACGGATTAATCTTGGCTCAACCACCGTTACCGGCGGAGTTACACAAAGCAATAAAGCAGATAAGCGGTCACAGCGACAAGCAGTGACCGCTTTTTATATTATTATCACACACCCTTCTCCCCGCATAACCTTCCAAAACCGCACTATCCCTTGCTTTGCACCATCACACTTGCCTCCCTTGTTAAAGGTGAGGTGCTGTCGCCCGAAAAAATTCGGGCGACTACCGGAGGGATTGCCTCACCACCATCCCTCACTTGCACCAACCCTTCCAAAACCGCACTATCCCACGCTAAGTACCACATTCTTGCCTCCCTTGTTAAAGGGAGGTGGATTGACGGCAAGGCACAAGCCTTGATATTATTGCTTTCTGCTTGCGATATGCCAACCATTTTTATGTTGCAAACTTTTTGCCGTCAAGACGGAGGGATTGCACAACAACCCCTCTCTCCGCATAACCCTTCAAAACCGCACTATCCCTTGCTTTGCACCATCACACTTGCCTCCCTTGTCAAAGGTGAGGTGCTGTCGCCCGAAAAAATTCGGGCGACTACCAGAGGGATTGTCGCTCCACCAACCTTTCCAAAACCGCACTATCCCTCTCGCTTTTCGTAGGGTGAGCGTCTGTGTGTGCTTAGTTGGCTTTGCGTCCATTGCAAACGTGGTCGTTTGCGGTCGGTGCGTCCTGCACCGACTTTTTGCGACCACTTGTAAGCATCCGTGCTTAAAGCCCTTGGGCACACACGCTTAAGGCTTCCTTGCCTCTTTATGAACGCTCTGTTGGCTTTGCGTCCTTGCAAAGCCTTTGGGCGTTCATTTCAGGCATCCTTGCCTTGCTCGCTCCTCCCGTTGCATCGAACCTCTCCATTTCTACAACCTTCTCAAAAGCACATCCATCGCTTCGCCTCGCACCACCACACTTGCCTCCCTTGTCAAAGGTGAGGTGCTGTCGCCCGAAAAAATTCGGGCGACTACCGGAGGGATTGCCTCACCACCATCCCTCACTTGCACCAACCCTTCCAAAACCGCACTATCCCCCTCGCTTTTCGTAGGGTGAGCGTCTGTGTGTGCTTGTATGGTTTTGCATCCGTGCAAAACTTAGGGCACACACGCTAAGGCATCCTTGCCTTGCTCGCTCCTCCCGTTGCATCGACCCTCTCCGTTTCTACAACCTTTGCAAAATGACAACAATCCCCTCTCACCGCATAACCTCCCAAACACGCACTATCCCACGCTAAGTACCACATTCTTGCCTCCCTTGTTAAAGGTGAGGTGCTGTCGCCCGAAAAAATTCGGGCGACTACCGGAGGGATTGCACAACAACCCCTCTCCCCGCATAAACCTCCCAAAACCGCACTATCCTCCGAAAGAGCACTATATCCTTTCACAACCCAACCTTTTCCGCACATCCTTGACATCTCCTTCTACCCGTGCTATACTTTTATTAGCGTTAGTGAAAACTAACTAAATATAATTGATTAGGAGCAACCTATGAAACATCTGCATTTTGAACCCGAAGCTGACGGCTTTTACGGCGCATACTGGGAAAGTAAAACTCCGTCCGATACCGCAATGATAGCAATGCTCGGTGACGACCCCGAAGACTATATGGGCAAAACCTGCGTGAAATGGCTTCATACCTACGGAATTAACGTAATGTCAGTGTCGCCCGGAAAGAAGAACTACAGCCACCACAACTATCCCATTGAGCGTATCGGCTCGGCTATAGAATGGCTCAAATCCCACGGCAACAAGAAAATCGGCATTGTCGGTGCCTCTACAACAGCCACAGTCGCACTTGTCGCCGCCTCATATTATCATAACCTCACGCTTACCATAGCCCTGACTCCGAGCGACTTTGTATGGCAGGGCTTCGCACAGGGCAATCGTGACGGCTGTAAGGAATGGCCGGTCGAAAACGAATCTATCGTGTCAATAGGCGGTAAACCCGTACCATTTATGCCCTTTGTCTATAAGCACCCTGAGTACTGGCAGAAGATAGCCAAAGCGTCTAAAGAACACGGCGATTCCACATATTCAAAGGATGTGTTCGATGATTCCGAAGCCGCAGGACTGCTTAAAGAGGAGCATTTTATACCTGTAGAGAATATCGGCGGCAAGCTCGTTCTTGTCGGTGCGGAAGACGATTCTCTCTGGGATACCGCAAAATACATATGCAGAATGGACAACCGCCTGAAATCACACCCGCATTCCTGCAAATACTCGGTGTATCTCTATGAACACGGCACACATTTTGTATTCCCCGAAAGCGTACTGAAAAAAGCTCTGCCCGTCGGTGCTGATATGCTTGTAAATATGTGCTTTTCAGCGGCTAAGAAATTCCCGGATGAATGTAAAGCAATGCGCATTGATCTTGATAAAAAACTTACCGAAGAAATCCTTGATTGGAAATCAAACAATTAAAATTAGTAATATATAAGCAAAATATATTCAGTATATTAACTTATGCGTGAGATTTTTCCGCTCGTACGACCGCCTTTATATTATAATAGTATCACAAAATTCAGCCGCTCACATCGGGCGGCTTTTTTCTGCCCTTAAAATCATCATAAATCATCAATTGTCGCTCCTACCGTTGCCGTTATCTTCATCATAATTCATCACCGTGTGTCTTTCATAAAGGTAAAAAATACGGGCTATACTATTATAATATATAAAGGACATGTCACGACCTTATTTTCGCCTTCAGATTGCCCCCGATATTTCACGCAAGTATACGTTTACATTCACGCTTAGTCACCTTAAAAATGCTCATAAATCGGCTTTCCTGCTATGTTACCGGCTGTTTTTCCGCTTGTCTGCTCGCCCTTTTTGTGTAATTCAATTACCATTTCATAACATATATGCATCAAAACCTCCAAATCGGTATAATTATTTTTGTCTAAAAACACAACAAAAATCCAAACTTCAATTTTGGGCAGATTAACAAATTAAATTACAAAATAAGTCAACAATATCCAGATTTTAACTGATTACAAAACGGTAACAAAAAGGTTACAAAACGGTTACAGTTTTTTATTGTGCATTTTCACCAAAAATGACTGCCCCAAGCTATTTGACATTTTGCAAAACGGAAATTATAATTGTCTAGAGCTTGAAAAAAGCCCGATAATAAACGTAGCAGCGGTTCTCTCCGCACGGGGAGTTATCGTACACGGTCAGTGGTGACAGACGGATCTAGCCGTAATTTTAATGCCGTGATGCCCGTACGGGTACTGCTTAAACCTACCGATATGATGACGAAAGGCGGATATATGTTTCCCAGATTCAGAAACACCGGACTGACAATACGCATATCAAAGAACGCAGCACTTAAAATACTGCTTATATTCGGCAGTATCTTCGGAGTATTCCTTATGACAGGTCTGCTCTACTTCAGAAATGACGTTGAGATAATCGACGAGAACGAAAAGCGTATTGTTTATACGGTAAGTGCCGACCCTTATGAGATTCTCAGAGAGAACCACATAACGCTCGGCGCATACGACAGGATAGACTTCACAGGCTTTGAGGAGAACGTGGCGACCGCCACTCTTACTATCGAAAGAGCCTTTGACGTTGATATTCTGGAAGGTGGCAAGAAGACCGCCACTGCATACAGCGTTGACGCTACAGTGGCACAGCTGCTTGAACAGGCGGACGTTGAGCTTGGCGAATACGACAAGGTATCACCTGCAAAGACGGCTGTTCTTAAAGAAGGACAGAAGATCGCTGTTACAAGAGCCTATGACGTGAAAATCACTGCAGACGGAAAGACAACAACCGTAAAGTGCCTTGACAACACGGTTTCAGAGCTTTTGAAAAGAGCGAAAATAACACTCGGCAAGAACGATATGGTAAGCGAGGAGCTTGAATCCAAGATAACCGGACCTGCCGAGATAAAGGTTTCAAGAGTCGAGATAAAGACTGAAAATCAGGATAAGATTATTCCTTATCAGACATCTACCGTAACGAGCAACATTCTGGCTATAGGTCAGAGCGAGGTTCGTACAAAGGGTGTCAACGGCAAGATAAGAACTACAACGACTACCACCTACATCGATGGTGTAAAGACGGATGTAAAGAAGACCACAAAGGTATTGACCAAGAAGGTTGACGAGGTTATAGCCGAGGGTGCGGCAATCGTAACTCCTTATTGCAAGATAGATGATACATCTATCGTACTAAGGAACGGCAGACCGGTTGACTATGAGTATGTGGTATCCGGCAAGGCTACAGCCTATACAGCGCCCGAAGGTGCGTATACCGCAAGCGGCAGAATGGCTGAGATAGGCACAGTTGCGGTAAATCCCGATGTTATCCCCTACGGCTCGAAGCTCTATATAGTCGGTCAGTATGACAATATCTGCTACGGCTATGCTATTGCCGCCGATACAGGCGATGGAATGATGGCAGGTACGATCCCTGTAGACGTATATATGGGCAGTACAGAGGAGCATTATGACGATGCTTGCGCATGGGGCCTGCAATACGTTGATATTTACGTTGTAGAAGTCGGCAACGGCTAAGCGGGCGGCAATGTGCCGCTTCAAATTCCGCCTTTGGAATTGTCAGCAACCGGCTAAGGTTAGTTGAACGGCGGGGTCAAACAAAGCAATAGTCAATACAAAGCGGTCACGGTGATATGCTGTGACCGCTTTTTGCGGCTGTGAGCCGCTTCAAGTTCCGCCTTTAATACTGTTGCAATACAGCTTAGGACGGCGAAACGGCGGGGTTAAACAAAGCAATAATCAATATAAAGCGGTCACGGTGATATGCTGTGACCGTTTTTTGCGGCTGTGAGCCGCTCCAAGTTCTGCCTTTGAAAATGTTTGAGGTTGGCTAAGCGTGGCGAAATGGCGGTGCGGCGAGTCGCCGCTGACAATTCCGCCTATGGCTGAAAGCCACTGTAAATTCCGCCTTTGGAATTGTCAGTGTTCGGCTAAGATTAGCAAAACGGCGGGGTTATAGAAAGCGATAATTTAATATGCGGCGGTCACGGTGGGGTGCGGTGAGTGCTGTTAAAGCATTATTGCTTTACTATGAACACCATTTTGTCGAGTGCTGAGAATTGAATATATAGAATCCGCTGTTTACTCAAATGGCGGATTTTTGTGTTTGGAAATTTTGTAGGGGAGTGGGCTTGCCCCTCCCGTTGAATCGAATTTTTTGATTTTCTCAGCGTTTTTAATCTGTTAAGTATCGAGGATTAATTGCGGTTACGTTTTACATTATAATTCTATTAACTTGTTTTCGATAATTGCAGTGATGTTTCGGGAGGGGCAAGCCCCTCGCCCTACGAAAAGCGAGTGGGATAGTGCGGTTTTGGAAGGGGTGGTGCGATGCGAGGGGATTGGAATTGATAGGAGTACTACCATAAAAACTACTAAGACATTAACAATCCCCACATAGTTGGCTCGGCTTGACCGAGCAACAGAACCTCACCCTTTTTCGAGGGCGGGCATGGATGCCCGAAGTTGAACGCCCAAAGGCTTTAAGCATGGACGCTTAAAGTCAGCCACACTTAGTCGCTGCAGGACGCAGCGACACTGATGGCTGACGAGGCAGTGACGCACCGACCGCAAACGACCACGATTGCACGGACGCAAAGCCAACAAAGCGTTCTTATAGGGATAGAGAACAAGCACTTTATTTGAAAAAACATACTTTTTCTACAGACTGAAACGGGCATCGGCATTTTACCGATACCCGTTTTTCTGTTTATTGCCTGTCGAATCTTATGTAAAACCACCTTAGCCGGTATTCTGTCTGCAAGAGATATGCGAAAATCTGCGGTTGTGCTTTCGGGCGGAAAACCGCACAATTACCGAAGATGAGCTTCGCAATAGTAAAAAATGCAATGAGGGTTCAAGGCGAATTGCATAATTTACCCATCTGGGTAATGTCATTTTGCTGAATGCGGTGTAAAATATAATAAAGAGCAGTGGGCTTATATGAACTTTGAAAATTATAATGAGGAGGTAAAGGATTATGAAAATAAAATTTAAACGCATTACGGCTTTGTTTGCGGCACTTGCTATTATGATAACCGCACTGCCGCTGACAATCATACCTATCAGTGCCGCAGGCACCGACGGTGAAAGCACAGAGTATTCAAGTGACGGATACCTTATCGTCCGCAATTACCGGCAGCTGAGATTGGCATACAACGGCAGTGAGGAGTCTAAGATAAGGCTTGGCGCAGATATTGACTGCGACCCTGAGGAATATAAACCTAACTATCTGACGAGATTGTGTCCGCCTATAGAAAGTGACAAGACGCTGGACCTTGCCGGTTATACACTTAAAAAGACAGGTAACAGTATTGACTCGAAGGATCATCTGTTGAGCGTCGAATACAGTAAGCTGACCATCGAGGACTCGGTGGGAACGGGTAAAATGTATTTCTATGCCAAGGATGTAGCCCAGAATCTGTTTTTGGCTGAGAACAGAAGTACGATCGTTATAAACGGAGGTACATTCTGCTACACGGGTACCAATGCGATGTATTGTGAAATGATCAAGCTGAGTGCATCGGATCTTGTAATCAACGACGGTTATTTTGATGCACAGATCGGTACTCCGATAAAGCTGGATAACGGTTTTGCCGGCAAACAAAAAACGCTTAATTCTACTGCTCTGATAAACGGAGGTACTATAGTAACTACCTCCAGTATAGCGCTCTCCTCGATAGACGGTTGTGATTATTACGCATCGCTGGTTATGACGGGCGGAACCATCACAAACAAGAGCAAGGGCAGAGTGACCGATAAAACGGGAACGATAATTTCCGATCCGTATTTTGTCCGTGTTACAAGTGACGAGGCGTTACAGAAAAAGTATTACAACATAACGCTCCTGGGCGGAACAATGCCGCTTAGCCCAAATGATATAGAGGTATATTATCCTACCGAGAAGGCGGTACGTACTTCTAAAGCAGGTACAATCACAAATTCTGCAGAAAAGGTAGAGTACACGACTCTGCTTACCGCACCGCAGGCCGGCATTGACGAAAAGAAGGCTATGGCTGCAAGGGGTGCAGACGAGATATGCAGGCTGAAAACCGACAGAAATAATTATGTGCTGAGCCATACCAAACGCACCCGTTTTACCGTCAACAGCAACAGCGTAGGTAAGATCGACCTGCTGAGTAAGGCTCCTAACCCGTACGGCACGGGCGATCCGATAAAAACGGTAGATTGGTATGTATCCAAGAATTTCGGCTCGTTCACAGGAATTCCCGAAGCTATAAACGAACTGTCGTATACGCCGCCGGAGGTTACGGAAAAATGTACAATGCTGTATAAGGCTGTTATAAATTACGGCAATGTGCTGAGAATCAACGAGATAATAATAATTGATTATGACTTTGAAGCCGTAACGGAAATCAAGGCGGTCGTGTCAGGTTTTCACGGTGGCTCGAAGTTAAGCGACGTCAGCGTTGCGTCGGGTGAACCCGAAAAATACAGTCTGACGATAAACAATATCCGTGATGTTTACGGAAACAATATAGTAAACGATATTCAGCTGTGCAAAGGCTTCAAATACAACATATTTGTAAAAGTAAAGCTGAAAAGCGGATACGTTGCAGCGTATACAACAGGCACAGTAAAGATGCGCAGGTTTGAGGATCCCGCAAATGAATGGCAAGCGGCAGACCATATTTACATCGGTCTTAACGAGATTGCATTTAAGAGCGTTCTTGTTTGCGACGAAGGAATCAGGACGGTCGGGGTCGAAATCAGCAACTTCCTGCCTTACAGACAGGTAAACGATCTGCAGCTTACTTCGTCGGAACCTGATAAATATTCGGTAACTCTTGTCACGCCGCTTTTAAACACATGGGAATATAACGAAGAGGTTTACGACGATGACGAGCTTATAGTAGATAACTGTTATGTGGTCGAATTCAAGGTAACGCCTAAGTCGGGATATGCGCTTTCTCCCGGTTATATATTCCGATGCAGGCTTGATACTTACAGAGAAGGATTCTGGCTGACATCCGAAGACAAGGAACTGTTCACGGTTTCCAATGACGGAACGGTAGTGATTAACAGTCTGAGGGTGCCGTTTGAAGAATATGATCAGAATATATATGTACAGATAACACCTCCGAAGGCAGGAGGAACTCCGGCAAAGAGTTTCATCTCACATAATCTTCCTGAGCATATGAGCCTTATAAGTATTGACTGGTATGACGATGAAGAGTGGAAAACACCGACTGTATTTGAGAAGGGCAAGACGTACTGGTGCTATATATACATCAATGCCGACTGCTATGAGTATAATCTCAAAAAAGCAAAATTCTATCTGAACGGAACTCAGGTCAGACAGGATTACAGTTACAATTCAAAATACAAATACTACTATATTCTCGGTTATACGGAAATCAAGATCGAAAATGATGTTGCAACTCCTACAGGCTTTGCGGCGGAATCTGCGACTTCATCGAGCGTTTCGCTGAAGTGGGATAAGAACGCAAATGCGAGCGGCTATGAGATAGAGCAGTACAAGGGCGGAAAGTGGACACGGATTGCAAAGATAAATAACAGCTCCACGGTTTCGTACAATGTAAGCAGACTTGCCGCCGATACAACGTACACGTTCAGGATGAGGGCATATAAGACTTTATCGTCGGGTACGGCATACAGCGACTATGTAAGGCTTGCGGCAAAAACGCAGCTTACAAATACCGACAAATTTGTCGGCACCGCAATATCTCCTACAGCTGTAAAGCTGGACTGGAACAGGAACGATAAGGTTACAGGCTACATAATCGAACAGTACAAGGGCGGAAAGTGGACGCAGATAGCGGTAACAAAGAACAACACAACGCTTACATTTACTGTAAAGGGGCTGGCGGACGCAACACCTTATTCATTCCGCATAAAGACATACAAGAATGCCGACGGCAAGACAAACTACAGCGGCTATACCGCAGTTAAGGCGGAAACTCCTCCTGCGGCAGTGAAGAATGCAAGAGTTACCTCGACCACGGCTACATGGATCACTCTTGAATGGGAACGTAACGCTAACGTTACGGGATATGCGATAGAGCAGTACAAGGGCGGAAAGTGGACGCAGATAGCGGTAACAAAGAATAACACGACGCTGAAGTTCATTGTCAAGGGTCTTAACCCGGATACGAAATATTCGTTCAGAATAAGAGCGTATAAGACAAACGGCACAAAGACAACCTACGGCGGCTATGTTTCGATGGCCGGAACGACCAGAATTGCGAACGTGGCTAAGTTCAACGCAACGGCGTTGTCGCAGACGGCGGTAAAGCTCAGCTGGAGCCGCAACACAATCGCCTCGGGATATGTCATTGAACAGTACAAGGGCGGAAAGTGGACGCAGATAAACGTTATCAAAGATAAGAACGTAACGACAATGGTTGTCGGCCCGCTCGCAAAGGGAACAACGTATTCCTTCCGTATGAAGTCATTCAAAACGGTTGACGGAAGCAACAGGTTCAGCGAGTACATTTCCGCAAAGGCAACAACGGCGAAATAAAATCAAAGTGACAGCGAGGGCAGGTAGTGTTACCTGCCCTCAGATTTTTTGCAGTTTTCTATACCCGATGAAGCTCTGCGGCACTACGCACCAAAGCATTATAAATAAGCGGCAGAAAAATTAACGAATACAGGCAGGCGGAACGGAAATAATAGCATAAAACCGATTAGTCAATATGCACAAAAATGCGGAGAATTTTTATCGCAAATTCTATCTTAAAATTTTTAAAAAAGGCTTGTATTCCGCATCGTAATGCTGTATAATAATTCTTGCGCGTGAAAGCGTACTGCAATGATATGCTGTGATGTCTGAGGTTGCGGCTATGCCGGTAATTCAGACGGAGTATGTCCAGTGAATGGGCGAAAACGGCTTTGCAAAGCGGTTTTCGGTGCTTTATATAAGTTTGGGATCGTTCTCCCGTCAAGACGGGAAGGGTTAGCAATAAGGTTGATACCCCCGTGGGAAAAGATCCTGTTTTATATGAGAGCATACGAAACACCCGGCACGGTATGTTTTATAAATACCGCAAACCGTATCTTTCCCCCGAAAATCTTATGAAAGGGAGAAACAAGAATGGCAGTTAAGGAAAAAGTGAGAATCAAGCTCAAGGGCTACGAGCACGCAACAGTTGATGCAGCTGCTGCAAAGATCGTTGAAACAGCCAAGCGTACAGGTTCAAGAGTTGCAGGTCCTATTCCGCTTCCCACAAACAAGGAAGTAATAACGATCCTGAGAGCCGTACACAAGTACAAGGACAGCCGTGAGCAGTTCGAAATGAGAACTCACAAGCGTCTTATCGACGTAATCCGCCCCACCAACAAGACAGTTGAAGCTCTGCAGAGCCTCGAACTTCCCGCAGGTGTGGAAATGACTATGGAAGCGTAAGCCATAGCGAGTTATGTTGGCGTGAAGCCAACCAATAACCTTCGGCACCGGAAACCCGAAACAATATCGGTGTCGGTGGTCAAGTCGGGAAACCGACCAATAACCTAAACAGGAGGATTTAAACCATGACTAAGGGTTTAATCGGAAAGAAAATCGGAATGACCCAGATTTTCGACGAAGCAGGAAAAGTAGTTCCTGTTACCGTTATCGAAGCAGGTCCTTGCGTTGTAACACAGCTCAAGACAGCTGAGAATGACGGCTATGAAGCAGTTCAGCTTGGTTTCGGCGATGTATCACCGAAGCACACAAACAAGCCCATGACAGGTCACTTCAAGAAGAATGACCTCCCCTTCAAGAGAACTCTCAAGGAGTTCAGATTAGACGACATCAGCAACGTAAACGTTGGCGACGTTCTGAAGGCTGACGTATTCGCAGCAGGCGACGTTATCGACGTAAGCGGCGTTAGCAAGGGTAAGGGCTTCCAGGGCGCTATCAAGCGTCACAACCAGCACAGACTGAAGGAAACTCACGGTACAGGTCCTGTTGTAAGACAGGCAGGTTCTATGGGTGCTTGCTCATCTCCCTCGAGAATATTCAAGGGCAAGGGCATGGCAGGTCACATGGGTGCTGAGAACGTAACAGTTCAGAATCTCGTTATCGTTAAGATCGATGCAGAAAACAATCTTATCGCAATCAAGGGTGCTATTCCCGGTCCTAAGGGCGGAGTTGTGTGCATTACCGATGCGGTTAAGAAAGCGTAAGGAGGAGGATCATCATGGCAAAAATATCAGTATATGATATGACAGGAGCTGTTGTGTCCGACCTTGAGCTTAATGACAACATTTTCGGTATTGAGCCGAACACAGTTGTTATGCACGCAGCAGTGGTAAATTACCTGGCAAATCAGCGTCAGGGTACACAGTCAACGCTTACAAGAACAGAAGTAAGCGGCGGCGGTAAAAAGCCTTGGCGTCAGAAGGGCACAGGTCACGCAAGACAGGGTTCTACCAGAGCTCCCCAGTGGACACACGGCGGTGTTGCTTTAGGCCCCAAGCCCAGAAGCTACACATACTCTTTAAATAAAAAGGTAAAGAGACTTGCATTAAAGTCTGCACTTTCAGCTAAGGTGCAGGACGGCAGCATGATAGTTGTAGATTCTATCACAGCTGACGAATTCAAGACAAAGACAATCGTTAATATGTTAAAGGCTCTCAGCGCTGACAAGGCACTCATCGTTCTCAACAGCGTTGACGAAAAGGTTATCAAGAGCGCCGCTAATATTCCCGGCGTAAAGACAACTCAGGCCAACACTCTTAACGTATACGACATCTTAAAGTACAACAAGTTCATCGTTGTAAAGGATGCCGTTGCTACTATCGAGGAGGTGTACGCATAATGGCAAAGCTTGCTTATGACATCATTTTAAAGCCCATCATCACAGAGAAGAGCATGGAAATGCTTACTCAGGGCAAGTACACTTTCAAGGTTGCTAAGGACTCCAACAAGATCGAGATAGCTAAGGCTGTCGAGGCTCTCTTCCCCGGTGTTAAGGTTGCTAAGGTAAACACAGTAAACTGCCGTGGCGTAATGAAGAGAATGGGCAGAAACGAAGGTTACACACCCGCTTGGAAGAAAGCTGTTGTAACTCTCGCTGAAGGCTCTAAGACAATCGAGTTCTTCGACGGAATGATATAAAGGAGTGATATAAATGGCTATTAAGACTTATAAACCTGTCACCCCCGGTCGCAGAGGTATGACTGTTACCGACTACAGCGTTCTGTCAAAGGTTGAGCCCGAGAGAAGCCTGCTTGAGTCACTCAAGAAGAACTCCGGCCGTAACAGCTACGGTAGAATCACTGTAAGACACAAGGGCGGCGCACAGAGAAGAAAATATCGTGTAATCGACTTTAAGAGAAACAAGCTCGGTATGGACGCTGAGGTTATGACTCTTGAGTACGACCCCAACCGTTCAGCATTCATCGCACTGATTCAGTACGAGGACGGCGAGAAGAGATACATCATCGCTCCCGACGGTCTGAACGTAGGCGACAAGGTAAGAAGCGGTTCCGACGCTGACATCAAGCCCGGTAACGCACTTGCACTTGCTGACATCCCCGTAGGTACGGTTATTCACAATATAGAGCTTTATCCCGGTAAGGGCGGTCAGCTCGTTCGTTCCGCAGGCAACATGGCACAGCTCATGGCTAAGGAAAACGGCTACGCTCTGTTAAGACTTCCCAGCGGTGAGTTAAGAAACGTATCCGATAATTGCATGGCTACTATCGGTGTTGTATCAAACCTCGACCACGAGAACGTTAACTACGGTAAGGCAGGACGTGTTCGTCACATGGGCGTAAGACCTACAGTAAGAGGTTCTGTAATGAACCCGAACGACCACCCCCACGGCGGTGGTGAAGGTAAGTCACCCGTTGGTCGTCCCGGCCCTGTAACTCCCTGGGGCAAGCCCGCTCTCGGTTATAAGACCAGAAAGATCGGCAAGAGCACAGACAAGTTCATCGTTAAGAGAAGAAACAGCAAGTAATAACTACTACAAGTCGTTGTTAATAAGTGCGGCGTTTGCGGCATAGCAGTAAAGAATCCGCCGCATATTAACTTGCAATCCACTTGAAAGGAAATTATACAATGAGCAGAAGTATCAAGAAGGGACCTTATGTGCAGGAAGCGCTCATGAAGAGAGTGCTCGCTATGAACGAAGCAGGCGAGAAGAAAGTTCTCAAGACCTGGAGCCGTTCAAGCACAATATTCCCTGATTTCGTCGGACATACATTTGCTGTACACGACGGCAGAAAGCACGTTCCCGTATATGTGACTGAAGACATGGTAGGTCACAAGCTGGGCGAATTCGCTCCTACAAGAACCTACAAGGGTCATGCAGGAAGCAAAACAAGTAAGTAAGGAGGAGACATCAATGGAGGCAAGAGCAGAACTCAGACAGGTTCGCATATCTCCCCGCAAGGTTGGCGTTGTTCTTGATCTTATCAGAAACAAGCCCTGCGACATGGCTATGGCGATCCTCAAGCACACACCCAAGTCAGCGAGCGAGCCTTTACAGAAGCTCCTCAAGTCAGCAATGGCAAACGCAGAGAACAATCACTCAATGGATCTTTCCAAATGCTATGTTTCAAGCTGCCACGTTGGCGCCGGCGTTACTTTAAAGAGAATCAGACATAAGGATCACGGAAGAGCACATCGTATTCTCAAGAGAACTTCCAACATCGTTCTGGTTGTAAAAGAAGCTGAATAAGGAGGAGTACAATGGGACAGAAAGTTAATCCGCACGGTCTCAGAGTCGGAGTTATCAAAGATTGGGATTCCCGTTGGTTTGCCGGCAAGGCAACTTTTGGCGATACACTCGTTGAAGACTACAAAATCCGTGACTATATCATGAACAAGAGAATGCTCACAAGAGCAAACGGCGAAAAGTCCGACCAGCAGCTTTCAAGAGCAGCAGGTATTGCTCAGGTTGAGATCGAGCGTTCATCAGACAACAAGATCAAGATTCACATTCTTACCGCAAAGCCCGGTATGCTTATCGGTGCTAAGGGCGCAGAGATCGAAAAGCTCCGTGCAGAGATCTCAAAGATCGCAGGCGGCAAGGACGTTAACTTAAATATCGTTGAGGTTAAGAACCCCGATATGAATGCTAAGCTCGTAGCAGAGAACATCGCAATGCAGTTAGAGCAGCGTGTATCTTTCAGAAGAGCTATGAAGAGCTGCATCGGCAGAACAATGAAGTCAGGTGCAAAGGGTATCAAGACAATGGTAAGCGGCCGTCTTGGCGGTGCTGAAATCGCAAGAAGCGAGAATTACCACGAAGGCACGATCCCCTTACAGACATTAAGAGCAGACATTGATTACGGCGTTGCAAGAGCTAACACAACTTACGGCGTTATCGGTGTTAAGGTCTGGATCTACAAGGGCGAAGTTCTCAAGGGTGAGATTCCTGCACAGAGAACAACAGAAAAGCCCCGTCGCAGAAACAACGACAACAGATCACGCAGACCCAGAGTTGAGAAAAAAGAGGGAGGTAACGACTAATGCTGCTTCCGAAGAGAGTAAAGTACAGAAGAGTACAGAGAGGTCGTATGACCGGTAAAGCAACACGTGGTAATGTAGTCAGCCACGGCGAATACGGTTTACAGGCACTTGAGCCCGCTTGGATCACATCAAACCAGATCGAAGCTGCCCGTATTGCTATGACACGTTACATCAAGCGTGGCGGTCAGGTATGGATAAAGATATTCCCCGACAAGCCCATCACAGAGAAGCCTGCCGAGACCCGAATGGGTTCAGGTAAGGGTTCACCTGAGTACTGGGTAGCCGTTGTTAAGCCCGGCCGTGTAATGTTCGAGATCGCAGGCGTTCCCGAAGAAACTGCAAGAGAAGCTATGCGTCTTGCTATGCACAAGCTCCCCATCAAGTGCAAGTTCGTAACTAAGGAAACAGGAGGTGAGCAGTAATGAAGGTTAAAGAAATCAGAGAGTTATCTGAAATGGAGCTCGACAAGAAGCTCGTAGAGCTTAAGCAGGAATTATTCAACCTCCGTTTCCAGCTCGCCGTTAACAAGCTCGACAATCCTACGAGAATCGGCGCTGTTAAGAAGGAAATAGCAATTGTCAAGACAGTTCAGCGTGAGCGTGAGCTGGCAGCTGACAACAAGTAAGAGAGAGGAGGACTTTACTTTGAGCGAAAGAAATTTAAGAAAGACCAGAGTAGGTATGGTTGTAAGCGATAAGATGGACAAGACTATCGTAGTAGCAATCAAGGACAATGTCCGCCACCCCCTCTACAAGAAGATCATTAAGCGTACAATCAAGCTTAAGGCGCATGACGAGAACAACTCCTGCGGAATCGGCGACAAGGTTGAGATTATGGAGACCAGACCCCTTTCCAAGGATAAGAGATGGCGTTTAGTAAACATCATCGAAAAGGCTAAGTAATTTATTACTTTAAATTTATCGGAAGGAGAATTAATCCATGATTCAGATGCAGACACGCATGAAGGTTGCGGATAACACGGGCGCTAAAGAGCTTATGTGCATCAGAGTACTCGGCGGTACACGCAGAAAGTACGCTAACATCGGTGACGTAGTAGTTGCTTCCGTAAAGAAAGCAAGCCCCGGCGGAACTGTTAAGAAGGGCGATGTTGTCAAGGCAGTAATCGTTCGTTCAGCAACAGGCATCAGACGTGATGACGGAACATACATCCGTTTTGATGAAAACGCAGCCGTTATAATAAAGGAAGATAAGAACCCCAGAGGTACACGTATTTTTGGGCCCGTAGCCAGAGAGCTGCGTGACAAGGACTACATGAAGATCCTTTCACTTGCTCCCGAAGTATTATAATCCGGAGGTCGTAAATGAACACATTACACATCAAGACAGGCGATAACGTTCAGATCATGTCCGGCAAAGACAAGGGCAAGCAGGGCAAGGTACTTGAAGTATCTCCCAAGGAAAAGAAGGTTATCGTTGAAGGCAGAAACCTCGTAACAAAGCACGTTAAGCCCAGAAGACAGGGCGAACAGGGCGGTCTTGTAAAGGCAGAAGCTCCTATCTATGCGTGCAAGGTAATGCCTGTATGCCCCAAGTGCAACAAGCCTACAAGAGTAGGTCACAAGGTTGAGGGCGACAAGAAGGTAAGAGTTTGCAAGCACTGCGGCGCTGAGCTTTAATCAGACGCCCCGAATTACGGCAGAGAGGTCGGATAAAGTAACTTCCGGCTGCTGTCGCTAAAGGAGAAATAAACGATATGACAAGAATGAAAGCATATTATAAGGAAACAGTTGCTCCTGCTCTTTTCAAGAAGTTCGGTTACAAAAGCACAATGCAGGTTCCCAAGCTCGACAAGATCATAATCAATGTCGGCTGCGGTGAAGCAAAGGAAAACGCTAAGGTAGTAGACGCTATCATGAGCGACCTTATGCAGATCACAGGTCAGAAGCCCATTGTATGCCGTGCTAAGAAGTCAGTAGCTAACTTCAAGCTCAGAGAAGGAATGGTAATCGGTGTCAAGGTAACACTGAGAGATGATAGAATGTACGAGTTCCTCGACAGATTCTTCAACGTAGCTCTCCCCCGTGTACGTGACTTCAGAGGTATCAACCCCAATTCGTTCGACGGCAGAGGCAACTATTCCACAGGTATCAAGGAACAGCTGATATTCCCTGAAATCGAGTATGATAAGATCGATAAGGTTCGTGGTATGGACATCAACTTCGTAACCACAGCCAAGACTGACGAAGAAGCAAGAGAGCTGCTCTCACTTATGGGCGCTCCGTTCGCTAAGTAAGACAGAGAAAGGAAACTATCAACTATGGCAAAGAAGTCAATGATTGCTAAACAGCAGCGTCCTGCAAAGTTTTCTACACGTTCTTACAACAGATGCAAGATCTGCGGCAGACCTCACGCTTATATGCGTAAGTTCGGCATCTGCAGAATCTGCTTCAGAGAGCTTGCTTATAAAGGACAGATCCCCGGCGTAAAGAAATCCAGCTGGTAATTCAAGAACAAATTTTCAAGGAGGAAGTAAGTAATGCAGATCACCGATACTATCGCAGATATGCTGACAAGAATTCGTAATGCTAACTCTGCAAAGCATCCTACAGTAGACGTGCCCGCTTCAAACATGAAGAAGCAGATTGCACAGATACTTGTAGATGAGGGTTACATTAAGAGTTTCAGAGTGATAGATGACGACAAGCAGGGCGTTATCAGAATCACCTTAAAGTATACTGAGAACAAGTCGCAGGTCATTACAGGTTTACGCCGTGTAAGCAAGCCCGGACTTAGAATCTACTCAAACAGCAAGGATATGCCCAAGGTTATGAAGGGCTTAGGAATTGCAATCGTGTCAACCTCTAAGGGTATCATGACAGACAGAGAAGCACGCAAGAACAACGTTGGCGGCGAAGTACTCGCTTTCGTTTGGTAATTAAGGAGGAGCAGATATGTCAAGAATAGGTAAACATCCTATAGCTGTTCCTGCCGGCGTCGAAGTTAAAGTAGACGGTTCTACAGTTACAGTAAAGGGTCCTAAGGGCACACTCACAAAGGAGTTCAAGCCCTCTATGTCAATCGTGGTTGACGGCGGTTTTGTTACCGTTACACGTCCTGACGACGAAAAGGAAAACCGTGCACTTCACGGTCTTACAAGAACACTTATCCACAACATGATCGAAGGCGTTACAAACGGCTTCAAGAAGGAGCTTGATGTAAACGGTGTCGGTTACCGTGTACAGAAGCAGGGTAAGGATCTTATAATGAACCTCGGTTACTCACATCAGGTAATCGTATCCGATACAGAAGACATCAAGATAGAGTCACCCGCACCTAACAAGATCATTATCACAGGTATTGATAAGCAGAAGGTTGGTCAGTTTGCAGCTGAAGTAAGAAGCAAGCGTCCTCCCGAGCCTTATAAGGGCAAGGGTATCAAGTATACCGACGAAACGATCCGCCGCAAGGAAGGTAAAGCAGGTAAGGGTAAGAAATAAACCGCAAGGGGTGAAAATAATGGTTAAAGTAATAGACAGCAAGAAGAGCAGAAT
>OJKW01000653.1_pt1 | contig 25039 bp, 31 predicted proteins | sample 1596591 | NCBI WGS metagenome assembly OJKW01 (sample SAMEA4350166, study PRJEB24818) | metagenome | biome: human; feature: gut; material: faeces | place: Denmark | collected 2013-09
GATCCAGCCTACCAGCGGGATAAGAACGAAAAAGTAATATGCGCCGCTCCTGCCGATATCATGCAGCCTGCGCCAGCAGACAGCAAGGCTGGGAACCAGCAGTGCAAGGTCGAACAGAACCAAAATGACCGGAAATGCAACCGACTCAGTTGCGGAATAAAGGCCGTTGAGAACGGCGGTGACGATCACCTGAAGCAACACGAAGTACCAATACTCACTGCGTCTTGCGCGACCGCTGAAGGTGGCATACTTGCTGAAAACCGATTGAACAGCTTCTCCGAATCCCATGATCTTTTTCTCCTTTTTTATTGTTTTTTGCTGTGTGCAAATTTTTCTTTTGCCATTATAAATTGTATCACAGTGTTTATTCCGCGTCAATCTTTTTTGTAAAAGTGTTGACGTGCTGTCAAAAACATATATAATATATACTATGTTTGTATTTATTGAATACTGCGTATTAACATCTGGAAAGGATTATGGAAATGAAAAGCAAAACGACAGCACTTATCTTGTCCATTCTTCTCGGTGGATTGGGCGTTGACCGCTTCTATCTCGGCTATACCGGCATCGGTATCCTCAAGCTCTTGACTGCCGGCTGCTTCGGCATTCTCTCGCTCATTGACATCATCAACATCGCCTGCGGCAATCTCCAGCCCGCGGACAAATCCAAGTACATTGAGGATGTCCGCGCCGCGGCTCCTGCTTCCCCGCAGCCATATGCCGCACCGGCAGCATCTTACAGCGATCTCGAAAAGCTGACAAGGCTCCACCAGAACGGCGCACTGAACGATGAAGAATATTACCAGCTGAAAGCTGTCATTTCAGGAGGGATGTGAGGCCAATGACAAGACAGAAAAATATCCGGCGCTATATTGCCGCCGCCTGTTTCGCCGGGGCGGCTGTTATCTCTGTCATCTCGCTTATAAAGAATATATCAAACAACATATCATACGACACAGTATCGCTCATCTTCTCTGTGCTGTATATGATAGGCTGCGCTCTTATCGCGGTATCCATGTTCGCATCCGTTCCGGTTCTTACCGCCGTTGGCGGAGGACTCGCGATGACGAATAGTATCTATTCTATCATCAATAACATAAGGATCATCAATCTTTATTCCGAAGTTGATCCCGAATCTCTCCCCCTTTTTGTGTTCTTAATTACCTCGGCAGTCCTTCAGATGGTGTTCTTTATCTTCATCATAATAGCGGGGCTGAATAAAAAAGGTGCAAAAGCACTCGGCATTACCGCAGCTTCCGTCTATGGCGTCAGGCTTGTGGTCAACATTATCTGTGGACTTATAAGCTACAGCAGGTTCAGTATGGGTCTGACCGCATGGCTCCACTATCTGTTTATGATCCTCGGCGCGGTCATGCTCGGCCTTGTGCTCTATGACATGCAGGCAGGCTACTCAGCGTCAAAGCGTCCACGCGCGCAGGTCAGTGACGCGGAGCTTTTCTCCGGCAACGGCCCGCTTGACCAGCTTGGGAAGGCAAAAATGATGCTCGACGCGGGAGTCATCTCAAAAGAGGAGTTCACCGCAAGGAAGAGAAACATCCTCGGTCTGTAAAATCAGCTTCTTATATACAAAAACAGGACGGAGCAGCTCCGTCCTGTTTTTGTATATCCATTTACTTACGCTTCGACGAAAGCATCCTTGCCGAGGCCGCAGACCGGGCAGACCCAATCTTCGGGAACGTCCTCCCAGGCGGTGCCGGGAGCGATGCCGCCATCGGGATCGCCAACGGCAGGATCATAAACATAGCCGCAGGGGCATTCAAACTTAGCCATTATATTTTCTCCTTTTGTCTTATTTCGTCTTACTTGAAATAGCGGTTCAGCAGACCCTCGAATGCTCTGCCGTGTCTGGCTTCGTCGCGCGCCATCTCATGGATAGTATCGTGCAGAGCATCGAGATTATACTTCTTGCAGAGCTTTGCAAGCTCGAACTTGCCGGCGGTCGCGCCGTTCTCGGCCTCGACGCGCATGGTCAGGTTCTTCTTGGTGCTGTCGGTGATGACCTCGCCCAGAAGCTCGGCAAACTTTGCAGCGTGCTCGGCCTCCTCAAGGCCGGCCTTCTCCCAGTACAGGCCGATCTCGGGATAGCCCTCGCGGTGCGCGACGCGCGCCATTGCAAGGTACATACCGACCTCGGTGCACTCGCCCTGGAAGTTTGCTCTCAGACCCTCGATGATCTCATTGCGCACCTCTTCGGGAACATCCGCGCCGAACTGCTTGCCGACGCCGACAACATGCTCCGCTGCCCAGCTCATGCCTTCCTTCTGCTCGATGAACTTGGAACCGGGAACCTTGCACTGGGGGCAGAACTCAGGGGGAGTATCTCCCTCGTGAACATAACCGCATACGGGGCAAACCCATTTCTTCATAGTAAATTTCCTCCTCAAGTAAAATTCTTTATTATCTCAATACATATATCTCTTACCGCAGCTCTGCGGGTAAAAGCAAATCAATCAGCCGCGGCGCGGCAGTTGGGGCACAGGCCGCTGACCGTCAGCGTATGGCTCTCCGGCAGGCAGCCGAAGCGGCGCTCTATCTCTCCGTACATCCCGCCTATCGCATCCTCAAGCTCGAGCAGGTCAATGACCCTGGCGCAGCGGCAGCAGATGAAGTGCGTGTGCGGCTCGACCCTTGCGTCATAGCGCTCCTGCCCGTTCACATGGGCAACACTCACGACCAAGCCCTCCTCCGCCAGCACCGACAGATTCCTGTACACCGTGCCGAGGCTCAGCTCCGGGTACTCCGGCTTGAGAGTGTTATACAGCATCTCCGCCGTCGGGTGCTCAGTCGTCGCGCGCAGGGCAGCAAGCATCGCCTCGCGCTTGCGGCTCTTTTTCCTCACGGTCTCCATGCTGTTCCTCCTCTCAAATCAATAATAATTCTTATTACTGGAATTAATATAGCACAGCTTCCCGGTTTTGTAAAGGGGTAAAATAAAAAATTTTTCGATTTTTTATTCCACTGCTTCTTCCGCCGGTTCCCCCACATCGACCAGCTCACACAGCGCCGGGGCGACGGCATTGCCGAAGAGCCGGATCGCGGCGAGGGCTTCCTGCAATGTGTTGCCGCTGCTGCCTACCTCGACGATGAGCGAGCCCGTGCTCAGGTGCTGGTTATAGCGCTGGCGCACGAGGTCGACCGGACGCATCAGAGTCGGGTTTGCCTGAGTGACAGCGTTCTGCATATACATCGCGAGGGCGAGGTTCTGCCGCCAGTCCGGGTGTTCAAGCCCGCTCTCGTCCGTGCCGACGAGGAGCATTATCTGGCTTGCGCACACGCCCTGTTCCTCGGCCATGGTCTTGTACACCACGCCGTCAGAGCCCAGCGCGTCACGGTGGATATCGAGCACTATACGTATACTCGGGTAGCTTTCGAGGTACTGTGCAATGGCCGCGCCCGAACGGTTATATGAGCCGGTGTAGCTCGGGTAATCGTATATGCCGCGGTCGTGGATCACGTTCAGCCCCGCGCCGGTGAGGATATCGGTCAGCTCATCGCCGATGCGCACGATGTTATAGTTCGTGTCCTCGGTGCGGTTCGTGTCGCTCGCCTCATAATGGTCGAGCCCTGCCTGAGTATAGGCCTCGCTCGAATGGGTATGGATCACGAGTATCTGCGGCTCGCCGTCCGGGAGCGTGAGCCCCGGGCCGTTCTCGATTATCTGCGCCGCGTCTACCCAATACTGCGTCTCGTTCTTTATGCTAAGGCCGCCGCTGATCGTCGTCTCCAAAACCGTCTCCCCGTTGTCGCTTATGAGCACGGTTTCCGTGCCGGGCTGCGGCGGCTCCGATACCGGCGAAGCTGTCTCCATTGTGACCTCCGCCGCGGGTTCCTGCTCAATATGCACGGCAAGCGGAGCCGCGGCAGGCACCGGTGCAGGAGTTGTTGTCGGAGCCGCGGCCTCGACCACGGTGACGTTCCTCATTCTTTTCGGCGCGGCATCAAAGCCGAGCCGGTTTTCAAGGCTCGCGTATATCCCGCTCGCCGAGAGAAAATACAGACCCATTGTCGTCAGCCCGCTTATGATAAGCTTGTTGACCCTGCGCAATCTATCACCCGCCCTCTTACAGTATTTCATATAGATAGATATGCCCCTCGTCGGAGAAATATCTCCGCGAGGAAAGGTACACTTGAAAAAGAACGGGCGGCATGGTATAGTTAGCTTACTATTACAAATAGAAAAAGGAGTTTCAATATGAAGATCACATACAGACCCAAGGGAGTATGCTCCCAGCTTATGGATATCGAGGTTGAGGATGGGAAGATCGAATCCGTCAAGGTAACGGGCGGCTGCTCCGGAAACCTGCAGGGCATTTCGAGTCTCCTCAAGGGCATGGACGTGGACGAAGCCATCAGCCGCATGGAGGGAATCCGCTGCGGCGTTAAGGCGACCTCCTGCCCCGACCAGATCGCGCAGGCGCTCAAGCAGTATAAGAATGCGTAAGCCCGCGCTCCGCAGCGCGCTTGCCCTGCTGCTGGCCTTGTGCCTGCTCTGCCCCGGCCTTGCCGCGGCAGCAGACGGCGGGGACGTGCAGTCCATGCCGGTGTATATCGACGGGCTGCTCTCGGCGCGCGCATATATATCCGGTGAGACCGTGTTTCTCCCGCCCGAAGCGGTGTGCGCCGCGGCGGGGCTGAGCATGAGCTGGTCGGAGGATAACGGCACGCTGACGCTCTCCGTCCCCGGCGCGGTGCTTACCGGGCACAAGGGCGACGGGTACTTTGAAGCCGACGGACGGTATATATACGCGCCGGACGGCTGGCTCGTCAGGGGCGATGTGCTCTATCTGCCGGGTGATACGATCGAGCGGCTCTTCGGCATAGAGGTCAGTGTCTCCGCTGCCCGGCTGGAGCTTCCGACCGATAAGCTCGCCGTCATATCCGGCGGGGCAAACTATTATGAACTCAATTACGATGCCGAGCTGCTGTACTGGCTGCCGCAGATAATCAATGCCGAAGCAAAGTTTGAGCCGCTCGCGGGGCAGATAGGCGTCGGCAATGTCGTTATGAACCGGCTGAGCTCCCCGGATTTTCCCGACACGATATTTGAAGTGATATACGACACGGAGCACACTATCCAGTTCGAGCCGATATCTACCGGCGGCATTTTTATGGAGCCGACGGAGCAGGCGACCATCGCGGCCTATCTCTGCCTTGAGGGCTGCAGCACCGTGGGAGACTGCCTGTATTTCGTAAACCCCGAGTTCGGCAGCGGCTGGTTTGATTCCTCGCTGGAGCTCGTCGAGACGATCGGCCACCACAACTTTTATAAATGAGAGAGACTATGCTTGAAGACATTCTGCGCGGAGGCTTTTCCGAGCTCGGCCTTGAGCTTGACGGCAGAGCCGCAGAACGCTACCGTATATACTACGAAAACCTTGAAGAGACGAACAAGGTCATGAACCTCACCGCCATCTCCGGTGAAGCGGATGTGGCGCGCCTGCACTTTCTTGACTGCGCGGCGCTGCTCGGCATGCAGGACTTTGCGGGCTCGCGCGTGATAGACGTCGGCACCGGCGCGGGCTTTCCCGGCCTTGCGCTGAAGATCGCCTGTCCGGATATGCAGCTCACGCTGCTCGACAGTCTCGATAAGCGCATCGGCTTTCTGCGCGATACCTGCGCGAAGCTCGGCTTTGACGATGTTGAGTGCGTCCACGCACGGGCGGAGGAGATACCGGACGGATACCGCCAGAGCTTCGACTTTGCTGTGTCCCGCGCGGTCGCAAGGCTGAACCTGCTGTGCGAGCTGTGCCTGCCTTACGTAAAGCGCGGCGGGGCATTCATCGCCATGAAAGGCCCGGAGCTTGATGCGGAGCTCAAGGAGGCCGCAAACGCGATACGCCTTTTGGGCGGGAGCGTTGAGAAGCGGACAGATTACCGCATTCCCGGCACGGACATCGTCCACAGCGCAGTCATCATCCGCAAGGTCTCAGACACCCCGGCGAAGTATCCCCGCCGCTGGGCGCAGATAAAAAAGACGGCTTTATAAATTTACGTTAAAAGGCGTGCTGCAAATCAATGCAGCACGCCTTTCTATATTGGTCTTTATTAATTTTTCAGCAGGTACTCCTCAAGCTCCTGCACGGTATCGAATATATGCTCCGCGCCTATCTCAACGAGCTGTTCGCGCGTGCGGAAGCCCCAGTCGACTGATGCGCACTCCATCCCGGCGTTGCGCGCGGTCTGGAGATCGACCTCGGTATCGCCGACGTATATAGCCTCTTCGCGCTCGACGCCGATATGGCACAGCGCTGCAAGCACAGCGTCCGGGTTCGGTTTGCGGCGCACCTCGGCGCTCTCGCCGACGGCGATCTCAAGAAGCCCGGGAAAATACTTCTCGGCCAGCGGCTTTACGGCGGTGTCCTGCTTATTGGAAATGACCGCGAGCTTCACTCCCCTGTCTCGCAGCTTCTCCATCAGCGGGACTATGCCGTCATAGGGGCCGGTCAGAATATCGCAGTGCGCGTCATAGTACGGCGCATAGGCCGCGAGCACCTTGTCCGTCAGCTCCTTTGGCGTCCCCGCCGGGACGGTGTGCGCGATGAGATAAGCCGCGCCGTTGCCGAGCGCCGCCGCGACCTCGGCTATGCTGCGCTCCGGCATGGAAAACTCGCGCAGGGTGTGGTTCACCGCCGCGGCAAGGTCGCCGAGCGTATCAAGGACGGTACCGTCCATGTCAAACAAAACAGCTTTATATTTCATTGCTTATACCTCCTGATCCTTTCGCGGAGATTTTACCACATCCGCCGCGAAATATCAAATGGCTTGTCATATCCGCTGCGGAGTGATAAAATACAGACAAGTCATTTCTTTACGAATGGAGTACATGATGAAAAAATGGCGTCTCGCGGCGGCTGCCGCGCTCGTAGCCGCCTTTGCTATGTGCTTGTTTTTAACGCTCTCCCCCGGCAGCTCCTCCGCCCAGCCGCTCAGGCTATGGTACATATCCGGGGACTGCTCGGATAAGGCGCTGGCGTCCCTCATCTCGGACTATAACCGCCGCGGCGGAAAACAGGCGCGCCCCGTTGCGGTGCAGAGCTTTGAGGATGAGGCCGCCCTCGGCGCGGCATTTGAAACGGATATGCCCGATCTGCTGCTGTGCAGCCATGCTAAGGCCGTGCAGCTCGATTCGCGCGCGGTGCTCGCGAAATTTGAGACGGACGCGGATATTTGGACACGGGACGTCTCCGGGCTTGAGGGCGTGGGTGAATATTTTTTCCCGCTCGGTGCAAGGGTGACGGTGCTGCTGACAAACACCGCCAAGTGCGAAGCGGCGGGACTGCCCGCATCATGGGACAGCCTTGAAGCCCTGCTCGATACAGCGCAGGACTACGCCGCGTCGAGCGGCGCTGCGTTCCTCGCAGCGGACTCATACGCAGCCGTGTTCCGCGGCGCGCTGCTCTCGCTCGGCGCGGACTTTGATCCCGCCGCGCCCGACGCAAGGGCTGAGGACTATGTGAAGATATATAACGCACTTGCCCAATGCGCGTATAGCGGCGGGCTCTTCGCGGCGGAGTCCCTGCCGGGTGAGCTTCTGTGTATGCTGGTACGGTCGACCGCGCTCGGAGGTGGTCTCCCCTCCTCGCTCTCCGCGTCACTCGCGCCGCTTCCCGAGGGCGGCAGCGATATGCGCCCGGCGGAGCTTTTAGGGATCGCAGTGCTCCACAATGAGAATCGGAACTCCGATGCGGCCATTGCTTTCATCGACTGGCTATGCGGCAGGGAGTGGCTGTCAAAGCTTGCGCTCGACTCCGGACTTGTGCCGGTGAGCGAGCCTGACTCCAAGTCCGGTTCTCCGCTGCTCGAACTCTACGACTGCGGGAAGCTCAGCTTCTCGGGTACTGACGGCAGCGCCGAGCGGGAATTTGACGCGCAATTTCGCCGGACTATTGAATTACTCGGTTGATTTGTGCTATACTGCAATTACTTATTTTTATTGACTTCAGAGGTGCAATATGGAAGGCTACAGAATACTCGAAATAAAAAAGAGCGTATTTGAAAACAACGACCGTGAGGCCGATCTGCTTCGCGAGCAGCTCAAGAAGGACAGGACTTTCCTGCTCAATCTCATGTCCTCCCCCGGCTCCGGTAAGACCACGACCCTGAAGGCGACTATCGCCGCGCTGAAGGACGAGTTCCGCATCGGCGTCATGGAGGCCGACATTGACTCCGACGTTGACGCCGCGACTATCGAGAAGACCGGCGCAAAGGTCATCCAGCTCCACACCGGCGGCATGTGCCATCTCGACGCGGGCATGACCCGTCAGGGGCTCGAGGGGCTCGGCGTGGACGATATCGACTTCGCCATCCTTGAGAACGTCGGCAACCTCGTCTGCCCGGCAGAGTTCGACACCGGCTCTGTCAAGAACGCGATGATACTCTCCGTCCCCGAGGGCGACGACAAGCCCCTCAAGTACCCGCTGATGTTCTCTATCTGCGATGTGCTGCTCATCAACAAGATCGACGTGCTGCCGTATTTTGACTTCGACATCGAAGCCTGCAAGAAGTACGTGCGCAAGCTCAACCCGAACATGAAGATCATCCCCATCTCCGCGAGAAACGGCGAGGGCATCGACGAATGGGCACAGTGGCTGCGCGAGCAGATCCACGCCTGGAACGATTGATTCAAACGCATATACTTAAAACGCCATCGGTCAGTGACCGATGGCGTTTTATCGTTTTGCGGATATGCTTTAGCCGAAGACGGAGAGGAGGAAACCGGCGGCGATAGCGGAGCCGATGACGCCTGCAACGTTCGGGCCCATGGCATGCATGAGCAGGTAGTTGTTCTTGTTGTACTTGCGGCCGACGTCCTGAGACACGCGCGCCGCCATAGGAACTGCGGACACGCCCGCCGAACCGATGAGCGGATTGATCTGGCCGCCGGAGGTCTTGTACATCACGATGCCGCCGAGAAGTCCGCCGACAGTGGATATCGAGAAGGACACAAGTCCGAGGAAGATGATGTATATCGTGCGGATGTTGAGGAAGGTCTCCGCGCCCATCGTTGCGCCGACGCTCGTTGCAAGGAAGATGGTGATGATGTTCATCAGTGCGTTCTGCACCGTGTCGGAGAGTCTGTCGGTAACGCCGGTCTCACGGAAGAGGTTGCCGAGCATGAGGCAGCCTATCAGCGGAGCCGTCGAGGGCAGGAGCAGGATGACGAAGGTGCTGACGACTATGGGGAAGATTATCTTCTCTGTCTTCGAGACCTCGCGCGCCTGCACCATCTTGACCTTGCGCATCTTGTCGGTGGTCATGAGCTTCATGATGGGCGGCTGGATCAGCGGGATCAGCGCCATGTACGAATACGCCGCGATGGCGATGGGTCCGAGCAGCTCCGGTGCGAGCTTCGTTGTAAGGTAGATCGCGGTCGGGCCGTCCGCGCCGCCGATGATGCCGATGGAAGCCGCCTGAGGGCCGGTGAAGCCCAGCAGGATCGCGCCGAAGAAAGCGACGAACACGCCCAGCTGCGCCGCCGCACCGAGCAGCAGGCTCTTGGGATTTGCGATCAGCGGGCCGAAGTCCGTCATCGCGCCCACGCCCATGAAGATGAGCGAGGGATAGATACCGGCCTTGACGCCGATATAGAAGAAGTCAAGGAGACCGGCGTTGCTCATAATGTGGCCGTAGCTGTGATAGAAAGGGCTCGCCTCATCGAGGAAGGCCTCCCACAGCTCCGGGTGATACAGAGCGTTGCCGCCTCCGAGAGCGACGAAGTACGACAGGTTCGACAGCAGGCAGCCAAAGGCTATGCCGACGAGCAGCAGCGGCTCGAACTTCTTGACGATGCCGAGGTACAGAAGCACAAACGCGATAAGGATCATGATAAGGTTCTTCCAGCCGCCGTCCATGAAAAAGGCAGAGAAGCCCGATTCTGACCACAGCTTATAGAACACTCCAAGAACGTCCATAGCTCTCCTCCTTATGCGATGACGACCAGCGGAGTGCCTGTCTCGACGACCGCTCCCTTGGTAACGCTGATCTGCGCTACCGTACCGGACTTCGTGGCGGAGATCTCGTTCTCCATCTTCATGGCCTCAAGGACAATGAGCACGTCTCCTTCGTTGACCTTCTGCCCCTGCGTGACGTTTATCTTCAGGATATTGCCGGGCATGGGGCTGGTGATGACCTCGCCTGCGGCGAGCGCACCGGCTGCCGGTGCGGCTGCGGGAGCTGCCGCCGCGACGGGTGCTGCTGCAGGTGCGGCAGGTGCTGCGACAGCGGGAGCTGCCAGCTCATATTCGTTCACGAGCATGGCCTCGCCTTGCTCTACCTCTACCTCGTATACGCGGTTATTAAGAGTTACTTTGTATTTCATTTGTCCTTGACCTCCCTGATGGATTTGAAGCGCAGTTCATTTAAAGGTTTCCCAAGCTTATCCGCAACAATGGCCATGACCATTGCGGCGTCTCTCGGATCGGTGTCATAGAGCTTCAGCTCTCCGGCAGTGCCGGGAGCGGCTGCCGGTGCGGCAGGTGCAGCAGGTGCAGCTGCGGGAGCCTTGGCCGCCTTGCGCTTTGCGCTCTTGAACATAAGGTCGCCGACGAACATCACAAGGATCATCAGCATTATGATCCCGATGAACACGACCGCGTAGCCCAGCAGCGCCGTCATCGCGGCGTCGCCGACAGAAATGTTTATAAGGTCATTCATAATTCATTTTTCCTCAGATCTGCTCTATTGAATAGCGGACGCTGTGTTCCTCCGCCTCTCTGCGCTTTTCAAAGAAGTTCTCCGCCACCTGCGGGAAAGCGATGTAGCTGAGCACATCCTCCTCGCATCTTGCGGTGTCCCCAAGCTCGGCCTGCGCCTTCTCGAAGGTGTCCGCCGGGAGAGTCTCGGCATAGCGCCCCTCGATGGGCTTCTCATCGCCGAGGATCTTTGCCCTGACCTCAGGGTCGATGGGCGCGGGGGTCTTGCCGTATTCGCCGCGGCAGTATGCGCGCATCTCCGCACCGACGTTCTTATAGCGCTCACCGGCGAGGACGTTCTGCACAGCCTGAGTGCCGACGAGCTGGCTCGTCGGAGTGACGAGCGGAGGATAGCCCATGTCCTTGCGCACGCGCGGGGTCTCCTCAAGCGCTTCATCGAACTTGTCCAGCTTGTTCATCATCTTGAGCTGGCTGAGCAGGTTCGAGAGCATGCCGCCGGGGATCTGGTAGGTCAGGCACTGGGTGTCAGTCGTGAGGGAAATGGGGTTAAGAGTGCCGTCGGCAATGTACTCGGCGCGGACGTGCTTGAAGTAGTCCGCCATCTTGTGCAGGATCGCCGGGTCTAAGCTCATGTCATAGCCCATTTCCTTGAGGGTGTAATACATCGTCTCGGTCGCGGGCTGCGAGGTGCCGCCGGAGAACGGGGATATGGCGGTATCGATAACGTCCGCCCCGGCCTCGATGCCCTTGAGGTAGGTCATGAAGGCAAGCCCCGTCGTGCAGTGCGTGTGCAGCACGACCGGCAGGTCGACCGCGTCTTTAAGCGCGGAGACGAGGTCATAGCAGCTCTGCGGCGTCATTATGCCGGCCATGTCCTTTATACAGATGGAGCTCACGCCCATCACGGCCATTTCCTTTGCAAGCTCGACATACTTATCCAGAGTGTGTACGGGGCTCGTGGTATAGGAGATAGCGCCGGAGGCCATCGCCCCGGACTTCACGGTCTCCTCTATTGCGACCTTGAGGTTATCCGTATCGTTGAGCGCGTCGAATATACGGATGATGTCTATGCCGTTTCTGACGGACGCGCGCACGAAGCGGCGGACGATATCGTCGCTGTAATGCTTATAGCCGAGGATGTTCTGCCCGCGCAGGAGCATCTGGAGCTTGGTGTTCGGCATCGCCGCGCGGATCTTGCGCAGGCGCTCCCACGGGTCCTCATTGAGAAAGCGCAGGCACACGTCAAAGGTCGCGCCGCCCCAGCATTCCACGGAATAGAACCCCGCCTTGTCCATCTCCGCCAGCATCGGCGCAAACTTCTCATACGGCAATCTCGTCGCGATAAGCGACTGGTTCGCATCCCTCAGTATTGTTTCGGTAAACTCTACTTTCTTCATGTCTCCTCCCCCGATCTAACATATAATTATCGGTTTTGCCGACTGTTTTGCGAATCTTCAAATTCTCACGCATTGTATCACATTATAGCACAGTGCCCGGGAATATTCCATTGCCAAAACCACCAGCTTTCCCCGCCGTTTGGCAGATTTTTGACACTCGTTTTTTGCTTTTGTTACAAAACCGCGGGCAATGCCATAAAGAAAATGTTAAATATCGGGCGGACAGAAGAAATGAACCCACGGTCAAACCGTGGGCTCATCAGCGGATAGATATTCATTTTTTACTCAGAAAATGCTGTGCGCTTTCTGCCTGCTGTATTGCATCTTCCTTTGAGATGATAAAGAAATCATCGTAGTCACTCTCTGTGCGGACATCAAACAGCACTGAGATCGTCTTGGACATATCGCCGTCAAAAACACCTGTCTTGACATATAGCCGCCGGAACTCAGCGATCACTCCGCTGTGCTTTTTCATATCGATCTCATCATACGCGAGCACCGCACGCATTGCATGAAAAACAGCATAACATAATATGAGCGGTTCGCCGCGCTTTTATAGTTCCCGCTCAAAAGCAGGCTGCTTGCAGCGGAAAGGCACTCTGCCGCATGTTCCATACGCGCGCGTGCGACAGGGCTTTCTTTTCTTCATACCGCATAGTTTATCCCTTCCCGCAAGACGTTTTTGTAGAAAGGCAAGACCTCGGAATACTGCCTGAACTGAGAGAGCGGCTTCGCAGTCACAGACACGGTTATATCATGCTTCAGGCTGAGACTGCTGGTTATCTCCGCAAGATCATATCTGCGTCTGGATATCTCGGTGCTGTCAGCATCCACGGTCAGCAGAATATCTATATCCGATTCGCTGTCAAAGTCACCGCGGGCATACGAGCCGTACAGATAAGCATCGCGTATTCTGCCGGGGAACACCTTGCTGCATTCACTGTAAACTTCACGGGCGATCAGCCCCGCATCAGCCGTACACATATTTCTGCCTCCCTCCATATTTTCTGATTTTATTATAGCCGTGTTTTCTGCGCAAGTCAAACACTCTTTCTACGGCAATGCTCAGGGAACATTATCGCTTTATCATTCGTCTCAAATATTGGCATATATGGAAAGGCCAGCCGGCACTTGCAACATTTGACTTATATGGAGGAGTTATGAGAAAACACATAAAGCTCATCTGCGCCATGCTCATCGCCGCTGTACTGCTTACATTGAGCAGCTGCGCAGTCGGCGCATCCACCGCCGCGCAAAGCCCGGCGGACACAGCGGCAGACGCAATAACCATTGCCGAACCTCAGATGCCCACGGAGACCGTCATGGGCTATGTAAGCACAGAAGTCGAAACGCCCGAATGGGTCGAGAGCTTCAAATGCAGCGCCCCGGTCGGGGACTGGTTCCACACCGCGGCATACACGACCGACGGCGGCATCGCAGTCGCAAGCTATGATACGCTCAATGACGCATGGCAGCGGTACGACCTCGGCACCGAGCCTGCGATATGCCCCACGGTAGAGTTCTTTTCCGCGGCTGAGGGCTCATTCTGGGTCGTGCTGAGAGAGAGCTATATGGACGCGGAGATAAGCGCCGGCGACCATTCGCGGGCGCTGAATTACTACCTTGTGTACATAGACGCAGAGACCGGGGAGCAGACATGCTCATACCTTGCATGGGACGAGCACCAGCCCTATTACATGGCGCTCATCGCGCTGGACAAAGACCGCGCGCTCCTCAGCGACGGAGAGACGACGTATCTGCTCGATCCCATGGCCGAAGTCATTGACACACCGCCGCTTGAGATACTGGGCGGTGGGCTCCATGTATACGTAGACGGCGAAATGTACGTAGGCACGTACGACGGCGTCGCTCACTTGGATAAGGCCGCGCTCCAATATACGGACACGGTCAGCAAAATGAAGGATCAGCCTGTTTACGGCAGCTGCCTTGGGCGCTTTCTGACGACGAAAGACAGCACCCTGTATTCGGTATCCCTCTCGGACGAGGAGACAGAGCTGTTTTCATGGATGGACGTCTCGCTGAGCTACAGCCGCCTTTACGGATGGGATGGTCTGGAAAACTCAAACGGCGATATTTTCCACATGACTGACAGGATAACGAAGGTCTCCAGGGCTACGGTACCGGTAAAGAAGCCCCTGGTGCTGGCCTGCTTCGGGGACAGCTCAGTGCAGAACAATTCCGCCATACATTCGTATATTTGTTCGGATAAACTGATGGACGCGATACTCAGGTTCAATAACAGTGATCCCGAGTACCGCGTCGAGGTAAGGCCGTATATCTGCAATGATGAAAACGAGCGCAATAGAATGCTGATGTCTATCGCAACGGGGAGCGACATCGACCTGATAGACACGAGCCTGCTGCCCGGCGGCGCTGTCGACAGGCAGCTGCTTGTCGACCTGCTCCCGTACATCGACGCAGACGACACCCTGAGCCGCGATGATTTCATCCCCACGCTGCTGAGCAGCATGATGAATAACGGCGGGTTATATGAGTATGTCGACAAGTACACCATCCTCACCATGTATACGCACCCGGAATTTGCCGGTGACGATACATGGACGGCGAGCGGCGTCGAGCAGCTTATACGGGAGAACCCGGAGCTAAAAGTACCGTCGCTCCCGGAGAACATGAAGCTGCTGTTCTCATGGGCGGCGACGGCGGAGTTCATCGACATGGCTAACGGCACCTGCAGTTTCGACTCCCCTGCTTTCGTCTCATGGCTCTCACTGCTGAAGCAAATGACCGGGAGCGCCGTGGAATACGCCCGCGGCAGCGCCCTGTGCTGCATAAGCTATGACTTGGTCTGGGACATTGGGTTCAGGACCCATATGACCATGCGCGGGGACTATTCGGTCGCCGGTTTTCCTGACGCGGCAGGAAACGGAAGCTATTTCCTCAAGCTCGGAAAGCCCGGAGTTTCAGGCTCTTCGGGATATCTTTCAGAAGAACTCGATATACGCACCGGCGGCGTGTCCACAAGCGAGGGTATCCTCGCTTCCGGCAGCAGCCGCGACGGGGCATGGCGATTTTTGAGGACCTTCATCGGCAGCGAGGAAAAGCCCAGCATCCGCAATGGCATCCCCGTTCTGAAAGAGACCTTTGAACAGGCGATGCAGGCGGAGCTCAACCGCGACACGAGCGGGGAAAATCTTCCTTATCCGTACTTCTCAGAGGAGGACGCCGAGATCCTGCGCGGCATCGTGTACGGCGCGGACAAGGTCGTGTGCACGGACGAGGCAGTTATCGATATAATCACGTGGGCAGTCACCCCGTACCTTGAGGGCAAGGGAACTGCCGAGGATGCGGCGCGGGAAATACAGAGCAGGATGAGCATATACCTTGCAGAGCAGGCTTAGTCTCCCTTGCAGGGGGATGATCTGTATCACTCCGCGTACTTTTCGCCGAAGCAGCTATCCGGCAGGCAATTGGCAAGGCCGGTCAGCAGGGTGCGCATACCCCGCTCCGATTCCTCCTGCGCGGCACAGAGCAGCTGCGTGGGCACGGGGTTTCTGCTGAATGACGCCCTCACGGTCGTGCCGCTGCCCTCCCGGCTCTCCAGCAGGAGCGTGCCGCCGTGGAGATTTGCTATCGCGAGCGCAGCGGTGAGTCCAAGCCCTGCTCCGTGGTCTATGTCCGAGATGCCGAAGCCGTGCCGGTAGCGGTCGAACACGAAGTGCAGCTTATCCGGCGCAATGCCGCAGCCGTCGTCATTGACGGAGATCACGACCCGCTCGCGATCCTCTATGAGACGCAGGCTGATCCTCGTACAGCCCGCGGCGTGCGTGAGGCTGTTTGAAATAAGGTTCAGGACAAGGTTCTCAGCAAGCGCCGGGTCAATGCTCACGGTCAGCTCCTTAGGGCCGTAATAGGCGACGCGCGGCCCGTCACTTATGAAGTTCACGGCATCGGCAAGCAGAGCCAGCAGCGCCGCAAGGTCGGTCGGCCGCGGGACGAAGAACAGGCTCCCGTCGTCTATCGAGCGTATCAGAGTGACGTTCGAGAGCATACGGTTTATCCTGTAATAATCATGCGTCACGGAAGCAAGCCCCGCAAGGAGCTCCGCGTCCTTGGCCTCCTCGGCGCGGGTGCGGAGCATCTCTGTCGTGACGCCCAGCCCCATCAGGCAGCTGCGCAGGGAGTAGATCAGCGCGTCGTTTATAAGCGCGGCGGACTCCTCATTCTTTGTGAGGAACACTGCGCGCACTCCCTCCATTGAGGTCACGCGGATGATGTAGCGCACCCCGCCTATCGGCAGGTCGCCGACAAAGGAAGCGGCCTGCGCTTCGGCTATCTCAACGCCGAACACGCTCTTTACAGTGCTGCCGACGCAGCCCTCGCCGAGGATCGCTTTCGCGGCGGAGTTTGCAAACTGTATCCTCCCGCTGCGCACGAGCACAGCGGCTTCACTGGACAACGCAAGGACATCGGCTGAGATCATAAGCATATCAACATTCCTCCTGCGGCATTTTGTACGGATATTTTATCAAAGCTGGACAAAATAAACAAGAGCGAGCAGAAAAACAGCAGATAAAATATCGAAATTTCGGCACATTTTATTTCGGAAACTGGGCTTTTCATATTGATTTTTACGAATATTATATGTTATTATTTGAACGTAAATAAAGCATATATTTCCTGCCCGGCGTTTTCCGCCGCGCGGGGTCTATATATGGATCAATTTCGTATTTTCTTAAAAATGGAGGATATTACAATGATCAAAGTTGGTATCAATGGTTTCGGCCGCATCGGCTCTCTCGCTTTCAGAGCAGCCATCAAGTCTGATGACATCGAAGTCGTCGCCATCAACGCTCCCGGCCATCCCGCTTCCCACATCGCTTACTGCGTAAAGTACGATACCGTTCACGGCCGCTTCGACGGCGAAGTCGTCGGCAATGACGAGGACAGCACCGTTACCGTTAACGGCAAGGTCGTCAAGGTTCTCTCCGATAAGTCCTACCGTGACGCTACCCTCATTCCCTGGGGCGAGCTGGGTGTTGACTACGTTCTCGAGTGCACCGGCGTTTACCTGACCAAGGAAAAGGCACAGGCTCACATCGATGCCGGCGCAAAGGTCGTCATCATGTCCGGCCCCGCAAAGGACGATACCCCGATGTTCGTCTGCGGCGTCAACCTCGACAAGTACACCAAGGATATGCAGTTCGTCTCCAACGCTTCCTGCACCACCAACTGCCTTGCTCCTATGGCAAAGGTCATCAATGACAACTTCGGCATCGTCGAAGGCCTCATGACCACCGTTCACGCTTCCACCGCTACCCAGGCCATCGTTGACGGCTTCCCCAAGAAGAAGGATCTGCGCGGCGCACGCTCCATCTACAACAACATCATTCCCGCTTCCACCGGCGCTGCAAAGGCAGTCGGCAAGGTCATCCCCGAGCTCAACGGCAAGCTCACCGGTATGTCCATGCGCGTTCCCACTCCCGATGTCTCCGTCGTTGACCTGACCGTCCGCCTCGAGAAGGCAGCCACCATGGACGATATCAAGGCCGCTATGAAGGCAGCTTCCGAAGGCTCTATGAAGGGCGTTCTGGAGTATGTTGATGATGAGGTCGTCTCCTCCGACTTCCGCACCGATCTGCACACCTCCATCTTCGACGCACAGGCCGGTATCTCCCTCAACGATCATTTCGTCAAGCTCGTCGCTTGGTACGACAATGAGTGGGGCTTCTCCAACAAGATGCTTGACCTCACCCGCCACATCGACTCCGTCCGCAACGCATAATTTCAACTGCTTTGCGAGCTGAAAGTGTATAATCTCTCGGATTTGAGAACTTTATCAGTAATTGTGACAGACACAAGCTGTTGTGAAAGACTCATTCTGTTAGAGAAACTATACACCTGAGCCAAATCGTTATCACAATAACCTCTTCCTGCTTTTCATCTGGCAGGAGGAGGTTATTTTTATGTTTTCTATGGATTTTTTGGTGAAAGAGTTCCTATTTGACTGTAGGGTTCGTTCGTTATCTGAACAGACTATTTTGAACTATAAGAAGCAATTGGGGCACTTTGTCAGGTTCTTGGAAACTGAATGTAAGGTGACAAATATTGAGGACTTGAAGCCCTTACACATTAAGCTCTTCATCCGCCATTATCAGGAGCGTCAGTGTAAGCCATCCTATGTCAATGACAATCTGAAAGCTGTGAAAACTCTCTGTGCCTATGCGCAAAGAGAGGGCTAGGCAGATGAGCTTATAACCAAGAACATCAAGAATGTAAAAGAGCCAAAAGTGCTGATACACACCTTCTCTCCCGCCGAAATTTCCAAGATGATAAAATACTACGATGGCAGGAATTACACCGATGTCAGGAACAAAATGATCCTTATGATCTTGTTTGACACTGGTATAAGAGTAAGTGAGCTTATGAACATGAGACCTGACCAGATACAGGATGAGTATTTTGTTATCTATGGCAAGGGCAGAAAAGAAAGAGTAGTGCCCAAAAATCCAATAGTGGCAAAGTTCATGTTCAAGTATATGGCCGCAAGGGAGAAGTATTTTTCTCATAGAAACGCCGAGGACTATATTTTCCTCTCCAAGACTGGCCGCAAGCTGACAGAGGAAGCCATAAGAAAGATGATGATAGACTGCGCGAAGGCTGTAAAGGTAAATCCGAAAGTGCGGGTATCGCCGCATACATGTCGGCACACCTTCGCACACCAACAGTTGAAGAATGGGCTTGACCTTTATAGTCTCAGCCGCCTGTTGGGACATGAGAGCGTAACAGTCACACAAAGATATTTGGAGAGCATGGAGGATAGCGAAATAATAAACAATGCTGCGAAAACAAGCGTTCTTGCGCACCTCTGATGCGCCGGTGAAAAAAATCCGTGAGCGGGACTTCGAGCAGCACAAGAGTGCCGGTTGGCGCTCATACATCTTTGAACATCTTCGCACATACCAGAAGAAAAAGAGAAGATGTTTTTACACCTTCTCTTCATTCTTATACATCTCCAATACATTTTGGGCATATCCCCGCATATTCTCTCTTATATCTTCTGGTTTTATGATCTCTGCGCCTCTACCAAAAGAAAAGAGCCATCCATAAAATTCTCCCGTTGGTTTGATTTTTGCGGTGATTGTAAAACAGTCTTTGTCCTGCGGTATCATCATAACATTTTTGCCGAACTGATCTATAACTGCGTCCACAAGGCCATTTGCGAATTTTATTGTTATATCGCGCGGAGTTGATGGCTTCATTGAGAAAATTTTTATATCGGGGCTGGCGATGTCCGACGATTTATATTTTTCTTTTCCCTCTCTCTTCTCACCCAAAACACGAACATTCTCCATCCTGTCAAAACGGAAAAATCTGAATTTGTTTTCCCCGTCCACATAGGCATAGAGATAATAATAGCCATTGAGCCACAACGTCGCAAAAGGGCTGACAATATAGATATTCTTTTTTGATGGATACACTTTTTGCTTTTCGCGGTCATAGTGAAAGAACTTGTAAGTTATCTTTTTATCGTCCTTGATTGCCTGATATATCTTCCCTGTGTCCCTGACTATGCTCTCATTCATACTGCGTATTCTGTCTACGACTGTTGCCTTGCCGCTGATCCGCAAGCTGCCGAGACGATTTATTTTCCCTGTTAATTCATCTGCCTTCTTTTGGGTAATAAACTTGGAGGCCTGAACACTGTCAGCCAAGAGGCGCAAATCATCAGAGGTAAATGGAGGATTTTTCAGCACATAAGCACCTGCGCCGCCGTTGAGCCGCTTATCAAAATCTATTTGCAGTCCAAACACTTCGCCCTGTATGGCGCTTATGTCAGCATAAATTGTGTTTGTGTGGACTTCAATATTTTTAGAGAGATAGTAATCTCTTATTTCTTTTGGTGTAATGCTGCCCCTGTCTGCGTGTGTTATGAAATACTGATAGGGCAAAAACCATCTTTCGCCCTGTGAATAGATTGAATTACTTTTGGGCACAAAATACACCTTCTTTTCAAGTTGGACTGTTAACACTGCTTATTCTGGTGTTAATAGTTCAACTTGATTTTATCATACCAAAAGAGAAGAAAAAAGAGCGAGATTAAATAATCTCACTCTCTGAAATCAAATATCTTACTCGGCGGAACGTTGAGCGCGTCGCATATATCAAAAACAACGTCAAGTGAAACCGCGCAGTCCGCCGTTTCTATTCGGCTCATATGCGTTCTGCTTATATTGATCAACTCTGCGAGCGCTTCCTGCGACAGCCCGCGTTCCTTGCGGTAATAGGCTATATTCAGGCCAAGATACCGGTATTTATTAAGCTGCTTTATATTCATTGTCTCACCCTTTTATATTTTATCCGGCGAGCGCGAATATACTATAACGCGACAAATATATTTTATAACTTGCAATGTTACAAAAGTTCTGATACAATACACATAATCCCTAATACAACATAAAGATGGAGGAGTAAAAAATGAAAAAAGCGGTATCCCTATTATTAGCACTTACTACGGTATTCACATTATGTGGGTGTGGAAGTTCAAAAAAAGCATTTAACATTTCCAATGACGCTTACAATAAAATTACAGAGGCCTATGAGATAACAGAAGATTTTGGCTCTGATATATATGAGGCGTGGCGTCTTGCAATTAACGAAAAGAAAAGTGTTAAGGGAAGTGGAACAAAGTATCTGGCGGAGGAACTTTCACTGACAGAGGATGAGCTCAATGAAGGCGTTGCGGTCGCTTTGGCAGAAATATACGGTGAAAATTGGAATGAGTTAGACGACACGGAAAAGAATAAATACAGAGATGCAGCAGAATCAAGGTATATATTTACAAATTTCAGCGATGATTTGTTTTCATTTTGTGTAAAATGTGTTGTTTGCGCATACAAAGCTAATGGAGAAATTGATAAAGCACAAGTTACCCTTGATGAAGCAAAATCACTTATGAAAGAAATGAGTGCGAAATATTCCGACTATGAACATTATCCCAATTTGAAAGGTTATTACACAACGACAAAGTCATTTTTTGATTTTTGCCAAAACCCAACAGGGTCATTTGAACAGCTTGTAGAAACGATAAATAGCTATAAAAATGAGGCTAGAGACTACAAAGCTGATTTGGATTACATATTTGAAGATTAAACCTTTGACTATATTACAAAAAAGGAGAAATGATAAAAATGAAATACTGTCAGAAATGCGGCGCTGAAATCTATGATGAGGCGGTTATATGCCCTAAATGCGGCTGTCAGCAGCCGACAGCAAAACCTGTCCCCGCTAATGAAGAAGGGGAAAAGTATACCGGCCTAATAATCCTTTCTGTCCTAATACCACTTGCTGGACTTATCATTTTCTGCGTTAACAACAACACATATCCTGTTAAAGCTAAAAACTGTGGTCTTGCCGCGTTGATTAGCTTTGCAGTTGGTATGTTTATTTATTTGATAGCGTATTTTGCTCTAATATTTTAAACATAAGTTTATGCTCTGCTACTTGGGCTAAGGAAAAGATGGGGACGCATACTGCGCCCCCATCTTTTTCACATCAGCCTCGCATGGCTCTCTATGGCCTGTTCAATTCTTTGTGGCTCTATTCCTATGTATCTCTGTGTAGTTGCGGCGCTGCTGTGCTGTAAGAGCCTCTGAACAAGTGCTATGTCATAGCCATTGGATTTATATATCTCTGTGGCATACCACTTTCTAAAGCTGTGAGTGCTGATACCCTCAAAGCCAAGATAATCGCAGACAATAGCAAGCTGCTTCTGTATAGCTCTCTCTGTGATAGGGAATATCACATCTGCCCTGCCTATATGGTTTCGCAGACAGTAGTTTTCTATATACTGCTGTATCACAAGCGGAACTGTGAAAACTCTGCTCTTGCCTGTTTTCTTCTCTATTATCTCAAGCCTGTATCTGCCTCCATCATTCACAATGTCGCAAGGCCGCAATCGCAGCACATCACTAATCCGCAAGCCAAGGTTGCCCTCAAGCACAAGCGCTGTTGCTATTCTCTCGTTTGGGCGAAAACCGCAAAATCCTTCTTTCATTGCCTGTATTATCTCTGTGTATTCCTCTGTGGTAAGTGCCTTTGTTCTTTTATTCATAAGTGCCTCCAATAGTGAAAGTTCGTAATTATAAGGGACTTAGTTCTTTTTCTTCTGGTGATTTGCGAAGAACATTGAAAATGCTTTGTTTATGTGTTCTTATTTCTACTCTTTTACGAACGATGTTGATTTTTGTTTGAGGGCACATTATAATTATCTGTGCCCTCTCTGTTCTTGGGTGGGTGTGGCCTCTTGCCTGTTGCTTTAGGCGGCGTTCAGGCAAGGGGCTTTTCTTATGCGATTGAAAACCTTCTGCTGACTGACTGCTTGGTAAAGCTCTTATACAAGTCAGGGAGCTGCTTCTTGAAAGCGCTGCTGTCAAAGCGATTGGAAACTATGCTCTGGTATCTCATTATGTATTTCCCCGCTTCAAGCTCCTCTGTGCCCCTGTCAAGCATAGTCTGCTTTAACTCATCCCTGATACTGTCTGCCTCTGCCTTGACTTCTTCCATAAGCTCCTCAAGTTCTTTAAGGCTCTCAATCTTTTCAATAATAGTGTTGGTGCTCATTTTCTGTTCTCCTTCTGGTTTCAGATTTTTAAGAGGTTCTGTATCTCTTAACTGTGTTTATTATACTACGTCTTACGTAATTAGTCAATACCTTTTTCGTATTTTATTTACGTTTTGCGAAATATTTTTTCTTCTTGCGTATTGCGTTTTTACGCTTTGCGTGATACAATACTTTTAAGTCACACACTTAACACCACTATTAGAAATAAGACTATTGTAGTGTTAACAGTCCAACTTAAAATGAGGTGATAAGATGATAAAATTCAGGGTCAAAGTTATGCTTGCTGTCAGGGAAATGACACAAAAAGAGTTAGCAGAGAAAACAGGTATTCGCCCACCAACCATTTCAGCAATCTGCTTGGGAACAATCAAGCACCTTCCTGTTGAGGCATTGGACAAGATTTGTAATGTGCTTCAATGCCAACCTGCTGATTTGATGGAATACATAGAAGAGCCAAAAGAAGAATAGCAAATTTTAAGTCATACACTTAACACTACTATTAGAGATAATCTTTATTGTGGTGTTAATAGTATGACTTAAAAAAGCTAAAGGGAAAGACTATACTTGTCTTTCCCTTTGTCATTATAGAGTTTTGGCAGGTGGGGCTATGTTTTGGGCTATCAAGAACTTTTCTCTTGGTTTTGCTCTGGGGAGGCCTGTTCACTTTCCAAGAGCAGATTTAATTCTGGTTTCGGTTCTGTGGGCTGTGAGGCGCACATTTTCTCAAACCTCTTACACACCATACTGTTCAGCTTGCTGGTAAGCATTACATTGCTCCAAGCACATAGCTGCCCAATTTTCTGCTTTCTTGGCACTCCACCATATTCTGTAATCAGTTCAAGTATAGCATAGCCTGAATAGCTGCCACTCTCTTTCATTCTCCAATACTTTGCCCAAGCATCTTTGTATGTCTGGTGATCTGTTTCCTTAACTTCATCCCCACAGGCAAAGTAATAATGAAAGTCTCCTGCATTTTTGTCTATAAGTCTAACATTTTCATATCTTCTCCTATACCCTGCGATGGTCTGCCTTGATACTCTGTGCCCTCTGTCTGTCATTATCTTCTCAAGTCTTTCATCAGGCCATCCTGAAAACTCATCATCATTGATGAGATAATAGGTATACTCTGTGAGCTTATCTATGTCTGTATTACATGGGAAACCAAAATCAAAAACAGCGCACAGCTTGAATGGGTCTGCTATGTGTTTTATGGTGTATTGCGCTGTTGCCCCTCTGCGGGTTCTGGTAAATTTCACACCATAATTTCGCAGCTTTCTCTCTATCCCCTGATTGTTTCTTGTCCCAAGGTATGCTGACATTTCTTCATAAGAATAAGTAGTATTTTTCTCAAGCATAATCTTTTCCCCTTTTTAAGTCACACACTTAACACTACAATTACCCTTTATATAATACTGGTGTTAAGTGTATGACTTTAATTTTCAGGCTCTCTTGGTGAGCTTTCAGGCAATTGCGAGCTGGGATATATACTCTTCGCAGCTCTCAACCTTATTGGTCTTGTATTCAGGATAGTGTTCAAGAAACCACTTCTTGGTGAGAGGATAGAGCGCGCTCTTAGATTTGGCTACCCCTTTCGCAGCCTCAAACTCAACAAGCATTTTCCTGCTGTTGGGCTGGGTCATAATGTAGTCCTGCATTCTGTCAAAGCTGAGCTTGCTGTAAGCCTGCTTCTTTACCTCTGCTATTACTACCTGATAAGCAGGGTTTTCGCTCATCGCCCTGTGAAGCAGAGTATACTCATTAGTTCCATAAGCACAGGCCTTCTTGTAAAATGCCTTAGAAACAACAATGCTGCTGTTGATTGCGTTGACAGAGATGCGAGAAGTGGTATTCATAATGTTTCCTTTCTGTGCTCTTGGCACTTGGCTTTTCATGGGAGCCGCCCTTTTATTTGATGAGGTTTTTTTGTTTTCCCTTTCTCATCATGTGGCCTTATTATAGCAAAGACGCTCCACAACTTAACTGTGGAGCGTCTGATTTTGTTTATCTCTTTTTATGTTAGTCTTTGCTCCAAGATGTTCTCAAACCTTTTGGCGATGTGCGCCCTTGTTTAGGATCGTTTTGCTTTTGTTCTTCGATCGTTTGATGTTGTAACTTTTTCCTTGACTTTACGGTGTTTTTGATCTACTTTTGTTGTAGAAATAAACTTTTAGTCTATTAAGACAGGCAAATTCAATAATGACTATCTGCCCTGAAAGCAGGAAAACCAATTGTGAAAAGCATGTTTGGATTTTACAACAGATTTAGGCCTCTGCAAAGCTTGGAATGTCAGGGAAAATCCCTCGCGGCGAAGCTCTGCTTCGCCGAATGAGTGGGGCTTCTCCAACAAGATGCTTGACCTCACCCGC
>OJKW01000691.1_pt1 | contig 23971 bp, 20 predicted proteins | sample 1596591 | NCBI WGS metagenome assembly OJKW01 (sample SAMEA4350166, study PRJEB24818) | metagenome | biome: human; feature: gut; material: faeces | place: Denmark | collected 2013-09
GTGCAGAAGCGCAGCGGTGAGAATGTCGTTGCCTTGAACACCGTGAAAGCCTATATGGATCACTTATCGGATTCCTTCCTCTTCACCGAATGCAAACGCTGGGATGTCAAGGGCAAGAGCTATTTTGACTATCCCAACAAATACTACTGTGAGGACATTGGACTGAGAAATGCCCGTATCGGCTTCCGCCAGCAGGAAATGACGCACATCATGGAGAACATCATTTTCAATGAGCTGATGATCCGTGAATGCTCCGTTGACATTGGCATCGTCTATAGCAACGAGAAAAATACCAAAGGAAAGGTCGTGCCGGTCGCGCGGGAAATCGACTTCATTGCAACCTCCGGTGGCAAGAAGACCTATATCCAGTCTGCCTACGCATTGGGAACAGAGGAAAAGGCAATCACCGAGAATAAGCCTTTCGCGCTGACCGGCGATTCTTTCCCGAAGATTATTGTGCGTCACGACATTCGCAAGCGTTGGTATGATGAGGGCGGCATTCTCAATATCAGCGTCATTGACTTCCTGCTTGATGACACGCTTGTCTGAATCCTCTCAAAACAAAACTGCTCACCGTGATCAGCTCATGGTGGGCAGTTTTTCGCAGTACACCACATACCTCTCCCGCCCGCCGCTGGCATAGGGATGGCAGGTCAACAGCGTCAGCAGGTCGCGCCCCTGCTGTATCTTGATCTTATCTACCTCATGGGGCTGGATGATCCGAATGTCGGCCACGGTATAGGTCAGCGTCTCCCATAGATTTGTCAGCGTAACGGTATCGCCAACCTGTAAGCGGTCTATATGCCGGAAGTAGTCCGCACCGCGCCAGCCCCGGTGTCCGGCAATGACGCAGTTGGTGCTGTCCCCGCCGATGGGTGCGGAGGTGTTTCCAAGCACCGCCGCGCCTGCGGCAAGGTGTTCATCGGACGCACCCAAATAAACTGGCATGGTCATCTCCATGGCGGGAATTTCCAAGACGCCTATGATCTCATCCTCGATGCCGTAGGCAGTCAAGTCGGCGGCGGGTTCTTCGCAGGCTTCCAGATCAATAAGACTGGATTGCTTTTCTGCGTAAAGCTGGCGGTTATACTCTTGTAGAGCCGCCAGCAGTTCGGGGTACTGCTGTTCCGGCTTCCGTTCTTCGAAAAAATTCTGCACGGCCTCATCCGTGTTGGCTTGCAGCCTGTACCCTGTAACCACCGGCCACAGCATGACGCAGATACCCGCCACAGCCAACAGTGCCGCCAGCAAGAGGTATGTCTTACGCATGGCGCATCCTCCTTCTTACCAAAAAGTAAGCACCGCCAATCACAGCCACCGCGCCAAGGCCGATACCAAGGCTAATGAGGTAATGCTGCGTCCACGAGGATGCCACAGGTCTTTCTGCGGCGGCAGTCGCTTCCTGTTCCGGCACATACGGCACACGATGTCCGCGAACTAAAAGTCGATGGGTGTTGACCCCAAATGGGGTACACGTCACCAGCGTTACATAGTCCTTACCGTCCTCAATTTGGAGCAGTCGCGTATCTGTCGGTAGCACTGTGTTGATGCTGTTCACTTTGTAGGCCAATGTGTCGCCCAGTACATGGATGTAAAACGTGTCGCCCTCTGCAAGCTGGTCTATGTCCGAAAATAGCTTGGAACTCGCCAGCCCACTGTGCGCCGACAGCACCGCATGGGTGCTGCTGCCGCCTACCGGCAGAGATGTGCCGACCACATGGCCAACTGACTTTTCCAGCGTGTCCGCGTCCGTGCCGTGCTGCACCGGCAGATATACGTTGATTTTGGGGATGTCCACATAGGCCATAACGCCGCCCGCCGTGAGTTGTTCGTCATACACCAAGGGAGGGGCGGATGCCCCTCCCTTGGTAATGGTCGCCGCGCCGGATAGCATGGCGTTGTACTGCTGCGCGGCTTCCCGCTGTGCAGTCAACTCGGCATCGTCGGTATCTGCAATGGCCTCGGTGTAGGTAGTTTCCACATCCGAATGATACTTTTCACTCAGAAGTTCTCCCACCAGCGGGTAAAGCAGAAGCCCCAACGCCGCAACGCCGCAAGCCGCCGCCAGTATCCAGCGTTTCACTGCTCGTGCTTATGCTTGCGGGACTTGACAACAATGAAAGCCGCCGTAGCCAGCAGAGCCACGCCACCGATAGTGAACATCCACGTGCCATAGCCGCCGGTCTTGGGCAGGTCGAAGCCGGGGTTGTTGACCACGGTCAGCGGCACAATGGCGTTGCCGTCCGTCATGCTGGCATCCTTGCCGTTGACGGTGGCGGAGGCGGTCAGCAGCTTGGCGCCGCACTTCTCACACTGGCCGTTCTCGCTGGTCTTGATAATGATTTTGACCGCGTCCTTGAGGAGAACATAGCCCTTATCCGTGGCGGTTTCAGTCAGGCTGTAGCTATCATCCTCCAGCCCTTTCACGATGATGTGGCCGCTACTGTTGGGGACAAAGGTGGTAGCGTCGGACTTCTTGGTGGTGATACCCTTGGCGTAGTAGATGCCATCTTTCAGGTCGGCGATGATGTAGCAGTTGTCACTGTCATTATGCAGCAGGAACTTGACGTCCTGGATGTCACCCTTGCCATCGCTGAACTGCTTCAGCACATCAATGCCGTAAGTAAACACATGGCAGCAATCCTCCAGCGTGTCATAGTACGTAGTGTTGGTGCGCTTCCATGTCAGGGTCACAGTGTTGGGATTATCCTTGTCGCCCATCTTGGCATCGGCGGTCAGGGTGGCGGCGTAAGTAATACGCATGGTGCAGTCGCTGTAACCGCGCTTCACGTTGTCGATATACACGGCAGCCGCCTCATTGATCTCGCTCAGGCCGGTCTCCGTCATCTTGATGGTCATGATGTTGGCGGCATCATCGTAAGTCACCGCAAATGTGCCGGAATCCTCGGCCCATGTAGTGATCTTGTCGGTGCAGGCGGAATCGCGGAAAAACTCGATAACCACGTCCTGCTTGTTATACTTAATGCCCTTGGACATGGTATCGACGTAAGTATACTCGCTGAGAGAAGATGCCTTGGAGGTAATCGTGGGCAGGGTGCTGATGATCTGATAGTCCACAACATCACCCACGGATGCGGTAGCAGTATGTTTGTAACCGTCCTTGATGTCGGTCAGGCTGCCGGTGTTCTTGCCGGTGGAGTTCTTGGCCTCACGCACGGTCTTTTCGAGGTTGGGGTTGCCGGTCTGGTTCTTGGGATAAACAGTGACATCGTAGTTCCACGCCGCGCCGTCGATGGTGGTCATGGGCAGAGACACGAGGAAAGGATTGCAGGTGCTGGTGACATTTTCAGGGACGCGGGTCTCTACCACCAGATACAATCCCTGCTCCATATCAGAAGCGGAGGTGTGCCCGGTGGCATCCGTTTCAGGCATAGCCACGCCGCCGTTCTTCACGGCGGCCTCCAGTGCATTTTTCACGGTGGTGGCATTGGCAGTCAGCGCAGCGGACAGCTTGTTGTTCAGCATATCGCTGGTGAAGTAGTTGACGCCGCCCTCAGTCTTGTGAGCGTCCGCGGCGGTCAGACCGATGGCGGACAGCACGTCGGTGCTGCGGTCAGAGCTGTCGAAGCCATACAGTACGCCCACCTGACGCTGGCTCTCCACCAATTCATTGTTCATGGCGATGTCGGCCACGCGGAGGTATGTGAACTCCACGCCCTGGATGGCGTACTTTGCCAGCTTGTCAATAACGGTATCATCATGCAGACCGGTGGAAACATAGGACTCCACATTCCACGCGCCGTCATTGCTGGCCTTGGTGATGTCGTACTTGTAGATGCTCAGGGATGCTTTTTTGCTGGGGTCGATAGTCGGTTCGGCGAACGCTGTGGTGATGAGGCTCAATGTCATAATAGCGGCCATGAGCATGGCCAAAACGCGATAGATCTTTTTCATTTGGTTGTCTCCTTCATTTCGATTTTTTTGCAAAAATAAACACCCACGCAAAGCATGAGCGCTGCAAGCAGAATATAGGTTGTAAATCCCGTGCCGCCCGTGAACGGCAGGGCAAATCCCGCATTGTTACAGGCGGTGATGGTAACATCACGGTTGCTGCTATCCAATACTCCGGCGAACAGCGGCTCAGTCAGCAGCGTGTACCCTGCTGGGGCTTTGGTCTCCGTCACGCGGTACTGCGCACCGATTTTAAGATTCTCCCACTTGGCAACGCCTGTGCTGTCGGTGGTGATTTTGCCCACCTCCGTCCACGTCTTACCGTCTGCGGAAGTCTCCAGCCGTAGCTCCGCGCCAGCAAGCGGGCTGCCCGTCACATCTACCTTACGGACGGTGATGCTGCCCTTGGCGGGTGCGTTCTCGCGGGTGACCTTGATATTGAGGTTTGCTGTGGTTAGGCTGAAATCGTATTTGGTCTCGTCCAGCACATAGCCGTCCACGGTGCCGATCTCCTGATAGACATATTTGCCAAGTCGCAGACCGGAGAATGTCACCTTGCCGGTGGCATCGGTCGTGCCATCCGCGATCTTGCTGCCATCGGCGGCGAAAAGACGATACACCACACCGGCCAGCGGCTGCTTGGTTTCTGCGTCCACCTTCAAGACCTCAATACTGCCTTTGACCGGCATATTCTCGCGAGTGACCTTCAGCACCTGCCCGTTTTGGTTCAGCACAGCGGAGTACGCCGTGGTATCCAAAACATATCCGTCTGGTGCTTTGAATTCCTTGTAGGTATAGCTGCCCAGTCGCAGGTTGGAGAAGGTCAGCTTACCATTGGCATCTGTGTAGCCCTCCGTGACCTGTTTACCAGAAGCATCATACAGTCGGAAGCCCACGCCTTGCAGCGGTGTCTTGTGATCAGCGTCCACCTTGACGATCTCGATGCTGGCCCTGGCAGGCGTGTTGGTTCTCTTTTGTGTAATGTTCAGCGCGGTCGCCGTAATGGTGATCTGATACTTGGTGTTGTCCACCACATAGCCGCTGGGCGCGCTGATCTCCTGATAGCTATACTTGCCCTGCGGAAGATCCTTGAACACTGCCTTACCGTCTGCACCGGTGGTCATGTCAGCCACCTTTTTACCATTGGCATCAAATAGCCGATAGGTCACGCCTGCCAGTGCCTTGCCGGTTTCCGCGTCCACCTTATCGATGGTCAGGCTGCCTTTCTCCTCCACAATTTTGACCTTAAAATGAATGTACGCCCACACGGGGTCGGGCAGCGAGGTCAGCGCGGCGCAAGCCTGATAATTGCTGCCATTGCTGGGCTCCAGCAGCACAGACTCCGTACCCTCCACATCCAGTGCGTAGCCGTAGTCGCTGCTGATATAGCCGTTCAGCTTCGCTGCAGCGTCCTTTGTGGCCGTCACGGTCAGTACATTACGCCGCTGGCTGACGGTTACGCCGCTGATATTGGTCCGGAAGTAGTACTGCGACAGCACACCATTGGTATCGGTGGCCGTACCCACATACTGACTGCCGTCCCATGTCAGCGTAATGGCATTAGCGTCCGAAAGTTGGTTACGGTACTTCACCGCGAAGCTGGGGATCACGCCATGACCCATGATGCGGTCAATAAGGATGTCATACGCCTCCTGCACGCCGTCGCCGGCGTAGTGGAACAGGTTGGCGCAGGTGGTATCATACAGGGTGTAGGGATAGGTCGTGCCGCGGTAGCCGCACACGAACTCCCAAATCACCGCCTGCGTCGCCAGCTGCGCGCAGTCGGGATGGATACCATAAAAATCATAGTTGCCGCCGTAGCCGTAGGAGAGTGCCAGCGTCACAGCGTACCGCTGATTCCAGCTCAGGCTGCTCCAACTGGTGGAGGAGTAGCTCAGATCGCCGCCGGCAGAGCGAACGGATGGCTCCATGCAATAGGCAGGCACCGTTACGCCCGTATCATCTCTGGTAAAGTATTTCAGCTTTGTGCTGGTAAACGCGCCCCATTGCGGCACGGGCGTTTTGTCCTCATGGTAACGGTACTCGTTACCGCCGCTGATCGTACCCGTTACCGTGGCAGCGTGAGCGGTCACGATGGACAGACCCATGATTGCTACTAAAAGGCATACCAGCGTCAACAGCTTAGGAATTGTTCTCTTCATGCTCGTCCTTTCTCCCAACGCAAAAGACCGGCAGCTCACGCTGTCGGTCTTCTGGTCGGGTATTCAGTTGGTTTATCCGTACAGCACCACCACGATGTATTCGTCCGATGCCGCATTGTAGCGGGCGGTGCAGTTGAATCGCGCATACGCGCTGACCGTTTCCGCGCCGTCCATGGCGGCGAGGCAGGCGAAGGTGGCGTCCACGTTGCCCTTTACGGCGGCGGTCAGTGCCGCCTGTCCGCCATTCTCTGCCAGCCATGCCACGCTGTCCGCCGTGCCGGGGAAGAAGCTGGAATTGGCCGCGGTCATGCTGGTGTCGATGGTCACGCCGTACTGCGCTCTTGCGTACTCGTTGCCCGCCCGGACAGCCTCCGCGATGGAGTAGATGTCCCCGCTGGCGGCAGGCTTAGGCGTAGGGGCAGGTTCGGGCGTAGGCGCAGGCGCAGGTTGCTCCTCCTGTTTCTCTGCCGGTTTCTGTGCAGGTGCCGGTGTGGGTGCGGGAGCAGGTTTATCCTCCGGCACAGGCGTGGGTGTCGCCGGCTCTTTCGGTGCAGCGGGCGGTGCCGTTTCAGCGGGTGCAGGCTGTTTTTCTGCGGCTTTATCCGCATTCTCCGCACCCGCCCGCTCAGGAGCGACGCTGCTCTCAGATGTATCGCCTCCATCTTCTGTTTGCGGCAGCAGGGATTCAGCCTCCGTGCGCTCCTCTTCGTTCTGCTCGGCCTGACTTGCTGCATAGGCAGAGACCTTGGTGTTGGACTCAGACGAATCCGAGACCGGTGCCGGCTGGACTGCGCAGCCTAACAGACACACGGCACTCAAAATAAGTGAAACTAAACGCATTCTTTTTCTCCTCATGGGCGTTCTCTCCTTTACGTAAATATCGCAGCACTGTTTAATGTGCTTTGAAGATATTTACGACTGGAGCCTCGCCTTTTTCAACACTATGTACTGTTGTTTGGGTTTTGCGGTGATTGCATTTGCCGCTCGGGCGCGAAACGCTGCTCTGCCTACCACATATAAAACACCCTCTTCCTGTATGCGAAAGACCGCCGAGTTACCACCCGGCGGTCTTTACAATTTTGACTGTACCAAGTATAGCACATGGTGATTTACGGCGAAATCGCAAAACAGTGCCAATCCATTGCCATACCCTGCCGATACCGTGTCAGATCAGACATGCTGCTTGATAATTCGGGTGATGATCCCCAGTGCAACGCCGTGTTCCTCATCCAGGTGGGTAACGGCAAAGCTGACATCATCCTTTCGTCCGGGTCTGCGCCGATCATAACAGGAATGCGCTATGGCATTGGCACCGTTGCTAAGGCGGATATACACAACGCCCTTATGGATATGGGTGACCTTCCCGGCATATTTGCCCTGAATACGGCATTTCTGGAGATTGTCATTCTTGCTGTTGCCGGATACGCTTTTGATGTCGGCTTTAATTCTGATGTGCTCCGGCTCTGTGCGGTCAATCTCCAGCACACGTACCAGAGTCTTGTCGCCCACAGCATAGCGGTCATGAGCATCGCCGATCCAGTCCCACGAAAGGTCGCGAGCCAGAATGGATGTCTCCACGCCAAACACTTCGACCCGGACGACCTGCTCCGCCACGGCGATCACACGGGCTTCCACCACGCGCCCGTCGTAAATACGATACTGTCCGTCACTGTCCTTACCGAAATAGTAGATCTGCTGCTTCTTCAGCATGGCGTCCTTTCGGCTGGCAACAACGGTTCGGCTTTTGGCGTCGATGCCCTTGACCATAAGATCCACCTCTGCGCCCAGCATCTTATTGAGGATCTTCTGGTGTCGGAGGATCATCTCATTATAGTCAGCACCGTACATATCTGCCGGGAAGTCCAGCACCATCTCCTTCAAGGGGATCACAATGCGGAATCCCTTGTAGTCCACAATGGCAATGGTTTTCCCCGCCTCCGTTCTTTCAATGCCGCTCAGCATACCGGAGAGCATGCGCCGGGTGCGGTAGGCATTGTGGATCTCGTGCCAGATAATGTCCTCCATCTGCGCCTGCGTTTCCGCTTCACCCCGGGCATCCAAAGTCAGAATATCTCTCTGATGGACAGCGGCAGGGGCAGGTTCAGCAGAGGCGGCAGCATCCTCAGCAGGCGGCGTAGCCTGTTTCTCCACCTCTACCGTCTTTTTTGCAGCGGTTCGTTTGCGGACAGTGCGCTTCGGCTTTTCAGAGGGCTGGGGATCCTCCGGCACAGTCACCACTTCCGCAGGCTCGGCGAGAACATTCTCTGTAGGTACAGTATCCTCCTCAACAGGATCGGCTGCGGTTTCCGGCAAACACTCTTCTGTCACCGGCTGTTCCGCCGTCTCCTCCGGGACGACGGGAAGTGCCGGTGCTTCCGGCATCACGGCAAGTTCTTCTGTTTTCTTTCTCGGCATATTACTTTCCTCCTTAGCTCACATTTTGGTTGACATGATGGAATCCTTATCGGTTTTTACAAACTCACTGCGCCTGTTCGGCACCTTCTTTGACTTAATTGGCCGCTCTGTTTGTTTCGGCGCGGGCGAAAACACAGGGCTTTTACGCCATTCCGGGATATGGGCGGAGGCCTTGCAGTCCCGCAGCTTCTTTGCCTCGTAGTGATTGGTATAGTCGTACTTATCTACCTGCAGCACCTTGTTGCCGCGTGCGATAACCAGCGCGCGGTTTACCGGCAGGCGCAGCACCTCATCCATAGTCAGTAGCTTGCGCTTGCCCACGCCGCTGGTTTCGCGGAACTCCGGCGTGTAGTTGCTGATACGCCATGTACCCAACTGCTTGGCCTTGCTGGAGACATGGACGCTGACCTCCCCGGTGCGGTCACTGAGGAATTTGGCAGTCAGCTCATCGGTGCAGCCCAGTGCAAGCTGATAGTCGCAGCAGCCCAATATCTCCTGCCATTGGTTGTAGGGATACCGGTTCTGCAAGCCCGCCAGATTCTGAAACACGCAGCTCATGCTGACGCCCCGCGAGCGGATCACACTGATCTTCCGGCTCAAGTCTGGAATAACGCCGCAGGCTGTCAGCTCTTCGCCCAGCACATGAACGGGGACTGGCAGCCTGCGGTCGGCACAGTTTTTATCCGCGTAACGGATCAGCTTGATAAACGCGAAGGACAGAAACAGGGACGTGAGAAAATCAAAGGTACTGTCCTGATCGGATGTGATACAGAAATAGGCACAGGGCTTCTTGCCCGGCAGCTCCATGTCAATTTCATCATGGCTGGTGATCTGGCAGATGGGCCGATTCTGAAACACCTGCAAGCGGCTGCCCAGCCCAATGATAACGCCGCTGCGCACCGTATCTGAGGATTGGCTGAACAGCGCATAGGGTGCTCTGGCAGGATGACTGGCAGGCAGCATGGAAAAACGGTTGTCCAGCTCCTTCTCCGCGTTCAGCACCAACAGCTTATAGACCTCACCGATGTTCCGGCTCTCCGGTGGATAACCCAGCGCCACATACAGTACCAGCGCTTTCAGCAGGTTCATCTCCGCGGCGTTCCAGAAATGGTCGCCCTTTTCGCTGCCGGTATTTCTGATGATAATGTCGCAGAAGATCTGCGCCATCAGCTCATCACCCTCGATCTCCGCCAGGCAGTTCCATGAATCAGAGTTCTCCGGCTGGATCAGGTTGAACACCTTTACCACGTAGCCCTTGCTGCGCAGATATTCGCTGGTCTTTTCGTAAAGCTCCGATTTCGGGTCGGTGATGATCAGTGACTCCTTGTGGCCGTTGTGGGCCTCGGACGCGCTTTGCAAAATGCGATTGATGCAGTAGGCTCGCGTTTTCATGGAACCGCTGGCGCCGAACACGGCGATATTGCCGTTAAGCCGAGAGTTCTCGGGAATACACACCACCTGATTGTCCAGCTTACCCAGTATGACGCCGCTGTGTTTGCGGATATCGGACACCAGATCAAGGACGCCCTTCATCTCCGCTTTCTCCATGAAACCAGCCGTTCCGTAGGTGCCTTTGTTGGAATAAGTCAGGTTGCGCTCCGCGTCATACTCCCCAACATCGGAATAGCCCATGCGCATCACCATGACGATCAGCAGGCCCAGCAGCAACAGGCAAAGCCCTACGCCGATGAGCCCGCTCTTACTGAACAGTGCTTCGCAGCAGGCGGAGAAGGACAGCACCGGCGCGGCCGGGGAGCTTCCGTCGCCCGGCGTTCCGCCCGCGTCCTTCCACTGTTGATAGTTCCGGACGAATTGCGATAGATAGCCGCCGCCAAACAGCAACCCTGATAGAAATAGCGGGAGCGCGAATAGCAGAGTTCGCAGTTTCTTTTTTTCTACGGAAAAAACCTCCTCTCGAACGCAGCAAAGTCAATGGCCTGCACAACAGCCCTGTCGCCGCAGTAGCGGCGCAGCACTTCGGCCTGATGGTCGAAGCAGATCAGGATGCCATAGCGGTCTTGAAGCCGCAGTGCCGTATCGAACCGCCTGATTCGCGGCAGGTCACAGTCATAGGCAAGCAGCACCGGCGCGCCATCCGGCGTCATGGCGTCATTCTCCACTGTTTCACTCAGCTGCCGGGGCTCCAGATCAAGGAGCAGCAGCTCGCGCAGGTCATTGTCCAACTCTTCATCACAGAGGAGGCGCAGCAGCACCTCTCCATGATGGTCGTTGGTCAAGAAGCAGAATCGCTCATAGCTGCCATCCAGAACGAAATAGTTTTTGCCACCCTGATCAGTCAGCAGCTCATAGGCCAGCTCCATGCTATCACCCAGCAGAAGACCCCGCACCGCATCCGGGTGATACTGGTGCGGCATTCGTTCACGGCACAGCACCGTCTGCATGAGTGCCTTTGTCCGCATCTCAGCTTTATAGCTCCATTTCATCAGCGCGTTGCCCATGTTGTAAACCACGTGGATATGCTGCGGTGTCAGTAAAACGCCCACGGACCGGGCACCACGGATTTTAACAAAGGTCGTCCCCATCTCCTTGATCTCACGGGAGGTGTAGAAGGCAGGTGTGCAGATGCTACCAATCGCTGTTTCACCGGGACGGAATACGCCGGGTTTTTCATCGCGGAAGATACTAACGTTGGCGTTACGCATGGTGATCAATGTCTGAGAGACACGGTGGAGTCGAAGCCTCTGCTCCGGCTCACTCCTGATGTGGTTGGTGGCACAGGCTCCGGACAGGTAGAAAGAAAACCTCTCCGGGTTGTGCTCCAGCAGCAGCTTTTTCGCCGCGGCGGTGAGCCGGTATCCACGCAGTCCGTTCTTATAGTAGGACCGCAAAAGCCGCTGACGCTTCAGCGACTTGACCACGTTCTCTTTGTAGCTGGTGCCACCGGCGAGCCTGCTCAGTTGGCTGGCCGGCAGCTCACCGGACAGGGCGACCAGCGCCAATAGCTGATAGGCTTGTGATAGGCTACCGGGAGCTTTCTGTGGTAGGGTACTCATACTGACCACCTCCTTCTGGTGTGCAGTACCCAGACTGCCATGACCACGGTATTTTTCGCCCGCACCGGTCATGTGAAAATGCCCGGAAATACAGGCTTTGCCGTACCATCGTCATGTGTACTGTTTTTGACACGGTCGAAACACTATAAATCGGATATAGATCTGAGCCGATTCTCGCGGTCCGAAAGCCAGCCCTGAAAACGCTCCTTATCCATCACCGACACGCGGGTACAGTCACCGTCGCCGATCTCCGTCGTGTTATAGGCATCGCACAGCAGACCTGTATCATCCTCCATAACGAAAGTGGCAATCACATCCAAAAGCTGCTTGAGCTCCAGATTGTCATAGTCACGCACCCGGTTGGGCGACAACTCGCGGCTGTAGATATGAGAAAAGCAGACAACACAGTGCCGGAACTTGGGCAGCGTGTGTGTCTGCGCATACTTACTAAGCGTGTAGTAGATGGGGTCTGTCAGATACTCGCAGCTATGCTTCTTGCTCTTCTTGGGCAGTAGGCAGGGGAGCGTGATTTCCAGTATGCCATCTTTCTCTATAACAGAGATGCCCTGCATGACACCAGCCGATGTCAGATACTCGGCTTTTCGGATGGTGGTCGTCTCATAGATCAGGTGCCGCAGCCGGCAGGCAATGACCTCACCCCGCAGTGCGGCCTCGGTGGACAGCATTTCATAGTTATCTGAATGCCGCTGGATATTCGTGTTGTCCATAGCGTAGAGCGTGTTGGACAGGCGGGTGATCTCATTCAAAATGCTCTCTATCCGCTGCGAGAGGGTGGCTCTGTCCACAAGGTTCCTCCTTCCTGAAGTACTGTACGCAGCCCTGCTCATCCACCATGCAGTAGGCGGCGATATGAGGGATGTGCAGGTGCTGCATTTGGTCTTCTTCCTCAATGATAACGAGCCGTTGCCCGGAATCATCTTCCGCGGCCAGCGCGTGCTGCAGCAACGCTTCCTTACCCGGGCCTACATAGACGACCTCATATACCTCGCCATCGGCGAAGAATACCAGCTTTGCCGGCATATTGTCAGGGCTGTGATACTCCACCTTTTCGATAAAGTCCAGCAGCACCCATAGTGCCACTGTCAGTTCTCTGTCCTCGCGGCAGTCAGGGACATCTCCGTAGCAATCCCGGTCAGTGTTATAAAATATCCGCTGCTGCTTGACCAGATAGCGTAGCAGGTTTTCAATCACGCCCTCCTTGCCCGGATACAGGCGTAGAAGCTGGTCACGGCGCATGCAGTGATAGACGGTTATGTTCCGCAGCAGCTCTGCGGCCTCCTGTCCATAGATCTGTTCTCTGTTTCTCATAGGCGGCATCACCTCCGTAATGCGTATTAACTCCGTATTAAATGCGTATTGATTTTGTAATGCGTGTTATCTCCGTATAAACGCCGTATTAGGCTTCCGGTCGCTTCATGCGGCGCAGCAGGTCAAGCAGCTCACGTCGGTCTGTGGTAATAAGGTCGCGTTCCAGTGGGCTGGCCTTGATTTCCACCGTGATATTGTTGTTATTGCTGCTGATCAGGCCATTGCCCCGCTCAAAGTGGGTGATCTCCATGACCTCCGCTTCGGAGAGGTGCAATACCTGCTGAACGCGCTGGGCTTCCTCGTCCTCCAGATTCAAGATGACTTTCGTGCGGCAGTTGTTGATGATGCCCTTGCCGTACTTGCCGTTGTCCAGGGAGAAGAAGTCGTTCAGATCCTGCGTCGCGCAAATGCCGCTGCCGGAATAGGCGCGGATGGTCTTGAAGATCTCCAGCACCATTTCAGCCGCCAGACGGTTACCGATGCCGAAGGTGCCGGAGCCGCCGCCGATGAGCTGCCAGCATTCGTCGATGAAGATGGCCTTTTCCTCCGTGCGGTTGGCTTTGGCTTTATCCCACACGAAATCCAGAGCTACGAATATCCCGATAGGCAGTAGATCACCGCTGAGTTCCGAGATGTCCAGCACCGTGAATTTGTTGTCCAGATTCACATTGGTCTGCTGGTTGAAGGTGCTGGCCGAGCCGTGTACAAAGCGGTTGATGATGTTGGAAAGGCGTTTGGTATCGCTTTCCTCCCGCAGAACGTCGTAGAGGTCGCCCAGCACAGGCATCTGGCGGTAAACGTTGGGGTTATCCGGATCACTGAGAGAAGCGTTATCATGGGTGATACCTTTCCGTGCGTAGGTACGAATCAGGGCATCGTCCAAAAGCTGTTTTTCCTCATAGGACATATCGGGGATCAGCAGGGCAAAGAAGATATGGAGCCGCTGAATTTTTGCTGCCAGCTCAGAGCGTTCGATACCGGGGCCATCCAGCGTTTCCTCCACGGACTTGTCTATCTTGCGTATCTCCAGCACGTTGATGCAGCTTTTGGAGGCGGGGGAGATACTGATAAACTCGCCGCCTGTGTTGATGCAGGCACGGTGGAACTCATGACCTTTCAAGGGTGCCAGCATGAAAACCTGTATGCCCTTACGCCGCATACGGAGTGCCATCAGCAGGATCAGGAAGGTCTTGCCCGCGCCGCTGGTGCCGCATACGGCAATATTGGCGTTTTTATAGACCTTGGAGTCAAAGATGTCGATGATGACCGGAGAGTTGTTGTACTTGTTCAGGCCGAACAGGATGCCGTTTTCATCACTCAGCTCATAGGACGTGAAGGGATAGCAGCTTGCCACGCCGGTGGTCAGCGCATTGCGCTTGGAGCGGTCAAAGAGGTGCTTCTCCATGCTGACCAGCGGCAGCGACGATAGAAACGCCTGCTCCTCATGAAAGGCGCAGCTGCACACGTCCATATCACGGGACACGAGCAGTTTTTTCAGTTCATTGACCTTCCATTCCAGTTCATCCACTTTGGGAGCTGTCACTGCGATCAGCAGGTTCAGGTAATAAAAGTCCTCGTTGTTGCTCAGCCCTTCCTTCAGGAAGTAGCCACTTCGGATAGCACCATCCAGATCATCAAAGTCCGTGTTAGTATCGCTGGCGTCCTTGATCTTACTGCGATTGATACGAAGCTGCTGTCCCAGCCGCTGTACCATGCGGGCTTTCGGCTGGCGGCTGATGAACATATCCAGGTCAATGCCATCCCCGGCGTTGACGATAAGGGACAGCCAGCCGGCTGGTACCTGCACCTTATAGCCGGTAGAGGGCACCAGCAGATAGGCGTAGTAGAGTCCGTCAATACAGATATGCCGCCCGTTGGTGAAGTCGATGGTGTCAGGGGCAAAGAACTCCGTACAGGGAATGGCGTCGATCTCAGATTCCAGCCCTTTCTCCTGATACTGGGCAACGATCCGGCGAACTCGATCCGGCAGCGATGTAGTGGTGTTGCGGCACAGCAAATGGTAGAGGGTATCGACCGTAAATTCATCATCGTTTTCCGGGATCAGCACCTCATTGCCGCATTGCTTGAGATAATTGACTGCGGTGCGGGCTGCCGTTTGCAGGGAGGCAATGGCCTCCGCTTCCTCGTTATCCCGTTTCCGGCCTGCCCATGCCTCATATTCAAATACCATGAAGAACCGGCGCGAGGTGGCTTCCCGTGCACCGATCCGGTCAATGAGCGTCAGGTAGTCCTGCTGCAGCAGGCGACAGTTTTCATCGGTTTCCTGCGCCATCTCCCGCTGCACGATCTCTCTGTGCCGGTTCAGGTCGGCGCGTTTGGCAATGACCTTGATCTGCATTTTGACCGGGCTGATCTTCAGAAACGAAATAAACGAATAGATGATGTTTCGCTGCTCTCTGGCACTGCGCAGCAGGAAGTTGATAGGTATAACTTCGACAATCTTCAGGTAACGGTGATCCCGTGTGTAGATGATGCCGTTTTCGATCTTCTCCACAGGCAGGTATTCCGCCACTGGATTGATGTACTTGGGCGCGTCGTCACCGCTCTTAGCTTTTCGCTTCCTGCGTTTTTTCCGCTTGTCCTGTCCCTCTTCATTGCGTGTAATAATACGGCGGTTGCAGAGATATTTCAGAACAAGAAAGATAAATGACGAGAGGCTTTCGCCGTTGATGCCAACCAGCGCGATGATGCCAAGAGGCAGCGCGGTCAGGCATAGAATGATGATCTTGGCTGTCAGCGTCAGTGTGGACACCGAGAACACAGGTATGCCGATAGCCAGCACGATAACCAGTGCCTCGGCTGTATTGCGGAGCTTCAGCAGTCCGCCGAAAAAAGTCCCGCCTTCAATAAAATTGGGCGGGATGATATAGGTGTCATATTCATTTGGTTTACTCACATTTAGTTCTCCTTCCTACCCTATGATCCAGAACGGCCCACCGGCACCGGCACGGCCGCTGGCTTCATTCAGGATGATAGACAGATCCCATGCCTGTTGGCTTCGGGTATAATTGGCAGGGTCGGCCACCAGTATCTTTCCATTTTCCACGCCACGCAGCACGATGAAGTGTCCTGAGCTGGTGAAATGACCTTTCAGCATGATTGCCACCACCAGCTTGCCTTGAGAGAGCGCATCCACAATGCGCTGCCCTTCTGTTTTCCCGCAACCCTGTACCGGAAGCCCCCACGCTTTGGCAGCACCGGGGATCATCGAATGGTAGGAACCGCTTCTACTGCACCAGTAACCGTTTTCATAGGCCCAACGTGCCATCTCAACGGGATCGACCGTCTCGTTGGTCAGAGAAGATACCACCATTGCCATACAGGTAGGCCCGCAGCCGTAGGTGCCGATGTTGTCGGTGCCGTAGGGCTTGCTCGCGTACCGCTTGTCCAACTGATTATAGTAGACCACCTGCGTCGCGCCATCCGAGAAACGAATGTCGCCCAAAGATACAAGGCCGGCGGACTCGGCAGGCAGCAGGCCCTGCATCATACCATCGCCCAGGAATACGCTCAGGTTCTGGGCGTAGTTTTCCGCCAGTCCCTTTTGTTCATCCGACAGAGCGAATATCTTATCCTCAAAATAAGCCTCTCCGTTGTAGACGATGGTATAGATTCTCCATATCTCTGTAACTTCCGTTTCCGTCACCGTGACCTTGCCGGTTTTGGGATCTGTATTCGTTTCCGTTACCGTAGTCGTGCGAGACTCCTCCGTGCTCGTGAAGGTATAGAGGGCGTCCTTGGCCTTACGGATTACGTCCTCCATATCCTTGAGGGAGATAGATGTGTAGTCCTGATTTTTGGCGGCACAGTACATGGCAATGAAGCGGTTGGCATTGTAGGTCGGGGAACTTTCGTATGGATTGATGATCTCCTTCTGGTCAGCGCCGGAAGCGGTAAAATCCGCGTCAATCCGGGCGCGAACATCCTCCTGCCCTTCCTCCAGCAAGTCGCTGATCGCCTGCGAGATCTGATTGATGTTCTCCACAACGGCGGCGTTGTCGTTGAGGATCGGTGTGTCTGGACTTCCTTCAATCCCTGCCTTGGTCAACCCGCCGAAGATCAGGGAAGGCAGCAGCATGATGAACAGGATGGGAAGCACCAGCAACCCGGCAATGATGGCAGCAGCCGCCTTGCGATGTGTCCAGAGTGCCGCTGCCGCCGCACCGTAAGGGCCTGCGGCAGCAGCGCCTTTTGCCGCGCCGCTTACCGCTTTTCCGGTTTTGATGGCGCCGCGCACGGCGCCGGCAGCGTGTGCGCTGATTTCAGCGGCTTCGTTCAGACCGCTGCGTTCTTGCTGGGTCATATCAGGTCTTGTCCTTTCTGCGAGGCGGGTCAGGCAGACGCCGGATCAGGCTCTCACGATAGGAAATGCCGCCATCCGGATTCTGATAGGGCTTTTTCTCCACTACGTCCTGTGCGTACTGCCTATACCATTTTGCGCCGTCCACAGTGGTGACGGTGGTGTATTCCCGTTTTGGCTCCATATACTGTTCAGTGCTGTACATGGCAAAGGCACGACCGGCAGGTTCTTCCTCAGAGGTCTCCGTGCCGGTGATATGTCCACCGCCGATCTCCACATTGGAGAAGTTCGGAATGTCAGCCGCGCCTTCACCAAGAGCCGTATAGCCCATATAGGACTTGAGAGCGTCCGCCGCCATATTGCCGGACATGACATCCCCAGATCCCGCACCGCCGGTGGCAATCCGGCTGATAACGTTATTGGCAATATCGCCGCCCTTGGTCACAGAGGCACGGAACGCCATGCCGCCAACGCCGCCGCTGCCTGTGCCGGTGGCGTTTCGGTATGCGCCGTTATAGAAGCTGCGATTGGCAACACCGGCCAGACCACCTTGCAGGAAGGTATTGCTGTCACCGCCACTGCCACCGGTGCTTCCGGCTCGCCCTGCATTACCGCCTCGACCGCGTCCGGTGACGCCACGGGCGGCAGCGATGCTCCGTGCGGCCAGCATCGCTTCTGCCAGCATAGAGCCACCTGTATGGCCCACATTGATGCCAAGGCCCTGCATGAAACTGTCGATCTTCTGTGAGATCTTCAAAAATGCCACTGCGCACAGAAACCAGACGAACAGGTTTCCGGCCACGCCTTCTTTACCGGAAGCTGAGACCTGAGACTGCACATCTGATTCCGTCAGAGCAAAGGCCGGGATCGTGAGCGCACATATAACCAGTACGGACAACACGATCCCTGTGGTGTATTTCGTTTTTTGATTCATGATCGTCTCCTATAGGGATAAGGGGTTTGCCAGGAAGGTTCCCACCATGGTGATGAACAGGCGCAGGCACCATGCGTTCATCAGCAGCAGAAATATCTGGCCGCCGAACATCCGGCACCACGCCTTGAAGATGTTGGAGGTGGCCTGCGCCGCGCCCGTAGCAAAAGCCACCGGCGCCGTGAATACCAGAACGCCCAGGAGCACATAACGCTCCGCCGCCTCAAATAGCAGCTTGATATAGTTCCACGCCAATATGAGGACGAGGATCAGGGCGATTAGAGCCACCGCGCCGTTGGCGCAGACCCCAAGGATGGTAAGTATGACCGAATTGAAGTCGGCAAAGTTCAGTGTGGGCAGCTCAGACGACATGATCCACGCGTAGGGTGTCCCGCCGATTTTCAGTATCAGCTCCACGATTTCATCTGCGAAATAGGCCAGCAGGATAAACAGCACAGAGCGGATCGTCAGCTTTACCGGGTCTTCTGCCTCTACGCCTGCTATAAGGCCGTAGTTCTTGAATAGCTGCCAGATCAGGTTCAGCAAGATCATGCCGATAGCCAGTGCCACGAAGATGTTGTACATCGTCTCCGCGGCAGGGAAGAAGCGCAGGAAGGTGGTCATGTCGCAGCCCAGAGCCCCCAGCACAGAGGTGTTGATAAGGTCAAGACCGTACATGACCTGTTCCGCGATCCATTCTACAATGCCATCTAATATGCCCATAGCACCTCTCCTTTCTCAGCCGGGCAGCGTGGCGTTATCCGTTCCATCTGCCATCTGCGAAGAAGGGCGTCACATAGGACATGATGAAGCCCAGACCGTTAAGGATCGCCCATGTGATGATGATACGCTTGAGCCATGCGCGGCTCTCGTCCACAGTGCGGCCGTTGCGGGAGAAGTTCATCATCAGCAGTGCCACCGACGCGGTGACAATGGCGGCAATGGTGGAGATAAGAAGAATCTGGTTATAGACATCCTTCATGATCTCATTGGCCTTCTCCCAGACGGTGGCGGCAAAGACAGGCTGGCAAAGCATTGCGGCCATGGTCACGCCCGCGAAGGCCGCGTATAGTGCCATGCCGGGACTTGCCCTGTGGAGATGTGTCTTGGTCAGGTCATGTTTTTTCACTCGTGATACCTCCTGTGATAGAAAAAATGTGGAGGGGCTACTCTCTAAAAGTCGCCCCTCTTGGACTGCCCAAATACCCGGAAACAAAATAACACCACCCGTAGGATGGTGTTACTCGTATCGCCTTGGCATAGTTTTGAGCATACACAGTATAGCACACTTGGATTTACGCCGAAATCGCAAAACCGTGCCAATGTTGTGGCGGTAGAGTGCTGATTATATCACACGCACGACAAATCCTTATCCTCTGTCCCAATACTCATGTCGTTCTTCATGCCTTGCAGATCTTTTTCAAACAACATGGTCTTATACCGTGATTACTACATTTTGTGGAAAAATCACTTGTTGCACAATACTGTGCAACAAGCCCAATGTGCATCGTTGTATATATCAGCAAGAGCGTTATCAAACGGAGGTGTCATGCTTGCACTTTTTCACAGATTGTGCTAATATAATAAAAAAGATAAAGAAAAAATGGGGAGATTTTAGAATAATGTCAAACAGAAAAGAACGGAATCGACAATTTCAAATCTCCCTAAGTAAGAAGATGGTTCTTCGCAGGCAAAGACGAAATGGACGAATGGCGCGAAGAAAGAAAAGCGCAATTCGGCACGGCGTCGTATACACTCCTTCACGGGTGCGACAGCAGCGGGGGAAAAGGCAGACTCATACCCTGACGCCCCCCGACATTTTCAGCCTTTTTCAGAATTCTGCCGAAACTGTAGCTTTTTTTGATAAAACTGTTTGGACAATTAGAAATTGTAAGGTTCAAGACTCGATTTTCTTCGATTTGTCTAATATTACTGAAATCACAACTGATGCGATTATGTATTTGATTGCGGTGATTAAGAATATGCGGCGACTAAAGACGTTTCGCATCACTTGTCGAGGAAACCTTCCCATAGATGAAAATGCAAGGGACATTATTGAAAGATCAGGATTTTACTCCTATATGCAATCGAGCTCTCCGCATAAGGTTACTGGTGATTCCACTCATATGAAAATTTCTTCGGGTACTGATGCGGATGGACAGCTTGCGAGTTCATTTTGCGATTTTGTCCAGAAACAGTGTAATATGACGATCAAAGATACCAAGAAACTTTATCCCATGCTAATTGAACTCATGACAAACACTCATCAGCATGCGTATCGTGAGAATCAATATGGGATGATGGAACGCTTTTGGTATGTTTCCGCATGGGTGACCCAAATTGGTGTCCATTTTGTCTTTTTGGATACGGGTGTGGGTATCCCAGCCACCGTACACAAAAAGGTTCTTGAGCGAATGACTGAGTTGGTCGCTGGGAATGATGCAAAATACATTGAGTCTACTTTACTCGGTGCATTTAGGACGGAAACAAAACAGCTTAACCGCGGAAAAGGGCTTCCTGGCATATACGAAGATGCTCGGAATAACAAAATCTCCAATCTTTGTATTGTTTCCAACAAGGGAAAGTGTACTGTTGTCGGCGATGGAATTCGTTCGGAAAAATTAAACACAAGTCTAGAGGGAACCTTATTCGTTTGGGACATCCTGGAAAAGGAGGATATGTATGATTACCATTAACATTGCTAATGAGTATACCAAAATGCCTGGTGGTCGTCATGTGGGCGAAGGGCAGTTTTCTGGTGAGGACTTCCGTAGATCTATGTTAGCCCCTGCTTTTCAGAAGGCACAAGAAAAAAAGGAGGACTTACTCGTTAATTTGGATGGCGGTTACGGTTATGCAACATCTTTCTTAGAGGAGTCTTTTGGTGGGCTCGCACGAGAAACTCTTAATCCAGCTGTCTTAAAAATAAAACTTATATCCGAAGAGGAGCCGTCTCTAATCGCTAAGATTTACCAGTATATGCGGGATGCACTGAAAGAGCAGGGTGTTGCATTATGAGTAAAAAACGACTTTCCCCAGAAGCCAAGTTTAGGGTATTTGTTTTGCTGGTCTTGGTTATTATTGTTGGTCTTGGTGGGCTTATCCTCTATAACATTAAAACTAACCCAAGTTTTTGGGAAACCTCCGTTTCAAGCTGCATAACTATTATAATTGCCCTTGTTTTTTCGTATTGGCTTGTTCAACGGAAAAACGATCTCCGGAAACAAAAAGAAATATTGGCAAGCCTGCTTTTTGATCTTCGCACTCAATTTGAAAAGGAAGACATGTATGATTTATCCCAGATGTCTCCGAGCAGTATAAATATGCGCAACCGTGACATCAGCAACAAGATAGGAATTCTCGATAGTGTGAAAGAAGAGTTTAGTATTGCGGCTGATGTGGACTTTATTTATGAGAAATTTGATGAGTATAAAGAGCTTATCGGAAATCACATTAATGATCCCGGTTATTTGCAAAATTCTTCTTTCGAGTTGAAACGCCCTATTATGCTTATTTCAACAAAACTCTTTGAAATCGCTTTTGGATTATATCGCTAATTTACTTAAATTCATCGGGAGATGCCTTGTCGCCGGTAATCTCCTCCGCGTATCGGCGTGGATCGAAGCATCATTCAAGAGAGTCCTTTCCTTGCCGGGCATATTTGGAACCAGCAAGCAAAAAGCTTGTGTATTTATGAGAATGAGCCTGCTTTCTGTGTTCGAAAGCAGGCTCATTTTACCACAATCACATCCTTATCCCTCCGGCACAAACTTCTCCAGCAGTGCCAGACTCTCTTTCGACGAATACCCCCACAGCACCGAGCTCAAGGCATCAATCGCCATCTGACGCTTGCGGAAGTAGGTGCGGTAGCTGATGTCCCGAATGTGCGGCTCCAGCTTGTCGATGATCTCCTGCGTGTTCGCCAACTGCTGCGGTGACAGGTAGGTGTAGTACAGGAGCCAGTAATAGCTCTCACCGTATTTGTGCTTTGTCCGCAGCAGCTCCACGGAGGTATCCAGCAGCTTCAGCATCTTGTAGCTGCGCTCGATGCAGCGGGCATGATCCTCAATCGCCGAGTCCTCGAAGGTGATGCCGGCCACATAGAGGGATTCCAGAAACTCCTCTATGCTGCTGCCATACTCGATCTGGAACTGCCGACGTACCTGCTGCACGGACAGCTCCAGGCTCCACACCACGTCCCGGTACTTGCGCAACAGCATCCACGTGTCATGGTACAAGGGGTTCTCGGTCACTTTGGGTTCCTGTGCAGTCTTTTTCATCGTTCGGCCTCCTTATCGCCGCGCATCCCTGTCGGGTGCAATCTGAGTTCAAAGTGATAGACTTCCTGAGCATCACCGCAGGTGACCACCAGTTGAAGCCACCGGCGCAGCGGAGGCACCCCTTCTATCGTAACCTTGCAGTCGTCGGATAATGGTAATAACATATATTTGGATTTAGGGCATGAAGCGCAAGGCAGCCCTTGTGCTACAAGGATTTCACGCATCTTTCGCTCGATTCGATGGCGGTTCATTTCTGAAACGCTACCGGCCTCATTTGAACCGCTGGATGCCGCAGTGGTCAGGGTGGTTTCTTCCTGAAGCTCCAGCTTGATGCCAAGGCTCATGGCGATCTCCTCCTTATCCACCACGATGTCAGAAATTTGGAACATGGTGGAGAGATAGTTCTGGAGGTAGATCGTGGTGCCGTGCGTACCGGGGAAAGTTGTCAGTTGCAGATAGCCCCGTTCAGCCATGCGCTTGAGGTATCGGCCGGCAGTTGCCTTAGAGACGCCCCAGCGGGAAGCCAGCTCCGCATAACTGACCAGCGGGCAGCCTGTACCGTTGCGGAGATAGACCACCGGCCCGACGTCTGAACCGAGGACCTGCGGATCGTTATAGACCGTGTTCAGCCATAGATCCAATACGGCGTCCATCTCCGAGCAGTGACCGGCGCTGACCAGTTCTGTGGCCGTAGAGACAGGGAAGAAGAAAAAGCCGGTATCCTTCTGACAGGGCGCATTGTAGTCGAGAATCGTGTTGTGACGCCGCCAGCCGCGAATCTTGAATTTGACCAGCTTACCATGTCCGAGAACAAGAAAACTGATAAGCCCTTTCTTTTGCAGTCCCTCCAAAGCGGCCAAGGTCTGGCGGCGGAAGCGTGTGCGAAAATACCGGGACAGTTCCTCCACGGACATGATCCATTCGCCGGGGTAGATGGTGTAACTAATGCCATCAATGCGCTTGTATGAGGTGCGGAAGTTGGCATAGGAGCATAGCACGGCAAAATAAAAAAGACCGGAGCCTCCGCTCACGCGAATGCTCCGGTCTGCTATCAAGGCTTGCACGAACTGTCGGTAGATCCGGCATCGTGGATAATCTACGATCTGTTTGATCTCAAGTGTATATTCTGACATGGAAACCTCCTGAAATGCGCTTCCCTAGTGGGAAGCCGTGTGTTATAATTGGCATAGAGCAAAAGCGGCGCAGCATTACCGAATGTGGAATGATGTTTCGCCGATAATGCTGCGCCATTGCGCTATTTAGATGTTGGTACGATTCATGTGCCTGATGGTTTATTTCTTGTTTTGTCTGAACCCCAATGAACCGAATCCCTTAGAGGTAAAAACCTAAAGGTGCGTTTCTTGCGTGGTTAGGCCAACAAAATCGGTCATCTCATGGCTCTTCTCTTGGAGTTGACACCAACGCTGACACCAACCGCTACAGGATTTCATGGTACGGGGTGGGAAAGAAGAGGCATGCAGATTCCTCGGAACCCTTGAAAATACTGACTTCCTGGGATTATATGCGCCGCTATGGGACTATAAGAAATTCACGGTGCATTTCTCATAACCCGGAGGTCGGAGGTTCAAGTCCTCCCTCCGCAACCA
>OJKW01000720.1_pt1 | contig 23332 bp, 19 predicted proteins | sample 1596591 | NCBI WGS metagenome assembly OJKW01 (sample SAMEA4350166, study PRJEB24818) | metagenome | biome: human; feature: gut; material: faeces | place: Denmark | collected 2013-09
ATTTGCAATAACGCAAATGACACTGTGATAACTCTGTTAAACTATGCTTGGATCAGAACCAAACTTGATACTTACACAGATAGTATAACAGAAAACTTCGCAATAGTCAATCCATTCGCCGGAAAAGAGCATTTTACAGTGTTCTCAGCAAAAACGCCATATACAGCGGAAGTGTCAGCACCTGTCCGGTGCGTCCGACATTATAGTCACCCAGCTTGATAGCGCTGCTGACATGGTATTTTTCCGGATGATTCAAAATCGTTTTCGTACTCTTGACATTGCCGGTCGCCGCCTTTACCTCCACGAGCGTACACTCGCCCTTGTAGCGGATCACAAAATCCACCTCCAAGCCGGAATCTTTGTGGAAGTAATAGAGCTTCCGTCCCATCTTTGCAAAAATATCTGCAATCAGATTCTCAAAGATAGCACCTTTATAGCCGAAAAGATTGCCCTGCAGAATATCATACTGAGTGCCGTCCTCCAGCATACTGACGAACAGCCCCATATCGCGCATATATACCTTGAAGGTGTCCTCTTCGGCGTTGCCGTCCAGCGGAAGCTCGGTAATGGAAAGGTTATAGCAGCGGGAGATGATCCCCGCATCCTCGATCCATTGCAGGCTTCCGGCATATTTTGCAGCCGTGGAGCCTTTTCGGACAACAGAGTACTGAAATTTCTTATTTTCCTTGGCCAACTGACGGGGGATGGATTGGAAGCACTCCTTGATGCGGGATTTATCCTTCTTTTCCGCGTATTTCACCATGTCGTCCTCATAGGAACGCACGATGTCACGCTGGATGCGCAGCACCTCATCCATTTGTTTGCTGTCCACAAAGGTCTGTACGGCATCCGGCATTCCGCCGACGACGGCATATTGCAGCAGGAGCTGCTTCATGCGGCTATGCAACGCATCCGGCACCGGCGTTTCCGCATCCAATGCTTTTTGCAGCATATCAATGACCGGCTCGGAGATCCCGTTTGCCCACAGAAATTCCTCAAAATCCAGCGGGTACATATCGATCACGGTTTCTGAACCTACGGGAACTGATTTCGGCTCCTTGCCATAGCCTTTTACACCGAGCAGAGAGCCGGTACCGATCACATCGTACCGACCGTCGATCCGAAAAAACTTCAATGCGGTTCGCGCCTCGGGGCAATCCTGTATCTCGTCCAGCACCAGAACGGTCTCGCCGGCTTCAAAAACCGCCTCTTTTCCAAGCAGTGCGGAAAGCAGCATGACGATATTATCAATATCCAATGACCCGGCAAAAACGGAAGCATAGTCCGGATTCTCAAAGAAATTCAGATAGACTACATGCTTGTAATTTTTCTTGGCAAAATCCAGCACGGAAAAAGTTTTGCCGCATTGTCTGCACCCTTTGACGATCAGCGGTTTGCGTCCCGGTGTATTTTTCCATTCAGCTAATCGTTTTTCAATTTTTCGCTTCAGCATTGCGTTTTCCTCCAGATCGTTTCCTTACTCTGCACATAGTATATCACAAATCGATAACTTTTTCAAGGGACTTTTTGAGCAAACAGCAAACTTTTTCGAATGACTTTTTGAGACAAGTTGCAACTTTGTAGCAGTCAAGAAAAAAAGACACGGAAAATTTGTAGAGCGGCAGAGCGAGCGTAAGATGTCATCCGTCAATCCTTTGCGTACTTGCTTCATCTTTCCGGCGTCAGTATATTTGCGCAACTCTGATCCATAACACACCCCTCCTTGCAAAGATATTAGTGTGTCCAAATTGCAGACTTCTATGTAAAAAGGGATGCCAGCGAAGTGACATCCCTCCCATAACGGTTACTATGCTGCATTCCTGTTCAATGACCACAAGCCTCGCCCGTCGTGAGTGAAGTGCATGGGATTGATCTGCAGCGTTTGGCGGATTTTTTCTTTCCACCATTTGTTTGCCTGTGCCTTTTTATGCGGTTCGATCTGTTCATAGAGAAAAGAAAGCGCCACCGGCTCCTTGCATTGCTCCAAAACTGCTGCAATCACATCCCGCCAGGTTGCTCCCGGCATATCACGGATATCTACCGTCGAACTCTGTGTCATCAGAATCGGAATGAGCACAGGAGAGTCCTTGCGAACGATCATAACATACTCATGCAGGATAGGGATAAACTTACCGCTATACTGCGTCCTGTCCGAAAAGCAGTTGTGCTGCGCCTTGATGATAATATTCTCCAAGGTGCCGGGCTTTACGATCTCGGCAAGCATACTGTAAAGTCTGCCCTTCTTTTTGATGTCACCCATCAGGACAGCCATCCGACCGCCGTTTTCCAGTGCCGAAAACTGTTTCATCATGGCATAATTCATTGCTTTGACAAAATCGTCCCAGCTTTCAATACGGGACAGGTCCAGGCGTTTCGGGTCATATCCGTACTTCTGCATCACATCGGACGCTTTGTACATGACATCGGAATACTGAATGATATCCCAATATGGCGGATGCCAGAATACAAATTCCGGCCGCTCAGGAATATCGCAGTTCATAATATCGAACCCGCTGTGCAGGTCGTAAAGATGACTGCGGATACCGGCTTTATCGGCCGCCGCTTTTGTTGTTCCGCTTCCGCACATATAATCGCAGATCTCTTTGGGCTTAAAGAACCCGATAAGATCCTCGATCAGCTTTGGAGAGCAGTTTCCGCGGTATCGGTTGTCACCGCCGTCGCCGCGCTCCGGATAGGAAACAATGCTTGTAAGCGACCTAATTGGTTCACTACGACAATACACGAAATCGCCTCCTTATCCTTTTCCTGATTCTGTGCCGGAATGCGTATTTCGAGCCAAATACTCACGCAACAGCGTGTGCGCAGTTTCTGAAACAGCTTCCCAGTAGCACTCCCAATAGGTATCGCTCAGTCCTTTGTCGATCATGTTCGGAATGCGTACATCCGTAAGATACCGCTGATAGTCTTCTTCCGATAACTCGCTGATTTCTTCCCACTGCTCAACCTGACAGGCAAAATCCTCATATCGGGATGCATCTAAGTAGTCTCGTCCAACATCACCGATGACCGAAGGAGTCAGAACCACATTGCGTTCTTCCAGAGAAATGGCGTAATGGCTTTCACAGTAGAATCCATCCAGCCATCCTTCATAGGAATTTTCCGATGCTTCTGTCCGGTATTCCGGTGTATTGATCCAGTCCGAAAGACAGCCGGAGTCGATCTCGTTTCCGAGCGCCTCATTGAGCCTTGCTCTGGCCTCCAGCGGATCCGAATAAATACTGGACGAATGTCCGGTGCCACCGTTTGCAGCCCAATCCTCGCTCAGTATGTAGAGCTTGATGGACTTCTTTGACTGACCGGGAACGATAATCATTTCCGGAGCCATAATGACCATGTCGAAGCAAATGTCATCCAATATCTTTTGCGTGCCATACAGGTCCGAGAACACTGCTTCAACCTTTGCGATGTCCGTTGGTAATACCGGAGGATCAAAGGAGCAGTAGATGTCCGGAGTATCGTTTTCGGTTTCTTTGTCGCTGCCGTCACGGATTTCAAAAATAGAACCGATAAGGCCGGCATATTCGCTTTGATCGCTGCCGATGATCACATCACCGACTCGGTATGTGATGCCGTTATATAAGAATTCGGCACCGGGTTTGTTTATAAGCATATGTGTACCTCCTTACATGTGATAGTCTACGGAAACAAGAACATCTTCGCCGTCAAGATCATCAATATAAGTATCGATCTGTTCGTGCCAGTTACTGCTCTCTTTTCCGATGCTGATGTCATTTCTGCTGAGCCAATCATCTGCATCGACGATGTCAGAAACGCCTATGGGGTACTTCCACGACTTCGGTGTTCCTACACGGGCAAGGTATTCGTCCAGAGTTTCAGCGGCTGCGTAGGCACACTCGCCATAGCAAAAGATTCCGTCTGCTCGAAGCTCACCATAATACCCATCGGGGAGATTGCCTCTTTGGAAGGCTTCCTTGAGCTTGTTGTATCGCTCCGTGTCCTGAGCAGTGTACCAATTTTGCATAACATCCCAGCAGATATCTTTTTTTCTGGCTGCCGAAACCCACATATACCCTTCCGGTGCAGGGTATTTTTTGCTGTAGTTGCCCCAGCTTCGTTCCCCGAAAGAGTATTCCGTGCAGTCCGCTTTCACAAGGAAAGTCACCGGCCATCTTCCGCCGATCTGATACCAGTCCCACATGGCATTGGGATTACAATTAAAGCCGTAACCCTTTTCTTCCTCGTTGTACTCATATCCGCGATAATCTTCGGCATATTTCTCAAAGGTCTTATACACCTTCTGTCGAGGACAATTCGGCAGGTACTGTATTTTTCGGGATTGCTTCGTGCGTCTGGTATGATGGAGAGGACCGACCTTGTTTTGACTGACCTTCCCATCTACAATGCTGTACTTGCTGAAATACGGGTAGCTGCCGCATTCGACGATCTTTCCGTTTGGAAGCTTCAGGCAGTCTACGGACTTTGCGTAGTCGGCTTTCAGTTCCTCTGTCATGTCAGCAAATTCCATGTATTCTTCCGGCGGTTCGGTACTGTATGGTGTCATAACTTCTTCTACTGCGCTCACCAATTGGCGTGCAAAATTCGTTGTTCTTCCCATAAGAGTGCACAGAGTCAGTTCCGCCATAATGTCCTTAGCCAAATCATCTTTTCTGGCCTGCAGCAAATCGATGGATTGTTCGACCGCAGCATTTTCGTGCGGATCTTCTTCCACAGTCGGCATGTTCACGGTCACCAGTGTTTTGAAATGCATAATGATGTTCCTTTCTGAAAAACAGATGGGCAACCGTGTGTCATCACCAGCTGCCCATCGTTTTGTTATATCTTGATGTGTTTATACCCGAATATGACGCTTGACCACACCGGTCAGCTTCGTGGGCAGTTGATTTAAGTCAGTAATATCGAGGAAGGAATCTCCGTAGATCCGCTCAATATTCTGCTTATCGTTGCCGATTGCGGCGGCAACAAAGAGTATGCCTTTGCGTTGATATTCCTGCTTGATTCCGCGCAGATCCTCCTCAGCGGCTGTGCCGTAGTAACCGGTATCGGCAGGTTGCCCGTCTGATACCAGGATAAGAAGCTTTACAGCCTCGGGTCGCTTGGAAAGCGCCTCCGCCACATAGCGAAGTGCAGCTCCGTCACGATTGCTGCCGCGGGCACTGATATCCATCAGCCTGTACTTATCGTCATTGTCAAAGCCGTTGAACTCGGCATAGGAGTAAAGCTCTACCGAATCTTTCCCGTCATAGTAATCGGTCGAGTGACCGTATACCATAACAGGGATCTCAAGGCTTTCGCAGAAATCATACAGAATAATGGCTGCCGCTCTGGCATAAGTGCAGCGGTCGCAGGAGCACATAGACCCGGACTCATCCAAAAGAAGTCCCACCGCAAGCTCAGGGATTTCATTGGGCAGGTTGTTCTTATAAAACACCTTGCCGTCATTCCGACACAAAGCATGCGCATCCAGACGCCGCCCCATAATAAGGCCGGTCTGTTTGCCGCCGCGCCGGTTCTCCTTGAGCTGCCGCAGGAGACTTTTCTGAAGCTGCCGAGAAATGCTGATGAGCGGATTGCAGATCGCATCGTATTGTTCCACAAGCTCCGGATCAACGGATGCAATGCGGTTCACGCGGATATTGACGCCGCTGTGGATATCTCCGTAGGAAATACTCTGTGCAGCTTCATTCAGTTCCCGTATGCGTTCGCTCTCCAGCTCCTCGCAGGCAGCCTTTTCCGCCATATTGTCCAGGATCCGTTCGATATCCGAGGCTGCACGGTCATATTGCTCGCGCTGATACCCGGAATTTTTCGTGACGGAACCGCCGACAGGGGCGCTGACGCCGTCTGTCTGTTGGTGCGGAATTCTTCCTTTTTCGGATTCCGAGGTTTGCTGCTTTCCGGAGCCGGAACCTCCGCCGCCGGGCTGAGCATTTTCTGAATCATCTGGTTGACTCGAGGCTCCTCCGGACTCAGATGCGTTTTCATTGTTTTCCGACTCAGTCTGGGGAGAAGCGTTTTCGCCGTCAGACTCATTTTCAGACGCATCGGACCGTGTCTCCGCCCTCGCTGCAGCAGTTGCTGATTCACCTCCGTTGCCGGATGCCTCCGGAACAGGGGTGCTGGTTCCGCTGCCGACCTCAGATGTGCCGGCAATGGAGCTTAGAATTTCAGAAAGCGTTTCCGCCACAGTGACTGTGCCGCCTGCAGCTTCCGCTTCTTCCTGACGCTCTTTGCAAACCTCGCAGAAATCCTGAATGTACTCCCAACAACGGATCATTACGGTGTTGACGGCGTTCCAGCGCTCCTTACCGGAACGGTTCATCAGAGCCTCATCAATGTCATCGATCAGACCGAATACCGTCTTTATGCGCTCGTCTGTTTTCGGCTCGTCACCGTATTTGATCCGCCCGAATTTGGCGTAAGACAGCATGATCTGCAGGATACTTTCAAGAATATGCCTGCCGTCGTCCGTCTCCTTGGCGATCAACTCCGTCACCGTATCGATCTCGTCAAAATGACGCTCGCGCAGAGTTTCCAAACCGTAGCCGAGTGTACCGGGGAAGCTGTTCAGCATCCGGTTTTCGATGTACCCGTCTTCAATGATATTGGCAATGTTCGCTGCGATCTGGTGGACCATCTGCAGATTCTTCGGATCCTCCTTGACATATTCCCAGAACGCTTTTTCGTTCCGGGCATCCGCCGCCAGCCGGAAAGCCGGCGGGCGAGGATACCATTTGAAGCTGTCCAGATAGTTGTGATAAGTCTGGGCAGAAAGAAAATCGGTAAAGAGCACATGCCCCAGCTCATGTGCAAACATACCGCACACGAGCTGATACCGATTCTCGCGTCCTTTGACCTTGGTCACCAACGGATGCCCCGTGTTGATACGGATCTGCATATTGTCCGTTGCCGCCGTGAAGGCATCCTTTGGTTTCCAGTACAGGTTCACACGGACTCGACGGTTGTAATGATACCGCCTGGTCTGTGCTGCTGCCAGATCCTCAAAATGCCCCGCCAACATACGGGAGGAAAAGAACTGTTTATCCGTGATTTTACTGCGTTTCTCGTTGAGACGCTGTTTGACTAATTTATGATTCACCCTTGCCATTTAGGGTAGCCTCCTTTCTCTGAAATTATTATGCCGACGCCTTATGCCGTTTCGGTGCAAAAATCGGCTCCAGAACTGTGCTGATCAGTGCTTCGCGGTCAAGCTCGTCGGCAGTTGCCTTGCTGATGATGGTATACAGCGCCGATTCGTAGACATCTCCGGTGATCTCGCTGCTGATGATCCAGTCGATCAGACTGCGCATACCGTAAGAGCCGTCCGTGATACTGTTTTTGCGGCAATATTCCGCAAGGTCATTGACCACCTGCACCATCTTGGACACCTCATACTCATCCGTCGCACCTGTAACCGACATGGCACGCTGCGCCATTACTTCGGGGCTCGGTAGCTCTACATCCCGCACCAGACTCATTCGGTCGAGCACGGACTGGTTCATGCCGCGGCAGCCTTCATAGCTCGTATTGGTTGTTACAACTACGACGGCGTCGGGATGACGCTGGATGACCTCGCCGGTCGGCAATGTGATAGAACCGGATTGTTCCAAAAGAGAGTTCAGACCCACCAGTACGCCCGGTTGGACGATCGTGGATGGCTCCTGTATCTCGATCACATAGCCATGCTTGAGAGCCTTCACAAAGTCAGTCTCCACATAACGATAGGTCTGTCCGCTGCAGTTTTTATCTTTTACAGTCTTGGAAAGCTCCCGTACCTTTTCCGTTACACGGTCAAGGACGATGCTCATGCAATCCTGTGAGGTAGCAGCCGCGTTTTCGACGCCGGTCAGCGCCATATAAACGCCTGCCGGATCGTAGTCCATATCGTCAAGGTCAGGCAGCTTCATCAGCTTTGAAACATTGGCATAGTTAATGCCGCCCATCTGTATCAGCGTCTCCCGTTCAGCGTCCAATTGGGCACTGCCCGTAGAGTCCTCGGAATCCGGAAAGATCATACCGACAAAATCGAAGATCTCCGTGTTGGCTGAGCAAGTGTACTTCATATATGGCAAACCGAGTCCTGCGGCAATGGCTTTTGCACCCATCGTCTTGCCCGTACCTGCCGGTCCACGCAGCAGGAAATTTCGCATCTGCATGGATTTGCCGGTCGTCTCCTTGGCGTGCTTGCAGATGTCTACAACTTCCTTTGGGATGATGTACCACTCCGGAAGCTTTGGAATCAGCATCGTTTCCTGCGGCGTGAAGGTGCGTTTGTTCAACACATACTGTCCCTCAAAGTCGGCATGGTCGATGGTTTCCGTTGCGGAATAAATCTGCGCCGGTCCGGTCTGGGCAAAAATCTTGAATTCACCCGCCAGTACCGTAGTCGGTGTAAAACTGCCGGAATCCAGGTGCGTCTGAGATACACGCATCAGATTGCCTGCCTTATCTACATTGACCTTGATATGGGCAGAGCAGCTGTCATCCTTGATGCGGCGATAGGCATTGTCGCACATAAGCGCCATGTATTCCGTCGCCTTATCCATATGGGGATAGCCGGCGTTCAGCTCGTCCTGGTAAGCCTCGAAGATCTCTTTGAATTCATCATCCTGCATCAGCATCGGGAACAGCGCCATCATAACGGCGGCTCCGTCACGACCGCTACTGTTGAGGGTGTAGTTTTCAAAGGTCTCCATGTTACTGTCATAAACGCTTGCCATCAGGCTGCCGGTGTTGCTATCGTACACCACAAGATGATAGGCATCCGCACCGGCAGAGGATTTATACTCTGCCGCCGTGCGATGATCGATGATACCGACAGCGCCCTCACCGGACCCGTCCATACAATGGCAGACCGCATGGACCGCCTTGATCACCGTTCCGCAAAGGGTAGAAGTTGTCCCGTCGCCGTACTTGGAAGACACCTTGATCTTTTTGTTTGCGATGGTGTCAAACGGCGACGGCAGACTTCTGCCGAAGTTAAAAATATTGTTGATGTATGTTGCCATACTTTACTCCCTTTCTGCACTCAGTGCGATAGATTGATTTTGATTCCCTCCGCAATACATACGGCATCTTCAAGCCCTGTTCGCTGCAATTCCAGGCAGACATTCTCCCAGCTCTCACGGGCAGGAAGGTCGTCAGCCGTCAGGATGATTTCGGTCAATCCCTGACCGATGGCATCATTGCACCGTGCATTCAGCTCAAAGATATGAGACTCCGCCCATTCAAAGGCAATGAGCTCATAGTTTTCTTTCGGTTGCTCTGTGGCAGGAGCTTCCGTCCGTTCCTCAGACTCATCCGGCTTTTTCGGTATCTCCTGATACTGAAGGCCGATAACCTGAAGGTTCTGAATAATGACCTTTGCCTTGCGATAACCGCCGGCTCGGTTGAGCAGGATATAGACCTCCTCGCCGAGTTCGATCAGTTCAAACGCATTCGGTGCTTCCCAGATCCACCGGGCATTCGGATACTCATTCAGCACGAGCGTCGTAATCCGGCTGGTAATGAGGGAATGCGCCAGCTTCCGCAGATCGCTTTCCGTCGGTGCCGGTATGGGGGCAGGAAGCAGCGGCTGCGGTTCTACCTGGTCAACACGATTGCCGGATAGAAACAGCAGTCGGATCGCTGCAACAAAAATGCCGAGGATGATGAGCAGCAGGATCGGCCAGAGTCTGCAGATGAATGTCAACAGAGCCAGCGATACCAAAATCATCAGCACCTCATAGGCAATTTGCCGCTTTCGGTCTTTGTTGTTCATAGAGATGTCCTTTCTGAACGCAAAAAGGCGCACACAAGAAACCATACGGTCACTCATGTGCGCCTCTTATACGCCCGATTCAATTGTTGCCTCTCAGTTTTCGTCAAAGAAGGAATTGCCTCCGCCAAACGACTCGTAGCCGGTAAAGCCGCCGCCGTTATTTGCGGGTGCGGCCGCTGCCGGTGCCGTCGCTGCTGCCGGATGTCCTTGCGCTTCATCGGTGTTCTGGTTATCCTTAGACTTACCTCCGCCGGAAGCATACTCAATATCATCCAGAATGATGACCATTGCGCTTTTCTTCTCGTGAGTCTGCTGGTCTTCCCAAACATCCTCGTCCAGACGGCCGATAAGATTGACAAAGGATCCATCCTTGAGCTGCATCTTTTTGATGCGCTCGCAAATCGGACCGAAGCCCTTAACTGCCAGATTGATCCACCGAGCATTATTCTCAGCGTTAGGGTCATAGACCTTCTTGCCGATCCGGAATCTCACCGCATCACCTTTCTCGGAAAACTTGATGGCTGCTGCGCCGTCATATCCTCTCGATACGACGACCTGGGTTGCAAATACTTTTAACATAGGGTACTCCTTTCTGCAGGGATCGCCTGCAACAAAAATATTTATTTCATCCCGCTTATCACGGGTAGAAACCGACAGAAACAAAAAAAGTGCCAACCAGCACATTGCGTGCTAATTGACACTTTGAAAACTCGGATTACTCGGATTCCTCGTAGGAAATCTTGAAACTTACAATGTAAGTATAGCATAATCCACCGAAATAGTCAATCCGTTTGGGGAATTTGCCCCGAAATCATCTTTTCGATCTCCGTTTTGGCAAAGTCCAAGGCAACAATTGCCCTCAGCGCATCGAAACGAAGTGTTCCGTCTGCATTCCCATTTTCCTCGACCAGGCTGTGTATCTCCTCCAGTAAGCCGAGTATTCTGTCTCTGTCTGTCATAGTCAGGCCCCTTTTCTTATTTCAACAGCATAGTAACCGTAGATCAGATATGCTCCGTCACGGCTGTACACCGGCGTCTTCTCCGATAAGTATATAGTCACAGTATCTCCTACACTGAGGCGCTTTATCCTTTCGTGTATGGAAACGGTCAAAAGCCTCGGCACTTCCTCTTCATACTCAAGCGTCAGGCTTCTTACGCGCTTTCGTATCGCAGTCGTTTCCACCTGGACACAGGTACCGCTTACCGAAATATAATCTCCCCTGATACAAGTATAAAACAGCCGTAAGGCATTTACAATAAAGAATCCGGCAAAGAGCAAACAGGGGAGGAAAAGGTATACATCCCAAAAGCCGAACAGCGTAATAAAGAAGAGAAGCACAAACACGATTGCTACGGCAAAGCGCCGGAGCACCTGCTGCTGCAATGGCTCAGGGAGTTGCTTGAACCTTTCCTTCATCCGATTTCACCTCACAATACGAGCACTAATTTCTTTTTCAACAGCCGCAGCAGACTCTGCACAACGGCATCGCGACATTCAGCTGCTTCCATTCGAGTTTCAAGAAGATTGTCTGCGATCGTATCGACCGTATAGATCCGTTCGATCAGTATCTGCCGGTTATCCGTATACAGAAGGTCCTGCGTGGGCTTGATCCCGTTTTCTATGAGATATACAAGCTCTGCTACGGTCAGACGAACACCGGCATTCTTCATCCACTGCAATATTTCTTTATCCATAGCCCTCAGCACAGATGGTCCGGTAGTGTCTGCCGGACAGAAGATGCACCTGGATGTGATCCGATAACGGGAAAGCTCGTCATTGTCTGTTTCGGTTTCCGCAAGCCCCAGCTTTTGCAGATAAGCGACTGGGGGCTCATTGCGCCCGAGAGCTTCCGCAAACTTGAAGCGGCCGTTCAGCCATGCTGCTGCGGCATTTCCCGTGAGTTCAAATTTCTGACCGCCGTACAAAACGAACAGAAGCTGTTCCGTAGAGCCTTTCTGCACAATTCCTTTGGATAAATAAATCATCTCTGCCACCTCGCATGCTTTTTACTTACATTACACGGGCAGCACACCGGATTTACAACGGTCAGACGAAATGCAATATCAGTACGCAGAGTCCGATCACAACGAATACGCCGACTGCCAGAACAATGATCTTTTTTACCGGGGCAGGGTCAGTTTCAAAGCGCTCCCTGCCGTGATCGACCGGCAGGAGATCCTCATAGTATCCGTCATAGCCGTCATTGTACGCTTTCCGGAGCTCAGCATCGGTCACAGTCGAAGATTTATGCTTTTTCTTTTTGCCCGCAGACGATGTTTCCACCGGTGTTGAATTCTCTGGTTTCTCCTTCTTGGCCGGTAATGCTTTTCCGCATTCAGCGCAAAAAGAAACGGCGCCGTCCGGAATATCGGCGCCGCAGTAGGGACAGTATTTCATTTTTACACGCTCCTTTTTGGCATAATAAAAGTGAGCCCTTGCTACAGGCCCACTGATTGACGGTATTATTATAGCATCTTTTCATTTCCGTGTCATCGGCTTTTCTGTGCCGTTTTTTTGCCATATAATAGGCGAAAAAGGGAAGCGGCAGGCTTCTTATGAAACTAAGCCTGCCGCTTTACATTATTCTGTACTCTGTTATTCGGCAGAGTGTTTTTTCTTTTTGCTTATAACCGTAGTGCCGGTCACAACGCCGCCGCTGGCAAGCAGCAGTGCGATCCACAGCATGAGGTTGCTGTTGTCGCCGGTCTGGGGAGATTTCGGCAGCTTGGCCGTTACGGTGTCGGCTTTTTTGATTTCCTTGGTGCCGTCTTTGTCGCTGTAATATTTATCACAACCGCCGCAATACCAATACTCGATATTGCCCTCGGTATCCTCGGTCGCCGCCTTTGCGGAGAAATGCTTTAAGTCGGCGTGGTTATTCGGGTCAGGCTCTCCGTAAGCCTTGCCGCAAACCTCGCATACCGCTTTTTCGGCGCAGGTTGCCTTGCCGCCGGAGCAATCCTTTGTTTCAAGCCCGTTGCAGCCGTCCACCGTGCATTGACGGGTGTGCGTGCCGTCGCCGTTCGATACCCATTCACCATAGGTATGCCCGTCGTTGACCGTTACGGTCATTTCGGCGGTGTTGCCCGCCTTGTCGGTGACAACGATCTTCTGCTCGCCGTCTGCGGGAGCGAGGGTAAAGCTGTTGTTTTCGTCAAGCGTGACCTCTGTGCCGTTCACGGTGATGGTGTTCACATACTTTTCGTCAACGGTGACCGTCTGCGCCTCGCAGTAGGTCTTGCCGTTTTCTATGCCGGTGATAACCGGGCTTGTTCCGTCAAGCACAATGCCGTCCGAGCAAATGTAGTCCGTATTGCCCGCCGTATCGGTCAGTTTGACATAGATAATGTATTCGTTATCGGGGTCAATGCCGAACGGTGCGGTGTATACTGTGAAGGTCATGCCGTCAAGCTCCGCTTTGGTAAGCTCTTTAACCGACAGCAGATATTCAACCGTTACCGTCTCACCGCTGTTGTCGGCTGCGGTGATCGTCACCGTTTGCGTGTCCTTAAAGAACAGACCGAAGGTGATATTGTTGAGGAACGCTTTCCAACTGTTCTCGCTGATTTTAATTTCGCCCGTGGGCTTTTCGGTGTCTCTCCACTGCGCCGTGATGGTCATATTCTCGGCAGGCATAGTCATGGGAATTTCCCTGTCCCAGCCCATAAAGGTGTAGCCCTCTCTTGTCGGGTCGGCAGGGGAGGTAATATTCGTTCCGTAGTCCTGTGTAATGGGCGCGATCTCGCTGCCGCCTGCGGTGTCGAAGGTAATCGTGTAGCGCGCGTTCTCCCACAGCGCCTTGACTGTGATGTCAGCGGTGACGGTCACGGGGGCGTTCACCGGATACTCCGTACCGTCTATCTGCCACGCCTTGAACTGCTTTCCTTCGGGCGCAATAAACTCGCACTCCGGCAGATAATACGCGCTGCCGTGCAATACCTTCTTGGCGGGCATTGCGGTGGTGACCTCCTCGGGCAGATCCTCAGGCTCGGAGCCGCCGTTCGCGTCAAACGTGACGGTATGCTCGTTGCGCTTTTCAAACGTTGCGGTTATGGTGACGTTTTCCTCCGGCTGAGCGAAGGTATAGGCATCCTCCCCAACCGCAACGGCGGCAGCGGTGCCGTTGACGGACAGCGTGCTGAGCATATAGCCCTCGTCGGGGGCGATGGAGAGCATGACAAGCTCGTCCTTATAGAACAGCGGCGTGCCGTTCTCGGCGGTTTCTGTGGCATTCACCACCGTGACGCTGCCGTTTGCGCTATCCTCTGTCGTCACCTTGTAGCGCGGCGCGCCTTCCACTGTCACGCTGATCGAGAAATTCTTCTTCCATTCCTCTCCCGGACGCGTGATAACATCAAGCCCCGAGACGCAGCGTGCTCCGGTGCCTTCCAGAATCACCGTGCCGAGGACGGTAAAGGTCTGCTCCCGCGGGGACTGCGGATCATAGTCCTCCGGGATCTCCCACGAAACATCGACAGGGATAAAACCGGTGACGTCAGATGCAAAAACCCCGATGTTGACCTTGGAGAGCTCCTCTTGCAGATCCTGTTCCCTGGAAATACGAATCGGCTGCGCAGGCTGCACATCCCAATAGTCCTTCTCCCGAACAACCTCCAGATAGTTCCACAAAATATCGATGTCATTGTAGTAGGTTTTGTTCCCGCAGGCGTCCTCGAGGAAAATGTCGTGATGGAGGCTTACGTCATAATCTGCCGGGATCGTATAACAGCCGTCTTCATCCGGCGTCATAAGTTCAATATTCCCGCCCGGGTATCTCTCGTGCCACACCTTGACGGGCAGCGCGTCCTCTACCCTGAACCGCAGGTCGCCCCAGTATTCCCCATCCGTCTCCAGTTCCTTGCCGGTAGAAAGATTGATGGCCTTCGGCTTTTCGACGTCGGCGATCAGCTTCGGCGTGGAGACATAGGTCGTTCCCTTGAGGTTTTCGGCTTTTGCATAGACATACCAGCTGCCATTTGCGTCATACTCCGCGATGTCTATGGTGGCTGTGGGAATATAGACGATCCAGACGCCCGGTTCCGGCTCCGGATGCTGATATTTCTCCCATGCGATTTTTCCTTGCTTGTCCAGATCCGCCAGCTCCTCCTGTGTGTAGCATACCGGTGAGCTGAAGTAGTGGCTGGGTATTACATCCGCGTTGATCTGCACAGCCACCGAATAGACGTTCTTATCCGTTTTCTTGCTTACATCCGCAAGATAGTGCGGTTCGGCTGTATCCGCGTTGTATCCAAAGAAGTACTGACTCCGCCCCAGAATAAGCTCGGCCTTCGGATACTCCGTGTTATACTCCAGCACGAGCGTCCGGCTTCTGTCGATCAGACCTACCGTGAAGCGTCCCATTTCTTTGTCATATGGAATTTCCGAATGATCCGCCTTGTCGGTCATTCTTACCGCCGCACCATCCGGCATCTTTATCGTGAGCACCAGATACTCGTTGTGCGCCAGCTCTGCCTCGGCGTATGTCGTCTGCTCATCCGGGCTTACGACTCTCACGCGGTGCCGCCGGTAGATCTTCACGGTTGCCGTGGAGGCGTTGCCCGCATTGTCCGTCGCAACGACGGTATATTCTGCTCCCGCATCATTGTTGCCGCCGTCGGGTGCGGGAAGAGAATAGAAAGAGCTGACTGGTTGCTCCACACCGTTGATGGTCACGGACTTGACGCCGGAGGACGCTTCGCCGCTCTTCGCCGGATCGCTCACGGTGAAGGAGTACGCGCCCGGATTTCCAACGAAGCTATCCTCAACGGTGTAGCGCTCGCCGTCATTCAAAACCTCCAGCACCGGCGCCGCCGTGTCCTTTTCCAGCAAATGATCGCACACGGCACAACGCCTCTCCCGAACGCCCCAGTCGCCGGGGACGTGCTTTCCGTTTTGTTTGGACATCTCCGCCGCCGGGTCGCGCGCCTGACAATCCTTATTCCTGCACGCCCAGACGTGGCATGACTGCCGGTTTACCCAGCCGAAATCGTGATTTCCGTTGCAGGGGTCGTCGATCACTGTCATTTCCAGCACATTGATCGCCCAGCCATAGTTCTGTACATACGGAAGTGTCAGCAGCTGCATGTCGATGAGCCCATTCTCATCAGGGATCAGGGTCTCATAAAGGTTCCAGAAGTAAGAATATTCGTCATCGCGGCTGAGGGCGCGCGCCTCCAGCTTCAGCTGCACCAGCTTTCCCTTGTATGAGCCGATCCTGATCTGATCGTTCGTCGCGATCGACGGATCCGTCACGAGCTCCTCCGTATCGTAAACAAGGTCGCCGAAGCCGATTGCCGACGCGTTTGAGTTGGTGAAGTGATACAGGGACGACAGGTTCAGAGTCGCGTCGGTGATGGTGATGTTCTTTCCGTGGCACCAGCGGCCGCCGCCGATCGCCGCGCCGTAGTGTCCTGTCGCCGACACATGGCCGCCGGTGATGGTGATGTTCCGGGCGGGGACATACTGGCCTCCGCCGATACCCGCGCAGTTGTATTGGCCGCGGGCGCTTACCCGTCCGCCGGAGATGACGATATCGCTCGCCGCGTTGATTCCGTCCATGTCCTGTTTCGTCGTCCAGCTGCCGCCGCCGATGCCCGCGCCGGTATCCCCGCCTTGCGCGTCGATATTGCCGCCATAGATATAGATATGGCTGCCGCGCCCCCTAAAGCCTCCGCCGATTCCGGCTGCAAGCCTGCCGCCGCTGGCGTTTACCGTGCCGGAGTAGAAGTACAGCCGCTCTCCGGCGCCTCCATGGATGGTGTTTCCAGAGTGTCCAGAGTGTCCCCAGCTGCCGGCTCCTATGCCCGCGCCGTACTCGCCGCCGGTGGCATTGATGGTGCCGCCCCAGTAGTCGGGATTGCTCTGAGAGCCAAAGTGCATATTGACGCCGTGGCCGTACATATCCATGTTAAACATAGAGTCCCCGATATTGCGGATCGCCCAGCTCCCGCCGATGCCCGCCGCTCTGTAGCCGCCCTTGCAGGTCACCGTGGTGCCGGTGCGCGCCAGCACATAAAGCTGCCCCTCGCTGCGGTTTTTCTGGATCGCCGCGCGGCCGTCAGCGCCTTGCAGGGTGCTGTCCTTGCCGATGAAATAGAGATAAGCCGAAGCCTTTTTGTTCAGCTCGATGGCCGGCCCCTTGGAGCTGGGACTCATCTTAATATTTACGCCGTCAATAAATACGTGCGGCGCGGCTTTGTCTCCCTTGATGAATATCTTCTTATCCCATGCCCATGTGTCCCTGAGCTTGTCGGGCACGGACGAGTAGATGTAGTAGCTCCTACTGTCCTTAATGGATATGTCCGATGTCCGGTTGTACACGTCAATGCTCACGTCGTACTTTGGTATGGTATCCATCGGCCCGTCCGCTGCCAATACTGTTGTCGGCAGCAGCGTCAGCACCATGCAGCATAGAAGCAGGATACTGAGTATTCGTTTCTTCATGTTGCGTTACCTCCGTTATATAAACTTAATCAAGAGCAGTAATTGTAATTGTACCGTTGAATCCGAGAAGTGTAGTTTTGTAGCTTGACTGCTCAATTCTGAATCGCAGGGGAATATCTTCGTCCGATGCTATATATATCCGGCTGAAACTGAAATGGTGCTGATCCCTTGAATAAGGCAGCTTTACGCCGTCTCTCTTTATGCGCGTAGCTTCTCTGCAAAAGCCGTCATCATAATTGTCCGTCATTTGAACAGAATAATTACCACTTCTGTCTTCGTGAGATTGCAGTTCCATAGATGCGCTTATGGTTACGCTGTATGTGTGACCTTTTTTCAGATATATCTCATCCATGTATGTAGAAACAAGTCCGCCGCTTTCGGCTTCTTTATAAACTTTTATCCCAACGGGCCGTTCGGCGCCGTTCTCTTTGTAAAGATCGCCTTTTGTCCAAAGCGTACCATAGAACCAGCCGGCGCAGCTGCCGTTCTGTCCCTTGTCTCCCTTGTCTCCTTTGTCTCCTTTTTCGCCCTTTTCGCCGGTATCGCCTTTTTCGCCGGCGGAACCGTCCTTGCCTTCGGCTTTTACACCGGTGTCATTTGTACCGATCCACCAGTTTCCGTTTTCGCCGATAAAGGGCGTGTTTCCGTCTTTTCCGTCGGCGCCGTTCAGACCGTCTGCTCCATCCTTACCGTCGACTCCGTCTTTTCCGTTTATACCGTCAGCGCCGTCTCTGCCATCTGCACCTTTTAATGCGGTAAGATCGTACAGATTCAGCCATATTTCATCGCCGACATAACGCCACTGCAGGGTGTTTTCGTTCACGCGGAACTCCGGTGTTTTTCCGTTTGCTCCGTCTGCGCCTTTCTGTCCGGCGGGGCCTGTGATATCGGCTATCGCCACAAGGTTCTGCCACTCGTCGCCCTCGTAACGCCACTGTATGTATTCCGTTGCTCTTTGTACCTCTATGCTTTTGCCGTTAATGCCGTCTTTACCGTCAACGCCGTTAATGCCGTCTTTACCGTTGGCTCCGGCTTTACCGTCAACTCCGTCTTTTCCGTCAACGCCGTTAATACCGTCTTTGCCGTTTGTACCGTTTATTCCGTTCTTACCGTCAGTGCCATTTTCGCCGTCGGCGCCGTCCTTGCCGGCTTCTCCGGCAGCACCCCGCAGCTCGGTAAGCGCCACAAGGTCGCGCCAATCGGTTTCATCGCTGTATTTCCACTGGATCGCCGTGCCGTTGTTCCGCACCTCCGGCAGTGCAGTGTCGGTTTTTGCCGCCTTGCTCCATCCTATGGCAAGCACGCTGCAAAGCACCAATAGAGCCCCGCAAAGCGCCAAAAGTGTACCTGTGAGTAGTTTTTTCCCTGTTTTCATCTTCTTTCCTCCGTTCGGAATTGTTATTACGGCGGAGTTTTGCACCGCTGCCCGCGCCGTAAATGAGCGGCGGCTGACCGGCTTATGCTTGGTTTGCTTTGTACTTATCCACAAACAGAGCGACTCCCTGCTTTAAGACCTCCATCTGGGTTTGAAGGTAATATTCATCCTCAAACATAGCATAATGAACGCAGGCGCGGACGAAGATAAAAATCAGCGGTGTGATTACCGTATAGGGAATACCTATTTTCGGCTCCAGCCGCTTGGCATACTCGGTATAGCGCTCGTTCACGCCCTCAAAGAATTTCTTGCCGTGCTCGATATATTTCGGGTGCGTATAGATCTGATACATCAGCCGATATTTTTTGCCGTGCTTTTTGGCCGTCCAATAAGGCACCTCCTTCACGAACCGGACAACATCCTTGGGGTCGGTGGGCGCCATCTCCATAAAATCGTCCTCGACCTTTTCCATACAGTAGGCGGTCGACTCAATAATCAGCTCGTCAAGGTTTTTGAAATACGAATACAGATTTGCCTTTGTGCAGCCGCAGGCGTCGGCCAACGCTTTGATTCCCGTGCCCGTCAGCCCGTTTTCCGCATAGCACTCAAAGCATTTTTCCATCATTTCCCGCTTGCGCGCGTTGTGCTGTTGCTCAGTTGTTTTCATGTTGCTTCGCTCCTTTATAAGAACCGACCGTTCGGTTACGATTAGTATAGCATAGAATTGTGATAATTTCAAGAGCGGCTTGCGAAAAGATGCGAAAAAGCGGGGCAGATAGTCAGTGGTAGAAATTCTCATAAATTTCTGCTATAATACAATCAAAAGAGCCTGATTTGGAACAATGTTATTTTGCGTTGCTTGAGGCAACGCCGCTTCCCGCACTATAATGAAAGTGCAAAGGAGGAATGCACTATGTTTCAGGATAACCTAAAAGCACTTCGCAAGAAGAAGGGTATCACACAGGAAGAGCTGGCGGCAAGGCTGAATGTCGTAAGGCAGACCGTCTCAAAATGGGAAAAAGGTCTTTCCGTTCCCGACTCCGAGCTGCTGATAAAGCTGGCGGAAATTTTAGAGGTACCGGTAAGCCGGCTGCTCGGCTCCAAAATCGAAGCGGAAGAACAGCCGGACGCTTTGGCGGAACAGCTTTCCCGAATCAACGAGCAGCTTGCGATCAAAAACAGGCGGGCAAAAAGAGTCTGGAAAGCAATAGCCTTCATTGTCGGCGGCATTATTGCCGTATATGTTCTGATCTTAATTCTTGCAACCGTCTTTACCTTTTCGCCCAACCGATCCGGCACAACAGACAGCTCGCAGTCTATTGTGTCGATCGTGGAAAAGGAATGAGAATCGGACACTTTCATCTCTGCGGTGCGGGAATATCCCGTACCGCAGCTGCTTCTCTCAAACTTTTCGGCAGAAAAATTTATGGTATCGGCTCACAATAAGGCTTTTTCATAAGGTTGGCGTTCCATAGGGAGAACAAAAAAACCAATTAAAAGCGAATGCACAGAATACAGAACAAAGAGACAGTTTTTATATGTTTCACATAGCATGGTGCGTTAAAGCTTGAAAAAACAATAATTTTGTGCTATACTATATTCAACAGTATCCGTATAGAGATACCGAAACATCAAGAACAAGATAAAGAGGCAGAACAAAATCGACAAATTATTAAAACCAAAAACTCTCGACGGGAGGTAACCGCCAATGAAACACAATAAGATTACAAGCGCAGAGAAATGACTTTTCCCTTGCGCTTTTTTGTTATTTTTGAAGGAAGTAACGACGAGGAAATGAATTGAAAAAGAACAACGGACTTGATCCATAACGTATCGTAACGTTAAAAGCCGCGTGATTGATTATAAATATGATGTCATAAAAAGCACAATGACATTGTTGAATCAATTTAGTCTGTAAGAAAAATTTGCAATCAGAGAGGAAAGGAAATATGATACTTGAATTAAACAACATAGATAAGTCTTTTGGCGAGAAAGAAGTTCTCAAGGGTGTTTCTTTCACGGCAGAGGGCGGGAAAGCGTTCGGGCTTCTGGGCAGAAACGGCGCGGGTAAAACGACGTCTATCCGTATTATTATGAATGTGTTTCCCGCAAACGGCGGAGAGGTGCTTCTGGACGGAAAGCCGATTGACTATAACAAAATCGGGCTTGGCTATCTTCCCGAAGAAAGAGGACTTTATCCGAAGAAACCTGTTATTGACCAGCTTGCATATTTTGCGGAACTGAAAGGGTTGAGTGCAAAAAAAGCGGTCAAGGCGGTGGATTACTGGCTGGACAGGCTCGGTATGACCGAGTACCGCAATAAACGGCTCGATACCCTTTCAAAAGGAAACCAGCAGAAAATTCAGCTGATAACGGCACTTGCGCACGATCCGCACATTGTCATTCTTGATGAGCCGTTTTCGGGGCTTGATCCCGTAAATGCCATGCTCCTGAAAGACGTGGTAAAGGAACAGATTTCGCAAGGGAAAATCGTTTTGTTTTCAAGCCACCAGATGGCGTACATAGAGGAATTTTGCGACAGTATCGCAATTCTCAGCGCGGGCAGGGTTGCAATCAGCGGAGATTTGATTGAAATAAAGAGAAATTACGTGCGCGATAAATTAGTGGTAAGTACAACAAACCCCGAACGGATAAAATCCGATTTGGGCGAGTCTTGCGCCGAGCGCGAGGACGGCACGTTGCTGATTCAGCTTACAAGCCCCGCCGAAAAGCAGTCCATGATGAAACGGCTTGTCGAAAACTATGATATCGACGAAGTGAAAGTGTTTGAGCCTTCTCTCAACGATATATTCGTTGAGCACGCAGGCGCGCATGTGTAAGGAGGCAGAGCGATGAAACAGTTCGGGAAAATACTTAAATTCGAGCTTAAAGGCTATCTTAAAAACAAAGTCTTTACAGGCGTCACGATATTTCTTGTAGTCGCAATCGCTGTTGCCATGTTTATTCCGAATATTATATCGGCGCTCAAGTCCGGGACAACACCGCCAAAGGATCTTCCCGTAATGCTTGTTTACGCCGAAGACGAAACCCTTTCGGAAACCGTAAAAGAATATTTTACGCAAGCCTTTACGGGGTATAACGTAAAAGTTGCCGACGGAACGCCTGACGATATAAAATCACAAATTACAAGCGGCAGCGTAGAATGCGCTTTTGTTTTGAACAGTCCGTCGTCTTACACTTATTACGTAAACAATCTCAGTATGACGGATTCTAATCAGGCAATTGCGAACACGGTATTGCAAGAGGTTTACAGAGTCAATGCCATGATACAGAGCGGGCTGTCACCCGAACAGGCGAAAGATATTATGTCGGTGGTTATCGAAAGCAACACGATGACTCTCGGTGTTGACCAGATAAAGAATTATTTCTATACTTACATAATGATACTTGCCCTATATATGGTTATTATGCTTTACGGGCAGCTGGTTGCGACCAACGTGGCAAGCGAAAAGAGCTCACGCGCCATGGAGGTTCTGATTACGAGCGCAAAGCCGACGAGTATGATGTTCGGAAAGGTTTTTGCGTCCTGTATCGTAGGCTTTACTCAGCTTGTGCTTGTGTTCGGCTCGGCATTGCTGTTTTATAATATCAACAAAGCGCAGCTGCAGAATCCGATTATCGCTTCGATATTCGATATGCCAATAAGCCTGTTTATTTATATGCTCGTGTTCTTTGTCCTCGGCTTTTTGATTTACGCTTTCCTTTACGGCGCAATCGGCTCAACCGCGTCAAAGCTTGAAGATATAAGCACTATGGTGCTGCCGGTCACCTTCCTTTTCATTATTGCTTTTATGGTAGTTATGTTTTCGATGGTAGGCGGCAACGCTAACTCCGTGTTGATGAAGATATGCTCGTATATTCCGTTCACTTCGCCTATGGCTATGTTTACGAGAATTTGTATGAGTACGGTTGCTTGGTATGAAATTTTCATTTCCATTATCATCTTAATCGGCTCTACCGTCGGCATCGGCGTTCTGTCGGCTAAAATTTACCGTGTAGGCGTGCTTCTTTACGGCACGCCGCCGAAGCTTACAAAAATTATGAAAGAGGTTTTCAAGAAACAATATGGATAATAAAGCAAAGCAAGGTGGGCTTGGCATCGTATCCGTTCTGACGATTGTCTTTATTGTGCTGAAGCTGTTGGGAGTTATCAAGTGGAGTTGGATATGGGTGCTTTCGCCCATATGGATTTCCGCTGTGATTGTGGTCGCTGTGTTTTCTGTTATCCTGATTGGCGGAAGGATTAAAAAGGGGAAATGGTAACGCTCCGCTTCCAAAGCCGAACACCGCTCCACGCACCTGTTTTCGTGACTGAAAGCAGGTGCTTTTTTGTTCCCGAACGGCGGCATTTTCAAAAAACGGGCAAGGAGGCATAATCCTTATATCCTGCTTTTGGGAATCGCCCACAGCAAAGAAAAAAACGGCGATTCTCACCCCGGAAAACCGCATAATCGTGCCCGCACCTTCGGCTGACGGAGATGGGGGCGATGCAAAAGTCTCCGATCCGAATACAGAAAAAGATACCGGAAGCTCACATTGTACACCTCGAGGCTTTCCGGTATCTTTCTCTGTATTGTACGGGGCAAAAAGAGGATTATGCCTTTGCGAGCGTCCAGCTCCGGCTCTCGGTCTGAAGCCGTACCATATGAGCGAAGATGCCGCCCGCTTGCAGCAGCTCTGCGGGAGAGCCCTGCTCGGCTACCGCGCCGTCACTCAGCACCACGATCCTGTC
>OJKW01000722.1_pt1 | contig 23241 bp, 20 predicted proteins | sample 1596591 | NCBI WGS metagenome assembly OJKW01 (sample SAMEA4350166, study PRJEB24818) | metagenome | biome: human; feature: gut; material: faeces | place: Denmark | collected 2013-09
CATGAAAATGCGTCTGCTCGGACGGATACTCGTCCAGCACATACATTTGGCGCTCCTGCTCCTCTGACAGCTCCGAAAGGGATACCTCATGGTTGGAACGCCACGCGATATGACGCTCATAATCGCGTGCTTCTTCGCGCAGAACCTTCCTGCAAAAGCTGTCGAACTGATGTCTAACGGTTTTCTTTTGGGATGGTGTCAGCTCCAAGAGTTGTTCACCTCCTCTCATGCACCGAGAGGTCGGCTTTCTTCCCCTTTCGCTTCTATCCCGAATGGAAGGTGCGGTTTTGGCAAAGCTAGGACAAAATTTTCAAAAAAATTTCCAACAGCAAAATTAGCCGTTGGAAAGAGCGCCTATAGGATTTTTCGCAAGGCAAAACGATACAGTCCTCATACCTAAAAGATTCCAATTAGCAAAAAGGCCTTGGTTACCCCAAGGTCTTTTTGCTAATTAAATTGAGCGCAGCATTTTATACTTTAGGACTGCTATAAAGTTACCTGTTTATAGAAACTTATTAATAATAAACTTCGCCAGAATACGAGGTCTTACTTTCAACAAGGCCGCCTCTTGAATTGTAAACTTTCGCAGTAGCGGCTACACGATAGTTATACTTACTCGCCACGCGATATGATCCTTTCACGAACGCATCCACGCCGCCTTGCTCAGTCCACGTCTTAATGGTCTTCCAAGTTCCATTTTTTTGTTGCAACTCAACCACAACTGTTACGGTGTAATTATCCCTGACCGAAGCTGATCCCTCACAACTTGCGTAGCCATTACTGCTAATAGCAAGATCAGCGGTGACATCTTCCAATCCAATGTATAGCGGAGCAACCACATCCGAATAGTCAATCGCAGCCACAGGCAAGGCCATTAACGACGCTACCACACTCAGCGTCAACATAATAGTCACTAATCTTCTAAATCTCATTTTGACCTCCAAATTTTGTCTATTTTTGCAGCGCCCGGAACAATAGATGCCGCCATACAGCAAGTGCAACATAAAAAATAAAAAGGAAGAGAGAAATTTCTCTTCCTTTCTATCGGATCTCGACACTCTCCGAAATGCGAAGCATATCTTCTTTTGAAATGTTATATCCTGTAACTCTAACGATCCAGCCTTTTTCCATATCTGTCCAAAGCACAGTTATTTTATCGCCGTCCTCAGTTTCCATCTGATAAACGGTAGCCTCATTACCCTGAACCGTAGCAGGCTCTTCAGTTGCCCCCTCAGTATCAAAACTGTACGAACGACTCTTAGATATCGACGTAGCTGCAACATTAAGGTTTTCGCCGTTTTCTCCATCTGCCCTAATAATCATTCTGCTCTCATCAAACTCTTCAAGCCCTATTTGGTAACCATCTGGCATCCACAAAATACTCATCTTGTGGGTTTCTGCACCATTAGTAGTACCGCTAAAGCGGATCTCACTATGGTCATCAAACATTTCCACAAGAGCAGTTAGCGTCTGAGCGCGGAATGATGGAGATGCTGCAAACGCTGTGGTAAATAGCAGCATCATAATCAAAGTAGCTGCCGAGATCACTCTAAAAACTCGCACCGCTCCACGTCTCGCAGATATAAAGTTTTTCTTTCCGAATTCAGTCCTAATTGTGCGAATACAGCGCTCATCCAACTCCCTTGGAATTTCTGCCGACGGATCGCGTTTAAGCTGTTCATTAAGCTCCTGCAGCTTTTCGCCTTCCGTCTCAGCTACATCTTCCATCATCAATGCGAATAAAGCATCTTCGTATCGTTCTACCAGCTTTTCATGATGGGTCATTCTAAACAGCCCCTTTCTCTTGCATCGAATATAATACCTTTCTTCTGACTCGAGTTAATTTCATTCGAATACTCCCCGGCGCACAAGATAGCAACTCCGACAACTGCCTGTCATCATATCCAAGAAAATACTTCCCCTCTAGCAGTAACCTTTCATTCGGTTCCAACTCATCAATCGCCTCGCGCAAACTTCTTTTGGCTTCTCGATCCATAATAATATCAATTATAGAATCAGGCTCTATGATACTCTCTTCGACCGATTCTGTAAATGATGTTATATTCTGGGCATCTCTCTTCTGCCGCCGCAGTATATTGATGGCCGTATTGCGTACAGTAGTTACAACATAGCTGGTCAATACTGGTTCTTCTAACGTGCGAAGCAGTTCGATCCGACTCATAAGTTTCAATAAGCTCTCTTGAACAGCATCCTCACATTCCTGTAAATCCATCAGGTACTTCTTTGCTGTGAAAAGCATCAGTCGATCATACTTCTTGTATATCTGTGTGATAAACTCCTGACTCGTTGGTGCTGCCCTATCACTCAAGCTGTGATTCATCGTGCGACTCACCCCTATTTGCTCCTTTGAGCCTCAACCGTTCTCTCTATTATTGATAAGACAATATCTATCAATAGTCGCAACAGGCACTCAGCCCCGCGCTGCTCCCCCATTTAACTTTTCGTTTCAAAAACTATGGTAAATCTAATTTATAACACGTAAATATTACAATTTCAATTCTTTTCCTAAAATATAAGCCGATAAGAAATCAGAAAATATATAATTCAAACATCAAGTGCAATTTCTTAGAGGAGTGGCTTATATGGCTCATTTGGGAGAACTCATTGCCGAATTGCGGCAAGATAAGGGGCTAACTCAAAAGGAACTTGGTGATATTCTCTGTGTTTCCTCTGGAACAATTTCAAACTATGAAAACGGTGTGCACCTCCCGGATGTTGATAAGGTCATTGCTCTTGCAAACTACTTTCATGTCACAACCGACTACCTGCTCGGTCGCACCTCGTCTAATCTCCCTGTTGAGTTATTGCAGCAAGCCATCACCAATGAAAAGACTCTCGGTGATGTGATGGCATCATTTGCTAAATTACCAGCTAATCGTCAAGCTGCGCTCAGCTTAATCATCTCTGACATGGAAGTCCGGCAAATGATCGACACATATAGCAAAACAGGTGACAGCAAATGATTCCAATCCCAGCAAGTATCCTAGCAATCGAAAACGAAAGTGATCGAGATTTTATGGAGAACATTTTTTTCTCCTATCAACGGCTCATATATCACGAAATCGGTTCAATACTAAACGATCCCTGGTCTAAGGATGACATTTTTCAGACCGTCATCGTTCAGCTTATTAATAACATTGATACACTGCGTCCTATGCCAGCCAAAGTGCTTACCTCCTACATTGCAACATCCGCAAGAAATGCAGCTCTGACTTATATTCGAAATATCAGCCGACGAAAAGAGATTCTTGCCGACGAATTTGATAATAGCAATGTTGATGACGATCATGACTCCGACCCCGAAGTCATCCTGTTAAAATCCGAGGAAATCAACTCTTTCGCAAAAATTTGGGATGAGCTCGACGATAAGACTAAGTTTTTGCTTAGTAGCCGATATATTTTAGAAAAGAGCTATGCTGAAATTGCCAGCGATCTCAATGTAAAGCCGGAAAGCGCGCGTATGGCGCTGACCCGCGCAAGGCGGGCCGCTCTGGCACTTTCTAAAAAAAGCCATACATAATTTCTTATTGATATTTCAACATGCCTTTTTTGATTGGAATTGGCAAAATTCTAGCTTGGAAAGTGCTCCTCTCAAAACTTTTATGGAATGCTAATAACGCCGCAGTAATGACAATCGCCCTGCCAGTATTTACGCTGACAGGGCGATTTTATATGCCATCAAGTTCGGTGCATCATTGCTCTATCACATCAGCGGCTCGTACAAACATTTAACATTACTCAGGTGTATTGCCTTCAGGATCATGGAATTGAATATAGAGCAATTTGAGGCACCAAACCAACTGAATGCCAAAACACCCTGAAGTAACTCCATCGATCTGATAACTGCTAATTTGGGGTGCAAGGTAAGTAACCGCCGGAAAGCACACAAAGAAAGCGACAAAATCGAATTTCTTTTCAATTGGCGTTGTTTCCTTGCCAGCGATATAAAAGTTGCGAATTTTCTTTAGCACCCACAAGGAGAATACCCAAATAGCAACTGAGACTGCTGTTCCGTAGTATTCTGGTAATGGATCATAGATTGATATCAGGAGTCCTACAATTGATGTTATAAGGATAACCGAAGTTACCACTTTGGAATGTAGCTGAAGAATTGTGTTCATAATGCCACCTGAGTTATTGTCAGACACATGACTACAAACAAGCACATACTCAAAAAACGCTTTTTCATTATATTCTCCCTTTCAGATATTCATGATTGATATATCGGTTTTTGTTAGGGACAAATGGTCTTTAACCATAATAGCCGGTTTTATAGCAATTCAATGTTTCTATGCAGCGGTGATTTAATTGTAACCCATCGGTCTCACCTTCACTTCATAAAATCACAACTTCTCTACTTTCATAATATAAAGACAATTTCCTTGACATTTTGCAACAAAGTATTCTTCTTTTAAGAATATCTAATCCGAAAACAATATAGCTTTATCTGTCAAGAAACTATTAGGTAGCGCGGTTTCTTGATAAGCCTTTCCTTATATTTTTCAAGTCGTAGATTGCTCAGGTTCCGTCTTATCACCCGTATAATAGAGCTACTATCTATCAATCTCATTCTCGTCCTCGGCGGCCATCTCGGGTTTGTAGAAAAGGATAAGTGCTAAAACTTCATCAATTACGTATAACGAGCAGAGAACCATGAGCGGGGAGCCATACCTAAATGATACACTATCGCCAAGCATGATGCCCAAAGACGACGGGAGAATAACAACAATAAATTGAAGTAAATCGAAACGTCCTCACTATCCCACTGGGTGTAGCTATTCACAGTTACACGGCTACCGCCAAATGCACCTCTGCGCTTGGAGTTCGTATTTGACGAATTCATTAAACTATACCCTTTGGAGTTATACAAATAGGACTGATTAAACTTAGCGTGTGAAATGGAACTCCCAGATGTATAGGTCGCATAATTGTTGCAAAGTGAAATCTGCTTATTGAACACCATACTATCTTTTTTAACGCCCGTCATTTGATAGAGCACACTGCACAACACATTTGAAAAATTATTTGCATCCATAATCTTGCAACTCAGCCAACCATCAGATGCAACACTAATATTAATATATACTCGATCTCCATCATTCTTACCAATTGCAACACCATCTTCCTTCGGATTCTTCACCGGGTTAAAAGATGTAACCCAGCTATACATTCCACCTCTAACGCCAAAATCCATACATGTGCTCGAAGAATAAGCAGTATAGAACAGGTATGCAATATCATTCAGATTATTGATACTTCTGGTAGGAAGCGTTACGTATGACGTCGCCTGACTATAACCAGTCAAAGACTGCACCTCGTAGCCAATTCCATCGTCCGGGACTCTTGTTGAGGTAGGATTAGACATGATAGACAGGTCAGGGTTATCCTCTTCAAAAATGACTGTTGTCGGTGTATTTAAAATTCCTTCTACATATGCTTGAATCTGCTGCTGCGTAAATCCATACGCCTGCGCCGCATTTTTTAAGGCTAAAATTTCCTCATTGAGCACACCGATATATTCGGTATTTCCATTACCCTCTGACATAACTTCGGAATTAGGCGTCACCTTGCTATCCAACGAAATGTTGTTCTCCGCCAAAAAGCTAATAGCTTCATCACTAAGAGATGTATCACTCAGTTCTGTCTTAATAATATTCTCCTTTTTACTATCCTCTTCGAAGTAAGCATCTGCCATAAGCGCTGGGAAAGACATTCCAAGGACGAGCATAAAAGCAAAAGCTAAAGACAAGTATTTCTTCATTAGGAACACGACCTTTCTAAATTAAAAATAAGGGTTCTTTATCGTTGACAATATCTGATTTCTACCAAATTTATCTGTGTACCTCCTTTCATAATTGGAAGACATTTATTTTCTCAATTTGCAACAGCAAATTTTCCGTGTAATCAAGCGCAATTGTTCCGGACATATCTCGAAATGTAATTTCGCTTAGAGTTCAGATTAACTTAATTGAAGGGGAGGAGCTTTTTAGTCCCTCCCTTTCAATTAAAATCACTATTTTCTCTCCACTATGCAATAGAAAATTAAGATTCTCTAAGCCCACCTTCTATCCCTCTATAATTCAAAAGAGCGTTGCAAGTCTAGTGTTTCGTTGTCTTATATTAGCAAAAGGCATAAATCAAATTAGCCAAAAGGGGAGGATATTTTAAGTTTAATGATAGCGTAACCTTAGAACTTATGAAAGAGCCCTTCGCATCGCTACGAGACTATCCCCAAGTTGAGGCTGCTGCATTAGATCATAGGAAAAAATCTTATTGTCATATAAATGAACACAAGTAAGCTACTGCCAAGCATCATAAACATCGCAGTCCTTGCATGTTTGTTAGGATCAGCGCTTCAGTCCCGCCACAAAGTATATAATATAATCAGTACATTCTAAATGTGTTTGTGAAGCCAGAAACGGCTTGTCGCTGTTTCTGGCTTTATCTTTTTCGACACTACCGCTCCAATCCATCAAATCCTTGCCGTATCTAATCAAATATGATAATGTAGCCCTAATCTTATGATATCATTCTAATAGCAGGATACTCTAATTCCCTCTTTAATTAATACTGTTGTCTTTCCGATCATAAGCTCAGCAAAACACCCATAAGCCATAATCTCAAAAACAGGCCTCAAGGCCCTACCCATAGCTGGGTAGGGCCTTTTCTGTTCAACTACTCGCCATAGTATTGTGGTCTACCGACAGAGGTAAAGCCCTCCTTGCCGGTAATGACCACATTATTATATCCGCTGGCGCAGTGAATGATTAGCAATTCTCCGTTTGCGTCCCTGCCGCCAACGATGCCCACATGGGAATTATCCGGGTAGAACACCAAGTCACCGGGCTGTGCGTCCGCCCACGAAATATCGGTGCAATAGCTGTGCTGCATGGTGGCTCCACCGCCGTGGCCGATGACATAGCTGCCGCCAGACTGATTGAAGAAAACCCAATCCACAAAGCCGCTGCAATCCAATCCGTAGGGGCGGTAGGTCCCCGTGGTGGAGCTGCCTGCCGCAGTGACCTGCCGCAGCTCGCCCCAGCGGGCGTCCCAGCCAATTACGAGGGATTTTCCTCCCCAAAAATAATTCACCTTGCCGACAAGAGAACAGGCGGTGCGTACCACCGCCTCGCGCTCCGGGGACAGATCTTCCGGCAGATTGCGGATCAGCGCCGCCGTGTCCCCGCTGACGGAGTACACATCCTCAATCAGCTCCCGCAGGAGATCCCGCTGCTCCAGCAGCTCCTCCAGCGCCGCGATCTGATTGCGGTTGAAGTGATACGCGGTTTTCATTTCCTTTGCCGTTTTTGCGGTGATGGTGATATAGAGATTTCGCTCCGTCCAGCCATCGTCATCACCGCTGCCGGGGTGGTTGATCGTTTCCACCTCCGTTTTGATTACGGTCATGTCCCAAAAGACTGCTTTCAGGAGGGCAATGCGGTCGGCATCCATGGTGGCCACGTCCGCGGCGTCCGCATCGTTACTGCCTGCCACCTTCACCGCGAACACCGCCAGCACCTCGATCCAATCGGCAAGCTGGCCGGTCACGGAGATGGAATCATAATCATCTGCCGTTTGCAGGGCTTCCAGCCGCTCATTGAACTCATAGTTGACCTGCGCCACCGCAGCGGAGAGCGGCACAACGCCTGCCTCCCGGCTTTCGTTGGAAAAAAGGATGCCGAAGGGTGACGCCACGATTGCCGCCACAAGGATCATCGTCAGTATCAGCACCAGCACCACCGCTCCGCCGCCCGCCGCCAGGATCGAGCTGACCGCAGACACCACTCCTTTCCCGATTTCTTTCACTGCCTGGACTGCCACGCTGCCCAGCTTTTTGGAAGCCTTTCCGCCGCTCTGCGCGGATTCCTGAAGCATCTTCCGCTGCGCCTTTCTCTGCGCCGCCGCCCTTGCGCGGTGCGTGATGATTGCATTGTTCGGCGCTGCGTGGTCAGTTGGTCGAACACGCATGGTGCGCGTGGCCTTGGTCATGTCCTGTCCGCTCTTGGGGGCAGGACTGCCCTTGGCCGATGCCCCCGAATTGCCTTTCTGCGGAGTGGTCATTGTACCTCCACGGTCGGACGGTGGAGGTACAATGTGCCGCTCTGCTGTTCTTTTCTCGGCAAGGTTCCGCCGATAGGCGGCTTTTGCGTCCTGCGCAGCTTTTTTCCGCCCACGCTCCTGCGGGGCGGCGCTTGCGTTTTTGGCGGCATTGGGATTTTGCGGAGAAAACGTCTGTTTTCCGACTTCGTTTCGTGCAGTGTTTTGTGCTGGGGAAAAGTCATATTCCGTCGGGGCATTGGTAGAGCCACTTTCCGCACCAATCCCCATATCTGCCACTCTGTACTCCCTCGCCGCATTATCTTTGCCCTGCCGCAGCTTTCCTCGGTAGTGCTTTATCATGCGCCGCGAGGCATCCGCCGCCCCAGATGCGCCATGGCGCATATTCTTCTCCACGCGGTCGGTAGCATAGCGCACGGGATCATGGCTCTCCGGCTCCTTTTCTCGCTGCCGTTTGTCCATGTGCTTTTTCAGAAGGGAATCGGCGTCTTTAGGCGCGGGGTTCTTCAACTTTGCCTTTGGCGTGTCCATGCCGGGTTTGATCTTCAAATCCTTCATAACATCAATCCTCACCCGGCTTGGTGGTCATCAGGCGATACAGCTCCGTATTTTTGGGCAGCTCATTGGCGAAGGGCACGATGGCCCCGCCTACCTTGATGAGCCCATGACCGGCAGGGGCATTGTCCACATAGCTCATCTGCGTATCCGACGCACCCAGCAGGCGGGCAAGCTGCTCCCGGTCGGTGGTGGCCTGATTGAGCATCAGCAGAAACTCAGAGTTTGCGAACATCATCCGCGCCGTGTTGGATAGCAGACATTCCTCCACATTCTGTGTAATGCCGGTGAGCGTCGCGCCGTATTTACGGAAGCGCTTCCAGCACTTGTAGAGAAATTCGCTGCTGTAATTGGTAATGCTGTGTCCGCTGCCGCTCCCGTTGGCGAAAAACAGATAGATCTCGTCGATGTAGACATGGGTGTATTTTCCCTCTCTGCGGTTCTGGATAACGCGGTTGTAAATGGCGTCCAGCATCACCAACAGGCCCACAGATTTCAGATTTTCGCCCAAGTCCTGAATATCGAAGCAGAGAATGCGGCTTTTTGTGTTGATATTGGTCTGGTGGGAAAATACATTCAAACTGCCCACCGTGAACAGCTCCAGTGCCAGCGCGATCCGGTGTGCCTCCGGGTTGACCTGCTTCATCAGGTCGTCATAGAGGTCCTTCAGCGTGGGCGGCTGTCCCTGATAGTTTTTCAAATATTCCCGATAGATGTTTCCCACACTGCGGTCAATGATGGACTTCTCCTGCGGCTCGATCTTATCCGCGCCCATAAGCTGCTCGTAGAGCGACATGATATGGTTCCCTTTTGTATACTAGCTATAGAAAATGAAGATGACCGAGAATTTATGACTCGGTTGTATTTAGATTACAGCCGCCTGATGCAACAGCAAATCACTAAAATTGTCCAAGACGAGTGGGCTGCGGAAGACTTGATGCAAACTACCTTAGTGAAACTCATTGACAAGGTACAAGATTTGCGCACTAAAGACCGGAATCATCTGATCAACTACATTATATCTGCCTGCAAGAATCAAGCACGAAATTATATGAGAGATAAGAACAGGCACGCAGAATACTCCATTGATGAGTATCTTGATATGCCAAATCCCCATGATGGAGCGGATGAAATTGAAATGCGATTAGCGTACACAGATGAACTGGAGCATTTATCCAAAGTTTGGCCGAAGTTAGATGGGCGAAGTCGTTATCTGTTGGAAAGCCATTATATATTGGAAAAATCGCCGTATGAGATAGCAGCAAATTTAGGAATCAAGCCGGACAGTGTCAGAATGGCATTGACACGAGCTCGAAAAGCTGCATATGCACTGTTAGCAAAAGAATAGTCCATTCAAAAGAGGGAGCACCTGCACGAAGGTGCCCCCTCAAAATTTTAGTAAAATTATCGAAAAAGGTGTTGCAAACTTCCTCAGTTATTGTTTCTATTAATAGGATTAACATAAAATCATGGGGGAGGTGAGGCCAATGTATCAGTAATCGTCGCAGTTTTTGACTATGTTCAGAAATTGCTGTAGTTGCAATTTGAATACGAAAATCAACTATCTTCGAAGAACTATAGTTATATTTTGTCACAGATAGTGTCGAACACCTAAAAATAGGCGCAAAAATTGCAGGAGGTAAAACTGATGAGAAAGAATACTAAGAAATTGTCCACTCTTGGATTAGCATTAGCATTACTACTTTCTATTTTCACTACAAGCGCTTACGCAGTATCCCTGCCTACATCCGAAGTAACGTCCGAACCTGTGACAGGCGAAACATCTCAGTTGGATGATTCCATTATTGCTGAAGCAACGACAGAGGACGCTACAGATACTACGAATCTGTTGGATGGCGTCATTGGAGAGGGAAAAACCGTATCATCCGAAGGTTCCTATGATTATCAATATTGGAAGTTGGAACTCTACGGAAGCGGTGCATCCTGTTGGACTCGTCTGAATTATGGCGGAACTGCAACTCTGATTGAAACTAATCTTGTTGTCGAACGCAGCAAGGGCACTGGGGGTCACTATGACTACTATACGCTTCACAATACGAATCGCTCCGCATCTACATGTTATAGCCGCTGGGATGACGGGTCAGATTTCGTAGCCCGTTCAGCGACTGGCTCTGGAGTAATTAACGGTACAACCGTAGATACGCTTAGCGTAAGTGGGTGGTGGTAAAATGTCGCACAGAGGTGACAAATATGGAATAGCCGCATTGCTGTTTCTGCTTTTGACGTTGCTTTCTTCCTGTGGGCAGCCTACCGGTCAGAATGTAGCGGCTGTTGACTATAATCAATATATTTCTGCACACGGAGCAGCCGCCTACACGGAAAATTTGTATATTTTCTTTGAGAACGGCTATCTAACCTGCATAGATTACTCCAATCCATCCCAATCGTCCCCTCTGTGCTTTCAAGCGGACTGCAACCACAGGAGCAGCACTTGCACCTCTTGGCTTAATACGCCATCAAGGGCTATCTATGCCTCGGGAGATAACCTATATTACATCGATTCGGACAAAAGCAAAACGCCCGGACTGTATCGTATGGATCTCAGTGGCGGCAGGCGAGAACGAGTAAAAGATCTGGAAATATTAGAAAACGAGTATTGGCCAGGAATTTCCACGTTTGGCTACTCCTTCCGGGTATATGGTTCCTACTTGGCTGTAGAATTGAATCTTCTAAAGAATGATTCGCGGCAAAGCATGATTTACCTTACGAGAATTGATGACAGAAGTGAGGGCGCTTTTGTGTTTGAAGGAAACGAAAACGGCGATGTGTTATATACTGCCATAGAATTCCGGGAAGACTGGATGTTTGTGGCGGAGAAAAATACCGCCGCAGGAACAAATACTCTATTGGGTTATGATCTCTCGAAGCAAAGTGCAGTCCCCCTTGTGGAAGGCTGGGATATAAATAACAGCTTTACCATGCAGGACAATGTGCTCTATTGGACAGTGACCGGCGAAGGAATCTATTCCATGGATATAGAGGAAAAATCTATAGTAAAGTACCGGGATTTAGACCCTGTTTTGGAGTACGGTGCTACAGCTTATGATGACCAGTATCTCTATCTGACAAACGCGATTCGCTATATGGATTATCAGGGCACCGTCCCGGCGGAGGGCAGGGGGATCATGGTATATGATTTTCATGGAAATTTGCAGCAGTTCATTCCCATGACACAGGAAGTAGGAAATGCCATGTTCCTCCTTTCTACCCCGGATTACGTCTTCTTCTATGATGACAGTACACACTCCTGTCATCCAGCTTGGTATATAGAAAAATCCGCTATAGCCTCCAATTCGGCTAAGATGCTCCCTGTGGAGTAATTGCGATGTCAGAATGGAAAAGGATTTTTCTCAACCGAATCTGGCTGGGAACTGCGGCTCTGTCTCTTTTGTTTAGTCTGGTCATTTACGCAACGGCTCAATCCTCTCGGGTGGGTAGTTCGGTGCTCGCTTACAGGGAGCATACAAATCAATGGACGCAGATTCTTTCTGTTGTTTCCCCCGAAGACGGCCTTGCTCTGTTAGAGCGGGAAAACCAGACCTTGCAGGGATGGAATACTGCAAGGATGCTAGTCCAGTTGGAAGAATGGCAAGGGCAAATAGACGAGGAAATACTGAACCGCTATCGGGAGCAGTACGAAAATCTGGATGAAATGCTCCACGCCGTGCGGAGCGAAACTGCGCCAGAGTTGGACATTGCTGTTCAAGAGTCGGTGGCCCGCTGGATAGATCGGATAGTTTATCAGATGGGCTATGCTGAGTTTGTGCAGTCGGTGTCGACGCAGGCTGCCGCCATCCGACGCAGCCCAATGTTCTCTGATTCCAACACCTTTGTATACCGCAACGCAGATCGGACGGAAGCAGACTATCTATCAACGACAGAAATACATCTAAAACTGTTACCAGGCGATGTGATTGAGTCGGTAATGGAGAACCATGTTGCCATGGTTTTCAGTCTGTTTTTAATGATGGTAACTATCGCACTAATTGTGGAACCTAAGAGGCTGGGGCTGGAAGCCTTGGAACAAAGCTGCGCCAGCGGCAGGGAAACTCTGGCCGGATGGAGGATTGGTGCAGTCGCTGTATCCGCGGTTGTGACTACAGTGTTGATGCAGGGCGGAATGTTTTTGCTGGGGATGCTGCTCTACCAACAGCCGATAGCGTTAAACGCTCCTGTGCAATCCATACCGCTTCTCCAGCACTGGGCAGCTCCAACTACGGTAGGAGTCTTCTTACTTTGGTATTTATTATTCAGTGCGGCAGGACTCTGGGCCATCGGACTACTACTGTGGCTGGTTCTGTCTCGGATGCCATCTCTTCCAGTCGGGCTAACCCTATGCGGCGGAATTTTATTCATAGAGTACAACTGGATTCAGCGGTATGGGGTAAACGATGCTCTGTATCCTCTGTCTGGCTTTAATCTTTTCCGCCTACTCTTTCCGGCAGAAGCAGCAGAACGCTATCTGAACTATAATTTATTTGGTTTCCCAGTACGAGAGCGAACTGCTCTTTCCATCATTTCGGCAACGCTGATCTTAGCCTGTTCTACCGTGATCTTGCTTTCTGTTCATTTCGCCTTGGGGAATCGAAAAAATGGCACTGTGGCCAAGGCTTTCTACGCCTTGGCCAACAGGGTGCATTTATCTTGCCGCCCCAAGCCAGCGTTGGTATATGAGGCGAAAAAGCTTCTGCTGTACAGCGGCGGACTGCTCTTCTTAGCAGTAGCTGTGGTATTTCTGCAGACACAGATGGCACCTCCTATATCTCAGAGTATGCAGGAATCCCAACTAACCCAGTACGTCTGTACCTATGCAGGGCCGGTAGACAAGGAAGTGCTGGTACAGATTAAAATTGACAGACAAGGTGCCGCACAAATCTATGCCGAAGCATCGGAAGATGAGAACAAGGCTCTTTTCCTGGAATATTATGCGGCGCGGTGCTGGGCGTTAGACGAGTTGAGCATACGGTACGAGGAACTACTGGATTTGCAAACCGCAGGGGAAAAAGGGCTGAAATTGGTGAATGAGCTACCCTTTGATCAGATTTACGGTGAGACAGGTGCAAATTTTCGACTTGCATCCGCCTGTGCCGCCCTGTTAGCCCTATGCCTGACGATTCCCGGTGTCTTCTGGCTGGAACGACGTTATGGTATGGAGTTGGTGTTACTCAGCACTCCAACGGGACGTAATACCCTCTGGCGATGGAAAGTCATACTCGTTCTCTGCGTATCCGCTGTTATCTGGCTTGCTTGGAGCTGGCATGAGCTGTTTCTGTTTCAACGCCTCGGTGGTTCTTGGGACGTCTGCTTATCCAATGCAGCCAGTCTGCACCATTGGGACTCCCGCTTGGGGAGTGGTTCATTACTGGCATATCTGCTAAGTTTCTATGGCTTCCGTTTGGCGGGACTTTTGTCAGCTGGCAGCGTGGTGATGTGGATATCCTCCATATTTTCTTCCTTGCTTCCAGCTGCTGGGATAAGCGTTCTTGTGCTTTTGTTTCCCACTCTGCTGACTCAGATGGATGTTTCTTTCCTTGAATACGTGTCCTGGGCAGTGAAACTCATGGGGAATGGCTTGGCTATTCACTGGACAGACGCTCTTTGTCTTGGACTCTGGATTGCTATGGGCGCAGCTGCGCTGGCCGCTTCGCGGCATCAGTGGCGGAGGTATCGCGGATGAAATTGACGATCAAGGGATTAACAAAAAACTATGGGAAAGTCTGTGCGCTGTCACAGTTTACCTACGAGTTCGCCCCTGGAATCTATGGGATTTTGGGGGCAAATGGTGCTGGAAAAAGCACACTCTTCGGGCTTTTGACCGATACCGTGCGACGAGACTCCGGGGAGATCTTGTGGGACGGTGTTGATATTCTGAAATTGGGGCGGGAGTACCGGGCAAAGGTCGGCTATATGCCCCAAGTTCAAGGTTATTACCCTCAGATGACAGCCACAGAATTTCTCTACTATATGGGGAAATTAAAAGGCCTGCCCAGCAAGGTTCTAAAGCAAAGAACGGAGCATCTGCTGACAGAGGTAGATTTGTCTACCTCTGCAAACCAGAAATTAGGCCATTTTTCCTGTGGTATGCGTCAGCGTGCACTGCTGGCTCAGGCTATGCTCGGCAATCCACCACTGCTGATCTTGGATGAACCAACCGCTGGAGTAGATCCTTATGAACGAGTGCGAATCCGAAGCCTGATTGCCCGAGTCGCCCAAAATCACATTGTCCTGTTGGCCACCCATATTGTCAGTGATATAGAATGTATCGCCAATCAAGTGTTGCTGATGAACAAAGGGAACTTATTAAAGGCAGGAACAGCTGCGGAACTTATTTCTTCTATTGAAAGCAAAGTAGCTCAACGGCTTTGTACAGAGGAAGAAGCAGAAGCGTATCAGCAGCAATACGGCCTTGGCCTGTTGTTGCAGCAACAGGCCGGACAATTACTGCGGTTAGTAGGTGATCAACTTCCTGCAGAGTTTGAACCAGCATCCGGCATTAGTTTAGAAGAAGTTTATCTCTACTACTGCTCAAGCGACTCAATAATTTAATGATCTTGTCATCAAAAAATATCACACCAGTCGTGCATCATAATATTCAACTCGGAATTTAATCACTGCTATCTAATAATTAGGAGGTATTGTTTATGCGTCATATCACACGGAAAAGATTGTTGAGTTTCTTCCTTGCAATGGCACTCATTTTGACCTTTTCTCCAATCTCCGCGGCAGCAACTTATACACCAGAAGAACATGAAGTTGACGAGGATATCGCTGTCACAATTGCAATGCTTTTTGTTTGGGCAAATATCGGCGAAAGCGAATGGGATCGAAAGACAACCGTTGACAATATCATCCCGATGTACAACAACAGCGATGAAGTGTGTGCATATTGTATTAACTTAAAAAACAGGAGTACAAATGCAGGCTACATTATTGTCTCTACAAATCTATATGAGCCGCTGATTCAAGAATATTCTGACACGGAATCGATAGATATTAGTGATGGATTAAATACAGAATCCGTTTCAAGGTCTCATCTTGCTAATAACTCGGATTCCCGCATTTATTATTATGGTCCTCTTAATTACAGTACGTCCAAAATGGATGTACCTGTGGTAATGAGTGAGAATAGTAGCAAGCTATCTAACTATCAAAACGCAGTTAAATACATCGAGTTAATTAAGCAGTATGGTTTGATTCCTTCCGTGAGTACCCATGACGAGGATAATGGAATTGTGGATCCAATCGAATACTTAGAAACACGTTATCCTAATAAAACCATTAAAAACGCTGGCTACTACAATATCGGCGATAACTCCATTTACGGGTATAGAATCAAAGAGTGGAACGCATGTGCCGTATATGGAGTTGCAGCTATTATTCACTACTATTTACCCTCATATTCGTACAACACAATAGCCTCACACTGTGAGCAAATTGCTCGTGATAAGGGCTATGCAACCCTCGAGTATAATGATGACGGCGAACTAGAGTGGAACTATTACATTGACTTGGGTAATTTGGCACCTTTTGCAAGAGAGTGCGCCGCCTACTATAATCTAGGCAAGTCAATCAGTAGCTCTATGCTAACTTGGTCGACAGGAACATCCGAAATTTCTAACGGGCGTCCAATTTTGCTTAGTATTTGGCACAGTGATCAGTATGAAGATCATACCGTAACCGCCTTTGCTTGGACAAGCTTTCAGATCGTAGAAGTAGACATATATATGAACTTCTTCAAGGTTAAAGCTGGGCGCGTAGCTGCGAGCAGATATGTATGCTATCAGACTGTCACCGGAAGCTTCATAACCAAGTTTGTATGAAAGATACACTACAGATGAAATATCGAAAAAAATATTGGGTTGTCGTAATATTCTTTCTATTTATTTGCCTATCAGGTTGCGGAGGACATAAACAGCAGTCAGCGTCTATCGATCTTTCTACATTACATAAGGTTAAGGCTACTGACTTCGATGAACTATCAGATGAGTTATCATTCGACTTTGTAGACAAAAACGGTAACGAAGCAAAATATGTCGAGATCATGGACATTGATGTCGATAATCTGCTTGAACAAATTGACAATGGTACGCTTGAGGTTAGTGATCCTTGTGCATACTGGCTAGTAGAAGGATGGCTAATTGCGTACTTTGCAAGAGTCAATGGAACCGACGAAGACGCGCTGATTTCATGGCTTGAAAATGACAGCCATACTGTTACTCGGAACAGTTTTCAAGCCTTTTGGGTTGTTGTTAAATAGGTAACGTGTAAGATTACGACACAACTTAATTGAATAGGAGGGGCTCTTTAGTCCCTCCTATTCAATTAAAACCACTGTTTTCAATCCCGCCATTATGCAACAAAAGCAGCCTCTGATTGTGACTATATATCAGATGATTTCTCGGTATCAAATGACCATTATGTCTATGCGGTTGGTGAAAAATCTTCTGTCACATTTTATATAGGAGATGACCTCGATGATTTAAGCACCACCAAAGTATCCTTGCCTCAGAATGAAAAAATTCACGGTTTTTCTTTAACAGACGATACATTATTTGCTTCTGTTGCTGCCAAAACAAGCGAAGAAAATCAACAAAATCCTTATATCGAATCATTTGATTTGGAAACAGGAAAGTCTATAAAGAAACTCTCTCTTAGTGCTCCGTTATATTCCATCACTACAAACGATAGTAATCAATTGTGTGGATTTTCTGCCTCAATTTTTAAAATGTACAGTATAAAGGAGCCTCTGGAAGAGATTCAGTTAGGTGACACACTGATTCTTAGTCATAGAAGAACTCATATATTTTAATCCTATACTTCACTTCCAAAACTATGTTGCATTCTTAGCATTTTGTTGTCTTATATTAGCAAAAGGCATAAATCGAATTAACTAAAAGAAGGAGGAAATATTTTAACAAAGCTCTACATACAGGTGATTTATGCCTCATCACCACTTAATGACTATTAAAATTATTAACCATGTAATAATACTATATTGAAAGGAATTAGCATGAAAATTAAGGGAAATCGTTTTGTATCCAGTTTTTTATCTTGCGTTATGATTTTCAGCCTTTGTACGCCCGCTTTTGCCTCTGAAGAATCGCCCCAACTGGATAAGACAGCCATTTACAGCCAGTTAGAAAAGCAAGGTGCCTTGGATATGTACGATATTCATGAAGCTATCTATACGGCTACAACACCTTCAATTATCCCGTTTGGTTCTGATGATGAATATACGAACGTGTATGCCCCTGATGGCGGTACACTAGAGTACAACTCCAAAAAAGGCGATAAACCTATGTCTGTTGGAAACACTTACCTTGACTTCGACGACTCCTACTACTATATTCTTGGGAAACAAGAAGTTGGCGTTGAATTTGTTTTAGAACAAATTATCGGCCGTATTCCGTTCGTTGGCACTATCACAAGCGCCGTCTCTACAGCTAAAGTTCTTGTAGATTCAAACGCTTCAGTATCAATTAAAAATGCTGGCGGTTATGCAATGATTTCGGTAACAGATTCTGTAGCAGGGGTTTCTACTGTCGTACGTGGATGGAGCAACTATCCATATATCTATTTATATGATATCCACGCAACTAACATTAACGTGACTCTCTCACCAAAAAACAACCCTTTTAATCATTGATACCATTATGAAGAACCAGCAACTCATATGGAAAAAAGTGATTTTCAGTAGCGGTATAATATTCCAAATATTATTTATGCTGGAAATAGTGTTGTTTTCCAATATTATTATAATAGATCCTTCTGTTCATAAAATTTCTTATGAGAACTGGATCTTTTATATTCAGCAGTGGCAATCTCCCGATTTTTGGTCGCTCCACTCGCAGCTAATTGTCAATTCGATACTGATAATCAACCTAATATTTCGTTTGATCTACGATGTTGAGTTAATTTACATTTTCCTAAACAGTAAGCATTTCGCGCTTAATCGCAAGGCATTTGTTATAGCGATTATACTTATCTGTTTTCTGAATGTCCTTATTAGTCTCTACATTAAATACTACGTAGACTTCTATCGATTATATATGTACTCAATCTATCCTGAAACAATGGCATGTTATATGATTTATTGTGGGAAAAAATCTTATTGTCATATAAATGAACACAAGTAAGCTACTGCCAAGCATCATAAACATCGCAGTCCTTGCATGTTTGTTAGGATCAGCGCTTCAGTCCCGCCACAAAGTATATAATATAATCAGTACATTCTAAATGTGTTTGTGAAGCCAGAAACGGCTTGTCGCTGTTTCTGGCTTTATCTTTTTCGACACTACCGCTCCAATCCATCAAATCCTTGCCGTATCTAATCAAATATGATAATGTAGCCCTAATCTTATGATATCATTCTAATAGCAGGATACTCTAATTCCCTCTTTAATTAATACTGTTGTCTTTCCGATCATAAGCTCAGCAAAACACCCATAAGCCATAATCTCAAAAACAGGCCTCAAGGCCCTACCCATAGCTGGGTAGGGCCTTTTCTGTTCAACTACTCGCCATAGTATTGTGGTCTACCGACAGAGGTAAAGCCCTCCTTGCCGGTAATGACCACATTATTATATCCGCTGGCGCAGTGAATGATTAGCAATTCTCCGTTTGCGTCCCTGCCGCCAACGATGCCCACATGGGAATTATCCGGGTAGAACACCAAGTCACCGGGCTGTGCGTCCGCCCACGAAATATCGGTGCAATAGCTGTGCTGCATGGTGGCTCCACCGCCGTGGCCGATGACATAGCTGCCGCCAGACTGATTGAAGAAAACCCAATCCACAAAGCCGCTGCAATCCAATCCGTAGGGGCGGTAGGTCCCCGTGGTGGAGCTGCCTGCCGCAGTGACCTGCCGCAGCTCGCCCCAGCGGGCGTCCCAGCCAATTACGAGGGATTTTCCTCCCCAAAAATAATTCACCTTGCCGACAAGAGAACAGGCGGTGCGTACCACCGCCTCGCGCTCCGGGGACAGATCTTCCGGCAGATTGCGGATCAGCGCCGCCGTGTCCCCGCTGACGGAGTACACATCCTCAATCAGCTCCCGCAGGAGATCCCGCTGCTCCAGCAGCTCCTCCAGCGCCGCGATCTGATTGCGGTTGAAGTGATACGCGGTTTTCATTTCCTTTGCCGTTTTTGCGGTGATGGTGATATAGAGATTTCGCTCCGTCCAGCCATCGTCATCACCGCTGCCGGGGTGGTTGATCGTTTCCACCTCCGTTTTGATTACGGTCATGTCCCAAAAGACTGCTTTCAGGAGGGCAATGCGGTCGGCATCCATGGTGGCCACGTCCGCGGCGTCCGCATCGTTACTGCCTGCCACCTTCACCGCGAACACCGCCAGCACCTCGATCCAATCGGCAAGCTGGCCGGTCACGGAGATGGAATCATAATCATCTGCCGTTTGCAGGGCTTCCAGCCGCTCATTGAACTCATAGTTGACCTGCGCCACCGCAGCGGAGAGCGGCACAACGCCTGCCTCCCGGCTTTCGTTGGAAAAAAGGATGCCGAAGGGTGACGCCACGATTGCCGCCACAAGGATCATCGTCAGTATCAGCACCAGCACCACCGCTCCGCCGCCCGCCGCCAGGATCGAGCTGACCGCAGACACCACTCCTTTCCCGATTTCTTTCACTGCCTGGACTGCCACGCTGCCCAGCTTTTTGGAAGCCTTTCCGCCGCTCTGCGCGGATTCCTGAAGCATCTTCCGCTGCGCCTTTCTCTGCGCCGCCGCCCTTGCGCGGTGCGTGATGATTGCATTGTTCGGCGCTGCGTGGTCAGTTGGTCGAACACGCATGGTGCGCGTGGCCTTGGTCATGTCCTGTCCGCTCTTGGGGGCAGGACTGCCCTTGGCCGATGCCCCCGAATTGCCTTTCTGCGGAGTGGTCATTGTACCTCCACGGTCGGACGGTGGAGGTACAATGTGCCGCTCTGCTGTTCTTTTCTCGGCAAGGTTCCGCCGATAGGCGGCTTTTGCGTCCTGCGCAGCTTTTTTCCGCCCACGCTCCTGCGGGGCGGCGCTTGCGTTTTTGGCGGCATTGGGATTTTGCGGAGAAAACGTCTGTTTTCCGACTTCGTTTCGTGCAGTGTTTTGTGCTGGGGAAAAGTCATATTCCGTCGGGGCATTGGTAGAGCCACTTTCCGCACCAATCCCCATATCTGCCACTCTGTACTCCCTCGCCGCATTATCTTTGCCCTGCCGCAGCTTTCCTCGGTAGTGCTTTATCATGCGCCGCGAGGCATCCGCCGCCCCAGATGCGCCATGGCGCATATTCTTCTCCACGCGGTCGGTAGCATAGCGCACGGGATCATGGCTCTCCGGCTCCTTTTCTCGCTGCCGTTTGTCCATGTGCTTTTTCAGAAGGGAATCGGCGTCTTTAGGCGCGGGGTTCTTCAACTTTGCCTTTGGCGTGTCCATGCCGGGTTTGATCTTCAAATCCTTCATAACATCAATCCTCACCCGGCTTGGTGGTCATCAGGCGATACAGCTCCGTATTTTTGGGCAGCTCATTGGCGAAGGGCACGATGGCCCCGCCTACCTTGATGAGCCCATGACCGGCAGGGGCATTGTCCACATAGCTCATCTGCGTATCCGACGCACCCAGCAGGCGGGCAAGCTGCTCCCGGTCGGTGGTGGCCTGATTGAGCATCAGCAGAAACTCAGAGTTTGCGAACATCATCCGCGCCGTGTTGGATAGCAGACATTCCTCCACATTCTGTGTAATGCCGGTGAGCGTCGCGCCGTATTTACGGAAGCGCTTCCAGCACTTGTAGAGAAATTCGCTGCTGTAATTGGTAATGCTGTGTCCGCTGCCGCTCCCGTTGGCGAAAAACAGATAGATCTCGTCGATGTAGACATGGGTGTATTTTCCCTCTCTGCGGTTCTGAATGACGCGGTTATAGATGGCGTCCAGCATCACCAGCAGGCCCACCGATTTCAGATTTTCACCCAAATCCTGAATGTCAAAGCAGAGGATACGGCTTTTTGTGTTGATATTGGTCTGGTGGGAGAACACATTCAGACTACCCACCGTGAACAGTTCCAGTGCCAGCGCGATCCGGTGCGCCTCCGGGTTGACCTGCTTCATCAGGTCGTCATAGAGGTCCTTCAGCGTGGGCGGCTGTCCCTGATAACTTTTCAAATATTCCCGATAGATGTTTCCCACGCTGCGGTCAATGATAGACTTCTCCTGCGGCTCGATCTTATCCGCGCCCATAAGCTGCTCATACAGCGACATAATAAACTCGGACTTCATCACCAACGGCTCCCTGCCGTCGCCATACCCCTCGGACAAATCCAGCGCATTGATGTGGCAGCCATTTGGATCAGAGGCGGAGATGGTAATGACCTCGCCGCCCAACGCCCGTACCAGCTCGCCATATTCGCGTTCGGGATCGACGATAATGATGTCATGGTCGGTAGAGAGCGCCAGCGCGGAGACCTCCTGCTTTGCCGCCATCGACTTGCCAGAGCCGGACACGCCGGTAATAAAACCGTTGCCGTTGAGCAGATTTCCGCGGTTGCAGACGATGAGGTTATGCGATACGGCGTTGACGCCGTAGTAAATACCGCCCGCGTCCTGGATCTCCTGCGATTTGAACGGCATGAGAACGGCAGTACATTCCGTGGTCAGGGTGCGGGTTGCCTCAATGCGCTTTAAGCCGAGGGGCAGCACCGTGTTCAGTGCGTCCTCCTGCTGGTAGCGCAGAATGTTAAACTGACAGCCCCGCGCCCGCCCAATAGCTTGTAAGGCTTCGGTGTCCTGGTCGAGCTGTTCGAGGTTATCTGCCAGGTGCGTCAGCGTCACCAAAGCCAGCATCATGCGCTGGTCGCGGCTCATGAGGTCGTCCATGAATTCCTTCGTTTCGCTCCGCATTTGCTCCAAGTCATAGGGAATACTGGCGGTAAAATTGTTGTTCTGATTCTGCCGCTGCTGCCAGCGGGTAATATCCGATTCCACGGACATAATGCGCTTGCGAATATCGCTCACGGCTTCGTCCATCGCCACAGGGATAATGTCGATGGAGAGCATCATGTTCCGGGGATAGTCCATCAGCTCCGTAATCATCGCGTCGGAAATAAAGCTGGCATATTCCCGCAGGAACAGGGTACGGCCCACATGATCGCCCAACTCATAGTGATTTTTTTGAAAGGAAATACAGTCCGGGGCGATGCAGTCCCGGAAGTCATGCCCTTTGCGTATGGTGTCCTCCAAATTGAACCGGAATAGCTGCTCCTCGCCAGGGCGATAGAAGTCGTGCAGAAGCCGCAGGCGGTCATTGACCGTGATCTCACGGACGCTGGAGGACATACGGGAAAGTCCTGTGGTGAGGTCAGTTCCAACACGGGAGAAGAATGCACGGGCCTCCTCCACGCTTTTCTTCTCCGCCGAAACGGTGATGTACTTCTCCTGAATGAGATTGTTGCTCTCCGCCGCCTTGCCCAAAACAAGCGCGTTATACTCGTTCCGGTAGAGGTCACGGCGGTCGCCCTGCATGGGCATAAGTAGCTTCCGCCCGAAGTCCTTTTGATTGAGCTGGCGGTTAAAAAGTGTGATCTTTGCCGTGGCCCCGATG
>OJKW01000764.1_pt1 | contig 22277 bp, 21 predicted proteins | sample 1596591 | NCBI WGS metagenome assembly OJKW01 (sample SAMEA4350166, study PRJEB24818) | metagenome | biome: human; feature: gut; material: faeces | place: Denmark | collected 2013-09
GAGGAGGAATGGTGGTTCTGCGGCTCACAGACCGGCACAGGGGACAGCGGCACGACGACCGACCCGGGTACGGCCACCGATCCCGGCAATACCGGCGACAACAGCGGCACGACGGTCGACCCCGGCAATACCGGTAACAACAGCGGCGGTACGACCGTTGATCCGGGCAACACGGGCGATAACAGCGGCACGACCACGCCAAGCGAGCCCACCACGCCTGTCGATCCCGTGACCCCGACCGGCCCCGGCACGGGAGAGAGCGGCACGACCGGCGACAACAGCGGCACGGCCGGCAGCGACGAAATGCCGGAATGGCTGCGCCCGTAATGTAAAAGAATAAAAATAATCAAAAACTCAAAATAAGAAAAGGAGACCCCCTATGTTACCTGCAAGAGAAATGGCCGAGATCGCCGTCAAGGCGCTCGACAGCAAAAAGGGCAAGGAGATCAGACTCATCCGCATCGACAAGATCACGACGCTCGCAGAATACTTTGTCATCTGCACCGGTACGTCCAACACGCAGATCAACGCGCTGTGCGACGCGGTGGAAAAGGAACTGACCGAAAAGGGCGAGGAGCCGCTGCACCGCGAGGGCTACCGCGGCGGCACGTGGGTTCTGCTCGACTACGGCTGCGTCGTCGTCCACGTCTTCAACGACGAGGCGCGCAAGTTCTATTCCCTCGAGCACCTGTGGGCCGACGGCGAGGAAGTCGACCTGAGCGCCATCCTGCCCCACGCGGAGTAAGGGTGATCCCACCTGAAAAATAACGCTTGACAAGGCGGGACAAAACGCCTAAAATGGTCATGCTGAATTTATGCAAAACGCGATGACGGAGCAAAAAGACGCGTGATTTTCACCTGAAGAGAGCCGGCGGTCGGTGCGAGCCGGTGGGAAAATGCGCGTGGATGACTCACTCCCGAGCAGTCCGCCTGAAAGGGCGGAACGGTCGCCCCCGTTACGGGCAAGGCTATGAAGCCGCTGAGGGCTCACGGGGAACCGTGCGCTGAATCAGGGTGGTATCGCGTAATGTGTTCGTTACGTCCCTGACCGTTTGAAAAACGGTCAGGGACTTTTTTCGCGTCAAAACACTATTTCACATAAAGGAGAAGATCCATGAAGTACGATTTCGCAGCCATTGAGAAAAAATGGCAGGACAAGTGGGAGCAGGTAAAGCCCTACGCCGCCGTGACGGGGGACAAGCGCCCCAAGTTCTACGGCCTGATCGAATTCCCGTACCCCTCCGCCGCGGGTCTGCACGTCGGCCACCCGCGCCCGTTCACGGCGATGGACATCATCTGCCGCAAAAAGCGCATGCAGGGCTACAATGTCTTGAACCCCATCGGCTTTGACGCCTTCGGCCTGCCGACGGAGAACTTTGCCATCAAGAACCACATCCATCCCGCCATCGTCACGCAGCAGAACATCAAGAACTTCACCCGTCAGCTCAAGATGCTCGGCTACGGCTTCGACTGGGACCGCGTGATCGACACGACCGACCCGCAGTATTATAAGTGGACGCAGTGGATCTTCCTCCAGCTGTTCAAGCACGACCTTGCCTACAAGACGACAATGCCCGTCAACTGGTGCACGAGCTGCAAGTGCGTTCTGGCCAACGAAGAGGTCGTCGAGGGCGTGTGCGAGCGCTGCGGCGCACCCGTTATCCGCAAGGAAAAGAGCCAGTGGATGCTGCGCATCACGAAGTATGCCGACCGCCTGATCGACGATCTCGACGACGTCGACTACATCGAGCGCGTGAAGACGCAGCAGCGCAACTGGATCGGCCGCTCCACCGGTACCGAGGTCACGTTCAAGACCAACACCGAGGATGATATCACCGTTTACACCACCCGTGTCGATACGCTGTTCGGCGTGACGTACACGGTCATCTCTCCCGAGCACCCGCTGCTTAAAAAGTGGAAGAGCATCATCAAGAACTGGGACGAGGTCGAGGCCTATCAGGCTGCCGCCGCCCGCAAGAGCGACTTTGAGCGCGGCGAGCTCAACAAGGATAAGACCGGCGTTCGCCTCGACGGCATTGAAGTCATCAACCCCGCGACCGGCAAGGTTGTGCCGATGTTTGTTTCGGACTACGTTTTGATGGGCTACGGCACCGGCATCGTCATGGGCGTTCCGGGCCACGACCAGCGCGACTGGGACTTCGCCAAGGCGTTCGGCCTGCCCATCGTTGAGGTCGTCGAGGGCGGCGACATCACGAAGGAGGCCTTCACGCTCAAGGATGACACCGGCATCATGGTCAACTCCGGCTTCTTAAACGGTATGACCGTCAAGGAGGCTATCCCCGCGATGAAGAAGTACGCCGTCGAGCAGGGATGGGGCCATGAAAAGGTCAACTACAAGCTGCGCGACTGGGTCTTCTCCCGCCAGCGCTACTGGGGCGAGCCCATCCCCCTCGTCAACTGCCCGAAGTGCGGCTGGGTGCCCGTGCCCGAAGAGGAGCTGCCGCTCGTCCTGCCGCAGGTGGACAGCTACGAGCTGACCGACGACGGCGAGAGCCCGCTCTCCAAGATGACCGACTGGGTCAATACCAAGTGCCCCAAGTGCGGGTGCGACGCCAAGCGCGAGACCGACACCATGCCCCAGTGGGCGGGTTCTTCGTGGTACTTCCTGCGCTATATGGACCCGCACAACGACCATGAGCCTGTCTCTCACGAGGCGGAGCAGTACTGGGGCCCTGTGGACTGGTATAACGGCGGCATGGAGCACACCACGCTGCACCTTCTCTACTCCCGCTTCTGGCACAAGTTCCTCTACGACATCGGCGTCGTGCACACGAAGGAGCCCTATGCCAAGCGCACGAGCCACGGCATGATCCTCGGCCAGAACCCGCACTACGTCGGCAACGTCTCCACGCAGGAGGAGAAGGACGCGCTGATCGCCAAGTACGGCAATCAGGCGCTGCGCCCGGCGGTCAAGATGAGCAAGTCCCTCGGCAACGTCGTCAACCCCGATGATGTCGTCAAGGCTTACGGCGCGGACACGATGCGCCTTTATATCATGTTCATCGGCGATTTTGAAAAGGTCGCCACCTGGTCGGACGATGCCGTCAAGGGCTGCAAGCGCTTCTTAGACCGCGTGTGGAACCTCGCCGATCAGGTGACGGACGAGGAGGGCGTTTCCGAGAAGAACGCGCCCATCGTCCACAAGACTATCAAGAAGGTCACGGACGATATTGACACGCTGAAGATGAACACCGCCATCGCCGCCCTCATGGCCATGGTCAACGAGTTCTATTCGAACGGTCTCAGCCGCGGCGACTTTGAAGCGCTGCTGCTCATGCTCTCTCCGTTCGCACCCCACATGGTCGAAGAGCTGTGGGAGCAGAAGGGATTTGCCGCCAAGTACGAGGGCAAGATGGCGATGCAGTGCGCGTGGCCGGAGTATGACGAGAGCAAGACCGTCGCCTCCTCCGTTGAGATGGCCGTTCAGGTCAGCGGCAAGTTCAAGGGCACGATCATCGTCCCCGTGGACAGCGATCAGGATACTGTTGTCGAAGCGGCGAAGGCGAGCGAGAAGGTCGCCAAGGCCATCGCCGGCATGCAGATCGTCAAGGTCATTCACGTCAAGAACAAGCTCGTCAACTTGATCGTGAAGCCCTGCTGAGCGGAATTTCGGATTTTTTCAAAAATATGAGGAAAGATTATTGACAAGCCGTGATTTTTCTCATATAATACCACCGTTAGTCATGTGAATGACTCTTAAAGAGCGCCCAGGATCAAGCCGGGTGTATCGGAGGGAGGGAAAACATAAATGTCCGAGATCCACGTCAAGGAAGGCGAATCTCTCGACAGCGCGCTCAAGCGCTTCAAGAGAAGCTGCGCCAAGGCCGGTATCGTGGCGGAGGTCCGCAAGAGAGAGTGCTATGAGAGCCCCAGTGTCAAGCGCCGCAAGAAGAGCGAGGCCGCCCGTAAGAACCGCAACAAGCGTTATTACTAATTAGTTCAGAAAAAGACCTGCCACAGATGTGGCGGGTCTTTTTTACACCCTTTTCCAAAGGGGTGCCCTGATTTTCCCGCGCGAGCGCGGGAGGGGGAGCGGCGTGCGCGCTGCGGCACCAAAGAGGGTATTCTCTTTCCGAAGAGAATACCCCCTTTGAATCCCCCAGAGAAAGGCGAGGGGAGTCCCCCTCGACCCCCGACATTGCGGGATTGTAGCTCGAAGAGCTGCGCGGCCTGCGGAATCAGGTGCGGTGTACATGGCTTCGCCATGAATCCCTGCGAGTTGTTACTACGATCAACCGCGCCTTACTATCGTGAGGCGCGAGTGACGTTTGCTTGGCGGCAGACTGCCTACCGAATGCGGCATTGCTGACGCTCGCCGCATTGTGGAGACTGGAGGTAGACGGAAATTAGGCTGTACTTCTACAAGATGGGCAGAGCGGCAGCGGGTAGTAGGAGCAGAGGCAAATCGTCTTGCAGTGCTAACGCGGCAACGCCGCGCGCAGGCAGCTGCATTCCGCAGGCTCAAAGATTGTTCAAGCTCCAAACTGCCAATCTAAACCTTTCTCTTGGGGGATCTAAAGGGGGCCATTCTCTTTTGTGAAAGAGAATGGCCCCCTTTGCCCCGTGCAGCGCCTGCGGCGCTGCTATCCCCCTCGCGGCGCGCTGCGCCGCTCAAAGCTCTGGGAGCAGATCAACGATCTCAGGAAACATGAGAAACGCCGTTTGAATGCCTAAATTCTGCGCAAGCTTGACCTTTTGCCGCAAGGTCTCTGCATCGTCAAACAGCACGAAGTGCGTGCCATTTCCCGCGGAGTAGGTGAAATACTTCGCCATCAGCTCGCGGGAAAAATAGACGGACGATGGATGCTTTTCCCGCAGGGCGAGCAGCTCTTCGCGCGTGAGCGGTGTGCCGCAGCCGGAGGGACAGGGGAGGGGAAAGTCCATCATTACGCGTTCCAAGTCGAGCGCCAGACGCTCCGCGCCATAGCGGCAGGCGGTTTCCTCCAGCAGCGCGCGCAGCGACCCGCCGGAAAGGCCCGTGCCGACGAGGAGCGCTGCGCCCTCGGCCGGAAGCGAGAGGGGGCAGTAGAGCGCCATCCCCCGCGCACTCAGGCGGGCGGAGAGACGCGAGAGAAACGAAAGCCGGTCAGAATACGGATTGGTCTCAAAGTCCGCCAGCACGCCCTGAAAGCCGCGCTTGACGCATTCCGCGACGATGGTGCGGCAGAGCGTGTCGATGCGTGGGATCGCCCCGGTGCAGCGGTCGGAAAGGCCCATGAGCCCGCCGCGCGGGAAGGCCGTTGCGTCGCAGCGCGTCAGGCATCCGCCCTGACCGACGGCATAGGCCACGTGGACGAGCGGCAGTGCGGGCCTTGAGGCACACTCAGAGAGCGCCTTTGGCGTGATGGCGAGGTAGGTGAGCAGAAAAATCCCCCCTTGTGAAAAGCGCGTTCGGCGCGTATAATAACCGTAATACTTTTATGCGCGATGGGAGACCGATATGCTCAGATTGCTTTGCCCGCAATGGGTGTTTGACAATTACGAGGCCGTGACGCCGGAATTTTTGAAAGAGCATGGCGTGAAGCTGCTGCTCTCCGACCTCGACTTCACGCTCGCGCCCAAGAGCCAGAGCGAGCCGGACGAGTCGCTCACGCGTTGGATCGGCGCGCTGAAGGAAGCGGGCATCGAGTTTGCGATTTTGTCGAACAATAGAAGCCCCGTGCGCGTGGAAAAGTTCTGCAAGCCGCTTAAGGTCGGCTACGTCGGCCACGCGGGCAAGCCCAGCACGCGCGGCTTTCACGAGGCGATGGCGCGCTACGGCGTGAACGCGGGGGAGACGGCAATGCTCGGTGACAAGCTGCTCACCGACACGCTCGGCGCTCGGCGCAGCGGCGTTCTGATGCTGATGGTCGAGCCGCGCGGCGGCGCGGTGGGTGCGTGGAACCATGTGCTGCACGCCCTGCAGCAGCCGTTCAAGGCCGCGAGTGCGCACGACGAGCGGAAAAAACACTGAAATTTGCAAATTTCACCCACAACATCAGGAAAAACACTTGCATTGCCGCACTATATGCGGTAAAATACCATAGGTTTAGAACCGATACTTTGTGAATTTGAGGATAGCGATGATATCCTCGGGAATACAGGAGGAAATAGTTATGGCAACGATTACCGCTGGTGAGTTCAGAAACGGTAAAGTATTTGAAATGGAAGGCAAGTACTATCAGGTCGTCGAGTTCCAGCATGTCAAGCCCGGTAAGGGCGCGGCCTTCGTGCGCACCAAGATGAAGAACGTCGTCACCGGCGGCGTGACCGAAACTTCTTTCAACCCCACCGCGAAGTTCGAGGAAGTGGCCATCGAGCGCAAGAACATGGAGTACAGCTACAACGACGGCGATCTGTACTACTTCATGGATCAGGAGACCTATGATATGGTTCCCCTGAACCGCGATATGCTCGGCGATGCGTTCCGCTTCGTCAAGGAGAACACGATGTGCATGATCCTGTCCATCAAGGGCAATGTCTTCGGCGTCGAGCCCCCCAACTTCGTTGACCTTGAGGTCACCGAGACCGAGCCGGGCCTTGCCGGCAACACCGCGACCAACACCCTCAAGCCCGCAAAGCTCGAGACCGGCGCGGAGATCAAGGTGCCGCTGTTCATCAACATCGGCGACAAGATCCAGATCGACACCCGCACGGGCGAGTATATCGGCCGCGCCAAGTAATAGACATTAAGTAAGCAGCAACAGGAAAATCGTAGTTCCGGTAACAGAAAGGAGTTTTACGATGGGTATTTCTGAAAAAGTCGCGTATCTCAAGGGCCTGATGGAGGGCATGAACCTGAATGCGGATTCCAACGAGGGCAAGCTGTTCCTCGCGATCGCCGACGTTCTTGACGAGATCGCTCTCGAAGTTGAAGACCTGACCGACGAGGTCATGGAGCTCGGCGACGGCCTGGACGTCATCAGCGACGACCTCGGCGACGTGGAAGATATCGTCTATGATGAAGACGAGGACGACTACGAGGATGAGGAAGACGACGAGGACGACGAGGAGGAGTGCTACGCCACGACCTGCCCCGAGTGCGAGGAAGAGATCTTCTTCGACGATTCCGTCCTCGAAGACGGCAAGGTCGAGTGCCCCAACTGCGGCGCGACCCTCGAATTCGACCCCGCCGACCTTGTGGAAGACGAGGAAGAGAAGGACGACTAAGCGTCTGAAAACCGTATAAAGTAAAGGACCGCCACAGCAGGAAACTGCTGTGGCGGTTTTTGCTATTTTGAGGTTATGAAGCGGTGTGCTTCGTCTCCACTGTGCTCTTGTCAATGATCAGGATAACAAGGGACACAAGGAACATGATCGCCAATGCGATCTCGAGCACGGAATTCATGCTTGCGAGCAGGGAGGCATCCTTCCAATCGAGGTAGGATGTCATATTTGTGGGGATATCATAAATGAAATGCAGCAGCATGGGAATGACGATGTTGCCTGACTTGAGATAGATGACCGCAAAGGTAAATCCGATGGCCCCTGACAGAAAGAAAGCGGAGGTGCTCCAACCGGTCACCACATGAGCCGCCCCAAAGACAAGAAAACTGACAAAGGCATAGAGCAGACGGCTCCAAACGCTTTTATTCCCGTGGAAATATCCTTCCAAAATGAGGAAGCGGTAATTCAGTTCCTCATAAAGGGCAGTCGTGAGCTGCTGCAATAGGATCCTTGCGAAAAACAGCCCTGCGGTGAGGCCTGAAATTCCCCTGCATCCGACATAGACGGCGGCCACGTAGCACAGCAGAAATACGAGAAAACCGAGACCTGATAATATGGCAATCTTACTGTTATGAAGGCTTAGAATTTCCCTTGCCGTTTTCCCGTACAACCGTGTTCCGAGCATCAGGATGATGATTCCGAAAGCGGCGCGCAGCATACTGCTGAGCAGATACCAAGGAATGCCAGACACAAAATTCACGATGAGCATCGATAACATGAGGAATGCTGTGCCCAGCACGACGGCCCAGAGGATCCCGCCAAATCGTTTCTCCCATAGTAATGGTTTCATCTTATTTAAAGCTATTCTCGTAAATATCAAAAAACCTGCTGACAAATTGGGCCTGCTGGCGCGCTTCCTCCGAGCCGGTCGTGGCTTGCCAGCCGTAGGTTTTATAGGACGAATAATTGAGCTTTGAGAGCCCGAGCAGATGGAACTCCTTTCGGATGAGCGAAATGCCCTCTGGATAGTGTTCGCGCAGAGCGGCATACGCCTTGTCGGGGTCCTTGAAAACGGCATACCCGTCTTCTCCCGCGCCGATCGCAAAGCGCGCGTCGCGCTCGTAATAGTCCTCGACGTTCACATTTCCCTTGATGTTCCCCTGACCTGCGACATAGTCCTGCACGCAAGGATTCGTCACTTTGCTGATCTTGCCGTTGAAAACAAACACGGCGGCAAGGATGAGAACGGAAAGGATCGCCAATTCTGATTTTTTCATAAGTGCTGCCTCCTGTCAGTTGTCTTTTTGCAGCGAATCGCCTTGTTTAATTTCATTCTATCACGGGGTTCCTCTGATTGCAAGGCAGAACGGCTGCGGCCATGGTTTGTTTACAAATTTCCGGTTGTACGGCGCGCGAAAGCGTGGTAAACTACCTCATAGCATCGAGCGGCGGCGCTGCCGCCGAAGCAATAGACCGGAAAGGAAGAACATACTATGAAAATTGCAATTCCCTGCGAGAATGGCGAAGTGATGCAGCATTTCGGCCATGCCACGGAGTTTACCGTTTACACCATCGAGGATATCAAGCCCATCGAAAAAGAGACCGTCACGTTTGACGATACCGACCACGAGAAGGTCGCGGGCGGGCTCAAATCCCGCGGCGTCGATCTCGTCATCTGCGGGAATATCGGCGAGGGTGCGCACGCCGCCATCGACAACGCGCATATGCTGCTCATTTCCGGCGTGACCGGAAATGCCGACGAGGCGGTCGACAGCTTCCTCCAGGGCAATCTGGAGCTGATGACCGGCGACAGCAGCGCGAGTGCCGGCGGCTGCGGCGCGGGCTGCGGGGCCGGATGCAGTGCATGCGGCGGTGGCTGCGGCGGTTGTGGCGGCGGCTTCCACGAGCCGTACGTCGAGACGCGCACGTTCACCGATATCGTCACGCTGACGGAAGATAACTTCCAGACTGAGGTGCTCGACGATCCGGGCCTCATCATCATCGACTTCTGGGCCGAGTGGTGCCAGCCGTGCAAGATGATGGCGCCTGTCTTTGCCGAGCTCAACGGGGAAGAGGACAAGGTCAAGTTCTGCAAGGTCAACGTCGACGAGCAGCCGAACCTCGCTTCGATGTTCGGTATCGACTCCATCCCGACGCTCGCCGTCGTGCAGGACCGCCACACGCTGACCGGCATGGTCGGTGTGCACGATAAGGCCGACATCAAGGCGATGCTGGAGAAGTGCAAGGCATGAGAATTCGATACAACGAAGACGCGGAGGTCGTCGCCCGCCTGCGCGCCGCGCTCTTAAAGCGCGATTTACAGTGCCCCTGCCGCTTGCAGAAGATCGAGGACAACGTCTGCATGTGCAAGGAGTTCCGCGACCAGATCGCTGACCCCGAATTCGAGGGCTACTGCCACTGCCGTTTGTACTACAAGGAAAAGTAAAAAGAAAAGCACCGTCGTGAAGACGGTGCTTTTTCATTCCATCAAGCGCTGCATATCCTGCGGGATAGGCGCTGTAAAGTGTAATTCCTGTCCGGTGACCGGCTGGGTGAACCACAGCTCGTACGAGTGCAGCGCGGGGCGGGCGATGAGGGTTTTGTCCTCCGTGCCGTAGAGCCAGTCGCCCGCGAGGGGATGACCGAGGTATGCCATGTGGACGCGAAGCTGATGCGTGCGACCCGTCTGTGGGCGCAGGCGCAGGAGCGTGAAGCGGTCGTTTACTTGCAGAGTCTCGTACTCCGTGAGGCTCTGAAGCCCGTCCGCGCGCACGCAGCGGCGGATGATGGAGCCCTCCGCGCGGCCGATCGGCGCGTCGATGACGCCGCACGGCGGTTCAACTCTGCCGACGGCGACAGCGCGGTACTCGCGCCGCAGATCGCTTGAGTGCAGCGCGCGGCGCAGGCGGTCGTGCACATAGCCATTTTTCGCGGCGATGAGGAGGCCAGACGTCCCTTTGTCAAGCCTGCTCACAAAATGAGGCACGCTGCCCTCGCCGAGATAACTCGTCAGCATCGCGGCGAGGCTCGGCGCGGAGGCGTCGCCCGCCTTTGGGTGCATGGCGATACCCGCGGGTTTGTTGAGCACAAGCAGATCGTCATCCTCGTAGACGATGTCGGGCTTTGCCGCATTTGCGCAGTACAGGTCCTCGCGCGGCGTACGCTCGCTGAGGACGACGCTGACGGTGTCGCCCGCGTGGACGATTGTGTTGACGTGGACACTCTGTCCGTTCAATAAAATGGCGTTTTCGCGCCATTTGAGGCTTTTGAGCAGCGTGTAGGAAAGCTGAAGACTGCCGCGCAGGATGCCTTTGACCATGCGGCCGTCCTCCTCCGGCGTCACGGTGTATGTGAGAATGCGCATGGAAGTTCTCCTTTCCCGAAGTAAACAGCGCGTAAAATTCACACATAGTATACCATCTTCGCACGAAAAATGATATACTGAATCACACTTCGGCGCTGCCGAAAAACAAGCAACAGGAGGGCAATGGCATGGACAAGAGAACCATCTGCCTTTTGAACGATTCCTTTCCGCCCGAGATCGACGGCGTGGCGAACGCCGTCGTGAACTACGCGAAAAACATCACGAAAAGCGGCGAAAACGCCATTGTCGTCACGCCGACAATGCCCGGCGCAGACGACAGCGCGTTCCCCTTTCCCGTGCTGCGCTACCCGAGCATCGACACGCGCAAGAAGCTCGGCTACGTGGCGGGCTATCCGTTTTCACCCGAGACCGCGCGCGTGCTGACGGAGCAGAAGGTCGAACTGATGCACACGCATTGTCCCATCACGTCGTGCCTGCTGGCGCGCTCGCTGCGCGCCGTGGTCGACGCGCCGCTCGTGCTGACGTATCACACGAAGTACGATGTCGACATCGCCAAGGCTGTGCGCGGCAAGCTCTTGCAGGAGAGCGCCATTCGCGCGCTGGTGCAGAACATCGCAAGCTGCGATGAGGTCTGGGTCGTGAGCCGCGGGGCGGGGGAAAATCTGCGCTCGCTCGGCTACGAGGGCGACTACATCGTGATGGAAAACGGCGTGGACGTGCCGCGCGGGCGGGTGTCTGACGAGGCCATCGCCGCGGCGACGGGCAGATATGACCTGCCGCAGAACGTGCCGGTCTTTCTCTTCGTCGGGCGGCTGATGTGGTACAAGGGTATCCGCATCATTTTAGACGCGCTGAAAACGCTGCGCGAGAAAAATGTCGACTTCCGCATGGTGTTTGTCGGCGAGGGCGCAGACGGCGCGGAGATCCGCAGCTATGCGGAAGAGCGGAAGCTCTCCGACCGCTGCTTTTTCACAGGTGCGATCTCTGACCGCGAGATCATCCGCGCGTGGTATGGCAGATCCGACCTGTTTCTCTTCCCGTCGACGTTCGACACGAACGGCCTTGTCGTGCGCGAGGCCGCAGCCAGCGGTACGGCGACTGTGATGATCCGAAATTCCTGCGCGTCCGAGGGCGTGGGCGACGGGCGAAACGGCTTTTGCATCGAGGAAAACGCCGCGGCGATGGCGGCAAAGCTCGAAGAGCTCTGCCGCGCGCCGGAGGTGATGCAAGTGGTCGGCGAAAACGCCCAGCGCGAGCTGTACGTTTCATGGGAGACGGCGGTGCAGCGCGCCATGGCACGCTACGAGGTCGTCATCGACAATTACCGCAGCGGAAAATATCCGAAGCGCGAGCACTTCGGCGACGAGTTTTTCAAAACGCAGGGTGGGCTGATGGAGGCCTTTGCCAGCGTGGGTGAGCTGAGCGAGGAGATCGCCGCGGGGCTGCGCATTGAGCGCGACGAGGCGTTGCAGACCATTGTCCGTTCGCGGCAGGAGCTTCGCGGGCGGTTCGGCGAGACAAAGCAGGAGCTCGCCGAGCGCTACGAGACGATTTTGCAAAAAGTGGACCGCTATTTATGAGAAAAAGACGAGCGAAAATTCGCTCGTCTTTTCTTTTTAATCTTCGTGTTTTGGCTTTTCCGCGGCGAACCACATGTTCCACTGGAAGGAGTACGCCCTACGCGACGCCTCGTCCGCGCAAATTAGACGCACGCGCGACGGCTGTGCGTGCTCATAGCCGTAGTCCATGATGGCGCGCAGGACGCGGTAGGCGGCCTTCAGGTCGCTGTCTGTGCAGGAGAGGGTCAGCGTGTCGCCGTCCGTGAGCGGCAGAAGTTCGGTCGCATGGTCGGAAGAGGGGAGGGCGAAGATGTCCCCGCAGATGATCTCAACGGTCATGGCAGCCTCCTCAGCGGTTCAGATACGCGCGGCACTTCGCCTCCGCGTCGTGCGCAAGCTGTTCTTCGTCGACTGTGACAAGATGACCGTGGTCGACCGTCACACGGCCCTGAACGACTGTGTAGTCAACGGGTCCGCGCACGCCGACAGTGCCGAGCACGCTTTTGGGGTCAAAGCACGAGCCGACGAGCTCGAGCCTGCGCGAGTCGATCATGAAGAGGTCGCAGCACTTGCCGACCTCGAGCGAGCCGATGTCGTCGCTGCGGCCAAGGATGGCCGCGCTGCCGCATGTTGCCATCTTGAGCACGTCGTAACCGCTGGGGGCAGCTTTGCTGCTGTTCAAACGGTGCAGCAGGAACGCGACGCGCAGTTCCTCCATCAGCGATGAGCCGTCGTTCGAGGCTGAACCGTCAACCGCGAGGCCGACCGGCACGCCGAGCTTCAGCATCTCGGGCACGCGGGCGACGCCGGAGGCGAGCTTCATGTTCGAGATCGGGCAGTGCGCCACGCCGGTGTGCGTCTTTGCCAGCACGCGCAGCTCCTCGTCGTTGAAGTGGATGCCGTGAGCGAACCAGACGTCGCTGCCCGTCCAGCCGAGGCGCTCCATGTACTCGAGCGGGCGGACGCCCTCGCGTGCGAGCATGAAGTGTTCCTCGTCCTTCGTCTCGCACAGGTGGGTGTGCAGGCGCACGCCGTACTCTCGCGCGAGCACGGCGCTCTCGCGCAGAAGGTCGGCAGACACGGAGAACGGCGAGCACGGGGCGAGCGCAACGCGGTGCATCGCGCCGAACGACTTGTCGTGGTATTTCTCGATGACACGGGCAGAATCGGCCATGATCTCGTCGACCGTCTGCACGACGCTGTCGGGCGGCAGGCCGCCGTCCTTGACAGAGAGGTCCATACTGCCGCGCGAGGCGTACATGCGCGCGCCGATCTCGTCCGACGCGGCAAACTGCGCGCCAATGAGGTCGCCCGCGCCCGCAGGGAAGACATAGTGATGGTCGAAGCAGGTCGTGCAGCCGTGCTTCATCAGCTCGCCAAGGCCCGTGAGCGTCGAGAGGCGGATGACGTCCTCGTCGAGGTTTTTCCAGATCTCATAGAGCGTTTTGAGCCAGTCGAAGAGCTCCATGTTCTGTACTTCCGGCAGGTTGCGGGAAAAGACCTGATAGAGATGATGGTGCGTGTTGACAAGGCCGGGGTAGCAGAGCATGTGGCTCGCGTCAATCACCTTTTCCGCCTCCTGCGGCAGATTTTTACCGATCGCGCGGATGAATCCATCCTCAGCATACAGATCGACGTTTTCATAAACCGTGTCCGCGTCATCACACGACACCAGCGAACGAATGTTTTGAATGAGCAGAGTAGACATAGCGGAATACCTCACAATGCCCGAAAAGATAGGCAGATTTGATAGTGAATAGCATGTTTTGCTGCCTCCGGCAGCAAAACAGCGTAAAAGCGTCGCAGACTTTGCGCCGCGCACGGCGGCAAATAAATTGAAATCCGTCGCGGAGGACGACATGCGCGCTCTATTTTGCGCCGCGCACGGCGCAAATGAATTTGATCGTTTTTTGCCGCAGCGTGTACGTGGCAAAAAACACTTTACGCGGAGCGAGTGTACGCGCCTGCGGCGTGTGCGCAGAGCGGAGTGCGATCCTACTCAAAAACGGCAACCGATTCGGTTGCCGTTTTTGAAGATTTTTTATCTCTCTTCGCGGAAGTAGCTCAGACCCAGCGATGCGGGCGGCTGATCCTCGCGCTTCTTGCGCAGCGACACGATAATCAGAACGACCAGCGTGACGACGTAGGGGAGCATCTTGTAGAGCTCCTTGATGGCAAGGTTGGTGCCGGTGGGGATGAAGATATAGAGGATGTAGAACCCGCCGAACAGGATGGAGGCCAGCACGCTGACGTTCGGACGCCAGATCGTGAAGATGACGAGCGCGATGGCGAGCCAGCCGCGGTCGCCGAAGGCGTTGTTGGACCAGACGCCGCAGGCGTAGTCCATGACGTAATACAGACCGCCGAGACCCGCGATCATGCTGCCGATGCAGGTGGCGAGGTATTTGTACTTCGTCACGTTGATGCCGGCTGCGTCCGCCGTCGCCGCGCTCTCGCCCACGGCGCGCAGGTGAAGACCCGTGCGGGTGTGCTTGAGGAAGTACGACGCGAACAATGCGATGACGATGGCGAGGTAGGCAAGGAAGCCGTAGGACAGGAAGACCTGACCGAACCAGCCGCCGACATTCAGGGATTTGCTGAAATAGGCGCTCGTCGCGCTCAGCGCGATGGAGGGGACTTCACTGTCGGTCAGCTTGATGAGCGAGCCGCCGAAGAAGTTGCCGATGCCGACGCCGAACGTCGTGAGCGCAAGACCCGTGACGTTCTGGTTGGCGCGCAGCGTAACGGTCAGCAGGCAGTAGAGAAGGCCCATCAGAAGCGAGCCCAAAAGCGAGCAGAGCATCGGGATACCGATGGCGAGGAACGCGTTCATGTCGGCAGCCGGGGTGGACTGCTCGTAGAAGAACGCGCCGATGACGCCGCAGATACCGCCGACGTACATCACGCCCGGAATGCCGAGGTTCAGGTTGCCGGACTTTTCCGTCAGGATCTCACCGGTGCTGCCGTAGAGCAGGGGAATGCCCTGCATGACCGCACGGGGAAGGAAAGAAGCAAGATCAAACATCGCTCACGCCTCCTTTTTGCCCTTGCGCAGGCTGACCTTGTAGGTGATGAAGAATTCGCTGCCGATGATGAAGAACAGGATGATGCCCGTCAGGATATCGGCGAAGGAGTGGTTTAGGCCGAACACGCTGGAGATCTCGCTCGCGCCGCGGCTCAGAACCACGATAAGAAGGCTCGTGAAGATCATCATGATGGGGTTGAACTTGGCCATCCAGGAGACCATGACCGCTGTGAAGCCGCGTCCGCCGACGATGGTGGTGGTCAGCGTGTGGTCCGTACCGGCGGTGAGCAGCAGGCCGATGAGGCCGCAGATCGCGCCGGAGAGGATCATCGTGCGCACGATGACGCGCTCGACCTTGATGCCCGCATAGCTCGCGGTGCGCTGGCTCTCACCGACAACGGCGATCTCATAGCCGTGCTTGCTGTAATTGAGATAGATGTACATAACGCCCGTGAGGATCGCCACAAGCAGGATCGGGAGGAGATAGCGCTGGCCGCCGAGAACGGGGAGCCAGCCGGCCTCGGTATTCTGGTTGATGATACCGATCTTGCCCGAGCCCTTGGGCACTTCCCACACGATGATGAAGAACGCGGCGAGCTGTGTCGCGATGTAGTTCATCATGAGCGTGAAGAGCGTTTCGTTCGTGTTCCACTTGGCCTTGAAGATACCGGGGAGGAAGCCCCACAGCGCGCCTGCCGCGACGGAGGCAATGATCATAATGACGATGAGAAGTGCGTTGGGAATCTTGCCGCCAAGGCAGATCATGCAGGCCGCGGTGGCAAGGCAGCCGATGAGCACCTGACCCTCGGCGCCGATGTTCCAGAAGCGCATCTTGAACGCGGGCGTGACCGCGAGCGAGATGCCGAGCAGGATCGCGAGGTTATGGAATGTGACCCAGCTCTTGCGCGACGTACCGAACGCGCCGTAGAGGATCGTGGAGTAGACCTTGATGGGATTTTCGCCCGTCAGCAGCGTTGTGACGATCGCGCAGACGATCAAAGCGAGCACGATCGCGCCGCCGCGGATCAAAACGGCCTTGTACCAGGGGAGCGTATCGCGCTTGGCGATGTGGAAGAGCGACTGTTTCTTATTCATCCTTGTTGCCTCCCCTCACGAGCGTCATCAGTGCGCCGACCTCGCGCTTGTCGGTCTTTCTGGCGTCGACCACGCCGGAGACCTGACCGCCGCAGAGAACGACGATGCGGTCGCACAGCTCAAGCAGCACGTCGAGGTCTTCGCCGACATAGACGACGGCGACGCCGCGCATCTTCTGCTCTGTCAGCAGGTTGTAAATGGTATAGGAGGTGTTGATGTCCAGGCCGCGCACGGCGTAAGCGGTCATCAGCACGGCGGGGGACTGGGCGATCTCGCGTCCGACAAGCACCTTCTGCACGTTGCCGCCGGACATGCGGCGCACGGGGAAGGACGTGCTGGGCGTGACGACGCCGAGCTCTTCCCAGATGCGGTTGGCGAGCGCTTCGGGATCCTTGCGGTTGAGGAACAGACCCTTACCCTTGCGCCAGGAGCGCAGCATCATGTTGCCCGTCATGCCCATCGAGCCGACCAGGCCCATGCCGAGTCGGTCTTCGGGGACGAACGACATCGAAATGCCGCTCTTGCGGATCTTCATCGGGTCGAGACCGACGAGTTCCTTTTCCTTGCCGCCGTCGGGCGGATAGAACGTGACATGGCCGGAGGCGACGGGGTAGAGGCCCGCAATGGACTCGAGCAGCTCGCGCTGGCCGCTGCCTGCGACGCCCGCGATGCCGAGCACCTCGCCCGCGTTGATGGTGAAGCTGACATCGTCCAGACGCTTGACGCCAAGCTCGTCGTAAGCCGTCAGGCCTTCGATGACGAGGCGCTTTTCAACGTCCTTCGGCTCGGGGCGGCTGATGTTCAGGCTCACCGTGTGGCCGACCATCATGTCGGTCAGCGATTGCTGGTCGGCGTCCTTGGTGGCGACGTCACCGACGTATTCGCCCTTGCGCAGCACGGCCACGCGGTCGGACACGTCGAGCACCTCGTGCAGCTTATGCGTGATGATAATGAGGGACTTGCCGTCGGCCTTCATGTTGCGCATGATGGCGAAGAGCTTGTCCGTCTCCTGCGGGGTGAGCACTGCGGTCGGCTCGTCCAGAATGAGGATGTCCGCCCCGCGGTAGAGCACCTTGACGATCTCGACGGTCTGCTTCTGCGAAACGGACATGTCGTAGATCTTCTGATTGGGGTCGATGTCGAACCCGTATTTGTCGCAGATCTCTTTGACCTTTTTGCTGGCTTCGGCAATGTCGAGCTTGCCTTCAAGGCCGAGGATGATATTCTCCGTTGCGGTGAAAAGATCAACGAGCTTGAAGTGCTGGTGAATCATACCGATGCCGTGTTCGAACGCATCCTTGGGGGAGGCGATCGTGACGGGTTCGCCGTGAATGTAGATTTGCCCCTCGTCGGGGAAATAGATGCCGGAGAGCATGTTCATCAGCGTCGTCTTGCCGCTGCCGTTTTCGCCGAGCAGCGACAGGATCTCGCCCTCGTGCAGCTCAAGGTTGATGGCGTTGTTCGCCACCACTTTGCCGAACCGCTTCGTGACATTCTCCATTTTAACTGCGCATGCAGTTCCCAAGGCGGTCACCCCTTTTTCCGCTGGAGGGCACAGGAAGAAAGCCCCTCAGCATTGTATTTGTACAAGTCATATATTAGCATAATTGAACGGCGTTGTAAATGTAAAACAGAAAAAAACACAAAAAAAATTAGAAGCGTACAAAAATTTTTAGCAAAATAGCGAAAAGTGCCATAAAAAGAAAAAAGATATCGGGCTGCCCGAAGGCAGCCCGATATGTAGTAGCAGAAACAATTAGCCGAAATTAGTATCCAGCAGATCAATGCCGTCGATCATGAGCTGGAAGTACGGGGCGGAACGGGCGGTGGACTCAGCCAGATAACCGTCCTGGACAACCTCGGTGTCGGGTGTGTAGTCGGGATCGGTGTCGACGTCAGCCATGTAAGAGGTGACAGGCTGGCCGTCCACGGTGAAGGCGGAGCAGTCGAAGACGTGGAGCTCGCCGCTCTCGAGCTTGGCGGTCGCATCGGCAATGGCCTCAGCGGTGCCCTCGGCAGCAACGTTCTCGTTCAGGTCGGTCAGCACGACGGAGCCGGTAGCGAGGGTGCCGGTCCAGTCAGCGTCGATGGCATCGCCGTTCATGGCAGCCTTGATGGCGTACTCATAGTAGGGGGCCCAGTCGATGCGGGAGGAGATCAGATAGGTGTTGGGGCAGGCGGCCTCGGTGGAACCGTTGTAGGAAACGTCGGGAACACCGGCGGTCTCGCAAGCGGTGGGAGCGCCCATGGAGTCGGCGTGCTGGCTGATGAGCTTGCAGCCGTTCTTGATGAGCTTCTGCGCGCCTTCCTTCTCGGCGGTCTCGTCATACCAGCTGCCGGTGAAGGTGACTTCCATCGTGGCAGTGGGGCAGACGGAGCGAGCGCCCAGGAAGAAGGAGGTGTAGCCGGAGATAACCTCGGCATAGGTGAAGGCGCCGACGTAGCCGATCTTGGCCTCGTCTGCGGTGAACTCACCGTTGGCGATCATCTCGTTGAGCTTCATACCGGCGGCGATACCGGCGAGGTAACGGCCCTCATAGATGGAAGCGAAGGCGTTGTGGTAGTTGCTCAGACCCTCGGTGTGCGCCTTGGTGCCGGTGGAGTGGCAGAACTGCACGTCGGGGAAGTCCTTCGCGGCCTGGATCATGTAGTCTTCGTGACCGAAAGAGTCGGCGAAGATGATGTTGCAGCCGGCGTCGGCGAGCTCAGCGGCCTTGTCGTAGCACTCCTGACCTTCGGGAACGTTGGTCACGATGGTGTACTCGACGCCGAGCGTCTCGCAGGCCTCTTTCGCAGCGTTGATGAAGTTGAGGTCGTAGGTGGAGTTTTCGTCGTGGAGCATGATGAAGCCGACCTTGAAATCGGTGACTTCGTTGTTGTCCTGATCGTCGGTGTTGGTATCGTCCTTCTTATCGCCGCAGGCGACGAGGGCGAGGACCATCACGAGACTCAGGAGCAGTGCAAGGAACTTCTTCATTTCGGTAAATCCTCCTTAAATTTTACGGCAATCAAAAGATTTGAATACCGTTATCACCATGATACATAAAAAGGAAAAATTTAGCAACAGGAAAAAGAAAAAATGAGGGTCAAACTTGACCAAAAAAGCAGCATGAATTTTTGTCCATAGCGGAGAAAGCACGAAAAAAGGGCCCGCTTTTTGAAACGGACCCTTTTTAGGAAGGTTTGGCGGGATTTACATCTGCACGCGGGTGCCGGTTTTGCCCTCGATGCCCTCGGCTGCCTTTTCAAGCAGCGTGATGAGCGCGATGCGGCCGGGCTTGCTTTCGGCAAACGACATGGCGGCCTGAACCTTCGGCAGCATGGAGCCGGGGGCAAACTGCTTTTCGTCGATATACTTGCGCGCCTCGTCCGGCGTCAGGGTGTCGAGACCCTTCTGGTCGGGCTTGCCGAAGTTGATGGCGACCTTCTCGACCGCCGTCAGAATGACGAGCATGTCCGCGTCGAGCAGCTCTGCGAGCTTGGCGGAGGCGAAGTCCTTGTCGATGACCGCGGGCGTGCCGTAGAGCTTGCCGTCCTTGCGCACGACGGGGATGCCACCGCCGCCGACCGTGATGACGACCGTACCGTTGTCGACGAGCGCCTTGACAGTGTTCTTTTCAATGACGTCGATCGGCTTGGGGGAGGGAACGACCTGACGGTAGCCGCGGCCGGCATCCTCGACCATCGTGTAGCCCTTTTCTGCGGCGATGCGGTCGGCGGTCTCCTTGTCGTAGAACGCGCCGACGGGCTTGGTCGGATGCTGGAAGGCGGGGTCAGCCTCGTCGACGAGCACCTGCGTCACGACGGTCGCGACGTCCTTGTTCATGCCGCGGGAGGCGAGCTCGTTGCCGATGGCGTTCTGCAGATGATAGCCGATATAGCCCTGGCTCATCGCGCCGCACTCGGGGAAGGGCATGTCGGACTTGATGGCCTTGGCCTCGGCGGCGGTGGCCATGCCGAGGTTGATCATGCCGACCTGCGGGCCGTTGCCGTGGGCGATGATGACCTCGTTGCCCTGCGCGATCAGGTCGACGATGGGCTTTGCGGTCTCGGTGACAAGGGCGAGCTGCTCGTAGGGGGTGCTGCCCAGCGCGTTGCCGCCGAGGGCGATGACGATTCTTTTGCTCATGATGACTATCTCTCCTTGATTTTTTAAAAACTCTCTTCTCTCAAAAGCGGCTGACCCGCCTTTTTACATATGAAATGCGCCTTAGAACATCTTGCGCTCTTCGCCGGACTTGTCCATCTCCATCAGCGCGCGGACGGGGTCTTTGACCTGCGCGAGGAACATCATTGCGGCGATGATATACGGCTTGTAGGAAGCCTGCTTGTACAGGGGGACGATATAGCGGTCGAACACGCTGTTGTCGACCTCGCCCTCAGGGCAGGAAAGGCCGGTGATGTCGGCGGGCAGGCAGTGGAGATAGAGCGCCTTGCCGTCCTTCGTGAGCTTCATCATCTCCTCGGTGCAGGCCCAATCCTTGTGCTCGGCGTTCTGCGCGAGCAGCTTTTTCTCCAGCTCATCGATGCCGTCCTTGTCGCCGGCCTGATAGAGCTTCGTGCGCTCCTCCATGGCCTTGAACGGCGCCCAGGACTTGGGATAGACGATATCGGCGTCCTTGAAGGCTTCCTTCATGTCGTTGCACTTCTTGAAGCTGCCGCCGGTGGCCGCCGCATTCTTTTTGGCGATCTCCTCGACCTCGGGCATGACCTCGTAGCCTTCGGGGTGAGCGAGGGTGACATCCATGCCGAAGCGGGTGAAGAGGCCGATAACGCCCTGCGGGACGGAGAGGGGCTTGCCGTAGCTCGGGGAATAGGCCCAGGTCATGGCGACCTTCTTGCCCTTGAGGTTCTCCACGCCGCCGAAGTAGTGGATGATGTGGAGCATATCGGCCATGCACTGCGTCGGGTGGTCGACGTCGCACTGGAGGTTCACAAGCGTCGGGCGCTGTTCGAGGATGCCGTCGCGGTAGCCCTCTTCGAGCGCGTCCATGAAGGTCTTCTGATACTTGTGGCCCTCGCCGATGAACATATCGTCGCGAATGCCGATGACGTCGGCCATGAACGAGACCATGTTCGCCGTCTCGCGCACGGTCTCGCCGTGTGCGATCTGGGACTTCTTTTCATCGAGCACCTGCTCCTCAAGACCCAGCAGGTTGCACGCGGAGGCAAACGAGAAGCGCGTGCGCGTGGAGTTGTCGCGGAAGATCGAAATGCCGAGGCCGGAATTGAAGATCTTCGTGTTCTTGTTGCGCTCGCGCAGGTCGCGCAGCGCGTCGGCCACGGTGAAGACCGCGTCGATCTCCTCGTCGCTCTTGTCCCACGTCCAGTAGAAGTCGGTCTTGTACATGTTATTGATGTGCAGAGTCTCAAGGTGGCGTGCCAGTTCAACAGTCTTGCTCATAGATAATTTTCTCCTTCATTTTATAGTATATTAAAAATCGTTTGAAATATTTGCGCCGCGCACGGCGCAAATGATCTTGATCCGTTTTTTGCCGCGACATGCGCGTGGCAAAAAACACTTCTCACGCAGCGCGCGTCGAGCCAAAGACGAGGCGCGAAGCGGAGTGCAGCCTCTTAATATCAAATGACGGGCGAAGCACGTTATTTGATATTATTGCCCGTTAGCTCCTGACGGAAGGAGGTGGCAGAGCCGTCCTTGTTCTCGGGCTTGTAGAGGCCGGGGACAGCCGCGTACAGCGCCGCGCAGGTGACGAGGTCCTGCTTCCAGGTGATCTCGTTGGGCGCGTGGGCCTGAGATTCAGCGCCAGGGCCGAAGCCGACGCAGGGGATGCCGTAGCGGCCCTGGATGGATACGCCGTTGGTCGAGAACGTCCACTTGTCCGTCAGCGGGCGGCCCGTGCGCGTGGACATGGCCTTTTCGTCCGCGCCGATGCGCTCGGCACCCCAGAGAGCGTGGTGCGCGTCGACGAGCGCCTGCACGTGGGGCGCGGTCTCCTTGTTGATCCAGGTGGGGAAGAAGGCCTCGGTCTCGTAGACGTGGCCGGTCCAGGACGGACGGTCGTACATGTACATGGAGACCTTGACGTCCTTGGCGTACTTCTTGCAGGCGGGCAGATCCCCGATCTCCTTCTGGCAGGCCCTT
>OJKW01000767.1_pt1 | contig 22213 bp, 19 predicted proteins | sample 1596591 | NCBI WGS metagenome assembly OJKW01 (sample SAMEA4350166, study PRJEB24818) | metagenome | biome: human; feature: gut; material: faeces | place: Denmark | collected 2013-09
ATAAGCTGGTGACGCTGGCACAGCATTTTCAGCTGGCAGAAAAAGTGGAGCATCGCGCCCTGCCGGACTGCCGTCTGATACAACAGGTTTATTGCAAACTGAAGGAAACAGCGGTACAATAGCAACAGGAGGCACGGTGCTACGGGATCTTTTTAGTCTTTTCCCCGCATACGCGGGGGTGATCCCAAAAGAAAACTACCCGATATAAGACAGAATTTCTTTTCCCCGCATACGCGGGGGTGATCCTCAGAGTGTGGGTACACTTTCCGGGCACTCGCACTTTTCCCCGCATACGCGGGGGTGATCCCCACGGATGGACGAAGCAAGGCAACATCGGCGTCTTTTCCCCGCATACGCGGGGGTGATCCTGGGACAAGGCTAGAAGTTACGAAAACTTCATCACTTTTCCCCGCATACGCGGGGGTGATCCCCACATAATCGAGTTTGACGGGAGTACCAATTTCTTTTCCCCGCATACGCGGGGGTGATCCAGCGCCCCATCTCGGCTACCGTCGTCGCATCCCCTTTTCCCCGCATACGCGGGGGTGATCCCGATGCGGTCATCGCGGTCAAAACCGCCAATGCCTTTTCCCCGCATACGCGGGGGTGATCCCGATGAGTAAAGCCGGGCTGGATGAGTATCTGACTTTTCCCCGCATACGCGGGGGTGATCCCGGCAATGTCGCCGTTGTCCTGCTTGTACTTCACTTTTCCCCGCATACGCGGGGGTGATCCTCGTATTTCTGCACATCGACCTGCTCTGTGATCCTTTTCCCCGCATACGCGGGGGTGATCCCGGGAATTTTGTCGGGGTTAGAATTTACTCCCTCTTTTCCCCGCATACGCGGGGGTGATCCCACGACCGGCCAAGTGGATGGACACACGACCGGCTTTTCCCCGCATACGCGGGGGTGATCCCGAGCACCACCAATACTTCCAGTGATACCGATACTTTTCCCCGCATACGCGGGGGTGATCCTGAGATTGACATGGGGTGCAACCTTGAGGCCCTCTTTTCCCCGCATACGCGGGGGTGATCCTACCCCAGATTTTCGAATCTGTGACCTCATCGGCTTTTCCCCGCATACGCGGGGGTGATCCTATAGGCGTTATCCATGACTGGATATTTTGGCGCTTTTCCCCGCATACGCGGGGGTGATCCCTCCTTCCAGTGATCCCAGATGATTCGGTTTGGCTTTTCCCCGCATACGCGGGGGTGATCCCGCTTCGACCACTTTTTCCAGCAGGATGATAATCTTTTCCCCGCATACGCGGGGGTGATCCCAGTCGTGAACGGCGTGCAAAACTCGTTCTTAACTTTTCCCCGCATACGCGGGGGTGATCCTGCCAGAAGTCAAGCGTTCCTGTTGCGTTGCTTCTTTTCCCCGCATACGCGGGGGTGATCCCGCATGACCTCAAACAAAACCAACAAAAAAAACCTTTTCCCCGCATACGCGGGGGTGATCCCGGAAGCGCTTATGTAAAATGGGCAGACGGAACCTTTTCCCCGCATACGCGGGGGTGATCCTGAACTGATGACTGTTTGCGCTTTGTACTGCGACTTTTCCCCGCATACGCGGGGGTGATCCCCCTAGAAGACTGTGGCGAATCAAGCAAAACAGCTTTTCCCCGCATACGCGGGGGTGATCCTGTGGTCTTGCCGTTTGTTCTCCGTATTCTCCGCTTTTCCCCGCATACGCGGGGGTGATCCCTGATACCATGACCAAAAACAAGATTTCTGCCGCTTTTCCCCGCATACGCGGGGGTGATCCTTATCGTTTTTACTGTTTCCAGCAATCGTTAAGCTTTTCCCCGCATACGCGGGGGTGATCCCGGAACCGATCGACATTCAAGCCCTTTTCCCCGCATACGCGGGGGTGATCCTACACCGCTATCCATAGCGGCGTTGATATATGACTTTTCCCCGCATATGCGGGGGTGATCCGCACTGGCCCACAGGCCCGAAGCACAGGCCCCACTTTTCCCCGCATATGCGGGGGTGATTCTCCACTTCGCCAACGGCTGAAGCACATCCCAGAACTTTTCCCCGCATATGCGGGGGTGATCCCTGCGCGATGCTGTACAGCGCGAAGTCGTCGGGCTTTTCCCCGCATACGCGGGGGTAATCCCATCTACGCAATCAAAGACGAACTGGCCGGAACCTTTTCCCCGCATACGCGGGGGTGATCCCACTTCCGACACTGACAAGCGAGTGGATGCACGCTTTTCCCCGCATACGCGGGGGTGATCCTGTTGGTCGGCCACTCTGTGACGTCAAGAATTTCTTTTCCCCGCATACGCGGGGGTGATCCCGTTGCCCTGAGGACTTTCGGTGGAACTCTGAGCTTTTCCCCGCATACGCGGGGGTGATCCCGAACTCCGACAGGCTTTTCAGGTACAAAAGTACTTTTCCCCGCATACGCGGGGGTGATCCCGTAGGAAACCCGGCAACGCTGCCCACAGGCGACTTTTCCCCGCATACGCGGGGGTGATCCCATGAGCTGTGCAAAACCGCTTATCAGATTCTACTTTTCCCCGCATACGCGGGGCTTACAAAAAAGAACCACGGGCGCAACGGAAAGTGAAATAATATTTCTGGAAAGGAGAACTCTGCAATTTTATCGCCCGCCCAGGCTGCGTTCAAGAACCCCCGCAAGGTATTGCGTGAGGGCTTGAGAAAGCACCAATAAAGCGAACAAAGCCCTCCGGTTTCTGTGATAGGAAGCCGGAGGGCTTTTTGCGTCTTGTTTTGCGGGCGAAAAGAAGGTGCAATAATAGCAAGTGACGCATATCTGCGAGGTGATACCATGCTGAACATCTCTATGACTCACTGACAGCCAGCAATGTGCAGCTTAAAGGTGTTGAAAAGTTTACATGGATATGATTGATTCGATCTGTGCGCTGTGGTAATATAAGAAAAAGAAAGGCGGTGAGTCTGTGGCAGAAAAAGACGCGTCGGAAAAGATTCTGGAATCCTACAATGATGTATTCTCTGATATCGTAAACGTGCTGTTATTCAACGGAAAGCAAGTTTTAGGCGCAGATGAATTGGAAGATCAGGCTCCGCGCACCTATTATAAAGCGGATGGCAGACTCCATGAAATTGAACGCGATGTTGCCAAACGCTGGAAGAACGGTAATATCCGGGTGGCGTGTATCGGCTTTGAAAACCAGACTGCATCCGACCCGGATATGCCGCTCCGAGTGATAGGTTATGATGGTGCAGAGTATCGGGCGCAGCTTCTGGGAGATCATGATACAGGAAGCCGCTACCCAGTCGTGACGCTGGTGCTCTATTTTGGTCATGAGAAACCGTGGAGCGGGCCGCTTTCTCTGAAAGAACGGCTGAACGTTCCAAACGAGTTTGAGCCATACGTCAACGATTATAAAATCAACCTGTTCCAGATCGCGTATCTGAACCGTGAACAGGTGAATCTGTTCCAAAGCGATTTCAAGGTGGTTGCAGACTACTTTGTGCAGAAAAGAGAGAATGGCGATTATGTGCCAAGTTCACAGGATCTGACACATGTGCAGGAAACGCTTCAGTTGTTGAGCAGCATGACGAATGACCACCGATTTGAAGACGCATATGAAGACGCATATAATACCAGCACCGATGACAGGAAAGGAGGCCCACGCAATATGTGTGATGTGCTTGATAAAGTGGAAAGCAGAGGCATTGAAAAAGGCATTGCAAAAGGCATTGTGAAAGGCGAGAGCCGTGGTGAAAACAAAATGGCTTTGCTGGTTAAGAAGCTTCTTGACCAGAATCGCATTGACGATGTAAAGAGGGCTTCTGAAGATGAAAAGAGCCGCGCGGAATTGATGAAAGAGTTTGGAATTCGTTAATGTAGGTTCGATGCAATATGTGTGATTGAAAAAAGCATTCGCCCCTTGGCTGTACCCCCGCCAAGGGGCTTTTTCTGTCCGCCCATTTTCATTTGATTTTTAGCAAAATGCCCAGTGGAATCTACCTGAAATTGTTAAATAAAACAAAAAAGAAAATGGGTATTGAATAAACGGTGACAAAATGGTAATATGAGCTTAACAAACCGGATGTGTAGAAAGTCTACCGTCCGGATGGGTGCAGTGTGAAACTATTTTGGAGGATACGATTATGAAAATGTTTAAAAAGCTCATGGCTGTTGCGCTGGCGGGCGTGATGGCACTGGTGGTTTTGACCGGCTGCGCAAGCAATGCGGTAAGCACCAAGGAAATCATGGCAAATATTACGGACAACAATCCTGTTTCCATCCGGGGCAGAAGCGTTACTTTGAAGTCGGCTGCTGAAGACGACGCAGTGAAGGTCATGCAGATCCTTCAGGCCTATAAGGCGGCGCATAAGGATGCGGAGGAGGATCGAGACTTTGCTCCTTGCCTGCCGGATATCATGGAGAAGCTGGATATTAAAGAAAACGAATACGTCGGAATTAGCAGGGTGAAGATCGAAACTTATCAGAGCAAGACCATTAAAGAGATGCAGAATGCGCAGATTGCAAGTGCGCTTACTGCTCCGCAGACTCTGCGGCCCGGTAACTTTGAGGACGGCGCTGAGGGTACGATCAGCATGAAGATCGATAAGATTGGCGATGATACTTATATTATCGCTGTTATCCGTGTTCCGGCAGCTGAGTAAATGAAGCTTGCGGAATAAACAAGACTGCACCAGTCCCATAAAACGATCTTACAATCAAAAAACGCAGTATTTTATGCGGAGGATACGATTATGAAAATGTTTAAAAAGCTCATGGCTGTTGCGCTGGCGGGCGTGATGGCACTGGTGGTTTTGACCGGCTGCGCCGCATCGGTCAACAAGAAGGAACTTGTGGCACTGCTGAGTGATATGAATTCCCTTGGTTACAATAAGGTTGAGTACAAAGAAACCAGCAAGGATCAGGCAAACAAGGTGATCGAACTGGTTCAGAAGGTCTATAATAACACGAAGGACGAAGACAAGGCAAACTTCGATCCGATGAAGGCACTTTATGATGAAGAGGCCAGCAGCTATTATGATCGCTACCCGGAAGTGACGAAGGCTCTTGGCATTGATGACAAGACCGAGGACGAGTATAGCTTTGCAATCGTTGAGCTGAAGAAGTACAGCAGCCAGTATAATCAGGATCATGCAACTATGGCACTGGCAACGGACGTGATGCGCGCTCGTGAGTACCTGAATGATATTGACGCAAAGGGTAATAACGGCACGGTCAGCATCAACACCGTTACTCTGGGCAGCACCGAGTATCTGGTGGTTGTGTTTAAGGTTGTTGCTTGATCACGCTTTGGTGATTGTACAAGCAAAACGATTTGGAGGATAACATTATGAAAATGTTTAAGAAGCTGATGGCTGTTGCCCTCGCTGGTGTGATGGCTCTCACTGTTTTGACTGGCTGCGCGGGCACCATCAATAAGAAAGAATACTTTAACGTTCTGAGCGATATGGCGAAGACCGAAGGTATTACCCTCGAAAAGGGCACCGATGAGCTTGCAAATAATGTTCTTAGCAAGGTGAAGGACTATGCTGAAAACCATAGTCAGGGAATCTACGGTACAGTTGATCAGATGGCTGTAGAAGCATTAGGTTCGGCTGACATTGAGAATGAGTACAATAAGGATTATGCTAAGATTCGGTCGATTGTTCCGGATGGAGCAAAAGAGCAGTATAGTGTGATGTGGGCTCCGATGGATGAGTATAAGAGCAAGGATTTTCAGAACATGCAGGAGCTCCTGAATGTGGCAAAGTCGAATAATGAGACTTTGAATGAGCTTGCTGACGGTTATGAGCTTGATAAGACGGCAACCGTGAGCATTGCAAGCCGTAAGATTGGCGACACCACTTTCCTCGTCATCGTTACGGTTCAGGCTGTTAAGAAAGCTGCATAAGCGTTGCCCCACAAAAAACAGGCATCAAAACTGAACACCACCCTTTGCCCCGGAATGAGCCTTGCGGCCTCACTCCGGGGCTTTTTTGTACAAAGGCTTTTGCGCAAAAAGAAACGCCCAAAACAAGCCGAAGGCTTGACAATTGGACGTAGGAAGGTTATACTACAAATAGAAAAGGCGCTGGCCCGCAAACGGCTGGCTCCTTACCGGTTTAGTCAAGAAAAAGATGACCGCTCAGGTTGGAAGCTATGAGGCGGTCATTTTTTCTTGTGTTCATCGCTGTGAGAAACGGTCCATGTGATCTGAAATGTAACGTACACTGCCCCGCCGATCAGGCTGAGCAGGAGAACGACCTGTTCAAATGTCATGGTGGAATCCCCCCTTTCGCTTTTGGCGTCCGGGGAAGCGCAACAACAAGAGAAAATCGCCCGTCCCGGCGCCTAGGGAACCGGTAAGGGGCTGCCGCCTGCGTTTAGGGCGCAGTGCCTTTCTGCCATCGCAAGATGGCAATTACAGGATAACACAAAAATCGACAGAACGCAATAAGATATTGAGACGTTCCCCGGAAGGAGCCTTGCGGCTTCACTCCGGGGATTTTTTGGTTTGGCGCGGTTTCACATCTTGGCGGCTCCCTGCATAGCCTGTCGTAAACCTTGGGAGGGGGAGCGGGCATGGAGGAACGGAAACGGTTTGCGGTGATCGGCGGGGACGCGCGGCAAGCGGCGGCGGGCCGGGCGCTGGCGCGGGCGGGGTACGAAGTGTGCGGCGCGGAAGAGGTGGCACGAGCGGATTACATCCTGCTGCCGCTCCCGCTGGACGAGGCGCGGACGCCGCTTGCCGCGCTGTTGCGGGCGGCGAAGCCGGGGGCACTGGCGCTGGGCGGGAAGCTGTCGGCGGAGGCGCAGCAGATCGCGCGGGAGGCCGGGGTAGAGCTGGTGGATTACTTCACGCGGGAGGAGCTGACCGTGCGGAACGCCATCCCCACGGCGGAGGGGTGCATCGGCATTTTGCTGGCGCGGCGGTCCCAGACGCTCTGGGGTAGCGGCGTGCTGCTGGCCGGGTTCGGGCCGGTAGGGCAAGCACTGGGGGTGCGGCTGGCCGCGCTGGGCGCACAGGTGACGGTGGCCGCGCGGCGGGCCGGGCCGCGGGCGCTGGCCGAAAGTCTGGGGCTGCGCAGCATTCCGCTGGCAGCGGTGGCCGGGGCGGCCCCGGCATTTGATACGGTGGTGAACACCGTCCCCGCCCCGGTGCTGACCGAGCCGGTGCTGGCAGCCCTGCGGCCGGGGAGCCTGATCGTTGATCTGGCATCGCGGCCCGGTGGAACAGACTTTGCGGCGGCGCAGCGGCTGGGCCATACGGCGGTCCATGCGCTGAGTCTGCCCGCCGCCTGTGCGCCGGAAACGGCGGGTGGGTTTGTGGCGCAGACGGTCTGCGCGATGATACAGGAGCGGGAGGGAAGAGCATGAACACACCGCGAGGGCGGATCGCGTTTGCGGTCTGCGGGAGCTTTTGTACGCTGGGCACGGCCACGGCACAGGCCGGGCGGCTGGTGCGGCAGGGCTGGGAGCTGCTGCCGGTGATGAGCTTTGCAGCGTCCCGGCTGGACACCCGGTTTGGCACGGCGGCGGAATGGAAGGCGCGGCTGGAAAAGCTGACCGGGAACCCGGTGCTGGACGCCCTGCAAGCCGTGGAGCCGCTGGGGCCGAAGCGGCTGGCTGAAGCGCTGGTCATTGCGCCCTGCACCGGAACGACACTGGCCCGGTTGGCGGTGGGCCTTTCCGACACGCCGGTGACGCTGGCGGCGAAAAGTCTGCTGCGGGTGGGGTGCCCGGTTTTGATCGCCGTCTCCACCAACGACGGGCTGGGGGCATCGGGGGAGAATATCGCCCGGCTGCGCCAGCGCAAACATTACTATTTTGTGCCCTACGGGCAGGATGACCCGGCCGCGAAGCCGCAGAGCCTGAAGGCAGATTTCGCCCTGCTGCCCGCTGCGCTGGAAGCGGCGCTGGCCGGGCGGCAGATCCAGCCCCTGCTGCGGGAGAGGATCGGGGCGTGAAGGGGCGCATTTCTCTTTTCAGGCGGGGCAAAGTGTGGTATACTAAAACAGATTAAAGGAACAACGGAGTATACCAGATGAAAAAACAGATCACCGTGCTGTGCGCGGCCCTGCTGTGCCTGTTGGCGGCCTTTGCGCCCGGCGCGGCGGCGGCCCCGGCCCTGACGACCACCGAAGCTTACTGCATCATTGACGCGGACACCGGGCTGGTGCTGGCGCAGCAGAATATGGACGAGGAACTGCACCCGGCGTCGATCACCAAGGTGATGACGCTGGGCCTTGCCTGTGAAAAGGCGCAGGGCCAGTGGGACGGCGTGAAGCTGGCCGTCAGCCACGAGGACGTTTACTCGCTGGCGGGTACTGATTCCAGCCACATCGCATTGCAGGAAGGGGAGGAAGTTCCCCTGACGGATGCGCTGTACGCCACCATGATGGCCAGCGCCAATGACGGCGCGAACCTGCTGGCGGAATATTTCGGCGGCGGCACCATCGCCGACGGTGTGGCCGCGATGAACGCACAGGTGGCGGAGCTGGGCTTGCAGCACACCCACTTCGCGAACCCCCACGGCATCAGCGACGAGGACCACTACACCAGCTGCTACGATATGGCGCAGATCCTGCGCTGGGCGCTGACCCAGCCGGGCTTTGAGACCCTTTTCACCCGGAACGAGATGTACACGATGGCCCCCACCAACATCCAGCCCGTGACCCGGTACTTCCACCAGCAGGATAAGATGCGGGTGGGGTCCAGCCGGTACTATATCCCGGCCATTTTGGGCTCGAAGATCGGCTACACCAACATTGCCCGCTACAGCTACGTCTGTCTGGCGGAGCAGAACGGCGTCCGGCTCATCTGCGTGACCATGCAGAGCAACCTGAAGACCGACAAGTACAACGACGTCCGCACCCTGCTGGATCACGCCTTTGCGACCTTTACCGGCTACACCGACATCCCCGCGCAGGGGGTGACGGCCCAGATGGAGGTGGTGGGCGGCGGCAGCGCCATGGGTACTGTGACCGTCAGCGACCCCGGTGTGCGGCTGCTGTTGGCCGACGGCCTGACCGCCGACAATGTGTCGGTGAGCCTTGAACTGCCCGAACGCTATATTTTGGGGGTTGACCCGGAGGCTTACGCGGTGTATACCATTCAAGGCGGCGATGTGCAGGAATCCACCTCCGTCCGGGTCAAGGCGAACATCGAGGGGCTGGAAGAGGTCGTCGCGGCCAACGCGAACGTTCAGCTCCCCGCCTCCCGCAATATCAAGAAAACCGCAGGCGGCTTGCTCGCTATCTCCCTCGGTGCCACGGTGCTGGCGGCGGTGGTGGTGTTTGCAGTCATACGCATCCGAGCTAAGAGAAAACGTAAGCCGAGAAGTAAGCACTGACGATAGAGCGCAAGGCCCGGCTGCTGCCGGTATGCGCTCAGACTTGCCCGATATGCCAAGGGCTCCCACTTTGAGGAAAGACTCTCCCCGGCCGGGGAGAGATGTCGCGAAGCGACAGAGTGGGGAATCTGGCACGCGAAGCGTGACTGAGAGGGCGAGCTATCTACCCTGCGAAAAAGCCCTTCGGGACTTTTTATATACAACAAAAAGAAAATAATTTTTAAAAGAAAACAGAGAGGAAACGAACTATGGGCAAATTTACTTTTACGCAGACCGAGATCCCCGGTGTTGTGGTCATTGAGCCGCAGGTGTTTGGCGATGACCGCGGCTATTTCATGGAGACGTATCAGAAGGATCAGTTCGCAGAAGCTGGCATCGACAAAGAGTTCGTGCAGGACAACCAGAGCCGCTCCACCCGCGGCGTGCTGCGCGGTCTGCACTTCCAGAAGAACCACACGCAGGGCAAGCTGGTCCGCGTGACCAAGGGCGAAGTGTATGACGTCGCCGTGGACTGCCGCCCCCACAGCGCCACCTTCGGCAAGTGGGTGGGCGTGACCCTGTCCGAGGAGAACAAGAAGATGTTCTATATCCCCGAAGGCTTTGCCCACGGCTTCCTCGTGCTGAGCGATGTGGCGGAATTCTGCTACAAGTGCACCGACGTCTACGACCCCACCAGCGAGGGCGGCATCCCCTACGATGACCCCACCGTCAACGTTCAGTGGCCGGACTGTGGCTGCGAGCACAAGACCAGCGCCAAGGACAAGCTGCATGAGTCCTTTGCAGCCCAGAAGTTCGAATTCTTTGAAAAGTGGTGATCGCCTGTGGCAAAACTGAAAGGAATGCTCAACGGCTTTTGGCGGTACCGCTATCTGCTGTGGAACCTCGTCAGCCGTGACTTCAAGCTCAAATACCGCCGCAGCGTGCTGGGCGTGGTGTGGAGCGTGCTGAACCCGCTGCTGATGTGCCTTGTGTACTGGGCCGTGTTCAGCAGCCTGATGGATATGCGGGGCAGCGGCATCGACAACTTCCCGGTCTTCCTGATGTGCGGCCAGCTGCTGTTCAACTTCTTCAACGAGGCCACCTCGGCCAGCATGTCCAGCGTGCTCAGCGCCGCGCCCCTGCTGAAAAAAGTGTATATCCCCAAGTATATCTTCCCGCTGGAGAAGTGCTGCTTCGCCATGGTGAACTGCGTGTTCAGCTTTGTGGCCCTGCTGTTGGTGATGATCTTCACCGGGGCACCGTTCCACCTGACGCTCCTTGAGGCGCTCTACCCGCTGGTGACCCTCTTCTTCTTCAGCCTCGGCGTCGGGCTTTTCCTCGCGGCGGCAACGGTCTTCTTCCGGGATATCATGCACATCTGGAGCGTCTTCACCACGGCGCTGCTCTACTTCTCCGCCATCTTCTACGACCCCACCCAGATGACCTTCTCCATCGGCGGCTTCAACATGCAGCAGATCATCAAGCTGAACCCGATGTATTGGTATATCACCGGTTTCCGCCGCACCCTGATGTGGGGCATCCCGCTGGACTTCAACATGTTCGCGGTCTGCGGCATCTGCGCGGTGCTGTCCATGGTGGCGGGCGTCTGGATGTTCCGCAAAACGCAGGATCGCTTCGTGCTGCACATTTAAGGAGGGGACAAAATGGAACCGATCATCAAAGTGGACAATGTTTCCATGTGCTTCAACCTCTCCACCGAAAAGCACGAGAGCTTGAAAGAATACCTGCTGGCCATGGTGCAGGGCCGTCTGCAATACGACGAGTTCTACGCCCTGAAAGATGTCAGCCTTGACATCATGCCCGGCGATTTTTACGGCCTTGTGGGCCTGAACGGTTCGGGCAAATCTACCCTGCTCAAGACCATTGCGGGCGTGTACAAGCCCTCCAAGGGCAAGGTGACCGTCAACGGCACCATCGCCCCGCTCATCGAGCTGGGCGCGGGCTTCGATATGGACCTGACTGCCCGCGAGAACATCTACCTGAACGGCACGGTGCTGGGCTTCTCGCCCAAGTACCTCGACGAAAAATTTGACGAGATCGTGGAGTTCAGCGAACTGCAGAACTTCCTCGACGTCCCGCTCAAGAACTACTCCTCCGGCATGGTGGCCCGCATTGGCTTTGCCATTGCCACCATCACCAAGCCCGACATCCTGATCGCGGACGAGGTGCTGTCGGTGGGCGACTTCCTCTTCCAGCAGAAGTGCGAAAAGCGGATGCAGGAGCTGATGGCGGGCGGCACTACGGTCATTCTGGTGTCCCACTCCATCGAGCAGATCGAGCGGATGTGCAGCAAGGTGGCATGGCTGAGCCACGGCCACCTGAAGATGAACGGCGACACCAAGACGGTCTGTGACGCTTACAAGGCGACCCAGCGCGGCGAGGCATGAGATGAATGTACGACTGAAACGCGCCAAGGAGCTGGTAGGCTATGCTGTCCAGCTGACAAAAGATGAGGGCCTCGGCACCATGCTGGCGCGGGGGGCCGGCTTCGTCAAGCGCCGGTGCTTCGGCAAAAAGGCCCGGTATCTGCCCGCGAAAAAGGTGCTGGAAGCCCAAAGGGCTGAACTGGCCGGGCAGACGGCGGACTCCTGCGGGCTGCCCACCATCTCGATCTTGACCCCGCTGTACAATACGCCGGAACCATACCTGCGGGAATTTCTGGATTCTTTTGTGGATCAGACGGCTCCCAACGGCCAGCTCTGCCTTGCCGATGCGTCCGACGGGGAACACGATGCCGTAAAACGGATCGTGGAGGAATATCAGGCAAAGAATCAACGCATCGTATACAAAAAGATCGAAAACAAGGGCATTGCGGCGAACACCAATGCCGCCGCTTCCCTTGCCACCGGGGACTATCTGGCCCTTGCGGACCACGACGACATTCTGGCGCCCCACGCGATGTACACGATGGGCAAGGCCATCCTGCAATTGCGGGAGCGGGGGGAGCCGGATGGCTTCCTTTACAGCGATGAAGCGCTCTTCTCCAAGAGCATCCAGCGGCCCATCGTAGCGCACTTCAAGCCGGACTATGCGCCGGATTACCTGCTCTGCTGCAACTACATCTGCCATTTGGCCGTGTTCCAAAAGGCCTTGTGGGATGCCGTGGGCGGCGAGCGGCCGGAGTGCGATGGCAGTCAGGACCACGACCTCTTCCTCCGGCTCATCGAGCAGGTGGGCGGCGCGGCCCATGTGCCGCAGGTGCTCTATTATTGGCGGGTCCATGCGGGGTCTACTTCCGGCGGCACCGAGGCCAAGCCCTATGTGGCAGCAGCAGCCAAAAAGGCGCTGGCCGACCACTTGGCCCGCACCGGCCGCACCGGTACAGTGGAGGACGGCCTCTTCCCCAGCACTTACCGGGTGAAGTGGGACATCGAGGGCGACCCGAAGGTGAGCATCCTCATCCCCAACAAGGACCACACCGATGACCTCGAAAAGTGTCTGCAAAGCATCTGGAAAAAGACGACGTGGGACAACTACGAGATCATCGTCATCGAGAACAACTCCACTGACCCGGCCACCTTCGCCTACTACGAGAAGGCGAAACAGCGATACGATGGCCTGAAGGTGGTCACCTACCCGGAAAAGGGCTTCAACTTCTCCGGCATCAACAACTTTGGCCGGAAAGCGGCAGCGGGGGATTACCTGCTGCTCCTGAACAACGATGTGGAAGTCCGCAACGGGGACTGGCTGACCGAGCTGCTGCGGCAGTGCGCCCACAAGGGCGGTGCGGCCATCTGCGGGGCCATGCTCTACTACCCGGACGAGACGCTCCAGCATGCGGGCGTCATCACGGGCCTTGGCGGCTACGCGGGCCACAGCCACAAGTACAAGCAGAAGGGCGGCAGCGGCTATCTGTTCCGCATCGCCACCGTGCAGGACTTCTCGGCGGTGACGGGGGCCTGTCTGCTGGTCAAGGCCAGCGTCTACGACGAAGTGGGCGGGCTGGATGAACAGTTCGCCGTGGCGTTCAACGATGTGGACTTCTGTCTGCGGGTGCGGGATGCGGGCTGCCGCATCGCATGGACCCCCTACGCCGAGCTGACCCACTACGAGAGCAAGAGCCGCGGCGGCGACGAAAAGGATCCCGCCAAGGCGGCCCGCTTTGCCGCCGAGCAGCAGCGGCTCTATACCATCCACGGGAAGGAAAACATCCTCGACGACCCCTACTACAACCCCAACCTGACCCGCGACCGGGAGGATTTTTCGGAGAGCGACGATCTGCGCGGGCTGAAAGCGGGGAAAGTGACCGTGCGTTTTCGCGGAGGCGAAGCATGAACATCCTAGGCCATTTTGAGACCATCACCCGCCACAAGCTGCTGGTGATGAAATACTGCTTTGAATGCGGCCTGTACGAGCAGGGCTTGGCCCACGACCTGAGCAAATACAGCCCCACGGAGTTCATCCCCGGCTGCATCTACTATCAGGGCGACCACAGCCCCAACGAGGCCGAGCGGGATGCCAAGGGCTACTCCTCGGCGTGGCTCCACCACAAGGGCCGGAACAAGCACCACCTCGAATACTGGATCGACTACAGCACCAATAAATCCGGCATGACCGGCATGAAGATGCCGCTGCGGTATGTCTGTGAGATGATCTGCGACCGGGTGGCGGCCAGCCAGATCTATCTGGGCGAAAAATACACCGATGCCTCCCCGTGGGAATACTACGAGCACAGCAAAGATCATTACATGCTCCACCCGGAGACCCGCGCCCTGCTGGAAAAGCTGCTGAAAATGGTGCGCGACCTTGGGCAGGAGCGGACCTTCGCCTACATAAAATTATTACTGGGCTGCTCGGATACCTACTAAGAACAAAAGGAGCTGCTGCACATTCGGCTAAACGATGTGCAGCAGCCCCTTTTTGTTTGTTGAGATCAGTCCAAGGTGACGGGTACTTCCGGTTTGTTGGCGGTACGGGCGCTGGTACGGCCTTCCGGTTCGATCTCACCGGCGGCGGTCAGGCTGAACTTGGTCAGGGTCGGGCCGACCAGCTCATACACGAGCACCGAGAAAAGCACGACGTTCCGCACCATGTGGCCGTCGGAAAGCTCGGCGGCTTCGGCTGCCATGCCCAGCGCCACACCGGCCTGCGGCAGCAGCGTGATGCCAAGGTACTTCTGGATCTTTTCGCTGCAATGGGTGGCGCGGCAGCTCACGTAGGAGCCACTGATCTTGCCCAGCGAGCGGGAGGTGATGTACACCACGCCGATGAGGAGCACCAGCGGGTTCGACAGGATGTTCAGGTCCAGCTCTGCGCCGCTGAGGACGAAGAAGAGGATGTTCACCGGCGACACCCAGCGGTCGAGGCGGTCCATCAGCTCATCGGAAGTGGGGCAGATGTTGCAGAAGACGGTGCCCGTCATCATGCAGACCAGCAGCAGCGAGAAGCTGCAGTGCACCGGCCCGATCTGGAAGGAGAGCATCGAGAGGCCTACCGTCAGCAGGACAAAGGCGACGGAGAGGCTCATGCGTTTGGAGCGGGAGTGGAAGTAGACTTCCAGCTGGTTGAGCACGAAACCGGCCAGCGCGCCCAGCCCCAGTGAGAAGACGATCTCCACCAGCGGCTCGACGATGACGCTGATGGGGTCGATGCGGCCCTGCTCCAGCGCGTTCGCCACGCCGAAGGAAGCCGAAAAGAGCACCAGACCCACGGCGTCGTCGATGGCAACGACCATCAGCAGCAGGTGGGTCAGCGGGCCGTTGGCCTTGTACTGTTTGACGACCATCAGGGTGGCGGCGGGGGCCGTAGCGGCTGCAATGGCGCCCAGCGTGATGGCGGAGGCCATGGAGATGATGTCCGGGCGGAGAAGGTGCAGGATGACCAGTGCCACATCCGCGAGGCCGGTGGTCACCACGGCTTGCAGGATGCCCACCGTGATGGCCTGTTTGCCCATGCTCTCAAGGGCCGACAGGCGGAATTCGTTGCCGATGACAAAGGAGATAAAGCCCAGCGCCACCTGCGTGATGATGCCGTAGCCCTCGACCTGTGCGATGCTCCCGAAGCCGATGCCCCAGCCGCTCAGGCCAAGCTTGCCCAGAAAGAAGGGCCCCAGCAGCAGACCCGCCACCAGATAGGAGGTGACGGCGGGCAGATGAACGACCTTGGCAAGGCGGGACATCAGGAGCCCGGCGATCAGCGCGAGGGACAGGCAGATGAGTAATTGTTCCATGTGTTGTGTTGGGAGCCCGCCGATACCGCAGCGGCTTCCCGATCCTCCTTTTGAAAATGATGCCTAAAAATTATACTCCATCGTCGAGGAAAAGGCAACAATATTTCGCAAAGCTCCACTCTGAAGTTTTCTTAACGAGCTTGTATCCAAACAAAAACCGGGCTGCTGGATGTGACCCAGCTGCCCGGTTCGGCAACATTATTCCAAAAGAAACAACAAGTTTTATTTTAGTTGAATTTGAAGAGCTTCTGCGCGATGCGGTAGCAGCCGATGACGATGGTATCCCCCTTGGGGAAGTTGAGGTTGGTCACGCCGCCGAAACCGTAGCGGATGGAGTGGAAGACGGCGGGGCTGGTGTGGGCCTTGAGGTAGCTCCACAGGTCGGCCTTCTTGGCCTTGGCCTCGGCGCTGCCGTCCAGCAGCAGGAAGATATCGCTGACGGCCATCATCATGGACAGGTAGTGCAGCATGTAGCTGCGCAGACGCTTCTCGTTCTTGAGGGCGTCGAGGTCCTGACAATCGATCATGTGCTTGGTGACGCGGAGCTGCTGGTCTACACGCTTGACCATGACGCTCTCGTTCACGCTCTGGTCGGAGCGGCCGATGAAGTAGCGGTAGAGGTCAAGGTTCATGTAGTACATGCTCTTGACGTAGGGCAGCGGCTGGTAGACGAAGATGTTGTCCACGTAGAAGGTGTGCTTGGGCAGCACCATGCCGCAGTCCCGCAGTACCTGCGTGCGGTAGATGACCGAGTGCATCAGCAGGTTCTGGTCCGGGCGGAAATGGCCCACGTGCATCCAAGTGAAGAGCCGGTTCTCCGGGAAGACATTGGTGTAGCGGACGGTGTGGCTGGTGTTGTCCTCCACATGCTCGTACACGTAGTTGCAGATCATCAGGTCGGGGGCGGTGCCGCGGGCCGCGAGGGTCTGCAGCTTGGCCAGCACGGTCTTGAGGGCGGCGGTGTCGAGCCAGTCGTCGCTGTCCACGACCTTGTAGTACAGGCCGGTGGCGTTCCGGATGCCCTGATTGACGCCCTCGCCGTGGCCGCCGTTCTCCTGATGGATGGCCTTGACGATGGTGGGGTACTTCTCGGCATATTCGTCGCAGATGGCGGGGGTCTCGTCCTTGACGGAACCGTCGTCCACGAGGATGATCTCGGCCTGTTCTCCGGCGGAGAGCAGGGTCTCGATGCAGTGACGCATATAAGCGGCAGAATTATAGCAGGGGACTGCAAATGTGATCAATTTCTGCATGGTTTCAAATGCTCCTTTTTCGTTGGGTCCGGCACAAAAACAGCCGGGATGGAGATATGTAGTCTCATTATATCATTTTCGCGCCTGAAAAGCTATCAATTGTAAAAAAATCCTTGTGACATTTCGTTCGTTTTGCCAAAAAGGAGGCCCTCCGGCGCGCAAACCGGCGTTTTTTGTGGTATACTGGTAAGGCTCCAAAGGCAGTGCTCATCTATTATAACGGAGGAACTCATGGAAAACCCGCATTCGATCTTAAAAAAAGTATTCGGCTATGACGGCTTCCGCCCCGGACAGGAGCGGATCGTCTCCCGGCTGCTGGCCGGGCAGGACGTTCTGGCCGTGATGCCCACCGGTGCGGGCAAGTCCATCTGCTATCAGGTGCCCGCGCTGCTGCTGCCGGGCATCACCATCGTGGTGTCGCCGCTGGTCAGCCTGATGAAAGATCAGGTGGGGGCGCTGGTACAGGCCGGCGTGGCGGCGGCGTTCCTGAACAACAGCCTGACCGACAACCAGAAGGCCCTGATGCTCCGCCGTGCGCGGGAGGGCTGGTATAAGATCATCTATGTGGCCCCGGAGCGGTTGGAGATGCCGGGCTTCCAGCGGTTTGCGCAGGAGCGGGAGATCAGTATGGTGACAGTGGACGAGGCCCACTGCATCAGCCAGTGGGGGCAGGACTTCCGCCCCAGCTACCTCCGCATCAAAGAGTTCGTGGAGACCCTGCCCAAGCGCCCGGTCATCGGAGCCTTCACGGCCACGGCCACCGCCCATGTCCGGGACGACATCCGCAGCCATCTGGATCTCCACGACCCCTATGAGGTCATCACCAGCTTCGACCGCCCGAATCTCTACTTCGGCACCCGCCGTGCCCTGCCCAGCGAAAAGCCGCGGGTCCTGCTGGATTTGGTGCTCAAAGAGCGGGACAACGCGGGCATCATCTATTGCAGCACCACCAAGCAGGTGGACGAGACGACCCGTCTGCTCCAGAGCCGGGGCATCCGGGCGGCGGCGTATCACGCCAAGCTCGACCCGGAGACCCGGCGGAAAAATCAGGACGACTTCCTTTACGACCGGGTGCAGATCATGGTGGCCACCAACGCCTTTGGCATGGGCATCGACAAACCCAACGTCCGGTTCGTCATTCATTACAATATGCCCAAGGATCTGGAAAGTTACTATCAGGAGGCGGGCCGCGCGGGCCGCGACGGGGAACCGGCTCGCTGCACCCTGCTCTACTCCGGCACCGATGTGCGGACCATTCGCTTCTTTATCGACAAGGAGATGGAAGCGGACAACGGCCTCCCGGCGGACGTCAAAGCCGAAGCGGCCCGCAAAGCCGAGGAACGGCTCAAGTACATGACCTTCTATTCCACGACGCCGCGCTGTCTGCGGAGCTTTCTGCTCAACTACTTCGGCGAGGCTGCGGCCCCCAGATGCGGCAACTGCTCCAATTGCCGGATGTCGGAACAGGCCGCCGAGGAGATGCAGCAGCAAGCCGCACAGGCCAAGGAGCGCGCCGCCGCCAGCGCCAAGCGTCTGGCCGGTGCCCGCCGCCGCGCCGCCGATGCCGAACCGCTGAGCGAAGCCGACGAAAAGTTGCTGGCCGGGCTGTATGCCCTGCGCAAGCGGCTGGCCGCGAAGCAGAAGGTGCCCGCCTATATGATCTTCAACGACGCCACCCTCCGCGAGATGACACAGAAGAAGCCCCTCAGCCTCGATGAGCTGCTGAACATCACCGGCGTGGGCGAAAAGAAAGCCGCCCACTATGGCCGGGACTTCCTCCGCATCATCGAGGACGCGGTGGAGTCACGATAAACGAAAAGCGTTCTGTTTTCCACATTGCCCTGCCGGGCGGTGGAAAACAGAACGCTTTGTTGTTACATCGTATGCGTGGCGAAGACCTTCTCATCCTCCCACCAGACCGGCTGCCCGGCGGCAAGAGACTTGGGCACATCCAGCAGACGCTGATTGGAGCTGCCGCGGAAGCGCAGGGAGATATCGTGCTTTGCCTCGACGAAGCGGCCGTCTACGAGGACGTCCAGCAGGGCCAGCAGCTCGTCGGTGACTTCGCACCGGGCGGGACAAGGGTCCTTGCCGGTGAGCTGCTCCCACGTATAGCCGGAGTAGCACCAAACGGTCTTGTTCGGGTAGAGGGCTTTAAAATTCCGGACGAAGGGGAGAAGCTCCCGCTGGTTTTCCGGCTCCATGGGCTCGCCGCCCAGAAGGCTCAGCCCGGTGATGTAGGCGGGCTGGCAGGAGGCGAAGACTTCGTTGCGGATGGCCTTGTCGAAGGGCTTGCCGTAGCCGAAATCCCATGCCACCTCGTTGAAGCAGCCGGGGCAGTGGTGGCGGCACCCGGAGACGAACACACTCGTCCGCACGCCGGGGCCGTTGGCGATGTCATAGTATTTAATGGTAGCGTAATTCATGGTAAATATCAGAAAATTGACTCCTTCCGTCATCGCTTGCGCGATGCGCCTGAGAGGATTACAGGTGTAAAACGCGGTCCTTGATCTCCTGCGTGCGGCCCTGATTCCAGAACTGAGTGCCGATGTAACCGCAGGTGCGGCGGGCGACGTTCAGCTTATTCTGGTCGCGGTTGCCGCACTTGGGGCACTCCCACACCAGCTTTCCGTCGTCCTCAACGATCTTGATCTCGCCGTCGTAGCCGCAGCACTGGCAGTAGTCGGACTTCGTGTTCAACTCGGCGTACATGATGTTGTCGTAGATGAACTGCAGCACGCTTATGACGGCTTCCAGATTGTCCTGCATGTTGGGCACTTCCACATAGCTGATGGCGCCGCCCGGCGACAGCCTCTGGAACTCGCTCTCGAACTTCAGCTTGGTGAAGGCATCGATGGGCTCGGACACATGGACATGGTAGCTGTTGGTGATATAGTTCTTGTCGGTGATGCCGGGCACGATGCCAAACCGCTTCTGGAGACACTTGGCGAACTTGTACGTCGTGGATTCCAGCGGGGTGCCGTAGAGGGAGTAGTCGATGTTCTCGGCCTTCTTCCACTCATTGCACTTGTCGTTCATGTGCTGCATCACGCTCAGGGCAAAGGGCTTGGCACCGGCGTCGGTGTGGCTGCGGCCGGTCATATACTTGACGCACTCATACAGGCCGGCATAGCCGAGGCTGATGGTGGAGTAGCCGCCGAAGAGCAGCTTGTCGATCTTCTCGCCCTTCTTCAGACGGGCCAGCGCGCCGTACTGCCACAGGATCGGGGCAGCGTCGCTGGGGGTGCCCAGCAGCCGCTTGTGGCGTGCCTGAAGGGCACGATGGCAGAGGGCCAGCCGCTCGTCGAAGATCTTCCAGAACTTCTCAAAGTTGCCACCGGAGGACAGGGCCACATCCACCAAGTTGATGGTGACGACGCCCTGATTGAAGCGGCCGTAATACTTGGGCTTGCCGGTCTCCGGGTCCACATACGGGGTCAGGAAGCTGCGGCAGCCCATGCAGGTATAGCAATGGCCCTCGCCATTTTTGTCGATCTTCATCTCCAGCATTTTCTTCTCGGAGATGTAGTCGGGCACCATTCGCTTGGCGGTGCACTTAGCGGCCAGTTCGGTCAGGTAGTAATACGGGGTGCCGGGGCGGATGTTGTCCTCTTCCAGCACATAGATCAGCTTCGGGAAGGCCGGGGTGATCCAGACGCCCGCCTCATTCTTGACGCCCTGATACCGCTGGCGGATGGTCTCCTCGATGATGATGGCAAGGTCGGCCTTCTCCTGCGCGTTCCGGGCCTCTCCCAGATACATGAAGACGGTGATGAACGGAGCCTGACCGTTGGTGGTCATCAGGGTGACGACCTGATACTGGATGGTCTGGACGCCGCGGTTGATCTCGTTGCGCAGACGGCGCTCGACGATGGCCTTCTTCCGCTCGGCGGAGACGTTCAGGCCCTCCATCTCGGTCTCGACCTCGGCGGCGATCTTCTTGCGGGAGACATCCACGAAGGGGGCAAGGTGAGTCAGGCTGATGCTCTGGCCGCCGTACTGATTGGACGCCACCTGTGCGATGATCTGGGTCGCAATGTTGCAGGCGGTGGAAAAGCTGTGGGGCTTTTCAATATAGGTGCCGGAGATGACGGTGCCGTTCTGGAGCATATCTTCCAGATTGACCAGATCGCAGTTGTGCATGTGCTGGGCAAAGTAATCGGAATCGTGGAAGTGGATCAGACCCTCCTGATGGGCCTTGACGATCTCCGGGTCCAGCAGCAGACGGGCGGTCAGGTCCTTGGAGATCTCGCCGGCCATGTAGTCGCGCTGAACGCTGTTCACGGTGGGGTTCTTGTTGGCGTTCTCCTGCTTGACCTCTTCGTTCTGGCACTCGATCAGGCTCAGGATGCGCTCGTCGGTGGTGTTGGTCTGGCGCTTCAGGCTCTGGACATACCGATAGGTGATGTAGTGGCGGGCAATGTCGTGGGCCTTCATGTCCATCAACTTGTTCTCCACCATATCCTGAATCTCTTCCACGCTGACCGCGCGGTTCAGGGACTGGCACTGGTCCGTGACCTCCGCAGCGATCTGGGTGATCTGCTCACGGGTCAGGCGGCTTTTGCCGCTTACGGAATCGCTGGCTTTGGTAACAGCGGTGATGATCTTGGTAATATCGAAAGGAACCTCCGAGCCGTTGCGCTTGATGATCTTCATGGCTTTCCTCCATCTTTTTATCGGGTTGCACTCTTTGCCGCAGTTCAAACGGGCGTCCCCTTTTTGCCAGAGCCGCCCGCAAAATGCCGTAGAATCAATTCGTTTGAATGTGCTTCTATCATATCACTATTTAGTGATATGTCAATGGATAGACCACTACATTTTGTGTTTCGGAAGTTTGACCAAAAATACGGAGAAATTTTCAGGGCAAAATTTGAACGCAAGGGTCTTGACAAGCAGTGCAGGGATAGTATCCGCATTCCGGCTCGTAATATCCGCTGGCATCTATACGGAGCTCTTATATTATTACATTATATAGGGACAGAACAGCAGGAAAAGCCTCGGAGAAGACCTTGTATCCAAGCTTGTCAAAGAGAAGATTAAAAAGAAACAAAAAACTAGCAAAAAGAGACAAAGCGAAAAAAGAGGGCAAAAAAGTTGAAAAAAGGGGTTGCCAAACAGGCGGGCATGTGGTATTATACTTGAGCGCCAAGCGCTGAGGCAAAAGAATGACTTCCGAAGCCTCGGTGAGAAGCCGGAGAAAAGAACCAATAGACGTCAAGAAACACCAAAGAGATTTGAGAGGTTTCGAGACGCTCCAAGTTCAGAAAGTTCGACAGCTTCGAAAAAAAGAGCTTGACAAAAAATCACTTCTGTGATAAAATAATCAAGTCGTCAGCCGAGAGGCTGAGGCGCTTACAGGACCTTGAAAATTGAACAATATCGAAAAACTTGTAACGGAACCTATTTTCGTGTTGGAAAAACACGGTAAACAATTCCAAACAAAGTAATTCACACAGGACGCAAGCGA
>OJKW01000827.1_pt1 | contig 20731 bp, 24 predicted proteins | sample 1596591 | NCBI WGS metagenome assembly OJKW01 (sample SAMEA4350166, study PRJEB24818) | metagenome | biome: human; feature: gut; material: faeces | place: Denmark | collected 2013-09
GCCCGGGAATGTTCATGTCTTTGAGCTGTCGGAAATACATCCGACAGCTCAAAGACATGAACATTCCTGTTCTGTTTGAAAAGGAGTCCATTAACACGATGGATGCTAAGGGTGAAGTTCTTATCACCATCATGGCTTTGCTGGCGCAACAGGAATCACAGTCGCTTAGCCAGAATGTGAAGCTTGGCTTACAGTTCCGCTATCAGCGTGGGGAAGTGCAGGTAAACCACAGCCGTTTTCTAGGCTACACTAAGGACGAGAACGGCAGGCTTGTGATCGACCCGGAACAGGCAGAGGTGGTGCGGAGAATCTACCGTGAATACCTTGACGGTTACAGCACCGATAAAATCGCCGCTGGTCTGGAGCGTGACGGAATACTCACCGGCGCGGGGGAATCCTCGTTGGCACACAAGCACGGTAGCAAAGATACTGCGCAACGAAAAGTACATGGGCGATGCGCTTCTTCAAAAGACCTACACGGTGGATTATCCGGCATTTCATTATCCTCCTTCCGAAAAACTCACGCAAAAATGGTGAGGCACCGAGGATTCGAACCTCGATCTTCCCCTTCATAAACACACCTCAAAGCACGAGATGTGCTTATGAAGGGGGGCGCTTTACCGTTAAGCGAATGCCCCATTTTTACTAATCAATTGAGCAATGTAGATACAACACTCTCCCAATCCACATCTTTCAATTCGGGATATGATAAACTAATAAAATATTTTGCTTTCTTGGTTGCTCTTGAGCGAGATCCCGGCTCTTGAAAAGACATAATTAAATCATTCAAGCTTTCTCTATTGGCTTCAATTATAGCGTTTACATCATACTGACTATTATTAAAAATGTACTTTGCAACATTATAGGCTGCTCTTGAAAATAAAACTTGGTCATCAAATGTGAGAGAATCCAAACCATTGGGGACGTTCAACCTCGGATTGTCTGTCGTTTTTATTAAAGCTCGTTTACTTTTTAGTGTGGATGAGGATTTTCCACTATGAACTATGCAATTTCGAACCAAACGATAGTATTCACAAATACCGATATCATTTTTAATATCGTTTTCTATACTTGAAAAGGCAATTTTCAGTGTCCATTCCAACCAATCGTCTTCACTCGTTTTTTTAATTTCTGTGATATTGGTGGGAGAACCGGGAAGATGTTTAAATGATTTGAGAAAATTCTCAAGACATGAATGTATGTTCACAATATAACTCTTGCTGATCCTACACATATAGTCTTCTGTAAGAGTAGACACATTCAGATTTACGCTTTGGGCTAAGCCTTGCAAATTGTTCCTTAAATCCAAACTATGCTCTTTTTCTGTAATTCTAATTGATAATTCTACATATTGATTCGTGGCCTTAACATATCCTAATTCTTTTTTGAATACGGACAAAAGATTCTCGTTCATCATAATACGCCCTTACATATAAAAATACATAATAATTATAGCACAAGAATGTAAAAATTTCTACCATTTTCACGAATTAACGTAAAAAGAAGGAGTGCATCGGTTAAAATGCACTCCCGTTGAAATTTTAGCGCTCCCAACTGTCTCTACTTTTCTTCTTATTCTGTTTCTGCTGCGCCTGCTGTTGCTGTTCATGCCGCATAAATTCCCGTACGGATCGTACTTCCGCTTCCTCGTGGAGCAGATCTGCCACGTCACGCTTGCTGTCGTGCATCATCATCGGATCGTATTTCCCACCGTAGGCGGCTTTCATCTTATCAATGGCAGAGCGTTCCTTTTCCTCACGGACGGCAAGCCGTGCATCTATCAGATCGGCGGCATCCATACCGGCGGCTTGTTCTTTCAGCTCGACATACTGCTTCAAAGCTTCATCAAGCTCGGCAGAATATTTTTCTTCCTGTTCGGACAGTTTCTTTAGTGCACCCTCCAAGGTGGCGATTTCTTTCTTCACATCAGAAATGCCCGCATCATCGGCGCAGTCCAAAGAACGGAGCAACATTTCCTTTTCGGTTTTCAGTTCCTCTATTTCCTCGGTCAGCTCGGTAATACGACGGGTAAGGTTATGCAGCTTGGGTATCTGATAGAACGGCGTTTCCTTTTTCTCTTCAAGCAGAGCTTTCCGTTCCTTGGATTTCTCCTTAATCTGCTGCTCCAAGCCTGTATAGCGTTCAAGTTCCGGCTTGACGGCCTTGATACGCTTGCCCATGCTGTTTTTACCCATACCGATATTGGTATGTCACCAAAAGAATATCGAAAAGTAAAACTCAAAGAAAATCTCAGAGAGTAAAAAACAAAACTCATTTGGCTAAAGCTAAACCAAACGAGTTTTGTTGATTTTTGATAAGAAATAAGGAATGGCTACATTATATCACAACACTTGCGGGCAAGACAGGTGTTAAACCAATACTACTTGTTATTAATCCGGAGCAGATTGACAAAGTAATTTGAGAATTTATCAATGTATTAGATACTCACGGGCTCTATGATAATAAAGGCATATGGAAAGCTATACAAGATGCTTTGCGTTTGAACGTTCGGCAGTCGACAATCTTTGATAAGTTCAAGAAAGACCGCACCTTTATATCAGTGCGGTTTTTCTGTTTTTACGGACATTGATTAAATATTGAATATTCAGCTACGTTGTGATATACTTAAACCATAAAGATATAAAACGCATAAACCTTGCTCATGGTGAATTTTCTGAATATCGGAGGGAATACCGTGTTTGAAAAAATACCCGTAAAATAAATAACGTCACAGCAAAAAAAGTCAGAATTCTGCTTGTTGACGATAATGATATCGACATATAGAATTATTGCGGTAAACAAAGAAGAATGAACTCTCTTATACTACAGAAACAGAAAGAGGTAATTGCTTTGGCACAATTTGATATAAAGGATGCTGTACTGAAAAAATGTCTGCTAAAAGAGGACGAAACTGTCATTACCGTGCCTGACGGTGTAACGACCATAGGCAAGGACGCCCTCTGCGGCTTACAGAGCGTTATTTCCGTTACGCTCCCGGAAAGTCTGAAAGTCATAAACGACGGCGCATTCTACGGCTGTTCATCGCTGACTTCTGTCACGTTACCGGGCAGTGTTGAACGGCTCGGAAGCTGTGCTTTCGCCCAGTGCAGTGCACTCAATACAATATATCTTGATAACAAACTTACGGAAATCGGAAATTCTGCATTCTGGGGATGCACAAGCCTTGAAAGTATTGACATTCCCGCAGGCGTTACTAAGATAGGATATAATCTTTTCGGCAGTTGCCTGTCGCTGATATCGGTATCTCTGCCCGATACAGTCACAGAGCTTGATGAGCGAGCTTTCAAAGAGTGTACAAGCCTTGCTTGTATCACGCTTCCCGACAGTTTGACTAAAATAGGAAATATGGCATTTCTGAACTGCCACAACCTGAAATCGGTAAATATTCCCGACAGGTTGGAAAGTGTAGGAGAAAAGGCATTCTTTATGTGCGAAAGCCTGCATGAACTTGAGATCCCGGACGGCATAGCTTCAGTCGGCGGCGACGCATTTTCCGATTGCGTAAGCGTTACCGTCAGAAGCACAATCAGCGGGAAACCGCTTTATAAAGCAGTTACGGCGACCGACGGATCATCGGCGTACAATTTTATATTGCGTAATATCTGGGGCAAAGACGGTTTTGACTTTGCGGCGCAGGATAATTATTTCCCTGCTTTGCAGGACGAAAATCTTCAATATGCGATAGCGTTTTCACGTCTTATGTACAGAGTGAATCTCAGCACCGCAGCAGAGGAGCATTACCTTGATTTTCTGCATAATAATGCGGAAAACGCCGTACGTTACTGTATTACGCAGGACAGTGCCGAGCTACTCGGAATATGCAAGGAAAACGGCTTGATCACCGCCGGGAATGTAACAGGGCTTATTGAATTTGCAGACGAGCAGGGTAATACCTCTGCCGCCGCATTTCTTCTGACGGTTGCAAACAGTCCGGAACACGACAATTTTTGCGACCCGCTGTCATCACTGGAACTATAGCCTTATATGTGACTTTATATACACGGTGCCGCTTTTGGGGGATGTACCTCGCTGAAGAAGCTGACTATTCCCGATACGGTGCGAGTTATAGAGCAACACGCATTTGCGAATTGTACTTCCCTTGAAAAGGTGACGCTAAGTGAAAATACCTTTATTTCACGGAGAATTTTTTACGGTTGCGAAAAATACATATTTACTCATCTCAGACAGGCAATGAAATAACCGATTGGTACAACGGGATAACTTATTGAATCGACAAAGGAAGTGATTTTACGGATAAGGAATATGAAAAGGCAAAGGAGCGTGCCGAGAAGCTCTCGGCGCTTGCAACCGACATACTTATGCTGTCCCGCAATACGCTTGCCGTAAATCTCAGATTTCTTGACAACGCAATTAATAAGCTGCTGCTGAAACCGTCAATCATAACCGAAACTGTTGCTACTGACGGCAGATACATTTTCTATGACGAAAGCTATGTGCTGAAAAGCTATAAATCCGGATATAATCTGACACGGGCATATCTTCATATGATGCTTCATTGCGTGTTCCGCCACAATATTGTCGGTACGCTTGTAGACACGCTCAGGTGGAATCTGGCGTGCGATATCGCCGCTGAGAATATCATGAATGAGCTTGATATAAAGGCGCTATCTTCGCCCCGACAAGTCAGACAGGGTAGTATTATCGACAAAATCAAAACGGCTTGCCGGTTTGTCACCGCAGAGAAGATATATGATTATCTCCTGAGGAATGTCGACGATTTGCAGGTCTATGCCTGGTCGGAGCTGTTTATGGAAGACGACCACAGAATCTGGTATGCAAAGCCGCCTGAAACAGAAGCTTCAACGCAGATTAAAAGCAATCCGGACAGCAAGGACGGCAACAGCCGGAACAGTAATGACATGAATTCTGATAACGGACAGTCGGGTAATGATACGGATAACAGCAATGGCAGCAGCAGAAACGGTAACGCAGAAAATCCCGGAAATGAAGATGGAACGGGAAATGATATGCAGATGTCAGCTGAAACCGCCTCACAGCTTGAAAAGGACTGGAAAGAAATTTCGGAGAAAATGCAGATCGAAATAGAAGCGTTTTCAAAGGAAAAAGGCGATACAAGGGGCAGCTTCATTCAGAATCTGAACGCCGTCAACCGTGAAGAATATGACTATACGCAATTTCTGAAAAAATTCTCTGTAATGGGAGAAGCAATGCGTGTAAACGATGATGAGTTTGATTATATCTTCTACACCTACGGACTGAAATTATATGAGCGTATGCCGCTTATAGAACCGCTTGAATACAAGGAAGTAAAGCGAATAAAGGAATTTGTTATAGCAATCGATACATCGGGCTCGGTATCAGGCGAGCTTGTACAGAAATTCATTCAGAAGACGTACAATATCCTCAAAAACGAGGAAAGCTTTTTCACAAAGATAAATCTTCATATTATCCAGTGCGACATGGACATACAGGAGGACAGAAAGATAACCTCGAAGGAAGAGTTTGACGATTATCTTGCTGCAATGAAATTGCACGGATTCGGCGGTACGGATTTCCGCCCGGTATTCGCTTATGTTGATAAGCTGATACAAAGCAAAGAGTTTACAAATCTCAAGGGGCTTATTTATTTTACAGACGGATACGGGGATTTTCCCGCAAGAAAACCGCCGTATGAAACGGCATTTGTATTCATAGACGATGAGTACAATAATCCCGATGTTCCGCCGTGGGCGATAAAGCTTGTTCTTCCGTCGGATGAGATCTAAAGGAGCAGAGTATGAATATAAAAGAAGCAAAAGAACAGATAAAGAATGCTATGACGGCATATTTCACAAAGGACGAAACGGGCGGCTATGCGATTCCTGTTGAAAAACAGCGCCCTGTATTTCTGATGGGACCTCCCGGAATAGGCAAGACTGCGATAATGGAGCAGGTAGCGTCGGAAATGGGGGTAGGTCTGCTGTCGTACTCTATGACGCACCACACAAGGCAATCCGCACTCGGACTGCCGTTCATTGTACACAAGAATTACGGCGGTAAGGAATATGACGTGTCGGAGTACACTATGTCGGAAATCATCTCGGCAGTGTATGACCTTATGGAAAATACGGGTGTAAAAGAGGGAATACTGTTCCTTGATGAGATAAATTGCGTATCAGAAACGCTCGCCCCGATTATGCTCCAGTTCCTGCAATACAAGGTGTTCGGCAGACACAGAGTGCCTGACGGCTGGATAATAGTCACTGCGGGAAATCCGCCCGAATACAATAATTCCGTCCGTGAGTTTGACATTGTAACGTGGGACAGACTGAAAAGAATTGACATCGAGCCTGATTTTACAGCGTGGAAAGAATACGCTTACAAGGCGGGCGTTCATGCCTCTGTGCTTACCTATCTTGAAATTAAGAAAGCGGATTTTTACCGCATAGAAAGTACGGTTGACGGAAAATCGTTCGTTACGGCGAGAGGTTGGGAAGACCTGTCGCAGATGATAACCCTGTATGAGAAAAATAATATCAAGGTCGACATAAAGCTTATTCGTCAGTACATACAGCACGACAGGACAGCGAGAAGCTTTGCGGCATATTACGACCTGTTCAATAAGTACAGGAGCGACTATCAGATAGACGAGATACTCAGCGGCAATGCAAGTGACAGCATAAAAGACAGGGCTGAAAACGCAAAGTTTGACGAGCGTTTATCCCTGCTCGGACTTATCCTTGACAGTGTTACGGCATCGGCAAAGCAGGTAACAGACGGCGAGGATATGCTCCGTGAAACGCTTGTAACGCTGAAAGAATTCAAACTGAGAACGCATGACAGCGATATTTCCGCAGAAAAGCTGATGAATGAGCTTATAGCGGTAAAGAAAAATGAGCTTGAAAACGGCAAGCAGTCGTCAAGCATTTCCGTATCACGTCAGAAAACGCTCGCAAGAGCAATATCACAGCTTGAGAATATGACTGCTCTCACAGTCGGCAAGGACGGAAAAACGGCGTTTGCGGATATCAGGAGCAGGTATGACAATCTTGTGTCTGAGCTTAAAATTTCGGCGAAAACGGCACGGGATAAGATGTCAAACGCATTTATTTTCTGCAATGAAGTGTACACCGACGGACAGGAAATGCTGATACTTGTAACCGAGCTTACCGCAAACAGCTACACGGCAAGATTTATTTCCGAGTTTGGATGTAAGGAGTATTACGAGCATAACAAGGCTCTGCTGTTTATCGACAGAAGCAAGGAAATTATGCAGAGACTAGAGGAGTTCGGGGAGATATAAACTGAACTGTGCATCGCTTCATTTTATAAACAAACATACTTTTTCTACAAGCAGAAATGCCGCCCTGATGGGCGGCATAGAGAGTCTGAATAATAAACTGTGTAAATGCCAATAATGACCATAAAGAAAATTGGGGTAAATTGGTATGAAAAACAGAAATCACGGTTTCAGCAGTAACCATGTTTTTTCGCAGATGATAGTCTGCGGGGAGTGCGGCGAACTGTTTCGCCGTGTTCACTGGAATAATCATGGCTGTCGTTCAATCGTTTGGCGGTGTCTTAGTCGTTTGCAGCCTACAGGTGTGATTTGCCATGCCCGTACGGTAAACGAATAAGTGCTGAAAAATGTGGTCGTGCAGGCATTCAATGAGCTGCTCGGCAGTAAGAGCGCTTATCAGAAACGGCTGCAGGACAATCTTGCAATGGTGCTTCGTGGGTACGAAGATGAGCAGGCTCTGGAGATAGACAAGCGGCTTGCCGAACTTCAGCAGGAACTTATCAACCATGCGTCCCGCAAGGAGGACTACAACGACATCGCCGATGAGATATTCCGACTTCGTGAGATGAAACAGAAGAATTTCACCGACACAGCCGTCCGTGACGAACAGGTCAAGCGTATCAATGAGTTAAACGAGTTCATTGAGCAGCAGGATTCTGAGATGACCGAGTTTGATGAAAGCCTTTCTAGGCGGTGGCTTAAGGAGATTGTCGTTTGGGGCGATAGGTTTTCTGTGGCGTTGAAGTCGGGAGTTATTATTGAGATTGAAATATAGTATCTATAAGAAAAGACAGGCTCCTCACCACTGGAAATACTTCCAATGGTAAGGAGCTTTCTATCTTGAATTTTAAGTGTTATAAAAACCGACTGTTTATATCAGAATTATTTGACATTGTCTTTATAAGAGCAATATTGCCTATCATTCCTCGTCATTATCATTCTGAGCAGATGTGGTTAACTTCATCATCTTTTGTGCGTAAGTAGCTCCATCGATTTCTTCATCAGCATACTCCCTCATTAACTCATCAATCTGTTCCTTCAGTTCATCTCTGGTCATTTTTTTCACCTCCCCTTGATTAATCGTCGTTTGGCAAGTACCAACCATGTTCGCGATGGATACCGTAACTTTCGTTTGAGTGGTCTTCGCTATTGTACCTGCCCCATGCTCGCCGGTTTAATTCCTCATCGATAGCATCAATAGCTTCAATTTCACCATCGAAATCGCCGTCAAGAATCGAACCCGAACTCCAATCAGTCTCTGATTCTATCTCTGATTTTCTACTTCTGAGTTCATCATCATCTGAAGACTTCAACCAACCTTTTCCAAACAAGCCCATGAGTACACCTCCTTTCACAGCATAATATTGTTTTGATTATTACAAATCCACATCCAAGTCGCTGGATTCACCGCATTCTGGACATTCGTGGTCATATACCTCTGCCACACAATTTTTAATGTTTTAATTGTATCCGTGACAGTTTCTCCACAATGAGGGCAGGTGTAGCTTACATCTACCTCTGTACCATACGCCATTTTACTTTTTCCCAATACACTTATTTCAATAGCCATATTAATATCCCCCTAATTTTTGTAATCTGATATATCTTTTAACAATTCCGCTGACACAAAATACGGATTGGTTAAATCACCAATCTTTTCTATAAGCACTGCGTCACCATCTGATTCTAAGACCTTAAACTTATCACCCACTGCAAATGCCAAGCCTTCATTACTAACACCTTGCGCACTTACACAATAAATTTTGGCACTAGATTCAGCTATTACTTTTTTCTCAGCCCGTATCTTTTTAATAGCTTTTACACTATTTTTGACGAGGACTTCTCCGCCTTTATATATAGCTGCTCCAGAACCAGCTATTAACAGCACTAAGTTTACAGGCCCGCCCACTTTCTTAGCCGATGTTGTTAACCACTGATATCCACCCAAATTACTTATATCACACCATTCCTTTCTATCTTCCATATTGATGCTCTGCTTCTATTAGTGCATCGTGGTTTTCATACCCTCCAAAGATTGAAACAGCTTCAGCAATAAAATAACAGTCTTCTTCGCTGAAATCATGTGTTTTCAATTTTGCAACGTCTCCCGACAAATAACTCGAAGAATAAAATCGTGCAAATTGCTGTTCTGTTAAAATTCCTTCCATATCAATGCCTAATATCAATGAATTCTGATTTTCATAAATCAGTTTAACAAGGCACTGTATATCTGGATGATTCGCCCCTAAATGTTGCCGTTTTACAATAGCTCTAGGTAGAACATACTCAGCAAGAAGTAAATCTGTATCCATATGTGTCATAGATTCCAACATGAAAAGCATACGTCCCAAATCGCTATCTTCCCATTCTTCTGTTGGCTTTGATAGTATAGTATCTGCTAGCTTTGCATACTCTGCTCCTTGAGGGTCATTTGTAATATTCCATCGCTCTAGAGCATCTTGCTGGAAATCTTCAAATTTCATCTCACCCATTTTTCTTGGTCTAAAAGGAACCCTGCCGGTCAACTTAATGGCCTTTGCGTATCCTAAGTGTGTCTCAATTTTCATCTTTTCTTTTTCCAGCTCCTCAATCTTTTGAGCTATGGAATCGTCAAAGTCAAAGTTTTCATCATTGACCATATTAACTATTTCTTTGAGTTTATAGCCCATACCTTGTAATACTCGAATAGTCCAGATACGGTCGATATCATCTTCGTCATAGTCACGATACTGCCGACCTTGATTTTTCAGCATTAAACCCGCTTCTTCAAAACCACGGAGTGCTTTCCTCGTCACTCCAAGATTATCTTCTACCCATTTAACTTTGTACCCCACGATACCACCTCCTAATATAATCCATTATAAAACATTGCCCCAGGGGCAAGTCAATAGTTTTTGAAAAATTTTTTTAATTGCAGTAGGTGGTTCAAACGTAATTTGGCGAATCTTATACACATCTTTTCTTTACTGAGTGCTATACTGCTAACAGTTTAACAGCGAAATTTATAATCAAACACAAAAATTTTTCACAAAAAGCTTAACATCTATCCCGCCCACCATAACACCACTTCCGCACACCCGACCCACACCCCGTGTATCGCTACGAAACTGCTGTCACCGCAGACATATTACCCTATACGCCGAACCGCCATATCCTGCCAAAACAGTGTAGTATGTCCAATGCGCACAAACCGCACCGTTAAGCCGCATATTCCGATTTAATCCGTTTTTCGCGACATCGAAACCACGCACTCCACATGCCTCGTATGCGGGAACATATCAAACGGCTGAATATCGGTCACTGTGTACTTTTTCGTTAGCGTTTTCAGATCCCTCGCCTGCGTAGCCGGATTGCAGGAAATATAAACTATTCTTTCCGGTGCGATTTTTACGAGCGAGTTTAAAAACTTCCTGTCCGCTCCCGTCCTTGCAGGGTCGAGGATTACTGCGTCATAATGCGTGCCGAGCTTTGCCTTCTTTTCAAGAAATTCGCCTGCATCGCCACGGTTAAAAGCAATGTTGCGGGTAAGCCCGTTTTCGTGACAGTTCTTTACTGCGTCACGGACGGCTGATGCGTTGTATTCAATGCCCTGTACCTGCTTTACATAGTCAGACGCTATTATGCCTATCGTGCCTATTCCGCTGTATGCGTCAAGCAGAACGTCTTTCTTCGTGAGTTTCGCCGCCTTTATAGCGTAGTCGTACAGCTTTTCGGTCTGTGCGTGATTTATCTGATAGAACGAGTGCGGAGATATTCTGAATCTTTTTCCGCAAAGAATATCCGTAATGTATCCCTCGCCGTAAAGCACCTCGTTATTTTCTCCGAGAAGAAGCATTTCGGGAGTGCGGTTTACCGAGAACGTCACGGTCGTAATATCCGGAAACCGCTTTACAAGCGCTTTCACAAAGTCGTGCTTTTTAGGGAACATTGAGTTTCCGCCGACAAGAGTAACCAGTATCTCTCCCGTATTCTTTCCGACACGGACAAGCACATGACGTAAAAAGCCACGCTCCGTACCCTCGTCATACGGATGTAATTTGAACGATCTGAGCAGCTCTCTTATGCCGACGATTATCTCATCCGCACGCTTATCGTCAAGCATACAGCTGTCAATTCCGACAATGCCGTTTCTGGACGACTGATATACGCCGGAGATTATCCTGCCGTTTCTGTCAGAGCGGAATACCGCCTGCACCTTGTTTCTGTAGTTGTACGGATCGTCTGCGCCTATAATTTTAGATACCTTGCCGAAACTGCCGAGCAGCTTTTCGGTATCCTTCTGCTTCCATTCAAGCTGCTGTTCGTATGTCATGTTGGATAGCTGACAGCCACTGCACTTTTTTGCAACGGGACATTTCTTGTTTGCCATTTATATTTCCTATTCTTTCTCCAAAAATTCTTCAAGACCCTCAAGATACATCTCCATATCCTTCCTACCAAGCTCATAAACGCTTTTCAGCCTGTCGGGATCTCTCTCCGTTCTGCTTATCGTTATCGGCTCAGACGGACGGATAATAAACACCTTGCCGCTTTGTTCAAGTTCGCATAGCTTGTCTATGCTTTCGTTGTAGACATTGTGACGGTTTTCAAGCGCATTGCACAAGTCGGGGAATTTACCGTAGAACGAGCGTATCAGCAGCTTGTTCATCGGCTTTTTGCGGTAGTTCATATCACGGGTGAGGATTACCACCTGTTTTTTGTATCCCATTTCGGAAAAATGCTCAAACGGTATGCTGTCGGAAATTCCTCCGTCAAGATACGCCCTGCCGCCGATTATAACAGGCTTTGATATAAACGGCATCGAAGCAGAAGCACGGAGCATTTCCATATCCCGAAGTACGCTTTTTACCTGCAGATACTCCGGCTTTCCCGTTTTTACATCGGTCACCGTTGCATAAAACGGCACGCCCGATTTCTGATAGGCTTCGTCATCGAATATATCAAGCTCATTCGGCACTTTGTAATAGGCATATTCCGTGTTGAAAAAGTCACCGCTTTTAAGTAACGGCTTTATCCCCATGTAGTTCCTGTCGCCGTTGAAGCGGCAGTTGTAGCGGATGACCCTGCCGTCCTGCCTTGACAGGAAATTCACTCCGAACACCGCACCTGCCGATGTTCCTATTATCCCGTCAAAATTTATATCGTTTTCAAGAAGTACGTCAAGTGCGCCTGCCGTGTACATTCCACGCATAGCGCCGCCTTCAAGCACAAGCCCTGTTTTCATAATGTTCTCCGTTAAATTTATTTGCCGTATTCGTTGTCAAATTCTTGTATTTCTCTGAGCATATCCTCAGTGCTGTCATCGCTCATATCGTACCATTCCATCTTTTTCAGATACTTGCTGAGCCAGCTGTCGTGAAGCGCATTCGCCACGATTCCGACTTCGCTGAAAGAATCGTTACCGTCCCCGATAACAAAAGTAAGCCGCTTATTATCTGTCGGCACTTCTTTAAAATTACACCCTGCAAACGCTTCTCTTACTGTCTTATATACCGCATCCAAATCGTGTTGCTGTAAGTTTAGCACTTTTTCATTATCTATTTCTACCGTGATTTTGTATAAGTAATCCATACCTGCCGCCTTTTCGGGTAATATATTTTTAGTACCGCCATATTTGACAACATCCGCCCGATACGCTATAATATTCAGTGCGACAAGCGGATGCGCTATGATAATATTCTATCACTTTTCGATATTATTTGCAATACGAAAAAGTCCGCCCGAAAGGAAATAATAAACAATATGGCTGAAATAATAGATGTTGCCGATATAAATATACCCGAGCTTGAAATATACACTCACCTGACAGATGCACGGCTTCGCAAGGTGTACGAGTATGAACACGGAATATTCATAGCCGAAAGTCAGACGGTTATAGAAGTAGCCCTTGACGCAGGCTGTAAGCCTATTTCGATGTTCACAGACAGAAAGTATATCAATGACCGTGCAAACGGCATAATAGAGCGGTGCGGTGATATTCCGGTATATACCGCCGACAGCAAGATAATGTCCGGGCTTACAGGCTATGAGCTGACACGGGGAATGCTCTGCGCTATGGAGCGTCCTGCGCCGAAAAGAGCGGAGGAGCTTTGCAGGAACGCACGCAGGATCGCCGTACTCGAAAATATAGCCGATGTCAGCAACACAGGAGCAATAATTCGCTCTGCGGCGGCACTCGGTATAGACGCTGTGCTGATAACCCCGTCCTGCTGTGACCCTCTTTGCAGGAGAGCCATAAGAGTAAGTATGGGAACGGTATTTCTTATCCCGTGGGGATATATCGGAGAGGATGAGCATTGGTGGCAATCGCACGGACCTGCATATCTTAATACGCTGGGCTTTAAAACAGCGGCAATGGCACTCACAGATAACTCGGTAAGTATTGATGACAAGACGCTTCAGAGCGAGCAGCGGCTTGCTATAATACTCGGATCCGAGGGCTACGGACTGTCGCAGAAGACTATAGACGGCTGTGATTACACGGTAAAGATACCTATGTATCACGGTGTCGATTCGCTCAATGTCGGAGCGGCGGCCGCTGTCGCATTCAGAGAGCTGAGAGTAAGAGAATAGTAAAAGGGCTGAATTGCAACTAAGCAGTTCAGCCCTTTTATTATTACATTATGAATATTAAGTTATCTTATAAAATCCGTTCTTACAACCGCACTTGTATCGGGCAGTGCAATGCCGTTCTTCCTGCCAAGCTCAAAGCACTTCATCATCCACGCCATGTTCTTTGCGAGGTTCTGCATTGTCTGCATACCCTCAAGATCATGCTCGGCTTCACCGGGTACTCTGCCGTATACTATATTCCAGTAGGTAGAGCCGACAACAGGCATCTGTGCTATGCCGAAATACTTGTTCAGGCAATCGAACGATGCTGAACTGCCTCCTCGTCTTGCAACCGCAACCGATGCACCGGGCTTGAATCTGAAAGCCGCACCGCCCGCATAGAACGCTCTGTCAAGGAATGACAGGATACGTCCGCTCGGGTGAGCATAATATACCGGTGTGCCGAACACAAATCCGTCTGCTTCTTTAGCTTTTGCTATAAACTCATTTACATCGTCATCGTTGAAAGCACAGCCTTTTTCACTGCACTGTCCGCAGCCTATGCAATCTCTGACAGGCTTTCCGCCCATCTGAAATATCTCATATGAAATGCCCTCGTTTTCAAGCGTCCTGCCGACTTCAAGCAGTGCGGCATTGGTATTGCCGTTCGCCTTCGGACTGCCGTTGAGCATCAATACCTTCATTAAAATCGCTCCTTCAAATAATATATTGCAATTTTGCGTTACAGATTATATCACCTTGAATAAAAATAGTCAAGGCAAAATTTACCGCATAATTTCATGCTGTTTATCATTCCGTCATTCCCACAACCTGCCTATACATTTCCTCATCGTCATAAATAAGATAAAAGTCGGTCGGAACAAAGTATCTCTCCTGTAATACCGAGCTTAGTTCATCCGCAAATTTCTCCGTGCTTTCATACTTACGGGTAATGACCTTTTCGCTGTCTGTCGGATAAATTTTAAGTGCGGTATCGTTAAATATTCTCTGCCATAATTCGCTGTGTCTGCCGCAGAAATGATACTCGGTTTTACCGAACTGAGTTATCATCTGCAACGCCTCGTTTTCGATAAATTCGCTGTTATCGGTGTTGTTTACAATATAGAATATCTGCGCAATATGTTCCTTTACGGGTGTAATTGAACCTGTCAGCAATTCGACACCGTACAGATTATCCCGCAGCTTTTCACATCTGTCCATTTATTCTTCCTCCGGATATATAATGCCGTGTTCCTGCCTGAACCTTGTCATTATCTCCATAACATCGGCGGTGTAGTCAAGGCACATTACGTTTTTGTCGCCGTTTACCGCCTTTTCCATATCGGTTATTTCATAGTAAAGCGCATCGGAATTTTCGCCTGCGCCGACAAGCTCCGTCCTGCCGTCTGTATAGGTTATTTTTGCTTCCCACGCTCTCGGATATTCCATGATTTCGATATAGCCGTTTTCGCAGGAGATCATAGCACGCTTGGGCTGTTTTGAATGGAGCGACAGCATAACGGTTGCCATCTGCCCCTCCTTGTCCGACAGCAAAAGGCTCGCCTGTTCGTCAACTCCAGTCGGTGCGGTTTTAAGCTGTGACAGCATATTATCCGGCTTTGAATCGAAAAACCAACGGATAACAGACAAGGCATACACGCCTATATCAAGCATCGCACCGCCTGCAAGGCTTCTGTTGAAAAAACGGTTTTTCATATCGTATTCCTTAAAACTGCCGAAATTCATTGTGATAAGATTCACCCTGCCGAGTGTGCCGCTTTTCAGAATTTCATTCAGCTTTTTATATATCGGCATATGATAAACCGTCATAGCTTCACCGATTACAACGTTGTTTTCGTCGGCAAGTGTGATAAGCTCACCGAGTTCGTCACTATTCAATGTTATCGACTTTTCAACAAGAATATGCTTTTTGTTTAAAATTGCTTTCTTCATAAAGCCGTAATGCGTGTTGTGCGGAGTGGTGATGTAGATTATATCGACATCGGGGTCGGTGAACATTTCGTCATAGCTGTCATACACCCTGCCGATATTGTATTTTTCGGCAAAAGCCACAGCCTTGCCGTGCGTCCTGTTACCTACGGCAAACAGATTTCTTCCGTTTTTTAGCATTGCGGCGGCTGTTTCATTGGCTATAACGCCCGTGCCGAGTACCGACCAGTTGTAGTTTTTCATAATATGCTCCTTATAAAGCCGTAATGTGTGTTGTGCGGAGTGGTGATGTAGATTATATCGACATCGGGGTCGGTGAACATTTCATCATAGCTGTCATACATCTTGCCGATATTGTATTTTTCAGCAAAAGCCACAGCCTTGCCGTGCGTCCTGTTACCTACGGCAAACAGATTTCTTCCGTTTTTAGCATTGTGGCGGCTGTTTCATTGGCTATAACGCCCGTGCCGAGTACCGCCCGGTTGTAGTTTTTCATAATATGCTCCTTTTAGAAACAGCGGTTGAAAAGAAAGCTTCCACCGGCGGTTTTTATATGCCGTCAACGGAAGCTTGTCTGTTTAAATGTGTTTTGTACTCCCGTCAATAATTCTCAGCGTGTACTTCAAAGTAGCTCTGCGGATGATTACATACGGGACATACATCGGGAGCCTTTGTGCCTACTACGATATGACCGCAGTTGCGGCACTCCCACACCTTGACCTCGCTCTTTTCAAATACCTGTGCGGTTTCAATGTTCTTTAACAGCGCACGGTATCTTTCCTCGTGGTGCTTTTCAATCTCGCCTACCGCCCTGAACTTAGCGGCAAGCTCATGAAATCCCTCTTCCTCGGCTGTCTTGGCAAAGTTTTCGTACATATCTGTCCATTCGTAGTTTTCGCCGTCTGCGGCAGCCTCAAGGTTTGCCTTTGTATCGCCTATTCCTGCAAGCTCCTTGAACCACATCTTAGCGTGTTCCTTTTCGTTATCCGCAGTTTTCAGGAAAAGGGCGGACATCTGTTCATAGCCCTCTTTTTTCGCTACGGATGCAAAATATGTATACTTGTTTCTTGCCTGAGATTCTCCTGCAAACGCTTCCTGAAGATTCTTTTCGGTCTGTGTGCCTGCATACTTGCTTTTAGCCATTTTTTTATCCTCCTGTATTGCGGCTTGCTTACAATCAAGAATTGCCGTTTATTTACTTTGATTATAGTACGGGGGCGGGGATTTGTCAATAAGGCTATGATGCAAAAGATGTTTCTTGACAAAAGATTTTTGCCTGTTTACAATAAATATATCTTATTATGTTATGAAAGGGAGATTTGATGGCAGAACCGGTTACGGCAAGGCAAAACGCTATTTACGATTGTACACATATATATCTTGACGCTTTCGGCAAAAAAGGCCGATCGGAGATTTGTACAGCGAAGCGGTTGCAGAGTGTCTTGAACGGTTTACAAAAACAGAAAATTGTTTTATGTATACGTTGATTGAAAAAGATGTTATAGTCGGATCCTGACAGCTTGTGAGATTCCCGGAATATTATCAAGGAATATCAAAATTGATACGGTTGCCATTGCACCTGAATATCAGAATAAAGGTTTGGAACTGTTATGATGAACGAATTTTTCAATCTGTTTGAAAATGCCGTGTTTTCTTTAGAAACAAAAAGAAACAGCATTTCGTATAATTTGTACAGCAAAGTCAGATTCAAAGAGGTAAACGGATGTTTATCTATGTGTAAATATGACAGTAAATAAAGAACTACCGCAGACAGCAACATTTGTCTGTCTGCGGCACTTGAACGGATAGTTATTTCATCATTTTTCTTTTTCAAACAGAATTACTTCCTTTTAGTTGCAATTCAATAAAGACTTGCTTAACAAGGTTTAATCCGTCCTTATATTTCTCGTGGTGGTCTGCCCACCGTACAAGCTGCCAAAAAGAAAATGTTTCATTTGGCTCAATAATCACCTTATTGATTGTTCTTGCGGCAAGTTTAAGATTATGTACCTTGTTAATTTGATATTTCATATCAAATCCACTGTTTTCATTCATCATAAGTGATGAAGTTTCAAATACCGTATTAGGCAATAGTGCCTCAGATTTATTTTTGGCGTATTTGTTTCCGTCTATCAGCATTTCTAAATAGAACAGTTTTTTCCTTTGCCATTTACGGATAGGAAGTAAAAAGGGAAACACCTGTGTCAGTCTTTTTCTTTTCATAAATTCACCCTCTTAGTTTGTTTCTCCCAGATATTCTTCAAGGCATATTCCTCGTTTGTATATTTCGGTAGCCGCATTAACACCGACATATCGGTAATGCCATGGCTCGTTGGCTATACCTGTGATTGCAACTTTATTCTCTGGATAGCGATATATAAACCCATAGCGATAGGCATTTTGAGCGAGCCAGTTATAAACCTCATAACCATATGAATTTATGCCATCAGCATTTATATCAACGCCAAGACCAAGTTGATGTTCACTTGTTCCCGGAATAGCAACCCAGCGTTCTGTTTCTGTTTTTGCGTCGGATTCAGAATATCCTTTTTCGATATACTCCGCCATTGATTCATCGTATATTTGCTGTTGCTCCTGCTCTGTTCTGTAGCCGGAGGCAACAACAGGATATACACCATCATCCCTCATATCATCAAACATTTTCTGAAGCTGAGGGTATATTCTGCTGTCCACGCATTGTCCGTTTGATAGTTCTGTTAAATCGATTTCACTGTCAGTTTCAAGGGGATGCCATTTATTCACCAGTATCAAACACCATTCTCCATCTGCTTCATTTTCATTACCAAAATCAATGGAAGGCAATGATACCTTGTTGTATATATCTGTCCCTGCAAAACGCTGAACAAAGATGCAGGCTAATGCTATCAGTAAAATCAGGATGCAGATAAATAAGTGGGGACGGCGTTTCTTGGTTTGTTGGGTATGAGTTGACATCGTTTTTCCTCCCTGATAAGCTAAAAAAGCACGCTTGCTTTTGGTACTATAAGTGTACCAAAAGCAAGCGTGCTTTTTTTTCGTTTCCCCACAAGAGTTTCCTATGTTTTCCTGCGGAATTTCTTACGATTTTCCTACAGGAGCGGAAGAGTGACTGTAAATTCTATTTGCTCATTTTCACTTTTTGCGGTAATTGTTCCGTTATGAAGCTCAACGATTTCTTTAGCAACTGCAAGACCCAATCCTGCACCTCCGCTTCTGGAACTTCGTGCAACATCAAGACGATAAAACTGTTCAAAAATGCGTACAAGCTTTTCTTTTGGAATGGTATTGCCGCAATTGGTAAACTGAATACACAAATTTTCACCGTTTTGTTTTACAGCAATATGAATCGTGCTGTCATCAAAGCTATAATTCACTGCATTTCTCAGCAGATTATCAAAAACGCGCTGCATCTTATTGACATCGCACTTTATCATAGTGTCTGGGGCTATTTCAAGCTCACATTTTAAATTCTTCTCTAAAAACATTGGTTTGAACTCGTATGTAAGTTGTTCAAGCATACGGGTCAAATTGACCCTGCTGTACTCAAGAGTGATATTAGAAAGATTAAACCGCGTGATTTCAAAAAATTCGTTAATTAAATCCTCAAGATGTTCTGCTTTTTCCAAAGAAATTGACAAATACTTTTCTCTTAATTCTTCGGAAATTTTGTTTTCGTCCCGCAGCAAAGTTAAATACCCAATTACTGAGGTGAGTGGGGTTTTCAAATCGTGGGCAAGATAAACAACAAGGTCATTTTTCCGCTGTTCTGAAAGCTCTGCTGCCAGTTTTCGTTGTTCAAGAGTATGCTTAATATGATTGATTTTCTTTTCGATTGCAGTTAATTCAGAAGGCAAAACAATATCTCCTGAATTTTCTTCTATCAGAGCATCTATACTACGGTTAATTTCTTTGAAATACTTGGAAAATTCATTTAGATAAAAGCGCAAAATAATTGCAAATAACAGTAAGGAAAGCACTACGAAGAAAAGACTCATATAATCTCTAATATATATTGAATATACATTATAAGCTCGGTCATAATCATGGTAGACAAAATTATCTAAAAAACCCACAAAAGTGTCTGCTATGTGCCCTTTTAAAAATAGAGAGTACAAGGCTGCTAAAAAAGCAAACGCAAAAAACAACATTCCAAAAGTTCTAATCAATAATTTGTTTTTAAGAAGACGATAATCATCTCTTTCGCTATTTCTTTTATTTTTCAATGGTATATCCCACTCCCCACACAGTTTTTATAAATTTCGGTTTTTTTGCAGGCTCATTAAGCTTTTCCCTCAATCTTCCGATATGAGCCATAACAGTATTATTGTTATCAAGGAATTTCTCGCCCCAAACATTTTCAAACAATTCCTCAGACGAAATAACTTTTCCTCTGTTCTCACACAAGTACCAGAGGATAGAAAACTCAATAGGTGTCAAAGTAACCTCTTTTCCATACAAAGTACATTTGTGAGTATTCTTGTTTATAATAAGTCCTCTTACATCATGTTCTGCAATGGGAGCATCTTTTTCCTCGGTATTAGCCGCATTATTATAACGAACATAACGGCGAAGCTGTGTTTTTACTCTTGCGACAACCTCCAAAGGGTTGAATGGTTTTGTAATGTAATCATCAGCTCCGATGGTAAGTCCCATAATTTTATCAGTATCCTCAACTTTTGCCGTCAGCATTATAATAGGATAATAATACTGTTCTCTGATTTTCTGACAAATACGAAATCCATCAATATCTGGAAGCATTACATCTAAAATTGCCAAATCCATTTTTTGCGTTTCAATACATTTCAAAGCATCCAGACCATTATAAAATTTATGTACCGTGTAACCATCATTTTTAAGATATACCTCTATTAGATCGGCTATCTCTTTTTCATCGTCTACAATTAAAATACTTTCATTCATAATCAGTTTTCACGCTCCTTATCAACA
>OJKW01000836.1_pt1 | contig 20611 bp, 17 predicted proteins | sample 1596591 | NCBI WGS metagenome assembly OJKW01 (sample SAMEA4350166, study PRJEB24818) | metagenome | biome: human; feature: gut; material: faeces | place: Denmark | collected 2013-09
CTATACGACACTGTTACATTCGCCCAGTACCCGATACCAGACGGTTCTCGAACATACGCGTCACCGGACCAAGCGGCCAAACGACGGATCGCATACAAAGTGTCCTCATCCTCCGCATCAATAGCAACATTCCATGTAGCAGTCTCGCCTTTCTGCGTTCCATAGTACGAAACCGGATGTTTTCGACCGATGTATTCCACAAGTTCCACGTCTGGAGCATGCTCTGCTGAAATCTCTATATTATAAGGAAGCTTTAGCAACGATCCGCTCCATTTTGGTGTTAGTGCGTCATCCTCTTCGATGGACATAAAATTCGACCACTGCTCGTCCCATTGAATGATTACGCCTACATCATCGAAGGAATCTCCGACAATATCGTAGAAGGAAGTGCCTCCGGTCCGTGTTGACTTCGCCACAATACGATATCGCGTGTAGTTCAGAGCCGGATGCGGATCCGTAACATTTATGTCACCGCTATTAACAAGATCTGTGGCCAACTCAGTGAATGTTCCATCGAATTCTCTTCGGTATACCGAAAGAGTCACATCCTGTGGAAATGTCTCATCGTCATTCTGTACGAATGGATTTATAACCGCGGTATACGTGTCTTCGTCGACTGTAACATTCGCAATCGGGTCATAAACCGCATCCGTCCACGCTACCGTAAATTCTGCAGTTGCTTCTGCCGTCAAACCGGAATTCATAGAGACGGTTGCTACAATCCGATATGTAATGTTATTATCGAGATTCACATCACCTGCGGATAATGATACATTCAGCGCTCTGTCTTTTACATCGTAGTTTTTTGAGAACACTTCCTGATTCTCAGATATCCATTCGGTTTCGCCGAGATCGTTGACTGTTTCATATGTTTCAGTTGAAACAACAGAAATATAATAGCCTGTCGGAGTCTGAGTCGCAGGATAGGCTGCCAATTTTATATTTAACGGGAATATTGTCAATGTTGACGCATTCAGTATCATCTGTAACGATGGCTGAGCATAAATATCAATTGATCGCTGTGCAGACCAAGGACTGTATTCGCTTAAAATACCCCTTGTTCTAACGCGCCATAATATCTTTGCTCCTTCGCCGTAACCTGACGTGTTAAATTCGTATCGGCTTGTATCATCTTTGTGATCTTCGTCCTCAGTATTCTTTATCTGAATGATTTGACTATTTCCATTGATTGACAATTCCAACTCCGCGTACGTCTGACTCGATCCGTCTTCCGAATTATGCACCCAGTAGAATATAATCTTTTCGCCCGTTATAGCAGTGCTCGTAGACGACCATGTAGTAGGTGCCGACGGTACTTTACCAAGAGTGATCGAGATGGGCTGTGTCCATGCCGAATTTCCGGTAGAGTTTGTTGCGCGAACCCGAAACCACCATGTTTTGCCAGAGTCGATACCGGTAATGATAGCCATCGGATTTGTGACCGTAGACGATTGCACATTGGACGAGCTGTCGAAATAATCAGCCTGCTCGGCATACTGTACTTCATATCCCGTAACATCTGTAACAGATGGCCACGTTATTTGTACGGACGTCGATGAAAGAGCCTTGCAACTACTAATCCCGCTCGGTGCTGTCGGCTGAGTAGAAACCTCGGACGAATAGTCAGACCACTGTAAGCTTGATACACCGCCACGCCATGCTCTACATCGTACCTTATACTTTCCACCGGCAGCAATCGTGCAGGTAAATGTAGCCTGTTGGTAGTTCACTGGAATCTGTCCAGATGAAGCAAACACTGTTGTATTATCTTTTACTACCTCAAATTCTACAGCCGTTGTACGGGAGTCAGCACCTATCGACACAGACGAAGTCAATTTGAAATCTGTCAATGTCGTGGTAGGTGCTGATGGTTTTTCTGGAACAAGATTTGAAATAGCGTAATAAACAGCGGTTGAAGCTTTCGGTGTCCACCAATTAACAGTTTTTTTCTTTACTTTGTGTTTTGGCGGAACTGGCGTTATTACCACTCTCACATTAACTGCATTTTCCGGTGCAGTATACTTGTCAATATATGTATTATATTCGATTTCATTCGTCTGAGCTACAAACCACTGATTATCATTCTCGGTTCGATAAGACCATACTACTTTGGATTTTGTCGGATGTAGCTCAGTTTTGCCTTTTTTCTTAGTCCCTTCTTTGAAAGACCATGTGACATATAAGCCACGGTCTGTTCCCTGCTCGGGTTTAATAGTAACCGCTTGAACGGTCCAGGCTTTAATCGCTGCCAATATGTCACACCCTCTTTCTTACTTTGGCTGCATGAACAAGTTCTTTCACTGCGTTATGCACGTTTGATCCATCATCATACGTCACACCGTTCACATTTGTTGTATTTGTTACTCTCGGATTATCCTGAATGTCCTTACGAAGTCCGTTAATGGCAGATACAATATCTCCATTTTGACTGTTTCTGCTCATTGACAAAGTTGCCAGATTTGCCGATAATCCGCGTGCCTGAATTCCTCCGACCTGAATAGTTCTCGTAGTGTCAAGAGCGGAATTCAGTGTATCAAGTCCTCGAGATGCCTGTGACATATCAAGAACAGGTGTTATTACTGGTCTGTATCCGCCGTTATCATCAAGGGCGGCTGATATCCCACTAAGCATTCTCTGACCTACAGCAAGTGCTTTTCCAGCTAGCGATGATGAAGCGTTGGTAACAGTCGAACTGTAATCGCCGATAGCATTTGCCATACCAAGATCGAAGAATCGACCCATCTTGTAGGTTTCCTTTGATGGTGAATGCTCGTCAAATTTTCTTTGTGCAGCAGCAAGGCCAGCAGCAGCTACTGCAATTGCCGCACTAATCACTGCTGACTCGCCTCTTCGTATACCTGTCGCTAAACCGATACTGAAATTTAATCCTGCTGTTTTAAAGTCACCGGTGTAACCTTTGGCAGTTCTAAGACCACCTTTCGCTATTGATTTTATTGCCGAAGACACTGCCGTGCTCCGTTTAATGCCATCAGCCAGTGCAGACGCTAATGTCTTACCCGATGAGCGGTAAGAACCTGCAGCACCTGACACTGCTTTTGCACCACTTGATGCGAGACTACCAGCTGCGTCTGACATACTCTTCGTAGATTCTGATGATGAGATACCCGCGCTTACATCTGCACCTTTACCGGCGCTTTCTACAGCACTTGTGACAGCATCAACCTTCGCCATGAGATCTTTCATCATTGTTTCCATCTGGAACTGTGCCTGACTGAGATCCATTTTGAGGCTGCTGATAAATGTGCCAACAAGTGTGGCCGCAACATTCGCCATCTTTGTTTTCTGTCCGTCTGCCGCATCTGCGATGCTGGTTGTCAGCGATTCGCCGAGGGTTTGTAGCTGAGTTGCAATATCTCCGTTCGTGAAGTTATCAACAAAGCCGCTGATATCGGACACAGCAAGATCGCTCAAGCTCTGAGCAAAGTTTTTAAGTCCTTCGCCATTACTTGTCGTGTTTAAAGCCTTGACTACTTCTCCAAGACACGTTGATGCAGTGCGAATTCTATCGAGGTCAATGCTGGCCAACTCACTATCGTAATCGACAAGTGCGCTGCCAAGCACTTTCAGCTGTCCGCCGACATAATCTCCAGCGCCGTTTGCTATCTCGCTTCCTTCCATTTTGAGGCCAAGGATAGCCTTCAGTGGAAGAAGAGACGCTATCATAGTCGGGATGTTAATATTGCTGGCATCCGTACTGTACTGAGCCATACCGGATCCAAGAATTCCAAGATTATTGCCGAATGCTTCGAGATCTTTGACGCCTGCAAATAACTGTGCGAGACCGCCGGTCTTTGGCAGAGCGTTATTCAGACTGCACAATGCGTCAGCAGCTTTCGTAGCATCTTTAATTTGTTCAAGATTTGTAATTCCTCCTACAGATGTCGAGAAACTAGCCAGACCTTCACCAAGCTTTCCAATATTTGTACCAAACAAATCCAGGTCCTTTGCCCCAAGCCATTCCTGTAATTTGCCACCGGTACTTGGTAGTGCGGCATCAACTTCGGCAATTGCTTGTGCTGCAGCAGCGCAAGCTTTGATCTTATCAGTATCCGTTATTCCACTTACACTGTCCGAAAATTGTTTCAATCCACCGCCAAGTTTAGGTAAAGCTGTCGAAAACTTATCGAGATCCTTTTCGCCAATCCAATCCTGAAGCTTACCCCCGGTCCTTGGCAAAGAGGAATCAAGTGCAGTGAGAGCCATTCCAACATCCGCAGCTGCCGTAGCCGCATCTGTATCAATGTTCTTTGTGAGCGCCGTGAACATTGCCATACCGAAGCCCAGCGGAATCAATTCCCGACCAAATTCAGCAAGATTTTTTCCACCGACAAGATCAGACAAGCCATCAACGAATCCAGCACCGGTGAACGCCAGTATAGCACCAGCCATCGCTTGCAACGCATCGGCAGTTTCCGTTTTGATACCACTCACAGACGAATTGAATGCGGATAACTGGTCGCCAAATTCCACAAGTTCGTCGCCAATTTGTTTCATCCCGGCTGCAACACCTGAACCAGCACCTGCTGCAATACCTTCGATAAAACCTCCGTATAAACTACCAATCGCTTCTCCGACACGTTTCAGAATATCAGCTGCGCCTGCTATGCTAATCACAGCTGCCACTATAACTGTAATCACGGCTGCCACTTTCAACATAGGCACAATTGCTCCGGTTGCGCTAGGACCAATGGATGACATACACTTAACAAGTACCCCTAGGCTTACCATTAGTGCTGCCAATCCCGCTACTGCAGGAATCATTGTGTCTATTGGAATTGTAGTTATTACTTTCAATGCTACAACTGCTGCAACTAATGGAATGATGCAGGTCAACATTCCAGTAAAAGTTGTCTTGTCAAACGTGAATGTCGATTTAGATAGCACTTTTGCCATAATAGCAAAAACAGTCATGACACCAATCAACGATTTCGATGCCTCAGTAAGATCTTCTGGATCGCATTTGGAGAGTTCACATAGTGATTTTGCAATTACTCCTACCGCAGCTGCTGCTACCACTATTTGACCCATAGCGCCCCACGCATTTTTGCCACTTTTCATAAGTCTCATGGAAACGCCCATTTTGACGAAAAGCGTTCCGATTTTGCCAATTGCTTTTTCGGATTTCGATAAATCAGCTTCATCTATACCGCTTAACAGGTACATAATGTAACTTACAGCTGCTATAGATCCAGCTGCTGCAATGAGGCTAACGCTGTTTCCAAGTTTACTTCCTGCAAGTTTGGTAGCTGCTGCGAGAGCAATGAATACCAGGCTCAATTTACCGATCGCTCCAAGGCCTTTATTGAGTGTCGCTTGATCCATATTACCAAGAATCGCGATTGCACCAAGAAGCACGTATAACGCGGCAGATATAGCTAATAGTCCAACGCCAAACGCAGCTGCGTTCTTTCCTGCAAGCCGAGACACAATCATCAACGCTATTAAACTGCCCATTACTGTTATGTATTGGTCGACGTTCACTGAGTTCGGATCAAATTTGGATAAAGCCTTGAGAGCCTTTACCATGAGCATGAGCGCAATCGGAATTGCTACTATCGATAATGCAGTACCCTTTGATGCAGCACCCGCTTTCCCAGTTGCGATAATGACTAAAGATAGTGCGCCCATGATTTCGACCAGTTTGATCAGTGCGTTATGCAATTCGTCCGGATTGGAATTCATTTTTACAAGTCCATTGAGTGCTTTCACGATAAGAATCAGTGATGCTCCAATTGCAACAATACTGAGTGCTGCACCTGTTGAATGTTTACCACCAAACCGGCTGATAGCTATTTCAACGCCTGCAAGTGCAGTAATTATGATTCCTAATGTTTCAAGTTTACTCAACGTTTCTTTACCCAGTGCAGGGATCGACTGTATTGCATACGCAATAAGGGCTAAGGACACCGCCATTTTCAACGCACCGTTACCAAGCGACGATGTACCAAACTTTTTATTTGAGAGTTTGGAATAGAAATCCATTGCTACAAAAGCAAGTGATATAGCGCCAATTGTTCTGCCAGCTTTTATCAAATCATCTCTATTGATAGAAGCTATCTTTTCGAGAGCCATGGCGATTACATAGATACTTCCCGCTACCATCAGAATTGCACTTGCACCTTTTTGTTTAGCGGACATTCTCTTTTCGTAAACTTCAGCCTCAACCATTCCTTGTATGGTGTCCATAAATGGATGCAGTAACTTCCGAATTCCCGTCACAAGTTTTGTAGCGAGACGAATAATTCCTATAGCCGACGCAATTGCTCCAGCGCTCAAACCAAGAGTAAGGAATGTCTGCACTTGCTTTTTTGATGGGATTAATTTCGTGATGATATCAGTTGCGCCTGATCCAAAAGCCTGCAGTTTACCAAGAATCCAGTCAATAACTCCTCCGAGCGTGTCTCTTACCGATTTTGCGATTCCTGAAAATCCACCAATTTCATTCCACATATCGAGAACGGCTTCAGTGAGTTTGTTCTTCATCTCAATGAATTTATCTGAAATGTCCGAGAGGGTTAGATAATCCATGTTCCTGATGGAGTCGATAAACTCTTTCACAGCTGCAACTGCTTTGTCCCAAGATCCACCTGCAAAATTCTTTATGGTCTGATAATACTCCGAAAGAATAGTCATCGCTTTTTGTACTTGTGGAATCTCTTTGAAGTCGTTCCAAAGTCCTTGTAATTTCTCTTTCGCCTTTGGTATTATGCTATCCAAGTTATTGAATAGATACAGAATTCCATTTTGAATTTTTGCAAAGTATTCTTGAGCCTTTGCTGCGATCTGCATTTCATCAGCCCAATTCTTGATCCGTTTTATTCCGCCGACAATCTTTCCGGAAAGGAAATCAAGCCCTTTTGACACCAATGAATTCTGAGTCACCCAACTCTCGAATTCGGCAAGCATATCGCCAATGTTAGCTGCTACATCAAGTATATCAAGATTGAAGCCAGCCAAAACTTTCTGCAATAAAGTAAATCCCGCTTTTCCGAGTCCACCGATAACGTTCGTTCCGACTCTGAGTATCGAGAATAATCCTTTGAACGTTCGTTTTACTTTTGAAGCGGTTTCGTCGCTTACGAGAAGTCGTTCAGAAAAGTCATGAACCTTATCGATCGCTGCAGATAACTGTTCTACTGTTATTGCCGTGAACACATCTCGGTATGCATCGTGCACGCTATTCAGAATTGTTGTCAAACCAGACCAAGCATTGGAAATCGATTCAATAAGTTTATCCCTACCGGTAGGACCATTTAATGTTTCAATCAGATTTTTAAAACTCGATTGCTGTTTGTCGGTAAGATCAATGCTCGTTTCAAGAGCATCTGAAATCTTAAGAACCTGACCGACATTAATCACGTTGACATCCGAAATATCGTTAAGTTTAGCCAGCTCTTCGACAGTAATGCCACACTTCTGTGCAATTGCGGACAAGGTATCTCCAGCTGCAACCGTATAATCGCTGGTAGTAGTACCGAGTTTCTTCATCGATTCTTCAAGAATATCGGCAGTAAGCCATTGTTCTTTTAAAGAATCTCGGAAATTGCCATTATCCAGAATCATCTGATCAATGTCGATCCCATGCTCTCGGGCAGCATTCTTGAGCATCTGAGTGAGAGCTTTGTAGCCAATACCGCTCTCTTTGAGCAGCTGATCAAACTGTTCGGCGGTTACTGTGCGCCCTCCAAGTGCACCCTTCAACAAATTATTTCGAGCATCGGACGACGCCTGAATAATGGCTCCAAGAGTATCCGACACTTTTGTAAGGGTAGTTTTTGCCTGATCGAAGTCGCCAATGATTGTTTCCCAGCTTTCGGTCCATCCGGACTGAGCCGCCTCTTTCAGCGTGTCAAATAACTGTGAGAATGTCTTGACCTTTGTTGCTGCGTCAGATGCTGTCTGACCCATTTTGACGATTCCGGCTATCTGTTCGTCAGTATAACCCATGGACTTGAGCTGTGATTCTGTAAGATCTCCAGTAAACTTAGAAAGAGTTTCGGTAAGAACCTCCGATGTCAACCAACCGTCCTTTAAGGTTTCTCTGAATGAACCTTCTTTCTCGATCATCGCGTCGATAGCAACGCCATGTACTCGGGCAGTCTCTTTCAGAGCGTCCTGGAATATCTGACCACCCATACCAGCGTTTACAACCGAATTCCAGTCCATCAATTTGACTGTACCAGACGCAATAGCCTGTGATAACTGATACATCGCCATTGATGCCTGCTGGGATGTTGAACCAGATACTGCAGCCAGATTTGCAATACCTTTAATTGCTGCAACTGAAGTATTCAGATCAACACCGGCTGCTGTAAATGTACCAATATTACGGGTCATCTCTGTGAAGTTATAAATTGTCATGTCGGCATAATGATTCAGCTCATCCAAAGCCGCATTTACATCTTTCAGAGTAGATCCTTTGCTCTCAGTATTTGCCAGAATCGTCTGGACTGCATTAATCTGCGTTTCGTATTCCTGAAAACCAGATTTAACTGGATCAATGGTAAGCGCAGACATAATCCTTTTGCCTGTAGTTATAGCAGAATTGGTAATATTCTGCAGTGCGGTCATTCCAATAATGCCAAGCGTAGACAATCTTTTTGTTACAATGTCTGCGCTATTTATTAATGAATTAAAGGATACTTTCTTTGATGCGTGGTCGAGTTCATCGAATCCTTTTACAGCGTTACCAAGCTTCAGTCCCTCACGCAATTTCTTCAAACTATCGAGAGTTGTATGAACTCCACTCTCGAATTGTTTGTTATCAAACTGCATTTCTACAACCCGGTTATCAACCGTTGTACCCACTACTTCGTAACCTCCTTCCATGCACCGTCAGCAATCTTGTCAAAAATTGGACGTAATGCGGGATTAATGTAATCTCTTCCTTGCACATATCCTCCGGTTCCAGTCCCATGACCATACTGTAAAATTACAGCAATGTTTACACCGTTATTAACGTTAGAATTGTTCCAGCGAATACTTACTCCGCCGTCCGTTGGAACAATCTCGTATGACCACGACGATGCGGTTTTGCCAGAATCAACCGGTGTCGCTGTGGCGAGTGCAACAACTCCTTCTTGCCCATAGCGATGTAAAATTTCGGTTATGTTCGATGTTGAAGCTTTTTTCAAAAACTTTGTTGTCTTTTCGAAATCTCCAACGTGTCTGAATTGTATCATCGTGGCCTCCCATTTACTTTTTCTTTACATAATCAAGAGCGATCCATCCAGCACCAGACAGAAGCTTACCCCATCCTTGATCGGATCCCTTACCGGCTCTCTTTTCTGTGATCGTGAATGTACCAATGCCCGTACAATGTCCCGTGGTGGCATAATTTGTACCTGGACCAGTACGAATATTAAGATTCGGAATATCCACTCTCACAGTAAAGTTTTCGTTTGTGATTGGAGTAGATTCAGCTGCCGATCCTTTCTTACCAAAATAAAAGTGACCCCAATGTGCATTCTTATGATCCTCTCCAAGGTAGTCATACTTCTGCAACAAGGCGTCACACTTTGAATTCATTTTGAGGTTTCCGTCCGAATAATTGGTAAACGATCGGAACTGATAAATCTTATCATTCGGGAATCTACGCTTACCGCCAATGAAAACATCATATACAGCTCGTTTAGCATCTTCGCTGGTTGCCGTATTATTTGAATACGCATAGAAATTATGTTTCATGACATCGGTAAACGAGGAACCATAGCTGCCGCTCTCGTGCATATCAAGGATGCACTGTGCAACTGCACGTAAAGCATTTTGTGAGCCAATTACACCTGCCTCACCATATACAACCTGCGCGATACGGAAAAGAGTAGTATCACCGATTTTTCTGTCCGTGACGGCCGAGCTGGAATTACTGGTGTCTTCAGTTTTTACTCCAAGATTGGCATTTACTTCAGCTGCAATTTTACCGAGTCTGGAGTAAATATAATTGCCAGGACAAGCCTTATTGGCAAACCATCTGTGAACAGTCATGTTCTGTTTGTCGACATGACCAACAAGCGACTTATCCGCTTTCCACTTAAGTTTTTTAATGTCATTGCGCTTGCAAATATCAGTACACAGCTTAATGAGAGACGCATATACCTTGTCGTTAATCTTATATGGCTCTACTGTATCTGACGCGCACTCAATCGTGATCGCTCGATTATCATTTGCCCGATTGGAAGAGCACCAAGAGCGATCCTTTTCTTCCACAAACAATCCAATGCGTCCGTCAACGCCAATGCCGTAATTTGCACTTGCTTGCGCGGATGGCTTCACAAACCATTCACCCATGCTCTCTACAGACACGTTTCCTACGTAACAATGAATTGTCAATGTATCGATTTTGTGATTTCTTGGTGTTGTTTTGTTAGGGCTGATTCTTGTATAAGAAACAAGTTTCGAATTACTCATTTACATACACATACCATACTGGTATGCCCTCCGTATTAAAAATAATGTTTACCAGTTACTACAATTGTGAAAATAGTCAAAAAAAAAGCCCCGTAGTCAGGACTTTTTCATGTTATCTATAAAATCTATTACCTTTCCAATTTTCTCGAATTTTTTACTTTTTTCTTTCACCGTTTCTGTTTCCGTTTCTGTTTCTGTTTCGGGTTCATAGGTCACAGTTCCAGTATCAGCCTTTTCCGCTTCCATTATCTTATCAACTAACCGTTTACGTGTGAAATTCCACTCTTTCTGTTTTTCACTATCGTATTCATTATACCAGTTGATATAACCTGCCGTATTATAAGCGGCTTCATAATCCCCAGCGTTCATTTCTTCTTCTGCCTGTTGCACGTATGCGTTGAGTTTTTTTATATTTTTTGATTCGCTGTATCGGATTACTATGCTTGCTGCAAACATGATCGCGACAAATGCTAAACATAGACCAATTAATGTACGCTTGTCACGTCGTATATTCTCTTTTTCTTTCTCTTTCTCAACGTCCATCTTATACTTCTCGAATGCTATTTGCTTGTCAAGCATTGCCTCTTCGTGAGCCATGCCTTTGATTTTTGCTTCTGCTTTATACGCTTCATCGGATCGGCCGTGCACCATAATCCGGCATCCACAGTATTTGCAGTAACATACATCAAGGTCATTTTCTACTTCTAAATTAGCGCCGCATTGTGGGCATTTTAGTATAGACATGTCGATATTTTTACTCATATGTATAGCTCCCTCCGTGCCATTTTATTTATTGTAGCACAGTGCGGAGCTATTGTCACCATAGCTTTATATGACAGTTATCCTTTCGATTTGTATTTTGCACGACGTCTTGCGTTTTCAGCACGCTGCCATGCTTTGTATTCTTGGTCGCTAATTTTTTGCTTTGGAGCATTCTCCTGCTCACAAACACGAATAAGCATAATAAGGCTGTTTAGATGCCATTTTTCGAACTCGACAGGAATGTTGTACGCGATCATCAAATAGTAAATACGCTCTGCCGTAACTGCTCGTCTGTCAACATCTGACGATTTTTTCGGATCATTAATCCACGTGGCTGTCATTGGCGCGTCAATGTACTCGTTAATGGTAGTCAACATTTCCTGAGTTATGGAATCATATACGGCTGGATTTATATTCCTGTCAAGAGTCATACATCGAATGTAGTCCAGCGATTGCTCAAGGGTTTTGGCGTCATTATTCACAAACGGAATACACCACTTCTGTTCCCATTTATGAAGTGATAACAAAGAATGTTCTAAATGTAACACCTGTTCTCCATGAACGTATTTTTCCGGAACGGAAATGAATTCTTGTGTTTTCTCGTTATAAAATTCCGAAGCCGGGATAATGCGCTCCGGAATAGTGATCGTCAACATTTATTTCACCACAGAAAGCATAGCAGCTCCTTCTGGAGTATTTTCAATCTTTGCCATCTGCTCACGAATATTCGAGGGCACAATACCGTTGATGAATTCAACAGCTTTATCTGCATCGGAAACCATTTCCATATAAAGGACCGGATATGCTGCAGAAGACACAAACTCATTGCGGATCTTGTCATCCTTATAGAAATGTTTTCCATCCATAGAACGTTCTCCATACGACCGAATGAGAAGATCCTTAAAAATTGTGATAAGCTGATTTACATCATTTGTGTCAATAATTGACTCCATATATTTAACAAGACCACCTGATGTCTCAAGGTCCATCTCGGTAATTTCAACTTCATTCAAATGAAACCAAAGAACGTCCTTTCTATCGTTCCCATCGAAATCCTTGTATTCAACCTCTTTTCGTAACATAATGTTCTCCTTTCACAAAATCCATTTTGAAGTTTGTTATCAAAAAAAAAAGCAGAGCCGCAGCAATTAGACTAACGACCCTGCTTACGCTGCATATCAAATATGTTTATACCGTCTTAAACAGATCAATTACCTCATCCGGTGTCGGAAGTTTTGCCTTGCCGCCAGTATCCCCGCCGTACAGCATCTTCTCAAGCTCTGTGAGCTTTGCCTTATCGACCGTACGAGTGTCAATTACGATGTGTGCGGTCGGCTTCGGAACGGTACCATCGACTTCTTTGGTTACCTTCGCCGGGGTAGTATCGAACTCCCAAGAGAACTCTGTTCCTTCCGGAGAGTCATTCACTGTTGTACGATCCTTCTCAGACGGTTTAACGAGAGCGCCATAAATCAGATGGATCTTGTAACCAGCGTCTTCGGTTGTATCGCTGCCGATCTTATTTCTGTAAGAAAGTCCAAACTTCTTTCTCTTCTGCTGTGTCAGCTGCACACCAGCAACTGGCTCCATACTTCCATCGCACTCACCAAATTCATCCGGATAAGTGTATCCCTTAATCGTGCCGCCGAATGTCTCCGTGGACATAAGGGTCGCATACTCACCATTGTTTGCATACAGTTTGGTGGGCTCAGCTCCACTCGGACTTTCTGTTACGCCAGTCAGTCCATTCCAAGCAACGCCATCTCCATATTTTCCAGTATCGTCGCATACGTAAAGCACGCCTTTGTCACAACCGGTTTCGTAATACCGCTTGCCATCTTCATCCCATACGAGCATGTTGTTCCTCCTTTAAAAGTAAATTGTAAATACGCTGTGATACAAATTTGATGCTCGATACGCTCGATCAAATGAGCACATCGGCAATCGTCCTAAGCGATCCGAAAGACCGCTATCAGGATCTGATTCGATAAGAGTAAGCTGATATCGTTTTGTAAATGTATACGGCAGATTGTCAGCGTAAGTGGTTACGGCGGCATCAACCGTATACACAACACACGGATACTTCAGCTTTAAATTTTCTGGCGGTTGAAAATACACGTTTTTCGAATCGATTGCATTCTCAAGAATCGCCTGCAGATCAACCCTCTGGCCCATTATACATTTCTCCTAATGTCAGTATCAAACGGGGGCGCTGAATTTCAACGTCTGTTACTTTCCATTTCGCCCCCATCCAAACGACATATTTTATGGCGAAGTAATTAATAACGGCATATGGATCTGCGACAATACTGATCCGGTTGTTCAATTTTACATCATCATTAATGTTGTCTCCGGTAACAAGCTGCCTTGTATTTCTAAGAACATCGCCATGATAATGCTGTTCCGTAACAGTTGATTTATATACCCCCGGGCTTGTATTCAGTGTATATACAAACCCAACATTGCCACTGAATTTAGCCATACATTACTCCATTTTGATTTTTTATCAGCCAAGACCACCCTCGCTGGCGGAAGTAGCACTTGTCTTCGTTTCCAGAACAATTGCAGAATACGGTTTAACAAGCGCGCCAGAGCATCTGGTCTCGATCAGATACTTGTACTGGTTGTAATCGATGTCGAAATCATCGAATGTAGCTACTTTACCGCCCTTATCCGCGCCGATATTGTAATCGTTCATGTTTACGATAATGCCATGCAGGGTATAGGTATCAGTTGTCTTACCAGCAGTCTGCTCTCTGGTGAGCCCCTCCATGATCGGAACGGTTACAATCTTGCTCACACGCATCGCAGTTGCCAGCTCTGCCATAGATCCGTAAATACGACGGCCATTCTTATCCTTAAGAAGCAGGCAGTTGGTGATGATATCCTCTTCAGCGAACAGAACCGGATTACCAGATCCCTTGTACTCCTTACGAGCACGAATTGCTTCATCGATAAAATTATCGGCCATTACAGACACGTTGTCGCCAGCCTCGAATGTATGTTTGATGGTGTACAGATCGTCATCCTTCCAAATCGGTCTGATATGATCTTCCTTAATCTTATCTTCTGCAGATGACTGTCGACCGTCACCAACGAGAATCGCTCTTGCGAGTTCCTCGTCTAACATGATTCTCATTTCACCACGAATAAACAGAACTACGTCGAAACCGGTAATATCATCGACATCGTCTTTGTCCAGCTTCTGCTTCTTATAAATAGTCTGCGGTTCTGTAGATCTCTTTAGCAGAGTAAATACCTCGTCAAGCTTTCTCTTTCCTTTGATATAACCTTTTGCTCTTGCTTCGTCGGCTGTAATGTTAGCAAAAACGGTCTTAACACGAGAAAACGGACTGTGGTGAGCACCATTCATTACATCACTGACCCAACCCGTATCTCTCTTGATAAAATCAGGAGTGTTATTGAGTGTCTGAGCATCCGGAAACAGGATGTCGATGTTATCGATTCCATAATCTCCGTGCTCGAGGAAGTCTTCTGTAGCTTCCTTAAGTGTAAGTCTGCCCTTTCGAGCAGTGCCGATAATTTCTGCAAAGTCAGAATGTGTAAGCACATGATCGTTTGCAGTCTGACCATTTCCTTCGAATGCGTTATGCTTCATTGACGTATCGTCCTCCTCATCTTCATCATTTTCATTATTTTCATCACCGGAATCTTTAACGACAGTTCCGATAAGCGCTGCTACAGCATTCATCTGCTCTTCAGTAAGACTGTTTAACACATCGCCTACTGTCTTGTCGTCTGAATGCTCAAAATTATCATCTTCGTCGTGATCATCGTCGGACTGCGTTGTGTCTGTGTCCTCCAAATCATCTCCGTGAAGAAGATCCGCCTCTCCGAGCTCAAATATCATTTCATTGTCCGTGTCACCATGCTGCAGACAAACAGATGTAATGCCAGCTCCTGGATTAGCCTGAGCAATAACAAGGCTTACCTCCTGAATATCGCCATGGATAACATCAGTGCCGTTGTTTCTGTTTGGGGTTTCTTTTAAATGATTTGCCATCATCGACAACCCGGTAATGTCTCCATGTTCAACGCATGACTTACTCTTACGACCGGTCGGTGTATCATTGAAATATGCATATCCATACATACCCTCATCACGCTGCTCAAGAACAATCTTTCCGGCAATGTTCTCTACGGTGTCGTGATTGTGGTTCCATACCAGCGGAACGGTTTTCCCGTCGCAATGCTTAAATGCATTAGGCGTAATGACCCGGCGATCAGTACATTTCACGCCGAATTTTGTAACCCAACCACAAAAATCAGGTTTCATTTTGACCATTTTGTTCTTCTCCTTTCGAATGATCCTCCGCTACCGGTTCCTTCTGCGCCGGATTGTTTGGCTGGCTGATGTTCTTATTTCGAAGTTCATCTGCAGAAGGATCTTTGGAAGGTTTCATTCCTAATTTCTGTCTGATCTCATTCGAGGTCATGATTTCGTTTCTTGTTAATTTATCAGCAATATCGGCAACCTCAGATACAGGCATAAGCTTAAACGGATCTTTGAAGTACATAATGTCTTCGTGATTATCGATTCGAGCGGTATTCATGATGAACGCCCGCCGCATCCCGTCAACAATTGCTGATACAATCGGCTCTATCGTACGATTCTGGTAATTCAACATCGTTTTATCATCCGCCGTTCCATCAAGAATCGACTGAGTGACTCCAAGCTGGCTGTACATGAGACCGGTGAGATACTCGATCTGCGTTTGAAGGTTGTTATCGACTGATCTATTCAACTGAATTACATGTTCGGTGCTATCGATGTACGCAATACCGTGCTTACTATCGACCAACTGCATCTCAATATCTCGTTTACGAATCTTTGCCTCTTCTCTACGGAGCTCGGATCGCAAAGAATACGGTAACTGAATAATGAGATCCAACTTATCGGATCCCATCTTATTATCCATATTATCCAGAAGATTCAGTTTTCGTACAAGACGCTGCGCCGTGGAGTTCGGTTCGTTCATGATTGCATAAAACGGGTTTTCTACAATTGCCACAGATCGCTTTGACATTGTGATCTCTTCATGGCGGCCTGTGCGATCGTTGTATGCTGAAACACGAACCATCGATGGATACCATGATACAATTTTTCCAACTCGAAGAGATAAAATATCATACATGGTGCCTCTGGATTTTATATCAACGTCTATTGGAACAAGTGCGATCACACCTTCATCAAACATTGACATGACTGCGTCCTGAATGAATGCTCTCCCGCTTTGATCGATGTTCGCTTCCAATGTCAAACAGGTATTCAAACCGTCGTCAACGATTTCTGAAAAACGTTTGTTGTCGTCGAGTTTTACATGTTGAATACTAATTGATGCTGCATCGACTGCTAATCTGCAATATACTGCAGACACTACCGATCGTTGAGTATTGTGCGCAAAACGAATTCGATCCGGCCTTACTGAATAACCAGAGCTATACGCATAGTCTCGCATAGGAGTCGGATCTTTATTGTAAAAAGCATTCCAAGCATTTTTAATTCTTTTCTTAAATGGTAAAGCCATTTTATTATCCTTTCTATTAAACGGCAAAGAGCTACTCACCGTCACCTCTCGGCTTTCACTCTATAGATTTGCCGTTATTATTCATTTGATTTTGCTCCGCCTTATTCAAACATTTCCTTATTCGCCTTGTAAGCAACGAACGCATCCATAAGTGCAGCCACATTATCGATCTTCTGATCGTATCGACGCTTCAGCAATTTACGGTTACCATTCGTGTCCTGAATCGTAATACAATTTCCCATCGTATAACTCATCAAAGACTCGTCGAACAAAAGCATTCTTGCTTCTGACAAATTTTTCAATTCTCCAAGTGGCACCGATTCTGTGCGAATACCCTGAATTACTTTCTCTATTCCGAATGGGCCATTATCGGTTTCCCACATCTGAATAAATTCCTTGGCATTGTATGGGTCATATCCTAGACAGCACGCGTCATACATCATGTCAGCGTTGATGTGATGATCAAGATTGTTGTACACGGCCGTCATGTCCAAGATAGTTCCCGGCATAACAATAAGAGTCCCTTCTTTCAGGAACTCCTCATACTTTGCTCTCATAGCCGGTTGTAATTTACTCATTGTAAGTTCGGAAATATAAGATCTCGTTTTTACACCAAATGTTCCATCTGGCAACGGAAATAGAAATGTAAATGCACAAAAGTCATTTCCTTGTGATAAGTCAGCGCCTACCGCGCAGCGCTGCTTCCAAAAATCTCTTTTCCTATGCGGTAGCGTCTCTTCGTATGTAAAGAAATATGTGTAACCTTCCGTTGGTATACCAAAACGCTTTGCCAAAATATCGTTACGTGCCGCCGGTGCTTTCTCAGCACGCTCCACATCCAATTGGTATGTTTCATACGTTACGGTTTTGCCAATATTGGGATTCGCCTTGATCCATAGCTCCGGATGAGCGACTTCGGAAACATCATCCAACTGATACCACCAAATAGATACGTGAGGGTTGTAATACTCGCCCTTTAAAATATCCATAAGTTCCATCTTAATGGTATCACCCGCACCGTTTCGTACCGTTCCCTCAGAGCTAGTAGCAATAATAAGGTAATCATCTACCTTACTTGCACCCTGTTCAATAGCGCCGACAACATCTTCCTTGATGTCACCAGAAAGCCATTCGTCGACGGTTGCATACTTACATCGAAGTCCCTGCAGTTTATCAATGCTCATAGGGCGAACCTCGAGTAATGAATTTGTCAATAGATTCTCTATACCCTTCTTTGTGGATACCAACTGCTGACGATTCGATCTTGGGCCGGTTGTATTGTGTATGGATCCCATAGTCATAAATTTGAATAGAGGACCACGCGCTCTTGCTATTGCTGTACGATATGGGGACATTACCTCGTCGGCCAATTTCATGGTTGGTGCAGTTGTTATCTGATGAGTAGTGGATGTGTCGACGTTTTCCTCATAAGCGTGTATGCATGTATCATAAATCGATTTCGAAGCGCCTCGAGCGACGATTAAATACTGTTTGTTTGTAAGCCTCTTTTTTATCCGTTTTGTAACATAGTGCCCACCGTGCCCGCCCGGATATGGTTCCCACACACTTCTTTCAACGAAATAATACCAGCAAAATACCTGTTCGCCCCATAGCTTAAAACTATCTAGCAGGTGCATGTCGCTTCCATCAGTTAGTGTAAGCTCGGACTCACAGAATTTAATCCATCCTTCAACTGGCCGTGGATCGTAATAGTACCGAGGATCCCGGATCAGATTGTCTATCCGATTCATCTCCATCGACACTTTCTTGCATACCGGTATTTCTCCTCGCATGACAGCGTCTCGGAACAGACCATAATATTTTGGCGTTGCTGTATTCGACAAATATCTCAACCAACCACCCCTTACTCTTTATCCGGCGTTGGCTTCGTTTTGTCTTTCTTTTCGTTTTTTTTCTTCTTATCACCCTTGGATGATTCAGAAGCGTTACCATACTCTTCATTAATAGCCTTATTAATAGCCTTATTCATCATTTTCGTAACTGCATTCGACCCAGCGCTTCTTAAGCTTTTATGAAATATACTAGACACATCCTTAGCCAGATCATCCATCATTTTCTTACCACGAGAAACTTTCTGTGGATTCAAAATATCGTACTTCTGTTTAAATCTTATCTCGAGATCCATTCGATCTATTGCTTTACGAAGCTCATCATCTGTCATGGTCTTCGGATCTTGTTTGCGTTCCGATTCATTCGATCTTTTTAAAGCTTTCCTCTTTTTCTTCTCTTCTAAATGTTCAGTGTGTTTCCTTTTCATATCAGCGGTGGTATTTGACATTTTTTTAATCAATCTTTTACCTGTACTGACTTTTCTGCTGAGCGGATATGGTGGGCCATTACGTACACCATGTTCCTGACCCTTGATACCATGATGATATAATTCATCTGCCATTAAATTTTAGTCCCTTCTTTGTTTGCTTCTACAGATAAGCGATATCCGATTTCTTTCAACTGTTCCTGCATTGCCGCAAGTACGAAAGAACTCGTTGGTGGATCAAATACTGTCCGCACGTAGACATACACGTAATCTTTCACACCTGAAACCAAGTTTTTATTGCTGATGAAATCAGACCACTCAGTAGAAGAATCTACAACGCTAAAATATTCTTTCGAACCGATGCCCAACTGCCCGAGCTGCATTAATGCAGCATTAATGTGCACTATGATCTCAACATCAAACGAATCATCCTCGACTCCGAGCATCTTTTTAATTGTTCCTAAAATACTCTGATCCATTTGTCACCTTCTATTTCTTTTCAAACATCGCGTGTTGGCGTACCCAATAACCCCGTTATCTGTCGTGACACCAACAAACTCTACTCCCTGCCACGAATATACCAGATCTTCAAAGTTGGCTTCGAGTGCTTCACCAGCATCAGCATATCCAACAATCTCTTCTGCAAATTCTGTAATCGTAGGATCCTTTCGAATCCCAAGTCGATGACAATTGATCACCGTAACTGTTTCCACGGACACGTGTCACCAGGCCTCCTTTCGATTGGTAATTTATTTGTCGCATAATTTTTGTTGCCATAATGGATAGCGTTATGTGTATCGAGTGACACACTGATCAAATATTCCGGGGATAGAATAAGCATGTTATCGTTCTTGAAATCCTCAACCGTAATCGGATTCATGTGATGAATATAGATTCGGCCACAAATTTCCAATCCATTGATTCCAAGATCGCATCCATTGTCACGAAGAATAACTTGTCTCCGTATGCTTTTCCATTCGGGCGATGAGTAAAATTTCTGGTTCAAATATCGATCAAATCCAAATGTGTCAGCTCCAACACTGCCGTTAAGCTTCAAATAATTGAATCGATCTTCAAATGTATGGAGATTGAACAATTCAGAGTACCGCTTCAGAGTAGTCATCACTATCATCTCCCAACGTATAAGATTTCATAGCTTGTATTACTTTTTCATACTCTTGCTCGGCGATCATGCTCTGTTTGAGTCCGTCCGTTTTCGCACGAAGCAGATCTTTTTGCTCGTGTAAAATGTCCTTTCCGAGTACCTCTTTGGTTGAACCGAGCTTAAGACACTGCACTACTTCCTGCGAAGTTGCGGTGCCATCTCTAAGCCGCTGCTCAACCAGATCCATAGCCAAAGCACACAATTGCATTTCTCTTGCTTCCGGAGTAATAGCTTTTCGCATTCTCTTCGGAGCCGAGTTATCCATCGCCGTTTGTTTCTTTTTCGGCATAATATGCTATTCCTCCTTTCAATTGCGAAATATCAGTGCTCCGAATGACCTACAATGATGTGTGAAAGGAGTATTGCTATGGCATGTGGAAAAATACAAATACAAGAAGGGTAATCAACTGCACAAAAGCACACCATCAT